>QLAH01000171.1_pt1 | contig 51895 bp, 59 predicted proteins | sample 4693081 | NCBI WGS metagenome assembly QLAH01 (sample SAMN09425401, study PRJNA476045) | Lake water metagenome, whole genome shotgun sequencing project. | reverse complement strand
GCCGTCACCGTCTTGGCCGTTCCCGCCGTTGCGCCGTTGGCTGTGCGGATGGACGGGGACTGATCCACAAGTCCCGTCACCACACTCAGGGGCAGCGCCAACTCAAGGTTGGATGCGAACAGTTCGGCTTGGGTTAAAACCGCCCCAGACACAATCCACTCGCCGCCACTCGACAAGAAAACCGCCGTCGCCCCCGCCGCAACCACCGCTCGCCTCAGTCCCGAGTAACGGAAGCCACCCGAAATCCCAGAAATCAGCATCCCCCCGCCAGAAAAGATCGGCAGGTCGCTGGTCGTGCTGTTCACGACCTTCAACCGTCGCCCCTCGGGAGCTTGGGGCAGCTCCAGGGTCAAGCCCGCCTCCGTCACCCAGTTCTCCCGATCGAGCACCAGCGTCCCGCTCTGGCCCACCAGCACTCCCACCGGCGAAATCCCCGGGCTAACCCCGTGCAAAACCCCTGAAAAGGTCATGGTTGCGCTCCATAGATCCTGACGTGGAACGGATTCGCGATCGTCACATAAGCCCCCAGCGAGTCACCGCTGGCCAGCACCAACGGATTCAGCTCCGATCGCACCCGCACAATCCGCGCCGGAGCCACCGTGCCGCTCGGCGTAACCGACACCGGGATCAGCGCCGAATCGATCACATAGCGCGTCGCCCCGCTCACCCGCACCAAAATCAAGTGCCCACCGCTCGCGCTCGTCGCCCCCGTCGCGATCGCCTCCCAGGCATACACCAGCGTCGTCGCCGCCACCGCCGAAACCAGCGTCACCAGCGGCCCCGTGCCGTCATAGGTGTTATTCGCGGTACTCAGCACCCCAGCCCCAATCACCGGAGTCGCCGCCCAATTAATTGAATTCGCCATTACTCCACCACCACAACGCCTTTGTGAGCAAACGACGGAATGTAAAGCAGTTGCGACGTGGCATTTTGCATCGTGCTATCCGAGCGAAACAACACAAACTGCCCGTCCACCGATCGCAGCCGAATCGTGCCCGCCCCCGCAGAGGTAAAGTCCACCGTCGCACCACCCCCAACCGCCCGCAGTTGGCAGGTTTGGCCCGACACATTGAACACTTCGTAGATCGTCGAATCATTAGTCGGGCCACCGGGCATCGTCCCCCCCGCGTCCACCGTCACAATCACCTGGTCGCCCACGGCCGGCATCGTTCCCGTCAGGGTCAACACATCCGTGCTGGTGTTGATCCCAGAAACCACCCGATTCGCCCAAGTGCGTGCATTCCGAATCCAGCACGTTGAGCGGAAAGCCCACGTTTGCCCGCTGGGAATTGCCTGCGGATACTGCACCGCGGCGATCTTGGTTTTGCCGTCACCGGAGTCATAGGTCACGGTCACGCTGCCCCCAAAGCAGGCCGTGCGCACATAGCCCGTCGTCGCGTTTTCCGCCAACTCTCCCTGCACCAACGCCACCAGGGTCGTTGTTTCCGTCACCTGCACCGTCGTCGCCAAACCCATCAGGTTGGTAAAATTTCGCGCCGAAGCAGCCAAAACCGGGTCAACCAGCAGCCGCAACATCAAGTCCGAATAGCTTCTAGACGATCCGTAAGTAGCCATAAGCCTCCTAAAAAAAGTACAAGCAGGTTACAAATCCGGCACGATCGCCAGCCCGGCTTCCACCGAGCCAGCCTGAGCCAAGTAGACAGCCGCTTCCTTGGGCGAGAGCTGGCTACCCTTGGCGCGGGCGATCGCATAAAGCGCCGCCCCATCGCCCGTCAAACCATTGGGAGCGATGCATTCGCCCTCCCCTTCCAGGGCGGCGGCCCAAGCTCGGCCAATCGCCCCAACCAGTTCGCCCTCCCCTTCCAGGGTGGCGGCCCAAGCTCGGCCAATCGCCCCAACCAGTTCGCCCTCCCCTTCCAGGGTGGCCGCCGCCACGATCGCACCGCCCGCCACAAACTCGCCAATTCCCTCCAGCACCGCAGGGGCAACCACCCCAAACCGCACCTGGGCAACCAGTTCGCCCTCCCCGTCCAGGGTGGCCGCCGCCACGATCGCACCGCCCGCCACAAACTCGCCAGTTCCCTCCAGCACCGCAGGGGCAACCACCCCAAACCGCACCTGGGCAACCAGCTCGCCCTCCCCTTCCAGGGTGGCCGCCGCCACGATCGCACCGCCCGCCACAAACTCGCCAATTCCCTCCAGCACCGCAGGAGCCGCAACCCCAAACCGCACCTCAGCAATCAGCTCGCCCGCCCCGTCCAGGGTGGCCGCCGCCACAATCGCACCGCCCGCCCTAAGCTCGCCTACCCCCTCCAAGGTGGCCGCCGCCGAAACCACCGCCACAGGAGGCGATTCCGGCACATAGGGCACGGTGATCGCCGTCGCCGGAACCACCACAAACGCCGCCCCGCCAAACGCCGGAGCCGGAGCGATCGACCCACCCCCCGGCAACGGCAACCCATCGGCCGGTGGCAGCGCCGGAGCCGGAGGGGGCGCACCCGGCAAAACCGGCACACCGCCAGGGGTTTCCGCCACCTGGATCCCCGTGGGGCTGACCGCCACCACCCAGTAGGGCCGATCGGCCAGCCCCGGCGGCAACCCACCCCCCGGAACCGCCGCAAACCGCAGCTCCGCACCCACCGCCAGCCCCGTGCCCGCCGTCTGCATCTGGATCGTCGCGCCGCTCACCCCCGTTGGAGCCACAAAGGGAGCCGTGCCCAGCCAAACCAAATGCGCAAACCCTAGCAGCGCCTCCGTTTGGCTAAAGGCCCACGTCGCCCCATCCGCCAAAAAACTCTTCACCGACTGCCGATCGACCACATCCAGCCGCTTCAGGGGCAAATAGCCCGGCCCCAAAAACTTATCCGCCAGCGGAATTTCGAGCGTCGCCCCCTGGTGTCGCCCCAGCAGCAACGACCCGCCCACCCGCGCACAGGCCGCCAGCGCCGTCTCCGTTTGGGCCAACGCCACCGACTCCACCACCTTCTGCAGCCGAAACTGCGAGCCACCGATCGGCTCAAAGGTCGCCACCCCTTTGATTTCCTTTTGCTCGAACTTGTCCGCCTCATCCTGCTTGCTGCGGTACTGGGTCGCCGGGGGCTGGCTGGCCCCGCTGTCCGCCGCCTGGGCCCCGCCCTCGCCGAGGGGCACACGCACCTGATTGCACGCCACGTTCACCATGTCGTAAGTGCCGCGCCCCTCCAGCGCGTCCACCACCTGCGATTGGGCCAGGTTGCGCGCCCGCAACTTGCGTTCCGTCGCCACCCAACGCCCCTTTGTGTCCCGAAACCAGCTCTGAATATGGGTTTCCGCATCCCGCAGGCTCGTGAAATTTGCCGGGAGCGTGTAGGTCGCCGCAATCCGAGGCGCAATCTCGGCGATCGTCTTTTGGGTCACGGCTTTCCGCTGGGCCAGCACCTTCGTCGCCGGGTCGTAGGCATAGGTCACGGTCGTCCGCTCGGTCATCACCTCGCCCCACGGATCCGGCACATCCTCATCCAACTCGCCGTAGGCCCCCGCCAGCACCGCAATCCGCGGCCGGTAGGTCACCTCCAGCTCCGTCAGCAGCCGCCCATCGTCCGCCGCCCAAAACTGTTGCTTAATCCGGCGTTGGCTCGTGCGCAGGCCCGTCGAACTGCTGTCGGGATCCAGCACCGACTCCGGCTCCTGAAGCCGGTAGGTCTCCTGATCTGGATCGCCCGTGCAAAATTCCCACAACTCCGACCCGCCCGCGTCCGAGTAGCGACGGCTCACGCAAGCGCCCGATCGCTCCCACTCGCTGCTCGGCTTTTCCACCAACGGGTTCGCCGTGCAGACATACCGTTCCACGGGCGGTTCCGCCGATTGGGGTTCGTAGGTCTTCTCGCCCACCCCGATCGCCACCTGGTGAAATGGTGCGGGAGCCAGATCGATCGGCACCACGCGCACCGCCTTCCCCTCCGCAATCAGGTAGCAAGGCTGTTCCGACGAGTAGGCCAACTGCCCCGCCGTCTCCAGATAGCCCCCTTGCAGATCCGCCGCAATCGAGCCAATCCATTGCCCCGTCAAGGTTGCGCCGCTCACCCCCGTCACGTTCAGCTTGCCCAGCAAATCCAGCAAAATCGTCTGGCGCTGGTGCACCTTCGGCTTGCTTTCCTCATCGGTCGGTTGGCGCTCTTCCTCCGGGTCGGTGCTGGTTTGCCACTCGCTTAAACTCAGCCAGCAGCCCAGTTCCAGCGTCAGCCGCGCCCCCTGGCTATCGTTCGGCTGGGCATTCAGGAGGAACAACTCCTTACAGGGCAGTTGGGCCCAGGCTCCCGCCTCGGTCTTCAGCTCGATCAACACCGCCACGCCCCGCGCCCAGCGGATCAGGTTCAAACGCGGATCCAGTGACTCATCCAGCCCCGCCACCCGCGCCAACTCGATCGACCCCGATCGCAGCACCACCCCGCCCTGGTCAATCAACCCATCGCTCACCGAGCCAGACACCAGCGCCTGACTAAAATCCTTGCCGCCCACCGTCAGCCGAGTGCCACGCGCCGTCAGGTTGATCGTCATGGTGCGACCACCTCCAGCTCCGACAGCCCAAACCGCACCAACCACCGGTAGTTCGGGTTGTTCACCGGCTCCCCGGTCGGCGCACCCATCGCCACCCGAAACACCGCAAAGTAGGCCACGCCCCCACCGTCGATCGCCTCCTCCGTCGTGCCCCCGACGATCGCCCTAGTGCGCGCCCCAAAGTCCACAACGCGGGATTTTTCATCCGCCAGCGCGATTTGCCAATTGGCGAAATTCCGCCGCCGATCCTCATAGTCGGCATAGAGCGCCAACAGCGACCAATACAGCTCCTCGCTCACGTAGGCGCTGATTTGCCAGCGGTGCTTGTTTGCCACCGCCGGCCCGTCCAGGATCGGCGTGCCCGCAGCGCTGTAGGCAATATCGCCCGTCGCGTCGCCGCCATCGATCCGAATCTGGCGGCGATCGTACCCCTCCAATCCCGGCAAAAACCCGCGCTGGGGCAGGATCACCGTGCGGCTCCCAAGGCTCAAGGTCAAACTCATCGCCGCACCCCCGCCGAAGCCAACACCTGCATTTTTTCCATCAGCTTCGCCGCGTCGGCGGACGGATTCTGCGACCCATTCACGGTCAGATCGCGCGGGCTATTGGCCAGGGCGCGCACCTCCTCCGCCAACGAATCAAACTTCGCCCCCAAGTCCTCCGCCGCCTTGGTTTGGTCGATCGTCCCCTTGTCCACCTTGCCCGCCGTTGCGCCCAGGCCCGTGGCGGTCTTTTCCTGGGCCGCCTGGGCCACCTTGGCTAGGTTGGCTTCCACCTGTTTCGCCACGTCCTCACTGAGTTTCACGCCCAACAGTCGCGGGTCAATCCCCCCTTCGCTAGCCCCCAGGACGGTTGCCTTGAAGGCATCACTTTGCCCACCGCCCCGGGCCAGCAGTTGCCGCACGTTGTTGTAGAAGTCGTTGAACTGGCCTTGGTCGATCGGCTGGGCGCTCCTTTCTGAAACCGACTTGAACGCCGCGGCCGCATTCGCTTGCGACCCTTGCCCCAGACTCGTGGCCAACGCATCGATCGCCGCAATCACCCGATCGATCTCAGCGCTCAACCCCGTCTCCGTGGCGGGAGCATCGCCCGCGCCCCCACCGGTTGGCGGCTGGATTTCGACTTGCACATCGATCGGCGCACCCGAGCCACCCACACCACCCGCGCTGCTCCCACGCCCGCCGATCGCCCGCGCATCCGCCTGCTGGGCCAAATCCCCCCACATCCGTCGCCAGGGCGTATCCTTGCCCCCCGATCCGCCCACAAAACTCTCCGGGCCGTTCTCGCCCACCACGATCGGCTCACGACCCCGCACACGCCCCCCACCAGCGAAGCCCGGAACGCCCGCCGACAGCAGCCCCGAAGTCTCCGAAGCCGTCAAAATCATCCCGCTACCCGGTGGCACAAACAGCTCCGGCCCCCGTTCCCCCACCAAAAACGCCTCACCGGGCCACACCGGCCCGCCCTTGGCCCGCGCCTTCGGTTTGGCGGGCTTGGCCGCAGGCTTCGCGGGAGGCTTGCCGCCACCGCCGCCACCGGGAATCGCCGGAGGTTTGAAACTCATGATCGACCCCAGGATGTTCCACAGGCTGGCCGCCGCGGCCGCCACCTGACCCAACGGACCCAACATCCCCAACACCGCCACCGTACTGCTGCTAAAGCCCTTGCTGGCTCCCGTGGCCGCGTCGCCCGCCCGCTGGGTGTTGCCCGCCAGGGTGGCCGCCGCGCCCGCCGATTGGGTCAGCGCCGCCGCCTGGCCCCGGTTCGCATTCGCCGCTGCATTCGCCGCGCCCGCCTGTTGGTTCACCGCACCCGCTGCCCCTTGGGCCGCGCCCGCCAAACCCTGGTTGGCGCTGGTGGCTTGGCTCGCGGCTCCGCTGAGGCTGGTGGCTCCCCCGGCCGCTGCCTTCAGCCCGCCCGTCGCCCCTTGGGCCGCTTTGCCCGCGCCTTGGGCCGCCGTGCCCAGGGCCGTGGTGGAGCCGGTTGCCCCTTGGGTCGCCGTCGCCAGGTTGCCCGAAGCCGTGGCCGCGCCTTGGATTGCGCCCTGTGCGCCGCTCATCTGCGTGCCAAAGGTCTGCATCGCCGCGCCCGACTGTTGCAAGGCCGCCGCCGAACCGCCCAACGCCTCGCTGAGGCCGGGAACCACGCCCGCCACGCCCGCCAGCCCTTGCAGCATTCCGCCCACGGCTTGCAGCACCGAGCCGATCGCCCCGCCGATCGCGGTCAGCACCGTCGTCACCGTTTGCAGCACCGGCAGCCCGATTTGGTTCATGAAGCCGCCCCAAGCCAGCCCCAACTGAGCCACCACGCCCACCAAAAACAAGCCCGCCTGAGCGATCGGTGCCAGCCCCTGGGCCAGCTCGATCGCCTTCATCGCAAACTCTTGGAACCCCGCCGCCAGCCCCGGAATCTGGGGCCCCATCTGCTGGATCCAGTTGGCAAAGGCCACCGCCCCCTCACCGGTCATCTGGGCCAGCGCCGTCACCACCGAGGAAATCGCCTGGGCCAGCGAGTCCATCACCGCATCGTTGCCCGTCAAGCTCATCAGGGTTTGACCGAGCTGCTGAAACGACGCGCCCATCTGGTCAAACATCCCCGTTTCGCCCATCCGGGAAAACAGATCCCCCAGCAGCCGCGCCACCCCTTCCACCGCCGGAGCCAGCGCCTCGCCAAATTTCAATTGCAGGGTCTCGATCGCCCCGCCCAACTGCTCCAGCGCCGGCCCAAACCCCTTCTGCAACTCCTGCCCAGCCTTCACCGCCGACCCGCCCGCCGCGTCGATCGTGGTTTTCATCTTGGTGATATCGGCTTCGGTGGCGTTCACTAGGACGGAAACCGCCTTGCCCCCCTCAACCCCAAACAGGGCCTTGGAGATCACGGCTTGGTCAGTAGCGCTCAATCCCTTCATTCGTTGCCGCAATTCCGGCAACAGTTCGCTAAAGTCGCGCATCTTGCCGCTGGCATCACGGGTGTTCACCCCCAACGCCAGAAACGCCGCCGTTTGGTCGTCAACGCCATCCACCATCTTGATTTCTTGCAGCGATTTGCCCATCAAGGACAAAAACGGCACAGCCTTGGCCGAGGCGATCGACATATTCGAGATCACCTCGGACATGTATGTGCCCGCCGGCCCCGCTTTCAGCCCCGCATTGCCCAGCAGCCCCAAAGTCACCAGCATCGAATTCAGCGACTGATTGTTGGCATTGGCAGTGGGAGCCAGATATTTGAGCGACTCGCCAAGGTCGTCAACGCCAACCGCACTGGCGTTTCCCGTCGCCACCAGCGCATCCATCACCTTGGCCATGTCATTGGCTTTCAGCCCAGCCGAATCCGCACTCAGCCCCACCTGAGTGAACGATCGCACCGTGGATGCGCCCACCTCGCCCACACGCTTCAGGCTCTCACCCGTCGCCTCAGACCCAAGCACAATCCCCTTTAGGGCTTCCTTCTGTTCCTTTGCCGTAAAGCCCGCCGCTGACAGCTCCACCGCCATCTGGGCCACCTCGGTGGCGCTCTTGCTGGTGCTGGCTCCCAGGGTTTCGATTTCTTTTTTGAGGGCCGCCATATCCTGCGTGCCCGTTTCGCCCGTCAGCACGCCGATTCGCTGGAGCGTGCTACTAAAGTCTTTGAATTTGTCCAGGCTGGAGCCGACCGCGCCCGCCACCAGGTTGAAGCCCCCGGCAACGGCATTCAGCGGCAGGGTCGTGAGCTGTTGCCCCACGCCCTGAGCAAAGCCCTGAGCCAGGTTGCGCGGGTCGAGGGCTTCCTTAAACGCGGCATTGAACCGGCTGCCGCCCTTTTTGCCCACTTCGCCCAGATCACCGGGCAAGTCGCGCAGGCCGCCCTTCAGGTCGATGCCCTTCAGGGCCTTTTCGACCTGATCCGCAAACCGGTCGATCGCGCCCTCGACTCCCTTCAGGCCGCTCAACAGCCCTGAAGGGTCGGCCCCGATGATGATATCAATGCCAGCACTAGCCATTGGCAGCCAAACTCAGGGTAGGGATCTCGTCAGCAATCAACAGCAGCGCCCAGTTCGGGAGCCTACTTTCGGCTTGCAGTTCCAGGAAAATTTCGGCGGTGCGCGGTTGCACTTGCTCGCGGGCCTGTCGCACGGCGATCGCCCGTCGCCAGGGGTTGAAGTCCAGGGCCGTCACCCGGGCCTTGTGCGCTTGGAAGTAGCTGGCGGCAATCGTGCTCACCGCGTCGCCCGCGCGGGCTGCGGCCTCGGTCTCGCGCCGATCGAGTTCCCGCAGCGCCGTCTCCACCAGGTGCAGCGGTCGGTTGCCAAAGTCGGCCTCGCTGAAATACTGCGGCCAGGCGGCATTCAGCCGAAAAAACGCCGCCGCCCAATCTACTCCCCCAGCGGTGCGGTCGGGGTGTCGCTCTCGGGTTCATCCGCCGCTTGCGCCGAAAAATCCCAGATCACCTTCCAGGCCGGGAAGCCCCCCTTGGGAACCAGAAACGCCCGGAAGCAGTAGTACAGGTCTTTCAGGTCGTCCCGCGTCACCACCACCAGCCCGTGGGCTTCGGCGTAGTCCTTGGCTTGCTCGCTCGCGTCCCGCCCTTGCACCACCAGCTCGTAGCTGTCCGGCTCCCAGCGGTTGGCTTCCTTGGCCCAGAAATTGCTCAACTCTTCGACCATGGCAGCGCTGACCGGCCGATCGAACTCCGCCCAATCACGGGCATCGATTTGCCAGGTCGGGGCGATCGTGTGTTCAAACTGCCACTCAGGACAGAGCCGCGACTGAATCAGGATCGTCGCTTGCCACGCCCGCACCGCGCTCTCGTATTCCAACGTGGGTAAGCCTTCCAGCGCACTCAGCTTTTGCCGAAAGGTGTGCAGCTCGTTAAAGGTCAGGCTCCCGTATTTCGGGATCTGCAAACTGCCGATCACCGCGTTCCCGATCGTGTGGCTGACCGGAGCCGCAGGCAGGGTCTTGAAGGGCAGGCAGGGGGTTGGCGTTGACATTAATCGCAAGCTCCACTTGGTAAGAAATCGGGTCTAGGCCTGGCGGCAGGAACACGGCGACGGTGGCTTGGGTGTCCCGATCGACCAGGGTGTGCGCGCCCACCCGATCGCCATCGAGGAGCAGCAGCCCCACCCACAGCCGATCGCCCCGTCGCCGACAGTCGATCGCAAACACCCCGCGCGTTTGCAGGGCACGGCTCACGGCTCTTTCTTAAGCTGAACCCGCAGCATGAGCGGCTTCTCAGGCTGCACCAACCGCGCGGGCACATCCAGCCCCAACTCCAGCGCCTTCCGCAGGGCGCTCACGTCCGCCGTCACCTTCTGGTAGCGCAACTCCAACATCGTGGGAGCCACGGTCGCTTCCACCTTGGTCGGAGCGGGCACGAGGGAGAACGTCCCGCCCTCGCACTGATACTTGTTCTCAGGCTCCTTATCCAGCAAGGTTTCTAGGCGTTCCCGCAACAGCCCCATCGCCTCAGCGAGTTCGACCATTTGTTGCGACAACTCCAGGTATTCCTGCACAACGGTTTTCAGCGATCGGCCCATAGCCCAAACTCCTAGTGCGTTAACTCGTCAGGGTCGATGCCCAGGTCGATCAACCCCTGGCGGAGCCGCTGCAAATAGCCCTCCGCCCGCTCCGTATCGCCGCACTGGAGGGCGTTTTCGCAGTCCTCCAGGTCTTGCAGGTTTTCCAGCGCCTTGCGACGCTCTTCGGCGCTGGCCCAGCCTTCGGCTTCCCAGTCGGCGGGCTGGCCGGACAGCCAATTCCAGATCCCCATTAGGCGATCGGGGTGGGGAGCACATCGGGCAGGCGGCTCGTGACCTGGATGGTGAGGTTGTTGCTCACCATCTCGTCATTTGGCGCAGACTCTTCTGCGCTGGTCACAATCCCAAAGCCGCTCTGGGTCTCGCCTTTGCTGTACTTTGCGTTGGGCGGCCCATAGGTGCGCGTCCAGTAGATTTCCAGCCCGTTGCGTTGGGCAAAGGCACAGGTGTGCCGTGCCGGGTCGTAGTGGGTGTACATTCCCTCCGCCGAGAACTCGGAGCTGATCCCGAGGGGGATGTAGTCCTTGTTGACGTGATCGAAGGAATCAACCTCAGCGGTGTCCGATTCGGTGCTCAGGTCGGCGGACGATCGCAGCATGGCTCGGGGTGGATATTGCGCCACCGCGTCGGCGGGAATCGCCTCGCCCAGCGCCAGCACCGTCAGGCTCGTGGCACTGGCCGCCGCCTTGGCCGACACGATCGCCAAATACTGGCTGTCGTCCGTGGGGTCGATGAACAACAGCGCTTGCCCCGCCTGGATTTCGGAGGTTATGCCCGTCACGGTGACGGTGGTGGCTCCCTTGGCGGCCGCGCTGGCCGTCAGGCTGGTGGAGGTGGGCGCGGTGCGAATCCCTTGGCCCATCAGGGCGATCGTCACCTCGGTTAACTTGCCGCGTGTGGCCTGGGCGGGCTTCTTAGGTTGAGGCATGGGGATAACTCACAGGGAAGGTGTAATTTTGCCCGTAGCGCCAGAGGCCGGGCTGGCGATCGAGGAATCCCTCTTTGGTCAGGTAAGCCTCGCCGTCGCCAAAGGGCAGACCGGTCAAGGCTTCCTGGATCGCGTCCAGCAGCGCCAGCAGCTTCGTGCGTCCGTAGGCATCGCTGGCTTGCACGTCCAGCTCCACCTGGGCGGTTCCCACCTGGGGGCCGCCGTCAAAGGTGGCCGGCGCTGCCAGGGAGAGAGCGCTGAACCCCACCAGCACCAAACACTGGTAGTGGGCGCGATCGAACTCCCGATCGGGATAGGCGTAAATTTTTGCCGAGTGGCTGGCTTCGAGGGGCTGCAATGCTGCCACCACGGCAGCTTCGAGCGCTTGTCGCATCAGAATTGGCTCAGGCTATTGGTGTCCCAAACCCGCGTTGGCTCCTGCCACTCCGCCAGCCGCGTCGCCGCGTCGCTGGGGTTGCCCGTGCCGGTTGGGAGTTGGATCTTGCCGGTGGCGATCGCCTCCAGCTTTTTGATTGCGTCCTCGTACCGTTGCCGCACGTCCTCGCGCGGAATCCCGTGCTCCAGCCGATAGCGGCTGATATCGAGGCAGATTTGGCCCAGGAACGCGGGCGGGTTGGTCAAGGGCAGGTCGTAGCGCCCGCCCACGTAAAGGTCAATCTCGGCGGAGGCGTTGTCCAGAGCGGTTTGCAGCTCCGTTTCGTCCACCGTGGTCGCCGTGGGGTCGGCCTGGTTGGTGAGGGCGATCGCCTCCTCCAAATCGAACCCGCCTAGGAAGTCGGCGATCGTTGCGTAGCTCACGCCTCGCCGCCCTCACTGGGTTTGCGAACAACCCCACCAGGGGGGCGTTCCTTTTTCGGCTGTTCGGGCTGCGGTTCCACCAGCTCGATCGCCCCCACAATTTCCAGGGGCAACGCCTGGTCGTCATCCAGCTCCACCGTCTTCACCACGGGCGTTCCGGCTTCGTCCACCGGGCGCACCAGCCCGAGATCGCCGCCAAAGTCCACGGGAGACAGAACCTGATAAGTGCGTTTGGTTTCAGTCATCACTCAGAATCCTCGCTAGGTGGGGTCGGAGCCGGTGCAGGAGCCGGGGGCGGGGCGCTGTCAATGTAGTCAGTCCGCCACAGCCCGTCCGGGTCGTCGTGCGGGTCGTTAGAGGGTTTCGGGTCTGCCATCGTTGCTCCCTGAATCGGTGGATCGGGCAGCGGATGCGCCTGCGGATCGCGCAGGAAGTCCGCCACCATCTGTGACGCAAGCGACCAATCGCTTACGCCACGGCGTTTTGAATGAAATAACCAAGCCATGGAGCCGTCACCAACTCCCGAATCTCCCAGCCGGTGCGGACGATCGTGCCGCCGCGCAGTCCCATGTGCGGGTCAGCGATCCGCCCCGCAAAGGCTTGGCCAAACTGAGCGGTCAGCCCAAAGGTCAGCCCCGTCTGCGGCCCCGCCAGCTTGTCGGTGTAGATCAGCAGGCAGTGCTTGCCCCAAATCTGCTGCACGTTGGCGGTTTGACCCACGTTGGCCGTGTTGGCCCAGCCCTGACCGACCACAATTTCTTGGACTTCCAGCAAGTCCGCCAGGAACTGCCGCGTGATCAGCCCGTCGCCGCCTTCGTTGCCGTGGTAAGCCCGCACCAGCCTGGGATGGCGGCGCAATACCGACCAGACCGCGTTGCCCATCACGATTTTGTTGGGCCGCATGATCAACCCGTCCATCACCGAGAGCAGCTTGGCCAACGGGTCGGAGTTGGTGAAGTCCGACCACTGCGCCGTGCCGCTGAGAATTTCTTTGTTGGCTACGGGATACAGGCTGGCGTTAAACACCTGGGTCGCCACCCGCTTTTCGCGGCTGAGGGCCATCAGTTGGGCGAGCCACTCGGTCGCCATTTCGACCGGGCGGAAGGTGTCCGTTTGCCGATCGATGTCCCGTTGGGGGACGGGGTATTCCAGCCCGTAGTCCTCGGTGCTGCTGGTTTCTTCGGTGGCGTTGGTTTCCACCGCGTTCGTCCGAGACTTGCGCCCCACCAGGGTTTCGGGAATCCGAAACGGCGCGTTGAGGTCATATTTGACCCAACGGAACTCTGGTGTGGGAACCGGCGTGACCGGTAGCACCATGTCGGCGATCATCTCGGCGTTTTTGTAGGCCAGCAGAATACTGGTCAGCCGAGACTCGCGTGGGAATGGAGTTTGGGCCATGGTCTAAGCAACCCCCTGCTTGATAAATACCGGCAACCGATCGCCCGAGACCGCCGCAGCCAGCGCCATCCCGATCGTTCGATCGCCACTGGCGGCCACCACCACCGCGCCGCCCGTGCCCGCCGTCAGCAGGTCGCCGGCGGCAATCGTGCCGCCCGCCCGTAGATCCGCAATCCCGTCGAGGATCACGTCCACGCGCTCCAGGTCAACCACCGGCAGCTCCCCAACCGCGCCGATGATCTTGTCCGTGGCGGCAGTGGCGAGGGCCACCGTGCCCGCCGTGGGGCCAGCCTTGACGGCGCTATAGGCCGGGATGGCTCCCGAGGCGACGTAGGCCTTCTGTAAACCAGAATTTGACCAGCTCATCGCGCCTAGCCTCCCGCCCGAATCACGGCTTCAGTGAACGAAATGACCTCGCCATTGGCCGCCGCTTCAGCGACCAACCGGCGAGCCTTGTTGGAAACCGCTACTGAGTCGTTGCTGTCGCCAATTGGCGAATCGGACTCGGGAGCCACCTCGCCAAACTGGACGGTGCGCATCGCCCCAAGAAGGTCGCGGAAAATCTGCTTGGGCGTGGACTTCACCTCCTTACCGCCCTCAGCGAAGGTCAGAATTTGGGTCGGTTCGTCGGGCAGCGCGCCCAACAGTTCGATCGCCCGCTCCTTCAGGAACGGCGGCACTTTGCCCGACGAGATCGCCCCTTCCACAAACTGCGTATCTTCCCGGCGTTGCAGCTCGGCCTCCCGGCGTTTCAGCTCGGCATCCCGTGCCACCAAGTCCGCCATGCGGCGTTGGAAATCCTCAGCGTCGGGGGGCATCGCCGCACCCTCCGTCGCTGGTGTGGTTTGGGTCACATTGCCCTCCTCCTCAGAAAAGTTCATTGGCATCGCGTCCACTGGACGCATCTGCTGCTCCATAGCCCGCTCGTCAATCGAACTGACCAGCCAGCCAGGGATGTAGCGATCGGCCGTTTCCCCGTCGAACTCGCCCAGCACAAACTCGCGGAACGCCCGAGCGAGCGCCGCCAAGTCCGACTCGGTTTCCGACAGCAGAATCGTGCCTTCCTCAGCAAACTGAGGCGGCTGCATCCCTTTAATCGCGGGGATTTGCACCGTTGCCACGTGACGTAAGCCGTAGCGACCGGGCGACGGATTCGCGGGCGAGTCGGGCAGGTAAATCGCAGCGCTCAACCGGGGCCAGCGACCGGCGTTGACTTGTTCCGCCAACTCCGGATCGACCTGCTTCGGTTCCGCTAGCAGGCGATCGCCCTCCACCCAAACGCGATCGATCAAACCCTTGTTGGGCTTGGATTCGTCGTGCGTGACCAGGATCGGCGCGACGTGGCGATCGGGTTGGTAGGATTCAGCGATTTGGCGCAGCGCGTCCGTCCCAAAGGAGTAGGTGTTCCCCTTGGAGTCGCGATGCGTGCCCGCTTTCAGGATTTCCAGCGCCATCAAAAAGCCCTCAATCTGGAGACCAGACTAAGGGCTGAAAGCCTTACGAGATAAGGGTATTAGGTTTGCGCCTGGGACTGAGCGGCTCGTTTACGTGCGCGCAACTGGCGCATCCGCTCGCGTTGCTTTTGGCGCTGCTCTTCGGTTTGGTTGTCCCGGTAGCGTTTACGGCGGGCGCGGCCAGCCTCCGACTGGTCATATTCCGCATCGGACTTCCGCTTAGCCGCCCGCCCCTTTTCCGTGCTGCGATACCGGTCGATCGCGTCTTTGTCGTAGGAGGAACCCATGGCGTGAGGAGGGTAAAGGGTCTTAACCATCCTATCGCCAAATCATTAGAGCCGGTATAGAGTCCCTTTGCTTCAACCGCCAGAACCCGCGCCCCGCCAGCGTTTTGGCAATGCTCGAAAAAAAGTTTTGCCAGGGGGGTTGACAACTGCCGTTAGAGCCGGTACATTAGTTGCATCGGGGTTGAGCAACCCACCTCACCGCTCCCCCAAAGGAATTTCAAAATGAACGTCGCCGCCCTTCCCTACCGCCAACTGCAAGCCGAACTCAAAACCTTCCGCGATCGCGGCTACACCGTCCCCAAACTGAACAGCAAGCGCGCCGTCCTCGAAGCCGCCCTCACCGCGCTGATCGGCCAGCAGCCCGCCACCCCCGCGCCCGTCCAGGCGTTTGAAGTCGCCGCCACCGCCGTCGCCTCCGTGGACGCGCTCCTGTGCAACGCCTGGATCAAGCTCCCGAAAAAAACGCTGATCGCCGAAGCCAAGCGCCTCGGAATCAAGGGGATCAGCGGCTACGGCAAGGCCGACCTGGCCATGGCGATCGCCCTCCGCTAGCGCCCGCCCGGCCCGGCCGCCCAGCCGGGCCGACCGCCAGAACCCTCGCCCCGCCAGCGTTTCGGCGATGCTCGAAAAAAAGTTTTGCCGAGGGGGTTGACAACCGCCGTTAGAGCCGGTACATTAGTTGCATCGGGGTTGAGTAACCCACTTCACCGCTCCCCCAAAGGATTTGAAAAATGAACGTCGCCGCCCTTCCCTACCGCCAACTGCAAGCCGAACTCAAAGCCCTCCGCGATCGCGGCTACACCGTCCCCAAGCTCAACAGCAAGCGCGCCGTCCTCGAAGCCGCCCTCACCGAGCTGATCGGCCAGCAGCCCGCCACCGCCGCCTGGATCAAGCTCCCGAAAAAAACGCTGGTCTCGATCGCCAAAAGCTACGGAATCAAGGTTCTCAGCCGCTACACCAAAGCCGACCTGGCCCAGGCGATCGTCCTCTACTAGCCCCGCCCACCGACCCGCGCGGGTCGAGCCACCCGCCTCACCGGCTCCCCGCGCCCGCAAACTCACAAAACTCAAGGATTCTAGCCATGTTTGACGCATTCAACAGCGCCATCGACACCGCTATCACCGTCGTGCCCGTCGCCTTCGTCGCCCTGGTCATCACCCGCGAGACCCTGAGAGCACTGAGCCACAAGCGACCCGCAAGCGCCTCCACAACGCCCCAACCCGTCGCAACGCCCAATCCCACCATCGAACCCGCCAAAGCCGTCCCCGCGCCCCAAAACGAGCCGGAAATCGAGCAAGCCGCCGAACCTACCCCCCTCGCCGCCGTGCCCAGCCCCGCCGACACCTGCGAAGCCCTGATCCGCGCCGCCAAGGCCACCGCCCTCCGCCGCTACTGCACCGAAGCCGGAATCCCCTGGCGCAACGCCCATGGACGCGGCAAGCACCTGAGCACCCGCGAGATGCGCCAAGCCCTCCTGGCCACCGGCAACCACCACCTACCCTGGATGGCCGCCTAGCTCATCAAGTGATCCTCAATCAGGCTGACGATTTCCGCCTCGTCAGCCTCGTTAACTCCCAGGTACGGGCGGGCCGGGATGCTCACCTTGCGCCCTCGGCCCGCCCGTCCGCCGTACTGGTGAATCGCCGCGTAGGGCAGATTGCTGCCGATCGCCACGCCCGCCCCCTGGACTTGTGCGGCGATCGTCCCGACCAGGTTTCCCTCCTCTTGCAGGATCTTGCGGATCTTGCCCTTGGCCGCCTTGCGCTGCACCGTCGCCGCCGCCAACGACTGAAACCGCGAGCCATCGGGGCTGGTCTCCCGTTTAATCCGGTCTTGGGTTTCGCCCACGAGGTAGTTCCCGATCGCCTGATAGGCTGGGCGCATGTTGGCGGCCCGCTGGGCAATCTGGTCTAGCCGCCCCGCCGCATCCTCAGCCTTGATTTGAATCCGCAAGATTGCCATCTAAGGGATTGCTCCTTCGGGAAAGTTGTAAGGCTCGATCGCATCCAGAATTTCCTGACCCAAAATCACCCTAGGCTGTAAATCCCGCATCCTAGAGAGCACCGCATAGCGAAAATCATCGGCCAAGCAAATCTTCAGGTTCAGTCGGTGGCCATACAGCCCGCAAGAGTCCGCTAGGCGATCGAGCACAGCCGCCGCCTGAACGCCCTCAACCCGAATCTTGCCTACAGGGAGTCCCTCGATGGACACCCACTCAACGATCGTTTTGTCTTGCAGCTCGACCCTGATTTCACCTTCCAAAATCGCCATGACTCTTTACCAGTGGGAACTTCAGCTAACCGAAACCCTAACCCTAACCCTTGAGGCCGATCGCCAAACCCAGACCGTCCCCCTCCAGATCCAAGGCAACACTTCCGACCGCTACGAACTAGCCTCAGAGTATTGGGGTTGGGCCAGCGACCCCTACGGCCACGGCCTCGACTTTGACGAATGCAAGCCCGAGGATCTTCATTTCGCCCTCAGTCTCGCCAAGTTTGCCCCCCTTAAGCCCCGCTACCTGGGGCCAGAGATGGGCCCCTGGGAAACCGTCCCCGAAGGGCTGATGAGCTGAGACGAGCGCCCATCAGAGTTCTGGGCAAAAGCCCCTTGCGCCAAGTCTTCGAGGTCATACAACTCGGCAAGGTAATCCTCGCCAGTCGCCTCAGAGAAGTCGGGGGTGATTCCCTGCCGTTCCAAAAATTTCCGGGCAGCGGATGTGCCGAGAGACATGGTTTCAGTGGATTTGTTGAACACAAAGCCAATTTTTTCATAGAACGCCACAGCCCCCGGAAGCGCTTCTAGCTCGATCCGCCCCTCCGCGCCAAACCGCGCCGACTCAATCACCAATTGCGTCATCAACGCCGTCCCAGCGCCCCTAACCCGGCGCGGATCGTTGGCTTCCTTGACGTTCCAGGGCGAAGTCGCCAAGTACTCAAGATACAGATGCCGCCTCCCTTGTTGCTTCACAATCGCTAGCGCTTGCGGCGTTCCCTCGCTATCAGCAACGGCACGAAGACCCTTTCGGTTGTTGTTGTAAACCACCTCTTCCCAGATCAGATTATGGATCCGGGCGTTATCCCGATCCTGCGCGTACCCCGCTTTGTAAGCTTCGTCATGAACCTTAGCCAGAATTTTTCTGGGGATCTTAGTCCGATACTCTAAAGGCGCGGGCGTGGGGGCCGGTTCCGGCGCGGGTTTCGCCCCGCCACCCGACAACGCATCGATCAAATCCTGTTTCTTGGCCTTTGCGGGCAGCCGCATCCCTTGCTCCGCCGCCAACTTCCGCAATTGGGCCACGGTGAATTTCTTCAAGTCAGCCGCCGTTGTTGGGGGCTTGGGCGCGGGAGCCGGTGCAGGCGCAGGTTTCGGCGCAGGCGTGGGCGCGGGAGCCGGTGCAGGCGTGGGTTTCGGCGCGGGAGTGGGCGCGGGAGCCGGTGTGGGCGCGGGTTTCGGCGCAGGCGTGGGCGCGGGAGCCGGTGTGGGTGCGGGATTGGCCCCAGCCAGCGCATCGATCCAGTCTTGTTTGCGGGCCCTGGACGGCAACTTAATGCCCCGCTCCGCCGCCAATTTCTTCAGTTGCGGCACGGTGAGCTTGCTCAGGTCTCCCGTTGCCGCCACGGGTTTCGGCGCGGGCTTCGGAGCCGGTTCTGGCGTGGGTTTCGCACCACCAGCCAGCGCATCGATCCAATCCTGCTTCTTAGCCCTGGAGGGGAGCTTAATGCCTTGCTCTGCCGCCAGTTTCTTCAGTTGCGGCACGGTGAGCTTGCTCAGGTCTCCCGTTGCCGCCACGGGTTTCGGCGCGGGCTTCGGAGCCGGTTCCGGCGCGGGCTTGGCTTGGGGCTTGGCGGCCGGCGCGGGCTTGCGGGCCGGGGCATCCTCCGCCAACAGCCCCACAATCAACTCAAAATGCTCGGGATCTTTCGCGTAGAGCGCGGCCATCCGCGCAGGCGAGGAAAAATGCTCCAAGCCGACCGAAATCACTTCGGAAGCACGGCGACCAAAACGAGTATTGGCGTAATCCTTGCCGATGTATGGAGTGACCCAATCATCCTCATAGGCTTCCTCATAATCCTTGTAAGTCGGGTCGTCCAGGATTTCCGACAGTCGGCGCAATCCCTGACCGTTCGATCGCGCCTCCACCCAGCGCATAGCCTCTTGGGCGATCCGAGGATCAGCAAATTCCAAGTGGTGCGCAAACTCGTGAAATAGCGTCTGCATCCGGGTGGGATTTGCCCCCGAGAGCTTCACCACCTTTTTGAGCGGATCGGCAGCAGCCCGCCCCCCTTCGGCCACCGTTAGCAGCTTGAGGGTTTCAAGACCTCGCGGCCCAGCAATCTGGAAGTAGTCCGCAGCCCGCGATCGCAGCTCGGCTTCATAGTTTTTGAGCATCGGGTCGATCTGGATTGTGGCTGCCAGGGCTTCCGCATTCGCCCGATCGCGTAGCAACGACTCCCGAAACCGGGTCATCGCCTCCACTTTGGCGGTCTCAACCAGAGGCTCCAGCTCCCGCACCCGAGTTTGCAACGCTTTTCGTGCCGCCAAAACCGCGTCCCATTTAGCGTTTTCTGCCTCACCCATCGGGCGCGATTCCAAGTCAAGCTGCTCTGCCAGCAAATCCTTCTGGCGCTGGCGCGCTTGCTGATATTCCTCGTGGATTGCCTCGTAGGCTTGCCAGTCCCGACTCAGTTCGGCCGTTGCCCCCTTGCCCGCCGTCAGCCACTCCTGATACTTGCCCGTTGGGGCTGCCACCCGCTGGGGCGTGCCCGCCGTCCCGATCGCGCTGGAATCAGGTGACGGCCCCGACTCCAACAGCACCTGCTCTGAATTTTGACGTTGAGTCGATCGGGCCTGGCTATCCAGCCGCCGCTGCTCCAAAAAGCCCGCCATTAGGCGGAAGTGTTCAGGGTCTTTTTCGTACAACTTTCGCATTGTGCTGGGAGACACAAACTCCTCAAACCCTTTTGAGATAACCTCCGTCCCCTCTTGCTCGTACCACCGTCCCACGTAGTAATCAATGAAGTTGTCAACAAGAGCCACCTCTGTCCAGCGATAACCCGGATCACCCGTCAGCATCATCAACGGGAACAGGGTCGTGCTGTCGGCCTTGTCGAGGATAAATTGGCGCGAGGCAAAGTCCCCGGTAGCGAACTCAGCAAAGTGTGCAGCCTCGTGCCACACCAAGAAATCCGCAGAAAAATAGCCCACATTTAGCGAGCGGTCTTTCTTATCGGCCCAAGGGCGAACGCCACTAGCCTCCAGGGTTTTTGGCCCCTCGTTTTCGGTCAGCCCCAGAATCGCCGCCGCGTCCAGATAGGACTCGGCATTAGTGCGAAATTCTGCCTTTAACGCCTTTACCGGCATACGAGCCGCGAACCCTTCTAACGTCCGAGTGAAGTCTGGATCAATCAGTTCCGGGCGAGCAACTTGATCTCGATCCATCAGCCCCAGCGATCGGTGGTAGTCCTCAAACCACCGCTTATACGGTCTGGAGATGTAGCCTTTGGCAGTGTTTCGCGGGGGGATTGAGCTTAAAACCCGATCGCCCAGAGCGTCCAGGCGTGGCCGAACGTAAGGATAAGCCGCTCGGTAGTTTTGAGCGTAAGACCGTACACTCACGCCGCCCCTATTCTTCAGAAGCAGCTCGTACCGGTTTAAGAGTTGGGCCCGGCGCTCGCGCAGCAACGCATCTCGCTTGGCTTTAGCCGCTTGACGGGACTGCTCCTGGGCCAGCCGCTCAGCCTCTTGGGCCAATCGTTCAGCCTCTTGTTGCTCTTTTTTGAGAGCACGATTCCGCTCAATGCGATTAATCTTGGCCACCAAAGCGTCCAGCGCCTCATCAGCCGCCGCTTGCCCTTTGGTTCTGACAAGCTCGCCGTAGCTGGTTGACCCAATCAGCACGCTGTCCAGCCCCCCTGGCTGGTTTCTCAATTCCTTGATCGAGGCAAACAGTCGATCGGGTGGCGGGTCGTTGGGCGATGGAAGCGGCGCACCCGCCGACTCCAGCAGCACTTGCGTCTGAATTTCGAGCGGCAAATTCTTCAACACCTGCTGCCGAATCTGAGCCGATCGCGAAGCCCCCGGCGCATAGCCGAAACCCTCATCCGGCCCCCAGCGCACCGCCACCTTCTTCCCGTTAAGCTCGGTAATGCCCAACTCCCCATCAGTCGGCGGCACGTCCGGCTCCGTCTTGCCCAGCCGCTCCAGCCCGCGCTGGCTCAGGGTGCGCACCCGACACTTGCAGCCAAACCCGTTCGGCGGATAGTTCGTCGTCCAAAACGGGTCGTCGAGCGAAAACACCCTGCCGTTCAGGGCCACGTGGTGGGGTCGCGCCCGCACCGAGTCGCCATGCACCCACATCCCATAGGGCTGGAGCCGCTGCACCTCCGGGTCAGTCTGCTGGGCAAACCGCCCCGCCGCGTAGGCCGATCGCAGGTTGGTGTTGTAAATCGTGCGTGCCCGCCAATCCCGATCGCCCGCGTGGTTCCAGCCGTAGGCATCCACGATCGCCCCAAACCGCTGCCGAAACTGGCCCAACGACTCGCCATCGCGGATCGCCCCATCCACCGCCCGCCGCAAATCCGTCAGCAGCGCCCCCTTTGCCCCCGCCACCACAAAGGCCGCGTCGTGTTCCGCCGCCGCAATGTCCCGCCAGGTTTTGGTGTCCTGGTTCGTCTTGCCCGCCAGGTAGGCGATCGCCTCCTCAAACGGCAGGCGGCCGTAGTCAACGCTCGCCTCAACCGCCATGGGTGAACTCCTCGCCCTCGCAGGGTTCCACGCAGGCAATCAGCAGCCCGCCCCCGTCCGACAGCAGCCAAAACCACCGCCCCGTGGGAGCCATCGCCCAGCGACGACCACAGAAAAAACACCGGTTCCCCGGCCGACGGTTACGGTTCCGCGTCGTCATTGGCTTCCACCGCTCCCGCCACCCGCGCCGTGCCCATCGCCGTCTCCATCAGCGCCACAAAATCCTCGCTGGGCATATCCGGGAACAGCCCGTAGATTGCCTCCGCAAACTCCGGCAGGCTCTCGGCACTGTTCAGCCGGCCCTGAATCTGGGCCACCCAACCGTCAATCAACGGCCCCGCCCGATCGGCCAGTTGCGCGCCGAACAAGTCGATCGCATCCTGGGCACGTTTTGGGGGCTGTGGGCGGGCTTCCGCAAAGCTCGGGGCTGGTTGCCCATCCGTGGGGGCTGCACCGGGCACGGCGGGCGCACCAGCCGCCGCTTTCCGCACCCAACCCTCGCCGTAGAGACTGCGGATCGATTCCTCCGTCCGTTCCCAGCCCTGCTTGCCCACCAAATCGTCAACCTCTGCCTGGAGCTTCAGGTCAACCTCCTCGCCCACCCGTCGCCACACCTTCGGCGGCCGCACACCGGGGCCGAAATTCCAGAAGGTCAGGGGCGCAACCACTTGCTGGTTAAAGCTTTCGTTGATCAAATCCGCATCGGCTTTCACCACCTCATCGCGCACGGCTTTGTGGGTGCGCGACTGCGAATAACTTGACCCGTCATCCGTCGTCATCGTTTGGGACAGCACCACCTTGGAGATCGCGCTGTCCAAAATTCCCAGCAGGGTTGAATAGTCCGCCGTGCCGGAGCGCTGGGCCTCCATCAATCTCGCCACCAGCCCCTCAGGGATGGCGGTTGCCTTGGCTCCGTTGGCGATCGCCGCCGCCAGTTCCAGCGCCTTGGCCTTCTCCTCAGCGGTCGCGCTCACGGGATATTCCACCTGAGCACCCGGCGTGGCAAAGGTTTCCAGGAAATTCAGCCAAAACTTTAGCCCCTGGCGCTTGAAGGTCACGGGCCAGTAGACGATCGCCGCCAGCCCCAAGCCGTAAGGGTCGTCGGCGTTGTCGGCTCCCGTGCTCACCACCCAAAACTTCAGCGGGTCGATCGGCTCGCCCTCGGGCTTGGCCTTCGTCACCAGCAGCGGCGACAGGTCAGGCGCAAACCGGAACCGGCGTTGCTTGCGCACAGCGATCTTGCCCAGCCAAATCTTGCCGTCTGGCCCCGTGGTATAGACCACCTCCGCCACCGCAAACCCGTAGAACAGTGACCAGAGCATCTGGTCAGTCACCGCATCCCAGCCGATCGCCCCAAGCTGTTGGCGCAAGTGGGCTGCGGCCTCCTCTTCCTGGGGCGTGGTGGGTTCTGCCTCCGTGCCCGCCGGAACCACCTCCCACTCCGCCGACACAACCGCCAACCGCCGCTGCTGGAAGGTGGCGTGTACCTGGTCGTCAGTAGAGAGCGCCTCATAGAGCTTGTAATCGCCGCCCAGCTTCTCTTTCAGCAGCTTATCGCGCGGCTCTAGGTAATCCTTTAGCTCAATTTCCGGGTCTTTGTCGAGCGTCGCGATTTGCACATCCAGCGCGGGCTGGGGAAATTCGCCAATTGGCAAAACGTCAGCCATCACAAGCTCCTAAAACAACACCACATCGCGATCGACCAACCCCCAATCCAGCCCCGTGGGAGCCGCCTCGCCCACCCGCCCGCGCACGCCGAACTCGATCGGGGGCGCGGGATTGGTCGCCGCATGGATCGCCAGGGCGTGGGCCCAGAATTCGTCCGCGTGGCCCGAGTCCGTGCGATCCGCGTCAAACCGGGGATTTCCCGCCGAAGTCAGGATCCGCCGCACCGCGTGGTGAGCCTCCCGAATCGCTTTGTGGGCGGGAATTCTGACCCGCCGATCCTCAAACCGTTGCTTCAGCCCTTGGGCCAATTCCTGTTTCGCCGGCCCGGTGAACAGCAGCCCCTCCACCCGCGTGGAACCGTAGCGCCGCTTGGCTTGCTCCACCAAGGGTTCGCCCATGCCGGTCTGGTCGATCGCCACCCGCAGCACCCGGTAATCGCGCAAGACCCGATCGAGTTCCGCCTCCTGGGCCGCAAAGCTGGCATTCCGCAGGCTCACCACCTCGCGCGTCACCAGCACATCGCCCACCTGCTCAACGACCCAAATCACCGCCAAATCGCGCCGCCGTGCCACGTCGTAGCCCACAAACGCCGCGCCGTGGCTATAGCCCGCCGGATCGCCCGCCTGGTCTGACTCACAGGCGATAATCTGCTCCCAAGTCAGGTAGGCCGTCGCCGAGTCGATCGGGATGCAGCAATATTCCTGTTGCCAGATGTCCGAGTCATTCACCGTGGCTTCCAATTCGGCCAGCCATTGGGCGCGTTCCTCCAGCGACAGCGTGTGACCCACAATCTTGTCCGCCAGCCCCTCCGCCACCGCCTGCTGAATCGGCGTGCTCTCCAGGCTCCAATTGCCCAGCCCGCGCCGGGTTTCGTCCACTAGCCGGTAGTAGCGGTTGCCCTTGCCGTTGTAGGTGGAAAGGATCCGCATTTGGTATCCCCACAACGAAGCGGGTTGCGCCGCTGCCCACATTTCGTCGGGCTGCTTGTGCCATGCAAACTCATCCAGCACCACCTTGCCGCCCTTACTCCGCAAGGCTTTGGGGCTGCTGCTCAGGGCGTTGATTCGTTTCCCGTTGGCAAACTCAATCCCAAAAATCTTCACGTCCCGATCGTCGTCCAGCGCTCGCTCGCCCAAATCCTGCGCACCCGTGTCCAGCAGCCGCGCCCATTGCTTGGCGTAGTGGACGTATTCCCGCGCTGCTGTTTCGTCAGCCGAGGAAAACCACACGTCCACGCCCCCACGGGCGATCGCCGCGTCGCGCACGTCCTCGTAGCTCTGGACGTAAGTCGCGCCGACGCGCCGGGACTTCTCCCAGATTTTCAGCCGGGATTTATTCCCCAACCAGCGCACCTGGTAGGGCAGGAAGTAGGCGCGGGGATTGAGTTTCATAGGCTGGCAATCCCCAGGATTTGTTGCTCAATTTGGGCGATCGTTGCCTCGCTGAGGCCACCCGATCGCGCCTGGGCCGCCACTGCCCGCGCGGCCGCCTCTGCCCGGTCTTTCACCTCGGTCTGGTATTTCTTGACGTTGACAAACCCGCGCGTCGCCTCGGACAACGAGCGGGTCATCATCGAAAGCTCTTTCGGCGTAAGCTTTTCGCCGTTTTCAATCATCAGATTGAAAGCAAGACCTTGGGCTAGTTGCAAGGCTTGCTCGCTCAGATTCGCGCCGTCGTCGTTGAACAGAACCTTGAGCCTGTCCGCCTGCTGGGTCGCCAATTCCAGCATCTCCACGCGCTCCTCAAACCGCTTGCCGTAGCGGTGAACTGAGGCGCGGGAAAGGGTCAGCTCCAGCTCGCTTTCCGCTAGGCGCTCATTCAGCCAAGCGGTCAGCTCAGAGTAGTCGCTGAAATTTCGGTTAACCAGCTCCTGGTCTAGCTCTTGGCGCAGGCTGACGGGAATCTGGGTGATGGCCCCGCGATAGCGACCGCGACGGATCTTGGCCATTCTTTACCTCCCTGGCGGCTCTACGCCGATCGGGCAGGATTCCAGCCCCTGCAACATCGCCACGCCCCGCTCCGAGATCCGGGGTTGCCACTCAGCCACCCCGCGCCGCTCCATCGTGATCAACTCCTCGCCCAGCAAGAATTCCAGATGCTCGCGCAAGGATTTGTGCGTGGGATGGAGCTGGCGCTCAAACAGCACCCGCAGCAACAGTTCCTCACCCACCGCGATCGAGCGCGATGCATCTAGGATTTTCAGGATCCTGAGGCGCATCTTTTCTGGCGTTAACTGTTCCATCTACTAGCCCTCCCGAGCAATCAGCCCAAGGATTCGGTCTAGTTTGTCGTCGAGCTTTTGCTCCAGCCGATCGAGCCGGTCTTCCAGGGCCGTCACCGTCCGCAGGTAGTCATCCCGCGACACGTACCGCAAGGGAATGTCGCTCAAATCCGATTTGGTCAGATCGATCGTGTTCTCGATCCGGTCAATCCGCTTATCCATAGACTTGACCTCACGGGTCAGGAAATACCCAAAGGCTGTAGCTATCAGCCCCGCGCCGAAGAGCAAGACCGACTCGCTCACCGGCAGCGGGGTGTAAGGCAGTGGAGGTGGCTGTGTGCCAATAACCGTCAAGATTGTTTGCATCCGCTTATTACCCAAAAGCCCCCCACCCACTGGGCGAGGGGCCGACGACACCAACAGGAAGGAAGGAACCCAAACGCTATTCGCCGTCCAGCTCAAGCGCCACGCGATCGCGCACAGCCGTCTGACCGTCATCAAGCTCCGCCATCAAGTCCGCAGGAATCTCCACGCCCGCCGCTTGCAACAGCGGAATCACGCCCTGCGCCATGATTTCGGTGAGTTCGCTGGCATCCAGTTCCCCATCGGCCAAGGCTTCCTTGACCTCAGAAACCAAGACACCAAACGCTTTCAGAATTTTTGCAACCTTGCCCAAAAACGAGAAATCCATCGCCTCACCGGGGTGCGCTGTACTTTCACACTCTAGGGGGAGTGCTAGTTGGCGATAAGGGTAGAAGGTTTGCTCAATCAGGGTTTCCGCCCATTCTGACCCCTCGGGCCGGTAGCCCCGCAGCCAGCCACACCGCTGCTGGAGCAGGCTCACGAACTGTCGCGAGTAGCCAAACCGGCGCGCCACCGCCTGCTGGGTTTCGCCCGCCGCCAGATCATCGAGCATTCGGCGGTAAACCTGCCGCCTAAAGAACAAAAACGCCCGTGGCACGGGGTTCTCGGTGCGAATGCCACCGAACTCCCGCGCCAGGGCGATCGCCCGCTCCTGGCCCAGCAGCTTCGAGATCGGATGCTCCGGGCCAGGGTGCGCGGGCACATACAGCCGCCGCCCCCCAAAGGTTTGGGAGAGTTTGAGCACCCCGTCCACCCCCACCACCTCCGCCAGTTGGCGCAACAGGGGGCTGAGGTCGGTCTGTTGAGTTTGGTCAAAGCTCGGCAGCGGCAAGGCGTTTGGCCTCCTCAGTACTCACTTCTTCCACTCGGGCAGCGATCGCCCTGGCGTAACCGGCGTTGCGGCTGTTGCCCTCGGGGGGTTCCTCCTGGAGGTGCTGGGCCAGCTTGGCAGCGAGCATAAAAATCGCCTTGACCGGCAACCGACACCCCACCACGCTCTTGCCCCCCGATCGGCGCTCCACCTCCGCCACGAAATCCCGCACCCGTGGGGTTTCCCAGCTATAGCCCTTCACTTGAAAGGCAACGGTGATAAACGCCCACGCCTCTTGCAGCGCTTCCACGTCGTACCCCGTCTCGATGTTGGGATAGCCCCACCACTCAGGGCGCTGCTCGATCGACTGGGGCATAGGGAACCCCCTCAAAATGCGAAGCCCACGTCGCCTCAAAGTCAATCGCCGCAGCGTATTCGAGCATCTCGATGTACTGATTCAGTGGCATTGGTGGGCCTTGGTAGGGACGGGTCGTGCCCCACTCAGTGAGCACTATCGAGTAAATCCCTTGAATCAGCTTCATCTCCCGCCCCTCGGACGTTTGGTAGCACTGGATAATCACTGCCCACCTCCCGCGCGTTGGCGCATGGCTTTCAGCCCCTCGATCGCCTTGCTGGCCTGAGCCGGAGTCAACCACTCCAGCCGATCGACCCCCGTGAGCCGCTTGCAAAATTTCAGCAACCCCACGTCACTGCGGTCTTTCACCAGCCCCAACCCGTGCAGCTCGATCCACATCGCCCGCATCTTGGAAAGTTGGGGGCTTTTGACCTTCGCCGCGTTCTTGGCCGGGCCAGGCTTGAAGCCCAGCCGCACCATCGCGTCATAGGCGCGCTTGATTTCCAGCCCCACCATGTCGGAGCAGGAGCTTTTGCCCGTCGCCCCTTCCAGCACCGCGCGGTACTGGTCATCGCCTAGCCCCAGTTGGGCTTTGGCGACGTGGATCAGCCGGATGAGGCGCTTGCGTTCACTGTCTGGCAGCATCACCGTCCACCTCCAAAGCCCGCCATCCGACGCGCTTCATTGATCGCCCGTCGAATCGCTTCCCTATCCTGCGGAGGTTCCGGTTCCACCGGGGCGATCGCCACCGGCAAGGGAGCCTGTCGCACCGCCGCCGCCCTGGCCGCCGCGTCCTGCTTGGCCCGCAGCTCATCCTGGTAGGTGTCCCACAGGTCAGTAGCCAGCCCGTCGCCTTTGTCGAGCGAGTTATAGAGCATCCGCTTGGCGCAAACCCTTGGCGGCAAAGGGCTGGGGCGCTTCTCGTTCTCGGCCTTGACCAGTCGATCGGTAATCCAATCCCAAAACTCTGGCTTCGGATTTCCGGGGCTGTCCTCCCAGGGCTGAAACGCCCCGCCCCAACGCCGCTCAAAGCGGGCAAGATGCTGGCCGGCAGTGGCATACCAAGCCCCAATCCGAGCCGCCGCCTGGGCATGGTCGCCCGGCCCATAAAGCTCTTCAAGCAATTTCACCAAGCTCATACCAGTTCTCCTGCTGCAAAAGCCTTCTCCAGCGCACGTTCCAGCACCCGCGCCATCTTGCCTCTCGGGTCGGGCAGCGCGTTCAGCACATCCCAGAGATCGCGACTGATGGTGATCTTGAGTTCCACGTCCTCGATCACCGCGTCAAACGGCTCGGGATGCTCATCCCACAACCCCCGCCCAACGGACGGCCCCAGGCTTTGGGCTTCCGCAACAAACGCGGCTTCATCCTCATCGGCATCCTCATCGGCAGCGATCGCGTTTTCATCAGGGCCCAGCAGCGAGTTCTGCTGGTAGACCCCGGCGATCTCGTCGATCGCCCAAGAGAAAACTCCGCCATTCCCGCTGGACAGAAAAACCGCATCGTCCGTCACACTCTTGACTTCGTGCAGTTCCTCGCGCCCCGGCAACCTCACCCAGTCACCCACCTGGGGCACAGGCAGCCCCTCCGGTTCCGGCTCCGGGTCGAGCCGCCAAAGGGCACAACCCTCGGAACCACCATCGTCAAAGGTCACCACCGCCACCCCTTGCGTTGTGTGCACCGACTGCACCGTGCCGTGGCGTGGGTTTCCATCGCCGAAGCGGATCACCCGCTCGCCAACCCCGAAAATGGCCTCATTGCGAATCAGGGCCAGGCTCTCGATCGGGTGTTCGGTCAGGGCCTCCCCACCGTCATCCACTCGCACCCGGCCCTTCAGCACCGCCGTCACCACCGCACGATTGCCGTCCGACGTAAGCACCACGTCATCGAGGCGAAACTTGCACACCGTCGCCGCCGCCTGGGCGATCGCCTTGGCCGTGGTTTTTTCGCCATTTGGCGAAACCGCCTCCAGCACCATCTGCCGCTGCTCCGCCGGAACCTTGGCCAGCTCTCTCAAGTGGCTTTCGGGCAGCGTCCCGATCGGCAAGTCCAGATCCTGCTCCAGTTGCCCCGCCTGAAGTTGCCGATACAGATAGCTCTGGTGCTGGGCAAAGCGGGCTACCACGCACTCGCGCCAGGACTCAAACCCCAGCGCCTTCCAGCCCTCCCGATCGTGCAACTCCACCAGCAGCGCCCGCGCCTCGCTCAGGCTGCGATCGATCCGCCCGCAAACCTGCTCCGCCTCGGCAGCGGTCATCATCACCACCACCGCCGCTTCCTGCACCGGGGCAGGAAGCCCAGCCTTGCCAGACTTCCCACGTGCCATTAGCCGTTCACCTCAACAAGACCGATCTGACCCCAGCGAAATTGCCGGGACTGCCGGAACTGCTGCACATCCCGGAACTCCTCAAACTCCACAAAATCCCAGTCGTGCTGCTCCAACGTCCAGAACACACCCCGCGCCCCGTCCATCTCGCCCGCAATCACCCGCACCCGCACCGCCGCCGGGTCGATCGCCTCATGGCTCGTCAGCTTCAGCGACAGCAGGAACTCCCACAGATTCAGCGCGCTGTCTTTTTTGAGCGACAACACCGACACCGCGCCCGCGTCGTCCACGAACGCGAGGTCTAGATACGCCTGCGGAGGATTCCCCCAACGGGCCACCCCTTCAACCCAACGGTGCGCAAAGATTTGCAGCGACAGCTCACCGCCTAGGGGTTCCGAACCTCGATAAAACTGCCCATCACCCCCGTCAAAGCGGTATAGGCGGGGGAACCCAGCCCACAGGGGCCACGATTGGGGCTGCACAGCCCAGCTCGGAACTTGACCTTGTTGACTCGTCATCTCACAACCTCCAGAAGGAACTACAGCGGACAATTTGGGGGCAACAACACCCCCCGAAACCCAAGCACAGCCATCAACTCAGCCAATCCAAGCGCCGGGTCGTACTCGCCCGACAGCACCTCCCATAGGTGCTGGTTCAGCACAACCTTCACGGCATACTCGAAACCCTCTTCCCGCAAGGCATCCGCCTCGCCCAAGGGTTCGGCGGCAAACCCCTCCGGAACCTCGTCCGGCAGGTGCGTGGCAAAGCACTCGATCGGCTCCAGCCAGTACCAGGGCAACGGCACGGCCTCCCCAGAGGACGCAGCCCAAATCGCCCTCAAAAACACCTCCACCGGCACGCGGCCATGCTTTTCCATCAGCCGAAGCACCGCCCCGTAGTGAGGGTCTTGCGGGTCAAGCTGGAAACAGGGGGAGCCGTTCAAGACCGCCAACTCCGGAGACACCTGAACCTGAGCGCCGTTCAGCCATTCCTCACGCAGCTTCACGAGCATCACGCACCTCCGTTGTGCAGCCGGGATAATCCCGTTGTTCATCACCCCGGCACACCTTGCCCACCGCCGGACGCAGCCAAACCACCAAAATCACCAGCACCACAAACACCGCGCTCACCCCCAGAGCCAGCCGATCGCCCTTGCGTCGCCGCTCCTCACGGGTCTTGAGCCGATCGATCTGCTCCCGCAACCCCACGATCACGTGCACCTGGTCGCTCACCTGGGCTTGCTGGGCCTTCAACAGCCCCGCCGTCTGGCTTTTCAGCAGCCACACCTGCGAAGAGTGATACAGGTGCACCTGCTTGGCGATCGCCCTCAGCTCTTCGGGATCCCACACCGCCATCAATTGGCGGCTGAACCTTTCCACCTCAAGCTGCACCTCAAGCGGCAGCTCGATCGGTTCTTGAAACGGTTGCTGACTCATCCCACAGCTCCTTTGGTTTTTGCCTGACGAAACTCCGAAACCCTTGACCTGTAAGCCCCCCGCGCAGAATGCCAACCCTGCTGCCACTCCGGGCACTCGTTCCAGAACTGAGCCGCCCGCACATAGCGCACGAACGCGGGCACGTCGTAGGTCGCGATCGAATGGGCAACCTCCCGCTGCCCCGCCAGCAGCCGCCGCCAGATCGGCCGCAACTCCGGTGGCAGCAGCTCCTCAGGGTCGGGAACGTCCCTCGGTGGAGGCTGCCAGCCCCCCTCCCCGTCCTGCTTGCTCCCCTTCAGCAGCACCCCCTCGCGGTAGAGGTAGTACCGGGCAGCCCCCACGGATTGATCGATCCCCAACGCCTGCAATCCGCTTTGGATTGCAGCCCCGCTCGTGCCGTGAACCTTCGCCCAGGCAACGATTTGGGCAATTTCATGCGGTTGCCAACACTGCCGGGATTTCCACAACCCCTTCGCCCTTGCCCGCTCCTGAATCGCCCGCACCGTGCGATTGAGCGCCTGAGCAAGATTCGCCAACGCCAGGTCATCGCCGCCCGCCGCCGACCAATCCGCCAACGCCTGGTCTTCCGCCGCCGTCCAGCAGCGACCGCAATTCTTCCCCGTTCTCCGCCTCGTTTTCCGCGTCGTCATTGGCTTCCACCTCCAGAGTCAGATCCAAGTTCGGGTCGTAAACCCCCGTTTCCAGAACCACCGGAGCCACCGGCCCCGAGTCCTTCGCCAGCGACCAAATCAGCCAGCCAACCCGACCCGGCGATCGCACCGCCAGCACATAACCCGCATCCCGCAACGCATTCAGGTAGCGCACCGCCATCCGACGGCACACCTCCGCCGGAGCCGCAAAGTCCGACCATCGGCCGCGGCGCTGGATCCGCAGCGCATTCCAGAGGCGCTGGTGTGGGTCGCTGACTTGCCCCGCCTGGTTGGGATTCGTCAGCACCCGCCCCGTCCCAAACCGAGGCGGGAACGGCCCCAAATCCTGCAAGAGCCAGAACGTCGCCGGTTGCCCGTTCTCCGCCAGGTTCCGCTCACGGGCTACCCAGCCCGCCTCCACCAGCGCCCGCAAATAGCGCGACACCAGCCGAGGCTTGTAGCCAAACCGTTCCGCCGCCACCGCCACCGTCAGCCGATCACCCAGCCGCAGCGCATTCCACACCCGGTGTTGCAACACCAGAAAATCCGCGTGTCTCACACCACACCTCCCCGATCGCCCAAGTGCAGCGCCCGATCGCCCCACTCCTCCAAGCCAATCCGGTTCAGACCCATCGCCCGCGCCGCCGACTCAATCCGGCTCAAGCCCACCGTCAGCAAGCCGATCGACCCGTGGCACTGACGCAACGCCCAGTCGAGCAAATCGTCCTCAACCGCCACCTCACAATTCGTCGCCGCCAGCAGCCGCGCGTCATCCAGCGAAATCGCCCCAAACTCCACCCAGTGCAGGATCCGCCGCGCCAGTTGCTTAAACTTCGGCCGGCTCGTAATCTGCCGTTCAATGCCCGCCGCATCGTGGCCAGACATCCCCACCAGCAAGATCGGAACCGAGGTTTCATCGTGCAAATCCCGCACGATTTCCACCATTTCGAGCTTCTTCAAGAGGTAGTCGGCCTCATCGATCACCAGCGATCGCCCCGTCTCAGTCAGCCGTTCTCGAATGGCTTCAAAATTCTTCGCCGCCCCGTGTTGCGGCAAAATGCCCAACTCCAGGGAAATCGCCCGCGTCATCGCGCTCGCCGTCCAGGTCGCATTCGCCCGCACATAGCAGGCTCGATATTTGTTCGCCAGCCACGTCATGGCCGTGGTCTTGCCGGATCCCGTGAAGCCATGGATCAGTCCCATGCCATCCACACCGGGGTCGCGCAACCGTAGCGCTTCGTAAGCCGTGCTCAACCGAGCCACGTTGCCCGTGACGATCCAATTTCTCTTCATGGTTGGTAAGATTGATGGGTAGAAGAAAGTTTTCTGCTGAAGCCCCGCCACTCCACTGGTGGGGCTTTTGCGTTAGTTGGCGATCGCCCTCGGAGCCAGCACCCACGTGCGGAATCTCCGAAACTCCACCTCGCTCAGGTAGCACAGGGCCACCCCGCGCCCCTCCGCCAGGTCGATCACCCTCGCCACAAACTCGCGCTCGGTCAAGTCACCCTCGTGACCAGCCCGCCACTCCTCAATCAAGCGGGGCACGATCGCGTTCAAACTCAACACCGGCTGCGCTTTCGCCGCCGTCGCCTCCTCCGCCTGGAGCCGCCGCTGTTCCCGGGCCAACTCCGCCCGTTCCACCACGCTCGGCCCCTGCACAGGCTTCACCGTCAGCGCCTCCACCGCCGTCGCCGCCTCAGCCAGCGCCGGAATGTCGTAGCTCTGGGTCGGCAGCGGGAACGCCGACAGCTTCTGCTGTTGCGTCGCCGCCTCGTACAGGATTTGGTCAGCCACCTCGTGCGGTTTCACCTTGCGAGCTAACGCTCTCAGGTGCTTGCGACCTTCCGAGACCTTCGCCCGTTGCCGCGCCATCGCCTCCTGGGCGATCGACTGCGGATTGAGTCCGAGCCGTTCAGCGCAAACCGCCACACACACAAAGCGTCCAGCCCCGTCGAACACAAAGCAGCGCCCCATATCGCTCGGGTCGTACCGAACCAGCACCTGCTCACCCACACGGTCAGCCAGAGCCGGATCGACAAAGTAAGCCTGGTCAAACTTGATGCCCTGCTTCAGGACTTTCCGCAGACCGTCCCCACCCGGAGCCGCCGCCAGCAACAGATCCAGCGCACGCGGGTCAGACACCACCCGCAACGGCTCACCCCGGTAGGTGTGCCAGCGTTGCCACGGCGACTGGTCATTCAGCCCGCCATGACTCGCCGCCTCGTACCGCGTAATCCAGCGATCGCACCAGTCCTGCAACCCAGCCGCATCCATCCCCAGCTCCACCGGCCCACCCTTCTTAAAGAGCCGTTCCGAAAACGCCTGCTGATCCCGCAGCTTCTGCGCATCCGCCACGTTGTGGCCCGCAAACCCCGGCAGAAACTCCAGCAAATCGTGCGAGAAACTGCGGAAAAACCGCTCAATGTGAGGCTTGTGCCACGGCTGGAACGGTGGGCAAAGCACCTGATCCACCTTCAGATCCGCCAACGCTCGGGCAATCCAACGGCTCGTGTAATCCTTACCGTTGTCGGTTTTCACCGTTTCCGGCACACCCCAATCCTGGATGCAATTCCGCAACAGCAGCGCGATCGCCTCACTCTTGCTCACTCGGGAAACCAACAGCTTGGCCCGCCGCGAGAACACATCAATGCAACCAATCAAGCTGTACCGGCCATCGACCAAGAGCAAGTCGGCAGGCGTAGAATCCAGCTCCCACCGTTGGTTCGGGCGATCCACCCCTTCCGACTGGGAGCCAAACGCCACCATATATTTGCCCTTCCAGGCATCCGGAGCCGTCGCCGCAATGAACGCCTCAGAGCGCTTCTGGTCAGCAATCCAGCGATTCAGCGTCGCGTAACTCGGCAGCTCCGATCGGCCCCACCGCGTCCGCATCGCATCCATCACCTGAGCCGTCCCCAAGTGCGGCCCATTCACCAGCATCGCCAGCGCGAAATCCGCCTGCTCACTGCCCTCCGCCAGATGGCGGCCTTGGCTGCCACCGCGCCGATCGTCCAGCGCCCCGGTTCCGTCCTCCTTCAGTGCCCGAGACCAGTTCATCAGCGTGGCCCGGCTCACCTTCGGATAGACCGCCCGCACCGCCGGATCGATCGCTATCTCCCCCGCCGAATAGGCCTCGGCAAAGTCATAGGAGCACTGGAGCCGGGGCTTTCCGGCACAGAACCGTTGCCACTCTCGCAAGATTGCGAGCTTCGCATCACCACGCTCGCCAGCGTCAGCCCTTGCAGGGCGGCTGTGCAAAACGCGCACGCCCGTTCCCCTGGCAGCAACCGGTGGCGAGTGGTCGATCGGTGGGCGATCGCCGACACCCCGCAATGGGTCTGCAACCGGCGGCTCGAACCCGTCAACACATGCGCCGTATCCGCCTCGATCAAGAACAACAGACTCATCCTGTTTCCCCGCAAAAAACTTCAGAACCAACGGCTGCCAATCACCCGGCAGGGACGATAGCGGATACTCCAAACCCTTGCCTTTAGCCCGCTTGCGTCCCCCGTCCCAAGACTTGGCACGCAGCCGGACATTGCGATCGGCGATCCCAACCGCCTGCGCGATCTCAGTCACCGATAGATACATAGTCAAAAACCTGTAGCTGCCAATCCTGGGGCAAGGCAGAGATTGGATATTCCATACCGCCACCGCGAGCGTTGCGCTTGCGCCCACCGATCCAAGCCTTTGAGCGCTTGTGAACAGCCTGAGCCGATACCCCAACCGCCGCCGCAATCTCCGGGCACGTCAGGAAAACCTCGTCCGATCCGATTCGATCCGATTCGATCCGATTCCTCGATCCGATTCGATCCGATTCCTCATCAAGATCCGATTCTTCAGACGATCCGATTCCTTGGGTTTCACGATCCGATTCGCAATCAATTCCCAATTGCTCAAGGTCTTTCAGAGAGTCAGGCACAAGCCCAGACCCAAACAAATCAGCCATAACTTGAAAGACCTTGGGCAAAGAGTCAGGACGAACTCCAGATGTAGACAGGATAAGAGATACACCGTCATCAGAAGGATCCCAAGAAACACTCAAACGCCCTGGCGTAATCGTCATTATGCTACCTCCACTCGGCTCAAAAGCCGTTGAACTTCATCTTGGTAACGGCGAGCGCGTTTCATGTCCTCACGTCGCTTCTCCAAACCCACCACCAAAACATCCAAAGGTATGCCCCGCTTGACTCCAGCGTCTAAAGACGACATCACAAAACTAGTGTGTCCCTGAGTCCAGAGGCTTAGAGTCTTCGGAGAAACCTGTAGCAACTCAGCCAACTGAAGCCCCGTTGCGAAGCGGATGTGATTTACAGTCCAAGCCATCGCTTTACTTTTGTGGAACTCGATTAACTAGAAGATAAACCGTGTTCCACAGAGAGTCAACCCTCTTGGGGATATTGTCAATTCGATTACCTTGGGGTTAAGCTGTTTACACGGAAGGGGCATTGCGGAGCAAAAAATGTCTAGTCAAAACGTTGTTAGCGAAGCCTTAAGGCGCACAATCTTCGAGTACCGGCTGGCCGGCAAATCCCTCGCCGAAGAGTCAGGACTGTCAGAGCGCCAGATCAGTCAATTCAAAAACGGGCATACCGATATGCTCAGCTCCAGCCTCCTGAAACTGGTCGATGCCATGCCACAGGATGCCCGTAGCTACTTTCTTGAAAATGCCTTCGGGGTGCGCTCGGGAAACTCCTGAGCGGCATGGAACCTGACGATGCATTGAATCTCGTAATCGAAAGCCATGGGCTGACCGTGGCAGATATAGCCCGCGCGTCAGAAATTCATCCCACAGTGATCAGCCGCTACCGCCACGGACGGTCAGATCTCTCCAGTCGAAAACTTTTCAAGATAGTGCGCGCCTTACCCTTCAGCGCACAAATCCACTTCCTGGCTCTTACGGCCAAGGCCCCACAGTCATGCGAACACTCGCCGCACTTGGACTAATCGCCCTTCTCACCGTCCCCCTGCCCGTCCTAGCAGGCCAGCGCCGCACCCGTTGCGCCGACTACGCCACCCGAGAACAGGCCCAAGCAGCCCTCCAGCGCGGCGAAACCTGGCTCGATCGCAACAACGACGGCCGCGCCTGCGACAACCACAACTTCACCGGCACACAAACCCGCCCCAGCCCCCGACCCACCACCACACCCACCCCCCGCGCCACCCCATCCCCACGCCGCTAACCCCAGGAAGAAAATTCCCCCAAATCACCACCACAGGAAGAGAAACAGACCCCAAACCCCACCAAAGGAAAACAAAGAACCTCTCTTCCCATCGCTATTACAAAGCCCCAGGAGCACTAACACTCCAGGGGCTTTGTAATAGCCACCTGCATCAACCGCCCCAGCCGCTTTCCATGATTGTTCCCAATCCCCTTCGGACTCGCCAATTGGCGAAAACAGCAGCCTCGCCACAACTCCCGAATCTCCGGACAATCATCGTAAGTCAACACCCACCGACCCTTCAGCCCCTCAACCCACTCCCGCAACGCCCCATGGTCAGCCGCATCCCACCTCGGGTCATACTGCGTCCCATGCCAATAGGGCGGGTCTAAAAAGAAAAACGTCCCCGCCCCGTCATACCGCTCCAAGCACTTCCGCCAATCCAACCGCTCGATCGCCACCCGATCCAATCGCCCCTGCAACCAAGCCAGCCCCCGCAACCGCCCAACCCGACTCGTCAACGCACCCCCACCACCAACTCGACCCGCCGCAAAATGCTGGCCCTTCCCCCCAAAGCTATTCGCATTCCGGAAAAACCAGCCCACCGCCCGCTGAATATCCGTCAGCCCAGGAGCCGACAGCACCCCCTCAAACTCCTCCCGGCTATTCAAAAAGAAACGGAGCTGCCGCCGCAACTCCGTCCCATGAAACCGTAAACACCGGTAGAAATTCACCAACTCCCCGTTGATATCATTCAGCACCTCCACCCGCGACCTCGGCTTATTCAGCAACAGCGCCGCCCCACCCCCAAACACCTCGCAATAGCACTCATGCTCAGGAATCAGCGGCAGTAGCTCACCCACCAACAACGCCTTACCCCCCATCCACCGCACAGGCGATCGACGCAAAACCATATCTCGCACCAAACCCAATACCCAATCCTTCCACCCCAACCCCTCAAACCCGGAAGATTAGATCAAAAAGATTAGATCCCCTCAAAACCAGTCCCGGCAAATCGGATCCCCCCGATCTAAACTCGACTGATTAACCCCAAATTTCGCCAATTGTCGAAACCCGCAGTATCAGTAGATCCGCGCCGATCTCGCCACATCCCGCCGATCTAAGGTTGAGTGATTGGTTACAGCGAGGGCGGGATTTTCGCCAATTGGCAAAAACAACCGGAGGATCAAACACCGAAACTGGTACACCCGGTAAGTCCTCCCAGCCTGTGTAGAGAGTCATCCTGATGCCCCGATCGTACTTGATTGACCCACGAGATTAGCCCAAGCCACGGCGGTTGATCGTTGATACCCGACTCGATGCGATGGCCGATCGGCACAGGCTCCAGGGACAGTGATCGAGACAATGCTGGCCCAATTTCCATCACCGAATCCATCGGCCGATCGCGAACAGGTGGCCCATAAAAAGCCCACAAAAAAAGCGGCGCGATCGCACCGCTTTGAAACACTCAAGTAAACGATTCCTTCAAACAGCTTGGGTCAAATTAGGTCAAATCGTATTTGGCTAAAAAACCGCTGTCACAAAGCTTGTACAGGTGCTAGGACTCAACCTTCGCTAACTTGACATTCTTTGCTAAACCCAGGAATTGCAACAGTTGAATGGTCATCCAAGTGGCATCAATTTCCCACCAAGCCAAACCATGGCGAGCCGAATATTGATGGGCGTGGTGATTGTTGTGCCAGCCTTCGCCATAGGTCAGCAGGGCAACCCACCAGCAATTGGTCGATCGGTCGCCCGAATCTTCAAACGTGCGGTAGCCAAACTTGTGCGTGGCGCTGTTCACCAACCAGGTGCAATGCCACAGGGAAACCATCCGAACGCAGATGCCCCACAGCACAAACGACCAACCCCCCATCAGGTAGAGGATGCCAGCCAGCGGAATTTGCAGGAGCAAGAAGTAGCGATCCAAGAACTTGTAGAACGGATCGTCGCCAATGTCCTTCGTAAAACGGGGAATTTCAGTTTCTGCGGGAACTTCGTACATCATCCAACCGATATGGCTCCACAGGAAGCCCTTGGTGGAATCATGGTGATCCGGATCGGTGTCGGAGTGAAGGTGATGGTGGCGGTGTAGGCCAACCCACCAGACCGGCCCGCCTTGGCAGGCGAGGGTTCCGCAGAAGACGAAGAAATACTCCAGCCACTTGGGAACGTCGAAACTACGATGGGTAACGAGGCGATGCCACCCCAGCGTGATACCAAGGCCGCCGGTGATCCAGTGGAGGAAGATCATCACACCAACGGCTGCCCAGCTAAAGTTTTGCGGCAGAAATGCCACGACGGCTGCGATGTGCATCGCCGTCATGAAGATAATTACGCCCCAGTCTAGGCGCAAGTTCTGTGCGGACGTTGCGGCAGTCATTCAATTACCTATGTCATCGATGCGCTAAATCAGCGTATCATTTCCTATTTGAATTTCTTCACAATGACCTCAGCGTCGAAACCTACTGAGGCTAAGCGATTGTATCAGTCTGGCTTGGAGCACGAGGCCCTTTGAGGGGGAATACATGGGTCGATCGGGCTGAGAGTGCGGTTTAGAGAATCTTTAGAATTGCTGGAAATTTGCCTAGATTTTGGGCTGAATCAGGGATCTGGGGGCCGGTGGATGACGATCGGGGCGGGATGCGGGGCGGCGATCGAGTCGGCTAAGCATTCGGGTAATTCGGGCAAGTACTTTCGAGATGGACGCAGACTCAATGACAGATTTGGCGGCGGATTTGGCGACGAATGGGGCGGGAATCGATGCGGCGGCGGTGGTCCAAGGGGCGGTGGCGGAGTTGGCCCCGACCTTTGCACGGATCGATCGCGCCGTGCAGGGCAAATTGAAGCGAGTGTTGGATGCCTTTCGGGCGGAACGGGTGGGGGCGCACCACTTTGCGGGCGTGTCGGGCTATGGCCACGATGACCTGGGCCGGGACACGCTCGATCGGGTGATGGCGCGGGCGCTCCAGGCGGAGGCGGCGATCGTCCGGGTGCAGATCGTGTCGGGAACCCATGCGATCGCCTGTGCCCTGTTTGGGGTGCTGCGGCCCGGCGATGAATTGCTGTCGGTGGCGGGCAAACCCTACGACACCCTAGAAGAGGTGATCGGCAAGCGCGGCGTGGGCCAGGGATCGTTGATGGAGTTTGGTGTCACCTATCGCGAGTTGGCGCTGACCCCCGAGGGCGGCATTGACTGGGACGCGCTGGCGGCGGCGATTCGCCCGGAAACTCGGATGGTGACGATCCAGCGATCGTGTGGCTACGACTGGCGGCCGAGTTTGTCGATCGCGGACATCGGGCGGATTGTGGAACTGGTGAAGCGCCAAAACCCCAACACCGTTTGCTTTGTGGATAACTGCTACGGCGAATTTGTGGAGGACGACGAACCCACCGCCGTCGGTGCGGATTTGATGGCCGGGTCGCTGATCAAAAATCCGGGCGGCACGATCGTCACGGCCGGGGGCTACGTGGCCGGTCGTGCGGATTTGGTGGAACAGGCGGCCTGTCGGCTAACGGCTCCGGGCATTGGTTCCGAAGGGGGCGCGGCCTTTGACCAACACCGGCTGTTGTATCAAGGCCTCTTTTTGGCTCCGCAAATGGTGGGCGAGGCGCTCAAATGCAATCACTTGGCGGCGCGGGTGTTTGCCAACCTGGGCTATGCGGTGAACCCAGCTCCCGATGCGCTCCAAAGCGATATTATCCAAGCGATTAAGCTGGGTAGCCCTGAAAAGGTGATTGCCTTGTGTCGGGCGATTCAACAGGCTTCCCCGATCGATTCCTATGTGGATCCGGAGCCAGCGGTGATGCCTGGCTATGAAGACCGAGTGGTGATGGCCGGCGGCACGTTCATCGAGGGCAGCACATCGGAACTGTCGGCGGATGGCCCCTTGCGGGAACCCTACGTGGCCTATTTCCAAGGGGGAACCCACTGGACGCACGCGGCGATCGCCCTGGAAACGGCCGTGGCGGCGATCGGCCCCGCGGCCTAGTATCCCCCCTGCTGTGCAGTAACCAAGGGCGCGAACTGCCTGTTTTCAGGAGGTGCGCTAAAATCAAATCAGTCCGGGTATGAGATAGCCTCCCTGATGCGATGGAAACTCAGCGGTCTTCGGTCGCCGATCGCCCATCGTTGCTCACTCCCGGCTGTCTACACCCGTCTCTCCGAGAACCGCCCGTGAAACCCATTCGATCGCTTGATGATGCCCTAGAACGCTGCCAAACCCTGGGAATGCGCGTCAGTCGCCAGCGTCGCTTCATCTTGGAATTGTTATGGGACGATCGCGAGCATTTGTCGGCGCGGGAAATTTACGATCGGCTCAACCGGCGGGGCAAGGACATTGGCCACACCTCGGTCTATCAAAACCTGGAAGCCTTGGCCCGCAACGGGATTGTGGAATGTATCGATCGCGCCGATGGGCGACTCTACGGCAACATCAGCGATCCCCACAGCCATATCAACTGTCTCGACAGCGGTCGGATTGTCGATGTGCACGTCACCTTGCCGCCGGACTTGATTGCCCAAATCGAGGCGCAGACGGGCGTAACGATCAGCGACTATCGGATTGATTTCTTTGGCTACGATCGCCAGTCCGCCGAAGCGAGCTAGATCCCATGGTTCCAGCGCTGGCGCGAGTGACCCTGTTTCCGATCAAGTCCTTGGATGGCGTGACGGTCGATCGGGCGCGGCTGACCCCGGCCGGAGCCTTGGCGGGCGATCGGGAATTTGCCCTCGTTGATGCGGCGGGCAACGTGATCAATGCCAAGCGCGATGCTGCGATCCAGCGAATTCGATCGACCTTCGATCTTGCTCAGCGCACCGTGAGTTTGTCGATCGAAAACGCCTCGGCCGCGCCGGCCACCTTTGGGCTAGATGGCGATCGATCGGCCATGGCCGCCTGGTTTAGCGATTACTTCCGGCAGCCGGTGACGATCGCCCAGAACCCGGCCTCGGGGTTTCCCGACGATCGCGCCGCTTGGGGGCCAACGGTGATCAGTACGGGCACGCTGACCCAGGTGGCCCGTTGGTTTGCGGGGATCTCGATCGGGGAATTGCGCGATCGGTTGCGGACTAATTTGGAAATCGACGGCGTGGAACCCTTCTGGGAAGAGCGATTGTACGATCGGCGCGATCGGCCTGTGGCTTTCCAAATTGGCTCCGTGGCTTTTTGGGGCATCAATCCTTGCCAGCGCTGCATTGTGCCCACGCGCGATTCCCGCACGGGCGACCCGACCCCCAATTTTCAAACGGTGTTCATTGCCCAGCGCCAACGAACGCTGCCGCCCTGGGCCGAGCGATCGCGCTTTAACCACTTCTACCGACTGGCGGTGAATACCCAAGTGCCGCCGATCGACCCCGCCGCGGCCGATCGCTTGTTGGCCGTGGGCGATCGGCTGGTTTTGGCCAACTGTTGATGACCCAGCCTGTGCCGAAGAATTTTGCCGGACAATTTTGCCGGACAATAGCGAAGCAAGTACGAAACCCGCAACGGCCCCTATGGAACACGGTTTGATGTGGCTGCCCCTCCTGGGGCTATTTATCGGCCTCGCCTACGCCGGTTGGAACGAATACCAACGCCTCGAAGCCTACAAAATTTGGGCCAAGGGGTTCGATCGTGCCAAATATGACATCTACGCCGTCCTCGGCCAGAAGGGGCGCGAATTGGTTTGGGGCATTCCCAACCGCAAGGGACCGATCGAGGTGCAGCGCCTCTCCCTCGACCAGGTGAAGGGCGTGGTGCTCAGCGCCGACGGCCAGCCGATTAACCCCGAAAAATACCCCACCCAAGCCAAACAGGTGATGTTGGAATTGGTGCGCACTGACAACGGCCCGCCGATGAAAATTCCCTTCACCCAAATCGATATGGCGGCCCAGTGGGCGATCGCGATCGAACGAGATTTGGGCTAGGTCAATTAAACGCCAATCAAAGAACCCAAATCATCTCAAATAATCTCAAACAAAACGCCAATAAAACGCCAAAGAAATCCCCGATCGCCCTTGAGAAACGATCGGGGAATGGCAATTTGCTGAGGAGAAAACTGGGACAACCGATCGCGCCTATTCGTCGTCGTGGGCGTAGCGATTGAATAGGTAATCGAGGGCGTAGTTCCGCAAATCGTAGTAGAGCGGATCTTCCATGATCAGATCCCGATCGCGCGGGCGATCGAACGGAATATCCATCACTTCCCCGATTTTTGCGGAGGGGCCGTTGGTCATCATTACCAACTTATCCGCCAGGAATAAGGCCTCGTCGATGTCGTGGGTAATCATCAATACCGTGCAGCGGCGAGCGCTCCAAATTTTCAGCAATTCTTCTTGGAGTTCTTCCTTGGTGATGGCATCCAACGCGCCGAAGGGTTCATCGAGAATCAACACTTCCGGTTGAATGGAAAGGGCGCGGGCGATCGAAACCCGCTGCTTCATCCCCCCGGAAATTTGCGGCGGCTTCTTTTCCATGGCTTCGCTGAGACCCACCATGGCCAAGTTGTCGCGGGCCATGGCGCGTTTTTCCCGCTCGGGCTTTTCGGGGTAGACCGCATCGATCGCGAGGTAGACGTTGTCAAACACCGTCAACCAAGGCAGCAGGGCATAGTTTTGGAACACCACCATCCGATCGGGGCCGGGCTTTTCGATATCTTTGCCCTTCAGCCGCACCGTGCCGTGGGTGGGTTTGGCAAAGCCAGAAACCATGCTCAAGAGGGTCGATTTACCGCAACCGGAGTGACCGATTACGCAGATAAATTCCCCCTCATTAACGGTTAGGTTCACCCCATCCAAAACGGTGTAGGGGCCTTTGGCGGTGGGGTAGGTTTTGTTAACGGCTTTGAATTCTAAAAACGGCGTGCCCGAGGTCTGAAGCGGGGCGAGTTTCTGGGCGTTGCTGGTGGCGATCGACATCCTAAACACCTCCGATAAATCGGTTAATTCGGATTGCAAACTGAAGCGATGTGGGTTGGTAGGGGCGCACCGCCGTGCGCCCTCTCCGGGATTTACGCAGCCAAAATGCGCGGCGGATCGAGGTGCACTTCGGCGATCGAGATGTTGGCCTTAATCGCCAGGCTGTTCAGGTAGCTAATCGGGTCTTCCGCGTCGAAGGCCGAGCCATCAAACAGTTCGATCGCCCCGCGCCGGAACTTCTCATCCAGCAAGCCCAACTCGCGCGCCGCAATGCTGTAGGTGGTCGGACGCACCACCCGCTCCAGCACTTCCAGCCAGTTGCGCGGGAAGGGCACATCACCCCAGCGCGCCATCTGCGCCATCATCCACAGGTGCTCCGTGCGGCTGGGACGGTTCGCCCCTTCGCCATAGAACCAGTGGTGGGCATACTCGATCGGGTTGCCCAGGTCGCAGGTCAGCTCCTTCGGATCGCCCAGGTGGATGTATTCCTCACGGGTGCCCACATAGGCGCGATCGCTCAGGATCTTGCGGACTTCCAGATGGTTCGCCGGGTCGGCACAGTAGCGGCAGGCATCCAGCAGCGCCTTCACCAGGGCTACGTGGGTGTTCGGGTAGGCGTTGGCCCAGTCCTCGCGCACGCCCAGGACTTTGCCCGGGTGCCCTTGCCAGATTTCCAGGTCGGTGGCGATCGTCACGCCCACACCTTCCATGGCGGCCCGCAGGTTCCAGGGTGAGCCGACGCAATAGCCGTCAATGCTGCCCGCTTTCAAATCCACCACCATTTGGGCCGGCGGAATCGTTTCCAAATGCACATCATGATCGGGATCAATTTCATTCGCCGCTAGCCAATAGCGCAGCAACAAATTGTGCATGGAAGAGGGGTGAACCATTCCCAAAATGTGCGACTTGCCGGGGGTTTCTCGCAGCAGCTTTTTGAAGTCGGCGGCAGTGTGAATGCCCGCATCGAACAGCTTTTTGGAAATAGTGACGGCGTTTCCGTTGCGGGCCATGGTCAGGGATGTCACCGCAGGCAAGGGGCGATCGTTGTGGCCGCCAACGGTTAGCCAAACGGGCATCCCCGAGGGCATTTGGGCCGCGTCGATGTAGCCACCGGCAATCCCGTCTACAATGCCGCGCCAACTGGTTTCCCGCACCAGGTTGACTTCATCAAGACCGTACTTTTCAAAGAAGCCCTTTTCTTTGGCTACAGCCAGGGGGGCACAGGCCGTGAGGGGCACAAAGCCGATTTCCAAATTGACTTTTTCTAAGCCATGTTTGGAGACCACTTCCACCTTGCGAGCGCGGATCTTCTTCACCCGTTTCTGTTGGTTCAGGAAGTAGATCATTTCCGATCGCAGCTTGTAGTAGCTGGGGTGTTCCACCACTTCCATCCGCTTGCGGGGGCGGGGAATATCCACTTCCAAAATTTGCCCAATCTGGGAGCCAGGGCCGTTGGTGAGCATCACGATTCGATCGCTCAACAACACCGCCTCATCCACATCGTGAGTCACCATCACGGCGGTGACTTGGTTTTCCTCGCAAATTTGCATCAGCTTTTCTTGCAAATTGCCGCGAGTCAACGCATCCAATGCACCGAAGGGTTCATCCAACAGCAACAGCTTGGGCTTGAGGGCTAAGGCACGGGCGATCGCTACCCGTTGTTTCATCCCGCCAGATAGTTGACCGGGGCGCTTGTCGGCGGCTTGTTTCAAACCCACCATATTGATGTGGGTTTCCACCATCGCATCGCGTTCGGACTTGGGCAGATCACCCATCACTTCATCCACGGCCAAGGCGATGTTTTCGCGGGCGGTCAACCAGGGCAGTAGCGAATAGTTTTGGAACACCACCATCCGATCGGGCCCGGGTTTTTTAATCCGTTGTCCTTCCAGGGTGACGAGGCCATCGGTAGGAAAATCCAACCCGGAAATCATGTTTAGGAGGGTCGATTTACCGCAGCCGGAGTGACCAATCAGGGAAACGAATTCACCTTTTTTAATCGTCAGGTCAATGCCCTTGAGGGCAAGATATTCACCTTGGTTGAGGGGAAAGACTTTTTCGAGATTCTCGATCGCAACGAATGCACTCATGGGGCAATCCTCTAAAAACCAGCGGGGGGAATGAGTAGGGGCGCAACGCTTGCGCCCTTTGAAACTGGCGAGTTACCGATTTATTCCGGCAGGATCAGGGTTTGGATGTAGGCAACGGCGCGATCGAGAATCAGACCCACAGCTCCGATGTAAACCACACCCAGGATGATTTCGCTGACGTAGTTTTGCTGATAGGCATCCCAAATAAAGAAGCCAATACCCAAGGTGCCACCAATCACGATTTCTGCGGCGATAATTGCCAACCAAGACAGACCGATCGCAATCCGCAAGCCCGTGAAGATGTAGGGCAGCGCCGAGGGAAACAGAATCTTGAAGAAGAAGGTTTTTTGCTTGAGTTGCAACACCTGTTTGACGTTGATGTAGTCCTGGGGAATTTGCTTCACGCCCACGGTGGTGTTAATCAAAATCGGCCAAACAGCGGTCACAAAAATCACGAAAATAGCGGCAATTTCCGGTTGTTGGAATGTCACCAATGCAATCGGAACCCAGGCCAACGGTGCAATCATCCGTAGAAATTGGAATACCGGATCTAACGCCTTGTCAACGGCCGGTGAAAGCCCCACTAAAATGCCCAACCCAATGCCCACCACTGCGGCGATCGTGTAGCCCTGGGCCACCCGGCCAAGGCTGGCCATGGTTTGCCAAAACAGGCCCTTATCCAACCCGCCGCGATCGTAAAAGGGATAGAGCAGCAGGGTGCGGGTGCGCTCATCGGTAAACACGCTCAGGGGCCCGGGCAAACGGGTCAAGCCCGACCAAGTAATCAACTGCCAAATCGTCAGGAACCCTAAAACCCCGATCGCGGGTAATAGAATCGAGCTGCCATTTTTCTTCAGCCATTGGTCAAAGGCAGAGGGCTTGGAAATGCCGTTCGATCGAGACACAGAAGATGCCATGGTGATGTCCTCTCGAAAGTCAAAAAATGAGGTTGAATGAAGCAAAATTCAACGCAGTGGGTGTGTGAGTCATCCGGGAGCTATGAGCTCCTAGGGAGCGACGTTCAGGAGAGCAATCCGAGAAACTTGGGAGATAGCTTCATTTGGGAGTGATCCCAAATGAGCAGTAAAACTCCTAGACTTTGATTGCCAAGCTCTTGAGGTAATCCTGAGGCTTTTCAGGATCAAACTTGATGCCGTCGAAGAAGGTTTCTACCCCGCGAGACGGGCTGCTGGGCACATCAGTAATCCCGGCTTCCTTGGCGGCTTCGAGCCAGATGCTGCCTCGGTTGACCCGCTCGACAAGATCTTTAGCCTTATCGATCGTGAAGCCGTAGTCCTTGTGGAAGCCCCAGCGAATTGTTTCCGTCAAGAACCACAAATCATGGCTCTTGTAGGGATAGGACACGCTCCCGATCGGGTCTTTCCAATAGAGCGGGCCCTTGTTGAAATCGTCGATGTCCGGCTTGCCATCACCCATGGCGTACTTACCATTGAAGGGCGGCTCTAGAATTGCAGCAGGAATGTTGAAATAATTCCGACCGGAAACGATTTTCACCAATTCGGCGCGATTTTCCGGCTTGTCGCACCATTGCTGGGCTTCCATGATTCCCTTCAGTAATGCCTTAGTGGCCTTGGGATTAGCATCAACCCAATCCGCCCGCATCGCGAAGTATTCTTCGGGATGGTAGGGCCACATTTCAGTGACTAAACAGGACATGAACCCAATCTTGTCGTTGACAATCCGATAGGGCCAAGGATCGCCGGTACTGAAGGCATCCATCGTACCAATCCGCATCCCTTGCACCGTTTCCGGCGGCGGAACGGCCAACAAATCGATGTCTTTGTCGGGGTTGATGCCACCGGCTGCAAACCAATAGCGAATCCAGAAATCTTGGTTGGCAGCGGGGAAGGTGAAGGCGGCTTTGAATTTACGCCCATTTTCTGCAGCGTAACCTTTAATGTAGGCTTGGGCATTTTTGAGATCGAGTCCCAATCCTTTGCCGGCATTCTTGTTAGAAACAGCAATCCCGTTGGCGTTGGTCACCAGTTGTGCCAACACATACATGGGCACTTTCTTACCGTTGGTGATAATCCCTTCGGTGATCAAGTGGGGCATGGGCATTTGCCATTGGCCACCATCCACACCGCCGGCCTTAGAACCAATCACAATGTTGTCGCGAGCGGCGGCCCAGTTGGCTTGTTTGGATACCTCCACCTCGGTCATGCCGTACTTAGCAAAAAAGCCTTTTTCTTTGGCAATGATCAGGGGAGCAGATTCCGCGATCGGGAGGTAACTCAGCTTGGCTTTGGTGACTTCTGGGGTGGTTTCAGGAGTCAGGGCGGCGGAACTGGGTGTGGCACCGGGGCTGCTGGATCCGCTGCTCGTGCCGGCCGTTTCAGGGGGATTTCCCAAACAGCCTTTTAAGAGAATTGAAGCGGCGGCCGAAGCCCCGGCGGTTAATAAAAATCGACGACGTGAAAAGTCGAACTCATCAGACATGGCGCTAGCAACTCCTGGGAACGTTGAGCAGAAAGTTGAGCACAACGAGCTGGGACGATCGCGATCGCCCAATTCGTTATGAGTTGTCAAAAAGCCGATTGCTGAAATCCGAGCAGATCAGGGAAAATGCCTGTCCAAACTCGCTGAAAGCCTCTTGCCAAGCGCCTTCTCGGTTTCGCAACTTAAGATATGCTAAAGGTTCTTTCATAAAAAGTCTAGATACTTTAGCGGTTGATTGAACAGAAAAACTAAATTGACTATATAAGCAAAACTCGGATATACCACGAGCAAAACATAAGCCCAGATTATGAACGCTGGAGTCCGCGCTTTTGTGAACCTGATGAATTGAATTGGTTTTGATCATGAATTGCCTCAAAAAACCAGATTTGAGGGGTATTTTGAGGAAGATCGCGGCGTAATTCTTGGAGACTGATGATTGCGATCAGGAATCGTGAAACCCTCGGAATTGACAAGCCGCCGCCGCATCCGTTAGGCGATCGGGCGGTTCAATTTGATCTGATTGCTGACCTGAATTGTGATGATTACCAATCACTATCGATCGATGGCTGCCATTCGCTGTCAGTGATCCCGATGGATTTTTAAGATCAAATCAGCTACGAATCGGTTGCATCGATTCAGTCAGCACCGTTGCTTCGCTGAATTGGTTTGCTGACTCAACGCTCCACTGACCTTTTTAAGGCGGAAACTCATGTTCGCTCGCTTCTCCGAACGCACCTTTCATCAGGTTCGCTGGGTGCTGACGATCGGGTGGTTAGGTACGATCGCCTCCCTGTTTTATGACCCCTTTTCCTCCGTCCTGACTCGCTGGGAGCAAACCTGGAGTCCGTTTCGCGTTGACCCGAGCCAATGCGTGATGGTGCAGGGCGACTGCTTGCCCGAACAGCCCTACCCGATCGGGACTTCCCTGTTTTGGGGGATTGTCGTCCCGGCGGGGATTTTGATTTTGTTGGTGTTTGGCCACGAGCTGTGGCGGCGGATCTGTCCGTTGTCGTTTTTGTCGCAAATTCCTCGGGCCTTGGGCTGGCAGCGCCAACGCACCAAAACCGACCCGAAAACTGGCAAGGTTCGATCGGAACTGGCCAAGGTGAAACCCGATTCCTGGCTGGGGCGCAACTATCCCTATTTGCAATTTGGCTGGCTGTTTGTGGGCCTGTGCTTGCGGATTTTGGTGATCAATTCCGATCGCCTGGCCCTGGGCCTTTGGCTGTTGGGGACGATCGCGATCGCGATCGCCGTCGGCTATTTCTATGGCGGCAAGTCTTGGTGTCAGTATTTCTGCCCGATGGCTCCGGTGCAGCGGATCTATGGGGAACCGGGCGGCCTGTTTGCCAGCAAGGCCCACACCAGCGAAACGCCGATTACCCAGTCCATGTGCCGGACGATCGACGCTGAGGGCAAGGAACGCAGCGCCTGTGTGGCCTGCCAAAATCCCTGCATTGATATTGACTCCGAGCGATCGTATTGGGATGACATCACCGATCGCACCACCCGCTGGCTCTACTACGGCTATGTGGGGTTGGTGGTCGGCTACTTTGGCTACTACTACCTCTACGCCGGGAACTGGAATTACTACATTTCGGGCTATTGGGCCCGGCAAACCGATTCGATCGGCCAATGGCTGAAACCTGGTTTTTACCTGGCGGGCCAGGCGATCGCGATTCCCAAGTTGCTGGCCGTGCCCCTGACCCTGGGGCTGTTCACCGTTGTGGGCGTGGCGATCGGGCTGGCGGCGGAGCGGGCGATTCGGCAACTGTGGGCCGGCAGCGCCAAGCTCCCCCGCGAGGTGCTGCAACATCGGATCTTCGCGGTCTGCACCTTTTGGGTGTTCAACTTCTTCTTTATCTTTGGTGGGCGGCCGATCGTGGCCCAACTGCCTGGACAAGTGCAGTGGCTCTGGGAAACCGGCATTGTGTTGGTCAGCGCCTTTTGGTTGCAGCACACCTGGCCCCGCAGTCCGCGGCTCTATTCTTTGGAGAACTTGGCCAACCGCTTCCGCAAGCAGTTGGTGAAAATGCGGCTGGATGTGGCGCAGTACTTTGAGGGCCGCTCGATCGATGATCTGAATCCCCACGAGCTGTACGTGCTGGCTAAGGTGCTGCCCGGCTTCACCCAAAACCAGCGGCGGGAAGCCTACAAAGGCGTGTTGCGCGAGTCCCTCGAAGAAGGCTTCACGGACACCGCCAGCAGCTTGGAAGTGTTGCGGCAATTGCGCCAGGAACTGGACATTTCCGACGGCGACCACCGGGAAATTCTGGCCGAGCTGGGCGTGGAAGATCCGGTGCTGCTGGATCCGACCCGCCAACGCAGCTTGGAAAATTTGGTGCGCTTGACGGGCTATCGGCGGGCCTTGGAGCGGACAATTACTCTGCAAGAAAACCGGGGCGGCCCGCGCCAAAGTGCTTTGGAGTTGTTGGCGGCGAACCCGGACGAGTTGGCGGCCCTGCGCTTGGAATATGGGATTAGCGCCAGCGACGAAGAACGGGCGATCGCCCAGCTCGATCGCACCCAAGCGGCGGAACAGCGCGGCGATCGGCTGATCGCGCGGCTGACCGTGGAGGTCGATCGCTTCCGACGCTTGCACCAACCGCAACTGCTGGCTCAGCCGGCCTTGTCATCACTATTAACGGTGTTGCGATCGACCGTGCGCCACCAGCAGGAGTTGGTGATTCGCGGGTTGCTGGAAATTCTGGAGCGGTTGGGCACTGATCCGGCAGCGGAACGGTTTGCCCAAACCCTCAGCACCTTGGCGGCCGTGGCCTTGCCGGATGTGTTGGCCGATCCGGACGATCGCTGGAGCGATCGACTGGCTCCCGAGATTTGGCAGCGGCTGAACGAACCGGGCGGCGGCGCTTGTGCGATCGACGTGCCCGCGTCTGATATTGCCGATGACCTGGCGCACTTGGTGGGTGAGGTGGAAATACCGCCCACGGCCCAAGCGGTGGCCCTGTTTGGCTTGGCGCGGATCGATCGCCCCCGCGCCCTGAGCATGGCCCGCGACTGGCTGGCGGCTCCAGACCCGATCGTGGCGGACACGGCCCAGCGGGTGGTGAACGCCGACCCCGATCGGCCCCTGCTGCTGGCGGATTGTCCGACCCTGGAAAAACTGGCTGCCCTGGCCAACAGCGACTTTTTTGCCGACTTGAACGGGCAATTGCTGCTAGAGGTGGCCGCGCGATCGGAGGTGCGAACCTACCAAGCCGGGGCGGAAATCGTCGAGGCGGGCGACACCTGCCGCGAACTGTTGGTGTTGATCGAAGGCGACGCGCAAATCACCCGACCGGGCGAGCCGGAGCCGACCGCCTTCCATCCGGGGCAAGTGCTCGACGAGCTAGAAGTGCTGGCCCATTCGGAGCAAACGGGCACGGTGGTGGCCCTGTCGGAGCCGACGCGGATTTTGGCGATGCCGGTCGATCGCTTCGATGACCTGTTGGATCAGGATCGCGAGCTGTCCCGTCGGGTGCTGGAGCTGGAAAGCCGTCGCCTGCAACAGGTTTTGAGCCTGCGATCGGCTCCCGCCATGGCCGGGGCGATCGGCTAGGGTCAAGGGGCCGGGGCATTCCCCCCCGGTGCTCTGCTGAGGAATGCGATCGCTCTGGTGCGAAGGGCGATCGCCGTTCCAGCATTGCTTCAATATAATGTCAGTTTGAGCTAAATCTATGCATCTAATACCAATTTCCTAAAGTCCTGCTACTGAGAAGGCGCTCATCAACCAATCCCATTGCGTCAAGCTCTTGACCGTTTCCGCTGACAACTGCCTCACCCACTTGCTGAGCTGTTTCTGTAAGTCCTCCA
>QLAH01000170.1_pt1 | contig 51942 bp, 45 predicted proteins | sample 4693081 | NCBI WGS metagenome assembly QLAH01 (sample SAMN09425401, study PRJNA476045) | Lake water metagenome, whole genome shotgun sequencing project. | reverse complement strand
ATTAACTATGCGTATCAGTACAAAGACCATTTTGAGGGCGGAGCGTTAAAAAATAGTCCAGTGGACTATTTTAGCGAACGAGCCAGGTGGCGGGGTGGCCACCGCTTAAACTATGGAAAAGACCCTGAAGCCAACGTTCTTAAAGTATTGGAAGAAAACCACTATTACCCATTTGGTTTAAAACACCAAAATTACAACACGGGTAGAAAGCAATATGGCAAAAAAGAAGACGAAATTACAACATTGCAATTTCCCGGTTTAGTATTGCCAACAGAGGAAAAACCGATGGTGTATAAGTATAAGTATAACGGTAAGGAGTATCAAGACGAGCTGGGGCTTAACTTCTACGACTATGGAGCACGAAATTATGACCCTGCAATTGGTAGGTGGATGAATATTGACCCGTTGGCGGAGATGTATAGACGTCACACTCCATATGCATATGCTGTTAATAATCCTATTTATTTTATTGATCCCGATGGGATGCAGATAGAAGAGGGAAGTCAAAAGGAGTGGGATAAGCAAAAAAGTGCGGTAATAGCTCAAAGAGATAAACTACAAAGCAAGATAGATGGATTAAATGCCGAAGCTGCTGAAAAAGGGTGGAGTGCAGAAAAATTATCTAAGAAAGTTGGAGATTTAGGAGATAGAGTAACAAGTCTTACTAATAGCATCAGCACATTAGGTGTTTTAGAAGCAAGCGACCAAATGTATAGTTTAAATAAAATTGGTGCATCTGATGTTGGCGGTATTACATATGACTTGAGTTCAGGAAATTTGGTAATATCCTTTGGTAGCACATATAATTTTGTTCACGAAACCACACACGGAGGGCAATTTGAATCGGGAGATTTAGCATTTAGCACTACAAACGGGTTAGCTTTGGCACAAGATATTAGTGATGAAATTAGTGCTTATAAAGCTCAATATGCTTTTGACCCTTCCTCTACTAGTGGCAAAAATTTTAACACTATAAATTCATCTTGGGTGCAATCTATTGAAGACCCAAAAACAGGCGGTTTGTTGTATAGTAATCACGGGGTTTTGCCTGTTAATATTAACTCTACAACTCAGCATCTTTTAAACGCTTATCCTAATAATACACAATTTAAGTCAGTGATAAACGCTTTGTCGCCAGAACAGAGAGCGAGAGAATTGCAATTTAAACTAAAAGAATATCCTAATGTACATTACAAAAAATAGATTTACTTGCTTTTGGGTGTTTTTTGTGTTGTTTTCTTGTTCTACACAAAAATCTATTATCTCGGAAGAATTAGTATATGGTAGTTATACGAACAGTAAGAATAAAATTAGTTTAATCATTAAATCAGATAAAAGTTTCCTTTTTAAGCAAGAATTATTAAGAGAGTTTTCTATTGGATCTTGGAAGTTAGAAAATGACGTGTTGATTTTAAATTGTGAACATCCCAAATACTCAATAGATTATTTGACAAGTTACACTCTTAAAGTTGATACAGTTTATCGTTTAAAGATGATGGATAGTGATAAAATAAGGTTCAGTAAAAAGATATTAAAAAAAAAATATACAAAGCCACTCCAGGCTCCTGCCCGAATCCCTTCGGGTGGTTTTAACAAATAATTAAAAGTTTTTATTACTTTTGAAATAAAGAAAAAGTTAAACCAATTAGTTTTATTTTTTTCAGGAGTTTAAAGTAGGCAAAACAGTTTACCAAGGCAGTCAAGCCCCAGTTGTAACCGATTATTTAGGTGGTTTTCAATATGTGAAGAATGAATTACAATTCTTCCCTCACCCGGAAGGATATGTAAGTGTGGTAAAATTTGGACCGGAAACCTTAGTAATTAACTATGCGTATCAGTACAAAGACCATTTTGAGGGCGGAGCGTTAAAAAATAGTCCGGTGGACTATTTTAGCGAACGAGCCAGGTGGCGGGGTGGCCACCGCTTAAACTATGGAAAAGACCCTGAAACTAACGTTCTTAAAGTATTGGAAGAAAACCATTACTACCCTTTTGGTTTAAAACACCAAAACTATAACACGGGTAGAAAGCAATACGGCAAAAAAGAAGACGAAATTACAACATTGCAATTTCCCGGATTAGTATTGCCAACGGAGGAAAAACCGATGGTGTATAAGTATAAGTACAACGGACAGGAGTGGCAAGATGAACTAGGGCTTAACTGGTACACCTATAGATATCGTAATTATGACCCATCATTTGGTAGATTCATGGGGATTGACCCAGTTAGTGAAGAATATTTTTCAATATCTACTTTTCAATTTGCTCACAATAATCCAGTTTGGAAAATAGAGATTGAAGGCTTAGAGGGAGAGCCTTCAAATGGAAAACCAGACATTAAAAATCATGAACCTGTTAAAGTAAAAAATAATACCACAAATGCATATGTTGGTGGAGGTTTAGTAGAAGTAAAAGTAGTTCAAGAATCTACGAAGGAAGTAGCAAAGAAAACAGTTCTTGGTAATTTCGTAAAAGGAATTGGTTCTAGTGCACTTGTAGTTATTGGAGCACTTTTAACCGATACCATGAGTCCTAATTACGGAGGTAGGACTAGTGAAATACAGCCCGAACCAATCATCAAAATTGATGAATTATTAGCAGTTAAGGACCATAAAATAGAAGAAAAAACAATTGAAGAGACAGGAATAAAACGTGTTGATAGCAAAAGTTCAGCAGATGCAGAAAAACTTAAATTAGACTTAGCTTTTTCTGAGAAAGCAAGTTTATTTAATAAAGATGGAACTCTAAAACAAGAAGTCATTAACAACTCTAAATCCATAATTCCTGGAAATGATTTGAAGAATCCATCTTTAGTAAATGAGCTAACAAAAAATGGAAGTAATTTAGATGATTGGTCTAAGATGAGTTATTCAACTGGAAGCGGTAAAAACAGAATTGAAGTACATTATTATTATAATAACAAAACAGGAGAAACAAATTATAGTCTTGATTACAAAACTAAACTTATTGGACAATAATAAAAACTATATATAAAAATGAAGATACAATTTAAGGAAGACGTTGTTAGTAAAAAAGGTTTGGAAAAAGGACAAGTCTACAACGTTTTATCTATCAGTATAAATCAAAATCAAAAGAAATTCTTATTCAGAATTATTGATTCAGAAGGTACGCCTGCTTTGTATGAAAATCATCTTTTTGACATTATTGATAATAAACTAGATTCTGATTGGATAATTAGCTATAATGAAGAATTTAATGTGATTAATATTATGCCTGCTAGTATTTCTTATAAGGGATTTTGGGAAGATTATTTTAATGATGACGTTGATGCAGTCAAAATATTTAATAATAGGTTTGGGTGTTATGTACCATAATATATGAAGAAGTAAAAATAGAAAGTTAACCCCGCTCCCAACTACGCAAAGTGTTCAGAATAAATATCCTATGAAAAGCTCCGCAAACGTCTCCCGACTTTGAGGAATTTTTTTAACATTTATTGCCATCCAAAATATAACAATATAAATGAGATTGTTGCTTTCTTAAAGTTTTACACCAACCCCAAAGCACCCCGCTCCCGCCCGAATCCTTTCGGGTGGTTCTAGCAAATAATTAAAAGTTTTATTATATTTGAAAATAAGAAAAAGTCAGATTAATTAGTTTTATTTATTTCAGGGGTAAAAGTTGGAAAAAAAGTTATTCAAGGCAGTCAAGCCCCGGTTATAACCGATTATTTAGGGGGTTTTCAATATGGGGCCGAGCGTAAAAAAAATGTCCGGTGAACATTTTTAGCGAAGGAGCCTGGAGGCGGGCGGGCCAAATTTACAATTCTTCCCTCACTCGGAAGGATATGTAAGTGTGGTAAAATTTGGACCGGAAAACTTAGTGATTAACTATGCGTATCAGTACAAAGACCATTTTGAGGGCGGAGCGTTAAAAAATAGTCCAGTGGACTATTTTAGCGAACGAGCCAGGTGGCGGGGTGGCCACCGCTTAAACTATGGAAAAGACCCTGAAGCCAACGTTCTTAAAGTATTGGAAGAAAACCATTACTACCCTTTTGGTTTAAAACACCAAAACTATAACACGGGTAGAAGACAGCTAGGAAAAAAAGAGGAAATACTGGCAGGTAATTTAACTTTAATGCCGGCTTTTGTATTGCCAACGGAGGAAAAACCGATGGTGTATAAGTATAAGTACAATGGGAAGGAGTGGCAAGACGAGTTGGGGCTTAACTTTTACGACTATGGAGCAAGAAATTATGACCCCGCAATTGGTAGATGGATGAATATTGACCCGTTGGCGGAAATCTACAGACGGCATACACCCTATGCATATGCAGTAAATAATCCTGTTTATTTTCTTGACCCTGACGGGATGAAAGTTATAAATGGTAATGAAGCTGAGAGAGATAAAGCTTTAAAAGATAGAAATACAAAAAAAGAAAATTTTGAAAGTAAGTATTCTAGTAATAATATGAAGAGGAAGGATTTCTCTTCAAAAAAAGAATTTAGAGAGTATAAATCTTCCAAAGAAAGTTTAGAAAAATCTGAATCAAATTATCAAAATGCCGAATTCAGATTCCAACAAACTGAAGCTACAATTAATGAATTCAAGTCTGTAGACCCAGAAGGTTTTGCACAAGTGGATAATCTCAAGAATGCAGAAACAGGAAGTAATATAGATGTTGTTGTTAAATTTGGTGCTGTTGACCCAAATTCAGGTGGAGCACAAACAACAGCAGTTCTTCCTTCAAAAGCTACTAATCAAGAACTAGGTGGCGATGGAAATATTAATATAACATTTGATGGTTCATCAAAATTAGGTAGAGGAGTAACTATTGCTCATGAATTTGGACATGCAGTTGGTATAGCAAATGCCCCATTCGAAAGTTTTTATTCTGTTAATGTAGCACGTAATCAAGCAAGGTTATTTGGTAAATTTGGTAAATCTGCTAGTTGTCAACATCCAGATAACAGAAACGAAACTTTTGCAAAGACAGCCATGGATTGGCAAGATAGATTTAGAATGTTACTTAAACAATGAAACGATGATAAAATTAAAAGTAGTTTTTATTTTGACTTTTTTATGTAATTTGAACTTATACGGTCAATCAAAAACAAAAGCAGAAGATATTTTTAAAATGCATTTATTTTTAGATAAAAAAAATATAACAAGAAGTGATTTAGAAAAAAATGTCATTAAGAATGATTCATTATTTGATTCATTCAAAAAAAATTGCTCAATAAAAATTGATACCTTAAAAATGTATTCAAATATTTATTTACCTATTGATGGAAGTTTTAAATTCTATGTTATTAGAGATATTGAGTATAAAAATGAATTGAGTAAGGTTGAAATGTGGTTTTTAAAAATTGATTTAAATTTAGATTATAAGTATGTGATAGCTATAAATGAATCCACAGGTAGAAGTTATTGTTTGTCTGGATTTAATAATAATGACTTCTTTGTTTTCTTTTCAGATATTAGCAATGCTTATAGAAGTTTCTATTTTAAAAAATTAAAGATTTCAAATTTTTTAAAAAATTATAAAGTTGAAAATCTGGATTTTGAATGTCTTTACAAAAGTATAAAAAGTGATGTAATTGATAAAGAAAGATTTCCTTGTTTGAAAACCCCTAACGATTCCTTTAGTATACATTAATTTAATAAATAACCGCCCAATGACTTAAAAGTATAAGTATAACGGGAAGGAGTGGCAAGACGAGTTGGGGCTTAACTTCTACGACTATGGTGCAAGAAATTATGACCCTGCAATTGGTAGATGGATGAATATTGACCCACTAGCGGAGAAATCAAGAAGATTTAGTCCTTATACTTATGCGTTAAACAATCCTATTTATTTTATTGACCCAGATGGGATGCAAGCACGTGAGAACGATTGGAAACCAGATGCAGACGGAAATCTAATAGCGGAAAAAGGAGACACCTATGGAACGCTAGGAAAACAATTAGGAATAACTGAAGATGAAGCGATACAACAGTATTCAGGAAGTGTTACTGAAGCTCCCAATTTTGCAGATACAAATCATCCAGACGGTCTTTGGAATAAAGAATTTCAGGAGGGAGATAAAGTCAATATAAATAATAATATGACTCGGGCTATAGAGAAATCAGAAGGTACTACTTTAAGTGAATATGAAGCTGGTGCTGAACGTATAGTAGATAGAAAAAATGATGATTACATTTGTGACCAAGGGAGTCAAATGGCTCAAGACGGTGTTGAAATAACACCTCAAAATGCTAAAAATTATAGTTTTTTTAGTAGAGATAATCAGCAACAAGTGTCGAATTTTAATGGTTTACCAATTGGTAAAGGAATAGCTAATATTGGCGGTATCCATGTTGTTGTGAACTATGGGCAAAGTAATGATGGCACACAATATGTTTGGTCTAAATCTGGTTCTGGATTTAAACCCGAAGTTTTACCTCTCTCAACAGTTGTTCAGCAATATGGAAAATCTATGTCAGATGTTAATTATTTCGTTAAAAAATAAAAATATGAATGTTAAGTATTTTGTTATAGCTATCGTGCTTTTATTCTTAGTCAGTTGTGATAAAAACACAGATGAATTTATTTTCACAAGTCATGAAAACAAGGAGTTTTCAACTAAGAACTTCGTTTTTTACTCTAACGATAATGAAGAGGTTTATTTATATTTGGAAAACAAAAAAGAAAGAGATATTATTTCAAAAAAGCCAATATTATCAGTTAAATTTAAGTCAAAGGATGAAATATTAGAGGCAAAAATTATTGATATAGTTTTTTCAAGAGAATTAAATCGAAGTCCATTTATTATTGAAGTTGATAATAAAATTATTGCTCCAGTAAAAAAAGATAATAAGTATATGTTTTATATTGGACAAAAAAGTGATTTATCACCCAATATGTTGAAAGCTGTAGTTAGCAATACAAAAGGAAATATTCCTTAAAATTTTATAAATAAATACTTTAATAGAATTTACAACTAATAGGCAAACTTGACAGTTTGCCTATTTTTAGATTTGAAAATGACTAAAAAAAGAATGTAATTAAAAAAGAGGTACTTATCTAAAATTTTTAAACCATGAACCTAAAAAATGTTGTGCTTTTGTTTATCATAGTATTTAATTTTTCATGTCAGGAAGAAAAAGAAAAAAATAAAATTGAAATATATACCCCGCTCGGCAAAGTGTTCAGAACAAATATCTTATGAAGAGCTCCGCAAATGTCTCCAGACTTTGCGGAATTTTTTTTTATATTTTTAAATAACAATAGTAATGTTTTTTTTCATAGAATGCTTAGGATTGCTACTAAGCAGACTTTGCTTAGCAAGGAAATAAAATTTTTTCATACCTCTCTGATAATATCAAATGATACTATCATGTCAAAACCCCGATCCCGCATTCTATGACAAAAAACAATTAAAAAATTTCCAATTTATACTATTCTATAATATAAAGTTCACAAAAAAATAAATTCATTGGAGAGATTATAACCGATGAAATTATTTTAAATTTGTTCTGAAAAGCATTTACAGAAATTAGCACTCTAAAAATAAATTTGTATCTCTCTTGTACCTCAGTTCTTTTTAACCCTTTAAAATAAATATTTTTAATTTCTGTATCGGGAAGTAAAATTTCATTTTTTTTGAATTTACATTCTGTCATTTTTGAAATAATAATATTTCTCAATTGATTTGAAAATCTTGTAGATTAATGATGATTTGTTAATTAATACAAGATTATAAGAGGTATCTACTCATTATTTCCAATTCAAATTGCTATTCACAATTATATTTCTTAATCATTTCTGATTTTATTATCCTTCCAATTTTACAAAAATGTTAAATTTTAAAAAATACTATGCGTGCATAATAAATTTTTATTATCTTTGAAAACGTTTGCGTAAAATATGAAAGATAAAACGATAGATTATATTCTTCGAGCGACTTGGCAATCGGTTGCCAGAATGTACAATGAAGAAGCTTCCAAATTCGACGGTTCAATGGCAATTGGATTTGCGTTGCTCAGCATTGACAAAGAAGAAGGAACACCTTCCTCCTACATCAGTAATCGTATGGGAATGGAAGCAACCAGTTTAACCCGAACGCTTAAAACATTAGAAGAAAAAGGACTAATCATTCGCAAAAAAAATCCGGATGATGGTCGAGGTGTACTAATCTACTTGACTGAATTAGGGAAAGAAAAAAGAGAATTATCCAGAAATACCGTATTGAAATTTAATGAAGTCATCCGTCAAAATGTATCGGATGAAAAATTGAAAAATTTTATAGAAGTTGCAGAGGTAATTACGGAGTTGATTAATGAGAAGAAGATTTTTTGAGAAGAAAATAGAGAAAAGAAAACAGAATATGGATATTGAAAGTTAGATTTCTCCAATTTTTAAAATCTGTGTTCCAAAAATAATTTTACATATAGAACATAGATTTAAGAAATTTATAAAATCTTTAAAATTGAATTGATTATTATTTTCAATTTATCGAATTTTTTAAATCTGTGTTCAAAAAAAATAAAACCAAAAAAACCAGCGGAAATTCTAACCCGCAATAAGAAATAAAAAATGAAAAGAACAATTAAAAAAGTGGCTGTTATCGGTTCCGGAATCATGGGCTCCGGTATTGCGTGTCATTTTGCAAACATTGGTGTGGAAGTACTTTTGTTAGACATCATTCCTAATGCTTTGACTGAGGCGGAAGAGAAAAAAGGACTTACTTTAGAAAGTAAAGCAGTTCGCAACCGCATCGTAAATGACAGTTTAACGAATGCATTAAAGTCCAACCCCTCGCCTATTTACAGTCAAAAATTCGCCAACCGAATCACCACCGGTAATACTACGGATGATATGCCGAAAATTGCCAATGTAGATTGGATTATTGAAGTGGTGGTAGAACGTTTAGATATCAAAAAACTCGTTTTCGAACAAGTGGATAAATACAGAAAACCGGGAACATTGGTGACTTCAAACACCTCCGGAATTCCGATTCAGTTCATGAGCGAAGGAAGATCAGATGATTTTCAACACCATTTCTGCGGAACACATTTCTTCAATCCGGCTCGTTATTTAAAGTTGTTTGAAATCATTCCGGGACCAAAAACAAGTCAATCCGTTTTAGATTTCTTAACCAATTATGGTTCACAATTCTTAGGAAAAACATCGGTTGTAGCCAAAGATACACCGGCATTCATTGGTAACCGAATTGGAATTTTCGGTATCATGAGTTTATTTCACCAAGTGAAAGAAATGGGCCTAACCATTGAAGAAGTGGATAAATTAACCGGACCGGTAATTGGTCGTCCAAAATCGGCAACGTTTAGAACCGTTGATGTAGTTGGTTTAGACACCTTGGTTCACGTGGCAAACGGAATTTACCAAAATTGCCCGAATGATGAAGCTCACAACTTGTTTAAATTACCTGCTTTCATTGATAAAATGATGGAGAATAAATGGTTGGGAAGCAAAACCAAACAAGGATTTTATAAAAAAGTAGACAAGGATATTTTATCGTTGGATTTGGATACGATGGAATATCGCCCCAATAAAAAAGCCTCTTTTGCCACTTTAGAATTAACCAAAACCATCGACAAACCAATTGATCGTTTCCGTGTTTTGGTGAAAGGAAAAGACAAAGCAGGTGATTTTTACAGAAAGAATTTTGCCGCCATGTTTGCCTATTGTTCCAATAGAATTCCTGAAATATCAGACGAACTATATAAAATTGATGACGCCATGAAAGCCGGTTTCGGTTGGGAAAATGGTCCGTTTGAAATTTGGGATAGCATTGGTGTAGCCAAAGGAATTGAAATGATGCGTGCAGAAGGATATGAACCGGCCACTTGGGTCACTGAAATGGTGAAATCTGAAAACGCTTCTTTCTACACCGTAAAAAATGGAGCAACCTATTTTTACAACATTCCAACAAAATCACAAGAAAAAATTCCGGGTCAGGATGCATTTATCATCTTAGATAACATTAGAGAAAGCCAAAAAGTATGGGCTAATTCCGATGCTACGATTCATCATTTAGGTGACGGAATTTTGAACTTAGAATTCCATTCCAAAATGAATACGATTGGTGGTGGTGTCTTACAAGGTATCAACAAGGCCATCGATTTAGCCGAAAAAGAATACAATGGTTTAGTTATAGGTAACCAAGGAGCGAATTTTTCTGTGGGGGCCAACATCGGAATGATTTTCATGATGGCCGTTGAACAAGAATACGACGAATTAAACATGGCCATCAAAATGTTCCAAGACACGATGATGCGTTGCCGCTACTCCTCTATTCCGGTTGTCGTTGCTCCACATGGCATGACATTGGGTGGTGGTTGCGAAATGACGATGCATGCCGACCGCGTAGTGGCTGCCGCAGAAACTTACATTGGTCTAGTTGAATTTGGAGTTGGAGTAATTCCAGGTGGAGGTGGTTCGAAAGAAATGACCTTGCGTGCCGCTGATTTATTCCGTAAAAACGATGTGGAATTGAATGTGTTGCAAGAATATTTCTTAACCATTGGAATGGCAAAAGTGGCGACTTCCGCTTATGAAGCCTTTGATTTCGGTATTCTCCAAAAAGGAAAAGATATTGTGGTGGTGAATCGCGACAGACAAATTGCAGTAGCCAAACAAATTGCTTTGCAAATGGCAGAACAAGGCTACACTCAACCGATTCAACGCAAAGACATTAAAGTGTTAGGAAAACAAGCATTGGGAATGTTCTTAGTAGGTACCGACCAAATGCAAGCCGGAAAATACATTTCGGAACACGATAGAAAAATTGCCAACAAATTAGCGTATGTAATGGCTGGTGGTGATTTATCAGAACCAACATTAGTGAGTGAGCAGTATCTGTTGGATATTGAAAGAGAAGCATTTTTATCGCTTTGTACGGAACGCAAAACATTGGAGAGAATTCAATTCATGTTAACCAAAGGAAAGCCATTACGTAACTAAACATAAATGATAGAACACTGATTTAAAAAATTATTGAAATTTTTAAAATTTTATAAATCTGTGTTCAAAAAAATATAAAATTATGAAAACAGCATATATAGTATCAGGATTTCGTACCGCCGTTGGTAAAGCACCAAAAGGAGTTTTTCGTTTCAAACGTCCTGACGAATTAGCCGCAGAAACTATCGAATACATGATGGCTCAATTTCCCGATTTCGACAAAAAACGCATCGACGACGTGATGGTGGGTAACGCCATGCCCGAAGCCGAACAAGGTTTAAACGTAGGTCGCTTAATTTCCTTAATGGGATTAAAAGTGACCGATGTTCCGGGTGTAACCGTGAATCGTTATTGTGCTTCCGGTCTAGAAACGATTGGAATGGCAACTGCCAAAATTCAATCCGGAATGGCCGATTGCATCATTGCCGGTGGAGCCGAAAGCATGAGTTTTATTCCGATGGGTGGCTACAAACCTACTCCGGATTATTCCGTTGCGGCAAATGGAAATGAAGATTATTACTGGGGAATGGGTTTAACTGCGGAAGCGGTAGCCAAACAATTCAACGTGTCGCGTGAGGACCAAGATGAGTTTGCCTATCATTCCCACCAAAAAGCCTTGAAAGCTCAAGCGGAAGGAAAATTTGACAAACAAATCGTGCCAATTACCGTAGAGCAGACATTTTTAAATGAAAACGGTAAAAAAGAAACCAAATCCTACACCGTTACTAAAGACGAAGGACCACGAGCGGACACCAATAAAGAAGCATTAAGCAAATTAAAACCTGTATTTGCTGCCGATGGTTCAGTTACAGCCGGAAATTCATCGCAAATGAGCGATGGTGCCGCTTTCGTATTAATTATGAGTGAAGAATTGGTAAACGAATTAGGCATTAAACCTATTGCCCGTTTAGTCAACTTCGCATCCGCCGGTGTAGAACCCAGAATCATGGGAATCGGTCCGGTAAAAGCCATTCCAAAAGCCTTAAAACAAGCCGGTTTAACTTTAAATGATATTGATTTAATTGAATTAAACGAAGCTTTTGCATCACAATCCTTAGCTGTAGTTCGAGAATTGGGATTAAATCCTGATATCGTAAACGTGAATGGTGGAGCTATTGCATTGGGTCATCCACTAGGTTGTACGGGTGCAAAATTATCGGTTCAATTGTTTGATGAAATGCGTTTGCGTGGCAGTAAATACGGAATTGTGAGTATGTGTGTGGGTACAGGACAAGGTTCTGCTGGAATTTTTGAATTACTATAACTAAAAAACAATAGAACACAGATTTAAGAAATTTATAAAATTTTAAAAATTTCTCTAATTTTTTTAAATCTGTGTTCAAAAAATAAAAGATTAAAAAACTAATTATGGAAGACATAACAAGAGGAGGACAATTCCTAGTCAAAGAAACCAAATGTGAAAATGTATTCACACCCGAAGATTTCTCAGAGGAGCAAATCATGATGCGTGATTCGGTAAAAGAATTTGTAGACAAAGAAATTTGGCCTAACAAAGACCGATTTGAAAAGAAAGATTATGCATTTACCGAAGAAGTAATGCGTAAAGCCGGAGAAATGGGCTTTTTAAGCGTTGCTGTTCCGGAAGCGTATGGCGGAATGGGAATGGGATTTGTGGATACCTGTTTAGTATGTGATTACATTTCAGGTGCAACCGGATCGTTTTCCACTGCATTTGGTGCTCACACCGGAATTGGAACGATGCCGATTACCCTTTACGGAACAGAAGAGCAAAAGAAAAAATATGTACCAAAATTAGCTTCGGGCGAATGGTTTGGTGCTTATTGTTTGACTGAACCCGGAGCAGGTTCTGATGCGAATTCCGGAAAAACAAAAGCCGTTTTATCAGAAGACGGAACACATTACAAAATTACCGGACAAAAAATGTGGATTTCTAATGCCGGATTTTGTTCTTTATTTATTGTTTTTGCTCGCATTGAAGATGATAAAAACATCACCGGATTTATTGTAGAAAACGACCCTTCCAACGGAATCACAATGAATGAGGAAGAACACAAGTTGGGAATTCGTGCATCTTCTACGCGTCAAGTTTTCTTTTCAGATACAAAAGTTCCGGTTGAAAACATGTTAGCCGGACGTGGCGAAGGATTCAAAATTGCCATGAATGCCTTAAATGTGGGTCGAATTAAATTGGCTGCCGCTTGTTTGGATGCACAACGAAGAGTAACTTCCAATGCAACCAACTATGCCAATGAAAGAGTTCAATTTAACACACCAATTTCGTCTTTTGGAGCGATTCGTTACAAATTGGCAGAAATGGCAACCTCAACTTATGCAGGTGAAAGTGCCACCTATCGTGCAGCAAAAGACATTGAAAACCGAATCAAAATTCGTGAAGCAGAAGGTGCATCGCATCAGGAAGCGGAATTAAAAGGTGTGGAAGAATTCGCGATTGAATGTTCAATTCTTAAAGTAGCCGTTTCTGAAGATGTACAAAACTGTGCCGATGAAGGCATTCAGATTTATGGCGGAATGGGCTTCTCCGAAGACACTCCGATGGAAAGTGCATGGAGAGACGCCAGAATTGCCAGAATTTATGAAGGAACTAACGAAATTAATCGTATGCTTTCGGTTGGAATGTTAATCAAAAAAGCCATGAAAGGTCATGTGGATTTATTAGGTCCCGCCATGAAAGTGCAAGAAGAATTAATGGGTATTCCATCGTTTGAAACACCTGATTATTCGGAATTGTTTTCCGAAGAAAAAGAAATGGTTGGCAAGTTGAAAAAAGCTTTCTTGATGGTAGCCGGTGCTGCCGTACAAAAATACGGAATGGATTTGGATGCTCACCAGCAATTATTAATGGCTGCTGCCGATATGTTGATTGAAATTTACATGGCAGAAAGTACCGTGCTTCGTACCGAAAAATTAGCTAAAAAAGTAGGTGAAGACAAAGCTACAGAACAAATTGCGATGGCCAAATTGTATTTATATAAAGCGGTTGACGTTGTATCTCAAAAAGGAAAAGAAAGCATTATTTCTTTTGCCGAAGGCGATGAACAACGCATGATGTTAATGGGCTTACGTCGATTCACCAAATACACGAATATGCCGAATATTGTTGGTTTAAGAGAAACCATTACGGCCAAATTAGTAGCTGAAAACAGTTACTGTTTTTAATCAATTTTAGTTTAGTTGTTGATGAAAAGACCACGTTTGAAAAAGCGTGGTTTTTTTTAATACAAATGTTTTATTTCTTTAACATCAACAAAAATCAATTCATCATTTTCTAATAAAAGTTGAAGTTTACCGTCTAATGTTACTTTTTGAATAATCGCCATAAATTTTTCACCGGAAGGTTTTTCAAAAGGTGCAGGAACACCTATTTTGAATAATTTTTCATGGTACATTTTCCAAATGGAAGACGCTTCCACTCTCATTTGAGCAATATAAAATTGGAGAGCGGACAAAATTTTATTTAACAAATGTTCTAAATCGTATTCTAATCCCATAATTTTTAACAAAGAAGAAGCATTAGGAAGATTTTCAAAAAAAAGTTGATTTACATTCAATCCAATTCCAATCACAGAGAGCACTTCGCCATTTGTTTTAATACCATTTTCAATTAAAATTCCTCCTATTTTATAATTACCTGACATAATGTCGTTTGGCCACTTAATGGATAAATGAGGAATTTTTTCATTTTCTAAAACCGAAATAACGGCTAAAGAAACAACAATATTTAGGGTAAATAATTGCTGAACATCAACTATCAAATCCTTAACCAATATACTGATTGTCAAATTTTTACCTTTTTCAACATTCCATGTTGAACCCATTTGTCCTTTACCGGTAGTTTGATGTAAAGCCCACACTACAGTAAAATTATCAACAACTTGTTTTGCAACCAATTGCTTTAGGTGTTCATTTGTTGAAGGAATGGCACTGAGTTTGATGATATTCATCTAAATAAAATAAAAAGAATCTAAAGTTGTGTTAAGGCTCAAAAATAAACACAAAATTTGATAACTTTGCGAAAATATTTAACAATTAAATGGCGAAAAAAAAAGTAAGTAATGACGAGTTGTTGGTAACCATCATCAAAGGAATCGAGGAAGTTAAAGGAAATGATATCGACATTTTAGATTTAAGAGAAATTGAAAATACAGTTTGTGACTACTTCATTATATGTAACGGAAATTCGAATACGCAAGTTAATGCTATAGTAAATTCAATTCAAAGACTAGTTTCTAGAGAGATAAAAGACAAGCCTTGGCATGTTGAAGGGACAGATAATGCAGAATGGGTACTGATGGATTACATAGATATTGTAGTGCATGTTTTTCAAAAACACGTTCGTGAATTTTACAATATTGAAGGCTTGTGGGGTGATGCAAAAATCACCACTATCCCAAATAAAAATTAAAAAATTGCTAAAGAAAAAAATTACTAATGGCTAAAGAAAATAATTCTACTCCAAACCCAAACAAATTCAAATTTAACCCCTGGCTCATTTATTTTATAGTTGCCGGAATTTTTGTATTTATTAGTGTAATTTCCGGTGGAAGTTCATTTCAAGAACCGGGAAAACTATCCATTTCTAAATTTAATGAATACTTAGAAAATGGAGAAATTGAGAAAGTTTTAGTGTATAATAAAGGTGAAAACGTTAGTGAGGCTGAAATTTACATTAAAAAAGATGCCCTTAAAGATGCCAAGCATAAAGGAGTTGTAAAAGATGTTTTAGGTCGTGATAATTCAGGTGCTCATTATCTTTTACCCAGTATTGGCGAAGAAAAATTATTTCAAGAAAAGTTAGAAAATGCCAAAAAAGAAAACAAAATCAATGATTATAATTTTTTAGTTAAAAATAATTGGTCGGGCATATTTTTTAATCTACTACCTATCATTTTAATAGTAGTCATTTGGATTATCATCATGCGAAGAATGTCCGGAGGTGGTGCCGGAGGTGGTGGAGGTCAAATTTTTAACATTGGAAAATCAAGAGCTAAACTTTTTGATGAAAAAACAGATGTTAAAGTAACATTTAAAGATGTTGCCGGTTTAGAAGGAGCAAAAGAAGAAGTGCAAGAGATTGTAGAATTCTTGAAAAATCCTGAAAAATATACCAATTTAGGAGGAAAAATTCCAAAAGGAGCTTTACTTGTTGGTCCTCCGGGAACCGGAAAAACCTTACTGGCCAAAGCTGTAGCTGGTGAAGCAAAAGTGCCGTTTTTCTCACTTTCCGGTTCTGATTTTGTGGAAATGTTTGTAGGTGTTGGAGCATCACGCGTAAGAGATTTATTCAAACAAGCTAAAGATAAATCACCTTCTATTATTTTTATAGATGAAATTGATGCAGTAGGTCGTGCAAGAGGTAAAAATAATTTTTCCGGTTCTAATGACGAAAGAGAAAATACCTTAAATCAGCTACTTACAGAAATGGATGGTTTTGGAACAAACTCTAATGTTATCGTTTTAGCTGCTACCAACCGTGCTGATGTATTAGACAAAGCTTTGATGCGTGCCGGTCGATTTGACCGACAAATATATGTTGACTTACCGGATATCAGAGAACGTAAAGAAATCTTTGAAGTGCATTTAAAACCGTTGAAAAAAGTTGAAGGATTGGATACTGACTTTTTAGCTAAACAAACACCCGGATTTTCTGGTGCTGACATTGCAAATGTATGTAATGAGGCCGCATTAATTGCTGCCAGAAATAATAAAACCGCCGTTGATAAACAAGATTTTCTTGATGCTGTTGACCGAATTGTGGGTGGTTTAGAAAAGAAAAATAAAATTGTTACTCCCGAAGAAAAAAGAGCTATTGCAACCCATGAAGCAGGTCATGCCACAGTAAGTTGGATGTTAGAACATGCAGCTCCATTAGTAAAAGTTACAATAGTTCCTCGTGGCCAAAGTTTAGGTGCTGCTTGGTATTTACCTGAAGAAAGACTAATTGTTCGCCCGGAGCAAATGCTAGATGAAATGTGTGCTACTATGGGAGGAAGAGCTGCTGAAAAAGTAATTTTCAACAAAATTTCAACAGGAGCATTAAGTGATTTAGAAAAAGTGACCAAACAAGCAAGAGCAATGGTTACAATTTATGGCTTAAATGATAAGTTAGGTAATATTACTTATTATGATTCAACAGGACAAAGTGAATACAATTTCTCAAAACCCTATTCTGAAGAAACGGCCATAACCATTGATAAAGAAATATCAACTTTAATTGAAAGTCAGTACCAACGAGCTATAAAGTTATTGGAAGACAATAAAGATAAGTTAATTCAATTAGCTGATATTTTGATTGAAAAAGAGGTCATTTTCAAAGACGATTTAGAAATGATTTTCGGAAAACGTCCTTTTGAAAATGAAGCTCATGTTTCTGTGGGCGAATAAAAATATCAGAAGATTTTTAAATAAATCAAAAAAACTCCTTTCATTATGATTTTGAAAGGAGTTTTTTTTATCTTTGAACGATTTCCATAACATAAGAAGAATTGTTCTATAGTATATGAGTCTTTTCAAAAAGCTGTTTGGGTCAGGAAATGACGCTTCTGATGAAAAAAAAGAAAAAGAAGCGAGTCCGTTTAATCCCGAAATTAAAATTCCGGTAGACGAATTATTCACCTTCAATTTTAAAAAAAATGGAGGTAAATTTCTTTATTGCGAGAATTTAGAGGAAGTAAATGAACAATTACTGAATATTTTAGAAGAAAATGATTGGTTTGAATGTGAAGCTGTTTGTTATGAACCTAAACTTTTTCATTTTTTAGATGACAATAAGTTAACATACAAAAATGCATCATCTCCTAAGTTTTTACTGACTAGCTGTGAAAATCTAATTGCAGATGAAGGTTCTGTATTATTAACTTCTAATCAAATTAAACAAAATAAACCAAACGAATTACCGGCTAATATAGTTGTCTTTGCCACAACTAGTCAAATATTAGAAAGCAAAAGCGACGGTTTAAGAGAAATTAAAAAACGTTACGAAAAAGACTATCCCACTAACATTACTACCATAAAATATTTTGAAAAAGCAAAAGAAGAAGACTTTCTTCACTATGGTAGTGCTGCTAAAAACTTATACTTATTGCTTTTAGAAGATCTATAAGATGAATGAAACGCTTACAAGAGCATTATCAGGAGCAGTTTACATTCTTTTATTATTAAGCTGTATATTATTTTCTGAAACTACCTTTCTTTTGTTGTTCGGCCTTTTTATGGCTATTGGTGTTTTAGAATTTTGTAAATTGGTTAAACTCCATTTTATTTCACCTTTACTACTGGCTATAGCAGCATTTTCCATTTTTTATAAATCGAATTTCGAACCAATTTATGACAGTATCTTAACGCTGTTTTGCTTTTTAGTATCAATCAAGTTACTCTACTTTTTATTTACCAGAAAAGAGAAAAAATTTACTTCCCTTGAAAAATGGCTATATTTAATTGGTTACATTATTGTTCCTTTTATCATTATCACAAAAATACCTATCGGAATAAAAGGATATAATCCTAAAATTTTAATTGGAATCTTTGTACTAATTTGGACCAATGATACCTTTGCATATGTGGTTGGAAAATCATTTGGAAAACATAAATTATTTGAAAGGATTTCACCCAAAAAAACAATAGAAGGTTTTTTAGGAGGACTTCTTTTCAGTGTTGGGATAAGCTTTTTAATCGCAAAACATTATATTGAAACTTCAAATGTAAATATTTGGATAGGAATAGCCATATTAGTTAGTATATTTGCAACATTAGGTGATTTGATTCAATCTAAATTTAAAAGAGTTGCCGGTGTAAAAGACAGTGGCAAAATTATGCCCGGACACGGTGGCCTATTAGATCGATTAGACAGTATTATTTATGTAGCACCTTACATTTTTTTATATTATCAAATTTTAAAATATGTTTCATAAAGAAGGAGCAAAGATTATTTTAGGCACGACTGTATTTGTTACGGCCTTAATTTTATTAGCAGATGAATTCATCGGTTTAACTTGGTTAAGAATGACCATTCAAATCATTGGATTGGTTCTATTAATTTTGGTTTTACAATTTTTTAGAAATCCAAAAAGATATACCCAAAATGATGATAATCATGTGATTGCCCCGGTTGATGGAAAAGTGGTAGTAATTGAAGAAGTTTTTGAATCTGAATATTTTAATGACAAACGTCTTCAGGTTTCGATTTTTATGTCGCCAATTAATGTGCATGTTACCCGATATCCAGTAAACGGAAAAATCAATTTTAGTAAATATCATCCCGGAAAATATTTAGTAGCTTGGCATCCAAAAGCGAGTACCGAAAATGAAAGAACAACTGTTGTTATTGAAAACCGAATTTTCGGCGAAATTTTATACCGCCAAATTGCGGGTGCATTAGCTCGAAGAATTGTAAATTATGCAAAAGTTGGAATGCACGTTAAGCAAGGTCATGATGCCGGATTTATAAAATTTGGTTCAAGAGTGGATTTATTTTTACCTTTGGGTACTGAACTCAATGTTTCGCTTAATCAAGTAGTGAAAGGTGGAGAAACTGTCCTAGCTAAAAAATAAAGCATGAGCGAAAAAGATTTAGATAGTCGTTTTCAGGAAGCATTTGAAAAAGCTTCTAATATGACAGAGCAACTTCCTCAAGATGTGATGTTGCGAATCTACGCTTTTTACAAACAGGCCACACAAGGTACTTTTCAATTTCGACATTTAAATAATAACGATTTGCGTAATGCTTTTAAAACCAATGCATGGATGCAAATTAGTCATTTAACTGAAGAAGAAGCAAAAGAAAAATATATCGAAATGATAAATGAATTGTTAACTAAAAAAAAATAAAAAAATGAAAAAGTATATTTCAGCCATTTGTTTAATGGCTCTATTAGTAAGCTGTAATAATTCTAAAAAATTAGAAGAGGTTGTAGAAGTTCCGCTACCTGAAAAAGAGGAAGTGGTTGTTGAAATGGGAAATCCTGCCGATGTAAAAGTAGATGAAGGAGGTTCTTTTGAAATGATTCCACTACCCTATGCCTATAACGCATTGGAACCACATATTGATGCCAAAACAATGGAAATTCATTATTCCAAACACCACTTAGGATATGCTAATAATTTGAATAAAGCAATTGCCGGTACCGAAATGGCTAATATGTCTATTGAAGATATTTTAAAAAAATTAGATCCTGAAAACAAAGCCGTTAGAAATAATGGCGGTGGTTATTATAATCACAATTTCTTTTGGGAAATTATGGGTGCGAATAAAGGTGGTGAACCAACAGGAGATTTAGCCGCAGCAATTAATAAAGATTTTGGAAGTTTTGGGGATTTTAAAACACAATTAATTGAAGCAGGAATGAAACAATTTGGTTCAGGTTGGGCTTGGTTAATTTTAGATAAAACAGGAAAATTAAGCATTGTAACCACTGCTAACCAAGATAATCCTTTGATGACAAAAGTAGGAAACACAGGAACACCAATTTTAGCGGTTGATGTATGGGAACACGCCTACTACTTAAAACACCAAAACAAAAGAAAAGATTACTTAGAAGGATTTTTTAATGTAATCAATTGGGATAAAGTTGCCGAAAAATATGCAGCAGCTGTTACACCTGCTGTAAAATAATAGTAATCAGAATACAAATGAAAAGTCCCTCTTTTTTTGAGGGACTTTTTTATTTTAAAGTAGCTAAACTTTCTTCAATTGTAGCGATTTTTGCTAAAGCATCAGCTTCTTTTTTGCGTTCTATTTCTATGACTTTTTCCGGAGCTCCTGATACAAACTTTTCATTTGACAACTTATTTTGTACTGAGGCTAAAAACCCTTTTATGTAGACTAACTCACTCTCCAGTTTTTCAATTTCTTCTACAATATTAACTGAACCTGTAATCGGAATAAAATACTCGTTTGATTTTACTCTAAATGTTAAAGCTCCATTTATTTTGTCTTTCACTTCATCAACACCGGACAAATTACCTAATTTAGTGATAACTGAATCAAAACGATTCGACACTTTTTCTTTGTTAATCACTTTTACGTCTATTACATCTTTAAAAGTGATGCTTTTTTCTTTTCGAATGGTTCTAATTCCCGCAATCACTTCTTTTGTAAATTCAAATTCGTCAACCAAAGCTTGATTCGTATTGGAAACGGTTGGCCATTGTGCTACAATCAAGGCTTCATCAATTGAACGAGTTGCGATGTGTTGCCAAATTTCTTCCGTTAAGAAAGGCATAAACGGATGTAACAGTTTCAAGTTTGCTTCCAAAAATGAAATGGCTTTTTGATAGGTTACACTATCTATTGGCTGTTGATAACCCGGTTTAATCATTTCCAAAAACCAAGAACAGAAATCATCCCAAACAAATTTATAAATGGCCATTAAAGCATCCGATAAACGATATTTTTCAAAATGATCTTCAATTTCGTTCAATGTTTTTTCTAATTTGGCTTCATACCAATCAATTGCAATAGATGAACTTTCGGGTTGTTTGATTTCATCACTTACCTCCCAGCCTTTTACCAACTTAAAAGCATTCCAAATTTTATTTGAAAATGCTTTCCCGTTACTACAAAGTTCTTCATCAAACATAATATCATTTCCGGCAGAAGCACTTAATAGCAATCCTACTCGTACACCATCAGCACCATATTTATCAATCAAATCCAAAGGATCAGGAGAATTACCCAACGACTTAGACATTTTTCTTCTTTGCTTATCGCGAACCAAACCGGTTAAATATACGTTTGAAAAAGGTTTCTTTCCGGTATATTCATATCCGGCAAAAATCATCCTAGCCACCCAGAAAAACAAAATATCCGGGCCGGTTACTAAATCATTAGTTGGATAATAATACTTGAAATCTTTGTTTTCCGGGTCTAAAATACCACCAAAAACAGCCATTGGCCACAACCATGAAGAAAACCAAGTATCTAAAGCATCTTCATCTTGTCGTAAATCTTCTATGCCTAAGCTAGCATTACCGGATTGCTGTTGAGCAATAACCAGAGCTTTTTCTTTGGTTTCGGCTACTACAAATTTTTCCTTCCCTTCACCATAATAAAAAGCCGGAATTTGTTGTCCCCACCAAAGCTGTCTGGAAATATTCCAATCTCTGATATTTTCTAACCAATGTCTGTACGTATTGTTAAAACGGTTGGGATATAATTTAATTTCTTCGCTTTCCAATACGGCTTTTAAGGCCGGTTTCACCATTTCATCCATTTTCAAAAACCACTGATCAGAAAGTCGTGGTTCAATAACCGCTTTCGTTCTTTCAGATGTACCTACTTTATTGATATGGTTTTCAATTTTGAGCATGTGACCTAATTGTTCTAGTTCCTTGGCTATTTCGTCACGCACAACAAATCGATCTTTCCCGGCATAATGCATTCCATGATGATTCAAGGTAGCATTTTCATTAAAAACATCAATTACTTGCAACTGATGTTTTTCGCCTAGTTCTTTGTCATTTACATCATGAGCGGGTGTTACTTTTAAACATCCTGTTCCAAATTCCATGTCCACATACTCATCAAAAATAATCGGAACAACACGATTACAAATAGGAACAATCGCTTTTTTACCTTTTAAATGTATATAACGCTCATCATTTGGATGAATACAGATGGCAGTATCACCCAAAATGGTCTCCGGTCTAGTGGTAGCAATAGTTACGAACTCATTTGAATCCTCAATTTTATATTGAAGAAAATATAATTTTCCTTGACGTTCTTCGTAGTTTACTTCTTCATCAGAAAGGGTTGTTTTGGCTTCCGGATCCCAATTCACCATTCGATAACCTCTGTAAATCATTCCTTTGTTGTATAAATCAACAAACGATTTGATAACAGAAGCACTCATATCATCATCCATCGTGAACTTTGTACGACTCCAATCACAGGAACAGCCCAATTTCTTTAACTGCTCTAAAATGATTCCTCCGTGTTTATCTGTCCACTCCCAAGCATGTTTTAGGAATTCTTCTCGTGTCAAACTCTCTTTTGAAATGCCTTCGGCTTTTAATTTCGCTACAACTTTTGCTTCCGTTGCAATGGAAGCATGATCCGTTCCCGGCACCCAACAAGCATTTAATCCTTTTAATCGAGCTCTTCTAATTAATACATCTTGTATGGTATTATTCAACATGTGTCCCATGTGCAAAACTCCAGTCACGTTTGGTGGCGGAATTACTATAGTATAAGGCGTTCGATGATCAGGAGTAGAATAAAAATAGTTATTCTTCATCCAGTAATCATACCATTTTTTTTCGGCTTCTTTGGCATCAAATTGAGCAGGAATAGACATGTATCGAAAATTAAAAAGTTAACAATTTTATTACAATTGGTCTGATTTTTGTAACAATTGACAAAAGTAAGCATTTCGAAAGAGTATTAAAAATGATTTTGCTATTTGTATTTTGAATAAAAAAAAAGTAATTTTACAACACCCAAAAACTAAAACCATGAAAAAAGAAATTACCCTTTTCCTTTTATTGTTAAGCTTTATCAGTTTTGCCCAAAAAGGACCAAAAATTGAATTTAAAGCAAAAGACAACACCATCGACTACGGTAAAGTATATAAAGATCAAGACAATGGTGTTCGTGTATTTGAATTTACCAATACAGGTGATGCTCCACTTATTGTAACCAATGTTCAATCTACTTGTGGTTGTACCGTTCCTTCCAAACCAAAAGAGCCTATCATGCCCGGAAAATCGGATAAAATTGAAGTAAAATACAATATGGCGACCGGTCCAATCCGAAAAAGTATTACCGTTGAAACCAATGCGGTGAATGTAGAAGGCGGAAAAGTACACCTAAAAATCAAAGGCGAAGTATTAGAAAGAGTAGAAAACAATGTTTTAGAAAAGAAAAAAGTAGGTCCAATGCAATAACATGCAAAGCTCTTCCCAACGGAGAGCTTTTTTTATGAAGATGAAAAATACAATAACCATTCTATTCTTTTTAGTCACAACTATATTTTGGTCGCAAACCTATCAGATAACCTATCATAAATACTATCATGATCAGTTAACCGAGCCTGAAAATCCGATTATCCTTTTTACTTCACCTATAGAAACGTTTTTGACAAATCAATTAGTGGTTGAAAAAAAAGCATCTTTTCCTTACGAGCAAACAATTATCAACCGAAAATTAAATCACATCACTCAACTTGCCTTCTTAAAAAATAAAACTATTATCCAAACTATTGATAGTATTTCAATAGCCAATCAAAAATTTGAGTTGTTCAATGAATTTAAAACGATTTTTGGCTATTCCTGTCAGAAAGCAAAAACCATCATTAATTCCAATACCATTGAAGTTTGGTTTACAAAAACCCCAACAGTGAAGGGAGCTCCAACATTATTGGGTCAAGATTTGGGGTTAGTCTTAGAAATGAATCGAAACGGAAATTTTATCATCAAAGCTGAAAAAATGGAAAAAATTAAAAAAATTCCATTTGATATAGCACTTCAATCCATACCGCAGTATAATGCAGTTGACTACAAAGATTTACTTTGGAAAAGCCGATTTTTAACCTTTTCCATTTTTGATAACGAAACCATTCGATTTGCTGATGATGCCGTTTCTAACGACAGTATTTTACGTTTTGCTAACGGAACAGTTATTCTGAAAAAAATTAAGTTTCCCCTGTTAGACCTTAATAGTAATGTATTTATTCAACTCAAAACACATTCTAATGGTGATGCGTATGACCGAACCGGCTCAGTTTTTCTTGTACCCGATAATGAAAAAAAATCATTCTTAAAAGGGTTTAAAGAAGGTGTATCCTCTTTACCCATTTATGAAAACGGTAATGGTAAAAAATACCAAGGCATTCGATTAGAAAAAGAGTTTCAACCCATTACAGAGTTGATGCGATTTTTTACTCCATTTGGCATTCAACAATACAACCATATAGTTTTAAAAAATAAAAACTGGCTCAATGAAGTCATTTATCGTCAAGACATTACCGATTTACTTTCCACTTTCAATAACCAAGAAGTTTGGATGGGAACATTTATAGGTAATTATGATAAAGGTGGACACCAAGTTTCATTAGAAATCACTGCTCATTCAGGAGAAAGTAGTGCCAAAATTGCCTCAAATAATTTTGCTTTACCATTATTCAATACTACAAACGTATTGGAAATGGCCGGTCAAGAATATGGCACCTTGTTTTCTGACCCAAAAGGATTGACCATTTATTTTACTTTGGATAAGCCACTTCAAAATGCAAAACTTCGCTACATCACCACTGGTCATGGTGGTTGGGAAAACGGTGACGAATTTGTACCCAAAAAAAACACCATATCCTTAGATGGCAAAGAATGGTTTTCCTTTGTGCCATGGCGACAAGATTGTGGATCATATCGTTTGTATAATCCCGCATCAGGTAATTTTCCAAACGGACTTTCCTCATCCGATTACAGTCGCTCAAATTGGTGTCCGGGTACTGTTACAAATCCAATTTATATTGATTTAGGAAATTTAGAAGCCGGCAATCACACTTTAACTATTCAAATTCCACAAGGTTTACCGGAGGGCACAAGCTTTAGTGCTTGGAATATTTCAGGAATTTTACTCGGCGAAAGTAAATTGGATTGAACCGCCTTACTTATAAAAATAAAAAATTACGTTAACGCACCTTTGTTAACTTGTATTTTTTAATACTTTTGCACCCAATTAATTAATGAAAAAATGAAAAAAATATTTGGATTTTTACTTGTATTGGTATTTTTTACTGCTTGTAATCAATTAGCAGACAACGAATTTATTATTGAAGGTACTATTGAAGGAATTGAAAATGGAAAAAAAGCTGTTTTAGAGACCCAAGATGAAACCGGAATGGGATTAAAAGCAACTGATTCTGTTATCATTAAAGATGGTAAATTCACCTTTAAAGGAACTGTTGAAGAGCCGGAATTACGATTTGTTCAAGTGGAAGGTGTAAACGGAAAAGCTGTTTTTGTATTGGAAAATGGTGAAATCAATATGAAAATTTTCAAAGACAGTGTCAACAAAACGATTATTGGAGGTACTTTCAATAATGAACAGTTTGCAAAATACAACCTTGAACAAGGAAAAATCCAGAAAAAAATAATGGATTTTAGAAATACCAATATGGCAAAAATGCAAGATGCATTGAAAGCAAACGATTCTTCTACCGTAAATACCTTACGTGACCAATTTTCAAATCTTCAAAAAGAATTAAATGATTATAACATAACTTTTTCAGAAAAAAATCCAAAAGCATTTATCAGTGTTTTAATGTTGGAAAATATGTTTTATCAACCGGATGCAGATATTGAAAAAATTAAGAAAATCTATAATAGTTTAGATAAAACCATTCAATCGACTAAACCGGGCAAAAAAATAAGTGAAAAGATTGCAAGTTTTAATGCGGCTGAAATTGGAAAAAAAGCACCTGACTTTTCAGGACCAACACCAGATGGAAAAACAGTTACACTAAAAGAAGTGATGGGCAAAGTTACCATTATTGATTTTTGGGCTTCATGGTGTGGACCATGTAGAAAAGAAAACCCAAATGTTGTCGCTTTATATAATGAATATCACGACAAAGGTTTAAATATCATTGGTGTCGCTCTAGATAAAGAAGGTGATAGTGAAAAATGGAAACAAGCGATAGAAGCAGACAAATTAACTTGGCCTCAAGTTTCCAATTTAAAATATTGGAATGATCCTATTGCAAAAAAATACAATATTCAATCCATTCCGGCTACTTATATTCTAGATGCAAATGGAATTATTGTGGCAAAAGATTTAAGAGGTGACCAATTAAAAGCCAAAGTAAAAGAATTGTTAGGTGTTTAATTCCTATTAAAAAGATAAAATGAGAAATCCCCTTTTTGGGGATTTTTTTATTACATTCATTACCAATTAATTAATAATTATTTTCATTTATCTACAAAAAAAGGTTGTTTCAAAGTAAAAACAATTCTATATTTGCACCGCATTATGCGGGGGGAGATACTCAAGCGGCCAACGAGGACGGACTGTAAATCCGTTGGGAAACCTTCGCAGGTTCGAATCCTGCTCTCCCCACATTAAACCCGATACATTCATTACTTTTGAAAGTTTCGGGTTTTTTTATTCTTATCTTTTAAGCTATTTATTAAGTAGGTCACACTTTTTTATCTTAGATTTTATAATAAAAAAGATAAAAATAATTGCTAATTCAACAAAAATATTTAATTTTGCACCCACATTTGGACCAACCTCTGACGAAAATCGTGAATGTTGCTCTGATTATCACTATTTTAACTTAAATGTTATGGCAGATTTAATGAAATTCGTTCACGACGAATTAATTACAAAAAAAGATTTTCCGGATTTCGGAGCAGGTGATACAATCACTGTTTATTATGAAATTAAAGAGGGTGAAAAAACAAGAACACAGTTTTTTAAAGGAGTTGTTATCCAAAGAAGAGGAACTGGAGCTACTGAAACATTCACTATCCGTAAAATGTCAGGAGCTGTTGGTGTAGAAAGAATTTTCCCAATCAACATGCCGGCTTTACAAAAAATTGAATTGAACCAAAGAGGTAAAGTTAGAAGAGCTCGTATTTTCTACTTTAGAGACCTTACCGGTAAAAAAGCAAAAATCAAAGAAAGAAGAAAATAATCTACTTTCAATCCATAAAAAAATCCCGTCTTGCACTTCAATTCGGGATTTTTTATTTTCCCATTTTAAAAACAATCCCAATTTTTGAAGCGATTTTTATCAAATCAATAATTTTTCAACTTCCTATTATCATATCTGTAATTCAATCGTTTTCGTTGGTATGCATTGCGGGTTTTACATATCATTTTTCTTATCTTTGCTATCCTGTTTTTCAGGAGATAAACAAACAAAAACAACTTTACTTTTATGTCAAAATCCAAAATTATTTATACAATTACGGATGAAGCTCCTATGCTTGCTACTCATTCTTTTTTACCAATTGTAAAAGCTTTTACTTCTTCTGCTGATATAACCGTTGAAACCCGTGACATTTCATTAGCCGGACGAATTATTGCTAATTTTTCTGAGTATTTAAAAGAAGACCAACGGATCAATAACGATTTAGCGGAATTAGGTCAGCTAGCCACCACACCGGAAGCCAATATTATAAAATTACCCAATATTTCTGCTTCTATCCCTCAATTAAAAGAGGCAATTGCTGAACTACAAAAGCAAGGTTATGCTATTCCTGATTTTGTTGAAAATCCACAAACCGAAGAAGAGAAAACCATCAAAACTAAATATGCTAAAGTAGTAGGTTCGGCTGTAAATCCGGTTCTTCGTGAAGGAAATTCCGATCGTCGTGCTCCAAAAGCGGTGAAAAATTACGCTCGTAAACATCCTCACAGCATGGGGGCTTGGAGTGCTGATTCAAAAACGCACGTTGCTCACATGACCGGTGGCGATTTTTACGGTAGTGAGCAATCTGTTTCAATACCGGAAGCAACTACTTTCAAAATTGTTTTTGAAGCAAAAGACGGTTCAACTAAAATTTTAAAAGATACAACGCCTTTAAAAGCAAGCGAAATTATCGATAGTTCGGTAATGAATTTGAATAGTTTAAAAAAATTCATTGCCAACGAAATTGAAGATGCTAAGGCAAAAAATGTTTTGTTTTCCGTTCATTTGAAAGCAACCATGATGAAAGTTTCCGACCCTATTATTTTTGGAGCGATTGTAGATGTTTTCTTTGCTGATGTATTTGAAAAATATGCCGAATTATTCAAAGAATTAGGCGTAAATACTAAAAACGGCTTGGGTGATGTGTATACTAAAATTTCCGGTCATCCAAAACAAGCAGAAGTAGAAACTGCTTTAACGGAAGCAATGGCAAAAGGACCGGCGATTGCGATGGTAAATTCGGATAAAGGAATAACCAATCTTCATGTACCGTCGGATGTTATTGTAGATGCTTCGATGCCTGCCATGATTCGAACTTCCGGTCAAATGTGGAATGCCGAAGGAAAACCTCAAGACACCAAAGCGATTATTCCTGACAGATGTTATGCCGGAGTGTATATCGCTACGATTGGTTTTTGTAAAAAAAACGGAGCTTTTGACCCAAAAACAATGGGAAGCGTCCCCAATGTTGGTTTGATGGCTCAAGCGGCGGAGGAATATGGTTCGCACGACAAAACCTTCCAAATGGATGAGTATGGAACAGTGAAAGTGATTAATGCTGAAGGTGCTGTGTTGATGCAACAAGCCGTTGAAAAAGGCGATATTTTCAGAATGTGTCAAGTGAAAGATGCTCCAATTCAAGACTGGGTAAAATTAGCCGTAAACCGTGCACGATTATCAAACACGCCCGCTGTTTTTTGGTTGGATGAAAATAGAGCTCACGACAGACAAATTATAGAAAAAGTAAATCTATATCTAAAAAACCACGATACAAGCGGATTGGATATTCGAATATTAAATCCGGTTGAGGCGACTACTTTTACCTTAGAAAGAATCATCAATGGATTAGACACCATTTCAGTTACAGGAAATGTTCTACGCGATTACTTAACCGATTTATTCCCTATTTTAGAATTAGGAACATCGGCCAAAATGTTGTCTATCGTTCCGTTAATGAATGGCGGTGGATTATTTGAAACCGGTGCCGGTGGTTCTGCTCCAAAACATGTGGAACAATTTATCGAAGAAGGGTATTTGCGTTGGGATTCATTGGGTGAATTTTTAGCTCTTGGCGTTTCGTTAGAACATTTAGGCCAAACATTGAACAATGCCAAAGCGTTGGTTTTATCTGAAACCTTAGATGCGGCTACCGAAAAATTTTTAGAAACGGACAAATCTCCCGCCAGAAAAGTAGGTCAGATTGACAATAGAGGTTCACATTTTTATTTGGCCTTCTATTGGGCTCAAGCATTAGCAGAACAAAATAAAGATGCCGAATTAAAAGCACTCTTCACTCCTATCGCTAAAGAATTAACTGAAAATGAAGCCAAAATCAATGACGAATTGATTGGTTCGCAAGGCAAAAAACAAGAAATCGGTGGATATTATAAACCTGATTTTAAATTGTTGGAAAAAGCAATGCGTCCGAGTGAAACGTTAAATGCAGTTTTGGCGAAGTTGAATTAAAACACAAATGAACTGCTGTGTCATTTCGACCAACGGGAGAAATCACATAATCTATTTTACGTTATGAGATTTCTCCTTCGTCGAAATGACACAATCAAACATAGTAGTATTTTTAAAGGATTATAATTCAACTATTTTATTAAAAAAGACAATCTTTTTCGGTTGTCTTTTTTATTAACCCTACTTTAACAAATGATTCGATAACTTTTCGGAATTAATTCATCAATTTTGTTAAAATTTTTTCTAATGACGTTAAACAAAATATTGTATACTTTACTATTTGCCTTAGGAATAGGGATTTCAGTTCAAGCTCAAGAAAAATTTATTTTAAGCGGAACCATAACTGACCAACAAAATAATGAGACATTGTTTGGTGTCAACGTAATAATCGTTGAACAAAAAACCGGTACAACTACAAATGAATATGGTTTTTATTCCATCTCATTACCCAAAGGAACTTACACCGTTCAAATTAGCTATCTGGGTTATCAAACCATCAATGAAACAATCGTTTTAGATAAAAACATTCGAAAAAACTTTTCCTTAAGTGAAGCCTCACAACAACTGAATGAAGTAATCCTAACCGATCGTAAAGTCAAAGCTGAAATTCGTAAACCCGAAATGAGTGTGAATAAACTCTCTATTCAGGAAATCAAAGAAATGCCGGTAATTCTTGGGGAAGTTGATATTATTAAGTCATTGCTTACTCTTCCTGGTGTTACTAATGCCGGTGAAGGTCAATCCGGCTTTAATGTGCGTGGCGGTAGTGCTGACCAAAATTTAATTTTATTAGATGAAGCAACTATTTACAATTCTTCCCATTTATTTGGTTTATTTTCTGTTTTCAATCCGGATGCTATAAAAGACCTTAAATTATACAAAGGGGGTATTCCGGCACGATACGGCGGACGTCTATCTTCCGTTTTAGACATTTACCAAAAAGAAGGAAATAGCAAACAATTTCACATGAATGGAGGAATTGGATTAATTTCAAGCCGTTTGATGGCAGAAGGTCCAATTGTGAAAGACAAAGGTTCATTTTTAATTGCCGGTAGAGGAAGTTATGCTCACTTGTTTCTAAAATTAACAGACAACAACAACTCTGCTTATTTTTATGATTTAAATACAAAAATCAGCTACAAATTAAACGATAATAATAGTATTTACTTCTCAGGATATTTTGGTCGAGATGTCTTCACGCTAAATGAAACATTTGTCAATACCTATGGAAATAGTGTACTTAACTTGCGGTGGAATCATTTATTTTCAGAAAAGCTGTTTAGTAATATGTCATTTATTTATTCTGATTATTATTATGGTTTAGAACTTGATTTTGTTGGTTTTTTATGGAATAGCGGTATCAAAAATTATAACTTCCGATATGATTTTAAACATTATTTGTCTGATAAATTAAAATTAACCTATGGTGCAAATGCCATTTATTATGATTTTAACCCGGGAAAAATTGAACCGAGTCGTCCGGATTCCGGTATAAATGCAGCCCAATTAGACAAAAAATTTGCTTTTGAGTCAGCATTATACTTGGATGCAGAACACCAATTAACAAAAAATCTAACCGTTTCCTACGGAATAAGATACAGTAACTTTTTACGATTAGGTGAACAAACGTTAAATATTTATGAAAATAACCAAGCGGTTACCTTTAACAGTGACTTTCAAATTTATGAAAGTGCTACACCAATTGGAACAGTAAGCTACGATAGAAATGAAACCATTGCTTCTTTTGATAACTGGGAGCCTCGTTTGAGTGCATCCTATGCTTTAAATGACAATCAATCGATCAAAGCGAGTTACAACAGAATGTCTCAGTATTTACATTTAATTTCGAATACGCAATCACCAACTCCTTTGGATGTTTGGGCACCCAGTGACCGGTTTTTCAAACCGCAACTTTTAGATCAATATGCCATTGGTTATTTTCAAAATTTTAAAGATGATAGTTATTCGCTAGAAGTTGAAACGTATTACAAAGAAATTCAAAACCGAGTGGATTATATTGATGGTGCCAACCTAATTGCCAATGAAGCGATTGAAAGAGTGATTTTAAACGGCCAAGGAAGAGCTTACGGAATAGAGATTTTACTACGTAAAAATGTCGGAAGAATTTCCGGCTGGCTGTCGTATACTTTGGCGAGAACTGAACAACAAACACCCGGAAGAAATGCTAATGAACCGGGAATAAATAATGGAAACTGGTATAAAACCGGATTCGATAAGCTACATGATTTGTCACTTGTTGGAAATTATAAACTAAATGAAAAATGGCGTTTTGGAGCTACTTTTGCTTTTCAAACCGGACAACCGGTTACGTTTCCAAACGGACAATATGAGTATTTAGGTGTTAGTGTCCCAAGTTTTGAAGCTAGAAACAACAGCAGACTTCCAGCCTATCATCATTTAGATTTGGCTGCTACACTAACTCCGTCAAAAAACAAAGATCGAAAATGGTTTGCCGAGTGGGTTTTTGGTATTTATAATGTGTATAATCGACAAAATGCCGCTTCTATCACATTTAGACAAAATGAAAACACCGCCAGAAATGAAGCCATTCGCCTATCCATTTTTGGAATTGTGCCAAGTGTAACTTACAATTTTAAATTCTAGACTATGAAAAAAATATTTTTCATCCCAATCATAAGTGCATTGCTTTTTTTGACCAGTTGTGAGGAAGTAATTGATGTAGATTTAAATACAGCTCCACCTCGCTTGGTCATTGAAGCTTCCATTAATTGGATAAAAGACACACCAGGTAATGAACAATTTATTCGTTTGACCACAACTACCGGTTATTTTTCTCAAGAAATTCCGGCTGTTACTGATGCGATTGTAACCATAACAAATAGTGAAGGAACCGTCTTTACATTTGAGCAAAATGAAATACCCGGAATATATGTTTGCACTAATTTTGTACCGGAACTCAATGAAACATATACTTTAAGTATTGTTTATGAGGGTGAAATCTATACTTCAACTGAGCGACTTTTAGCTACTCCAGTCGTGAAAAGAATAGAGCAACGCGAGGAAGCCGGAGTGCTTGGTGAAGAAACTGAATTTAAGTTTTTCTTTGATGACATAGAAAATGAAACGAACTTTTACTTCATTGGTTTTTCAGATACTTTCAGAGCATTCCCGGATTATGCAGTTCTTGAAGATCGCTTTTTTGAAAACAATGAAATGTTTGGATTGTATTTTAGTGAAAAACTAAAACCGGGAGATACTTTAAACTATACCATGAGTGGAATTTCGCAACAATATTTTAATTACATGAATATTTTATTGGCCCAAACCGGTAATTCCAGTACGGGACCGTTTAGTACTCCCAATTCAACAGTGAGAGGAAATATTGTGAACCAAACCAATTTTGACAATTTCGCCTTGGGCTATTTTAGGTTGAGTGAGACTGTTATTGAAGAATATGTTGTGGAATAAATTTGAAAATAGTAATTATTTATTTTTTGAACACAGATTAAAGAAATTTAAATAATTAGTAAAATGAAGTTAATGTTTTCAAAAACTTCACAATATATTTTTTAAATTTTACAAATTTCTTTAATCTGTGTTCTAAATTTGTATCAAATAAACAAAAATGTCATCACACCATATCGTAAAAGACGATCAAGAACCTGCTTTAATCATTGCCAACGGAGCTTCCTGTAGTGAAGAACTTCTTGGTCAATTATTAGAATGGTCGCCCATTGTAATTGTCCTTGATTCAGCGATAAGTCGTGTGATGGAATTAGGAATCAAAATTGATGTGTTATTAGGCGATTTTGACAGAGATTTTGATGCAAATTATTACAAAGAGATTCAATATCCGCTTGATATCATTCACACACCCGACCAAGACAAAACGGATTTAGAAAAAGCTTTTGATTATTTAGTCGAACGGAACATTCTCGCTGTAAACGTGGTTTGGGCAACCGGAAAAAGAGCCGATCATACGATTACCAATATTACTTCCATCGTAAAGTTTAGAGACAAATTGAAAATCGTTTTGTTTGACGACCATTCCAAAATATTTCTTCTTCCCAAAAAATATGAAAAATGGTATCCAAAAAATACCGTTATTTCGTTGATTCCGATTGGTGCTGTGCATGGCATACATTCTCAAAATTTATTTTATCCGTTAGCCAACGATTCCCTCACAATTGGCTACCGAACCGGAAGTAGTAATCACGTGGCAGAAGACGGAATCGTTCGTATTGAACACGAGGAAGGTGATTTGATTTTAATGGAATGTTGGGATTAATACCATCAAATTAATTTATTAGTTTTCATTATCATATCAACTTACCATTTTATTAATGGAAGTTTTCATCTGAATAAAACAATACGTTTTTTTCGTAACTTTGTAAAAAGAGTTGAACTATGAATACAGCTGAACTAAAAAATATTTTAAAGTTAAGAATCGATTTTATAAACGATAAAAAATTCTTATCAGCCTTGAATACGTTGATTGAGTCAAAAACAGAAAACATTATTGTTTTGACTAAAGAACAAAAGAAAATTATCAACCAATCACAAAAAGAATATTCTGAAGGAAATTTTTCTACAAATGATGTTGTAAATGAAGAAATGGAGAAATGGTTAGTACAATAAATTTTCTCTTTAAAACCTCAGCAACTCAGTAACTCAGCACCTCAGCCCCTCTCAAATGAAATTCCAAGTCATCTCAGAATACCAACCCACCGGCGATCAACCACAAGCCATTGACAAATTAGCCAACGGAATCCTGAATGGCGAAAAATACCAAACATTACTAGGTGTCACCGGTTCAGGAAAGACATTTACCGTTGCCAATGTAATTGAAAAAGTAGAAAAACCGACTCTGGTTTTAGCCCACAACAAAACACTTGCCGCACAATTATATTCGGAATTCAAGCAATTTTTCCCGAATAATTCCGTGCAGTATTTTGTTTCCTATTACGATTACTATCAACCGGAAGCGTACATTCCGGTTACAGGAACCTATATCGAAAAAGATTTGTCCATTAATGATGAATTGGAAAAACTGCGTCTTAGCACCACTTCTGCCCTACTTTCCGGTCGCAGAGATGTGTTGGTCGTTGCTTCTGTTTCTTGTTTGTATGGTATTGGAAATCCGGTGGAATTTCAAAAGAATGTCATTTCCATTGACCGCGGACAAATCATTTCTAGAACGAAATTATTGCATCGATTGGTGCAAAGTTTATATTCCAGAACGGAAGCAGAGTTTACTCCCGGCACCTTCCGCATCAAAGGCGATACGGTCGAAATTTTTCCAAGCTATGCCGATGAACCGTTTCGCATTCATTTCTTTGGCGATGAAATTGAAGAAATTGAAGCGTTTGATGTCAAAACCACAAAAGTAATTGAACGCTATTCCAAACTCAATATTTATCCGGCGAATATGTTTGTGACTTCTCCTGATGTCTTGCAAAATGCCATTTGGGAAATTCAACAAGACTTGGTCAAACAAGTGGATTATTTCAAAGAAATCGGCAAACATTTAGAAGCCAAACGATTGGAAGAACGCACCAATTTCGATTTAGAAATGATTCGCGAATTAGGCTACTGTTCCGGCATCGAAAACTATTCTCGTTACTTAGATGGTCGTCAACCCGGCACACGACCGTTCTGTTTGTTGGATTATTTTCCGGATGATTTTTTAATGGTGGTCGATGAAAGTCACGTGACCATTTCGCAAGTGCATGCCATGTACGGTGGTGACCGAAGCCGAAAAGAAAACCTCGTTGAATTCGGATTCCGACTTCCGGCGGCAATGGACAACCGTCCGTTAAAGTTTGAAGAATTTGAAGCCTTGCAAAACCAAGTGGTTTATGTTTCCGCCACTCCGGCCGATTACGAATTACAAAAAAGCGAAGGTATTTATGTTGAACAAGTTATTCGCCCTACAGGATTATTAGACCCAATCATCGAAATTCGTCCCAGTTTAAACCAAATCGACGATTTAATCGAAGAAATTCAACTCCGTTGCGAAGCCGACGAACGCGTTTTAGTCACCACATTAACCAAACGCATGGCGGAAGAATTGACCAAATATTTAACCAAAGTTTCCATCCGTTGTCGCTATATTCACTCCGATGTGGATACGTTGGAACGCGTAGAAATCATGCAAGATTTACGAAAAGGGTTGTTTGATGTATTGATTGGGGTAAACTTACTCCGAGAGGGATTGGATTTACCGGAAGTTTCGCTCGTTGCCATTCTCGATGCCGACAAAGAAGGTTTCCTTCGCAGTCATCGTTCGTTGACCCAAACAGTAGGTCGAGCCGCCCGAAACGTGAACGGAAAAGCCATTATGTATGCCGATAAAATCACGGCTTCCATGCAAAAAACCATTGACGAAACCAATTACCGTCGCGAAAAGCAAATTGCCTACAATACCCAACACGGATTACAACCCAAAGCGTTGAATAAGAGTTTAAACAATGCCTTGAGCAACAATTCTGTCTCTACCCAATACTATGAAGACAAAGTCTTAAAAGCCGCCGAACCCGAAAGCTTATACCTCACCAAACCCGAAATCGAAAAGAAAATCCGCGATCTCCGAAAAATGATGGAAAAAGCCGCCAAAGAACTCAATTTTATCGATGCAGCCAAATTGCGTGATGAAATCAAAAGTTGGCAGGAGAAGATGTAATTTTTTTAGAAGCTATTCCCGCTTTACGCTACAAGCTTGTTTGCAAAAACTGTTTTTTCTAAGCCGCCCCAAGAGCTCCTCCCGAAGTTTCGGGAGTCGCTTTGGTTCAGCAAGAAAAAATCAGCTTTTGCGGCACAAGGCTTTTCGCTGCAATCGGGGCTAGGTAATTGTGCAAATAAAAAATTTATTGAAACATAGAAGATTTTTGTATTTTAGTAAAATAAAAATTCGATATAAAGTAACGGGTACACAAACAAAATTGGGCATCTAAAGGTTACTTTGTGACGGATATAAACAAGTTAGCAGCAAATGTAAAATGACACCATAACCAATGACAGTAATCATAATCTTAGTAATAGTTGGACTACTAATATACTTCGGGACAAGAAAAAAATCAGAACAGACTTTTATTGACAACAAGCAAAGTTATAACTCATCAACAGCAATCAGTCAGAAAAACTCAACTCGACAAAAATTTCAATCTAAAATTTCAGACCTACCATTTCCGGATAGAATTGACGCAATAGTTTGGCACATTAAAACAATTGACAAAGGACTTGCAAATAATGACTTAAACCTTGCAAACCTTTCCTATGCAAAACTTATTGAGAGTATCCGTCAACAGAATGTAACAGAAAACGGAAACTTTGAAGACCATTTACAGAAAATTAGTAAAGAATATGACGAATTTAGAGCATACTATGGACTTGAATATCCACAGCAATTTTTATCACCTTCTCAAATACAAAAGACACAAAGCTCTTCTATCATTCTGAGCAACCCAAAGCCAACAATAACAAGCAATAATTCAAAACTAAAAACACTTTTATCTGAGTTAGACTCAAAAGGACACGCTGAATATCCGCTTTTAAGAAAAGAATACGCAGTAACTACAGGAATGCCTTTCGCAGACTTTTCAGGCTGGGTAATTGAGCAACTCAAAGCGAAAGACTACAACTCTCTTTACGCATTTGTAAAAGAATATTATTTAGGCAGGGACAATGACTCGTACAATGAACAAGAACTCAAAAAGACATTTGAAAAGTTTTTGACCAAAAATTTTAAAGCATTATTCAGCAAGATTGACGAACAAGCAATTTTTGAAATTCAAGCTTTTTTTATTCTTAAACATGGCATTGACGACTTTAACAGAGAATTTTGGATAGCTGAAGACAAAGATGCTGAATTACTTTGCAAAATCTTAAGCATTTACTCTTTTGAAATCATTCCAAATTCATTTGAGCCTCTGATTAAAAAAGCAAATAAATTTCTACGTGAAATGCGAAAAGACGTTGAGTTTTGGAAAGATTATAAAAACTACAAAATAGAAGAATTACAAAACGAATACAAACTTGAAACAACTAATAGTTTAGAAAAGAAACTCAAACATATTAATGTGGGTGAAAGACTTCATTTCTTTGACTTTGCAACTGTTTACTTTGATAGAAAATTTTGGAATGGTGACAGTTCTTATAAGACAAGAAGTTTCGGAATTAACGAGTTAGACAGCGTAAAGAAAATTTCAGAACTAGGAATTTTTGACATTGTAAATGATATTAATGCTATACCCGAAATCACAAGTAAAGGAGAGCTTAAAGAGACAGCAGAAAAAGCAGGATTTGAAATCAAGAAATCGTGGACAATGGACAAGATTTTTGAAAACCTTATGAAAAGCGAACAAGGACAAGACTTCCTTCAAGAGTTTGTAAAGGGTAAATATATTTTGTCCTTTAAAGACGAATACCGAAATGACTTGACGATTATTTTCAAACACCAAGAAAAAATTAAACGGACAGTTGACCTACTGACAATGATTTAATGACGACCGAAAAAGAACAACTAGTGCTAATAGCATTCTGACAATTTGCCTGACGAAAACGTAAAACGAAAACTTCAGTTGAAAACATAATAAAACAAGAATATTTAAATATGAATTGTCCAAATTGTAATACATCAACAAAATCTATAGATAAAACTATTGCCTTTTATCATATTTGCGAAAAATGTTATTTTAAAAGTGTTAGTTATCCTGAAAATGGTTGTTGTTTTTTTCCAAGAAATGAACCCGTAAAATATTATAAAGACAATGTTGAAGCAATGCAAGATACCGACAAATATGTTGTTTATTATCAATGCCAATCATGTGGAAAAAAAAACGGAACTGCCTTAAAAAAAACTAATTTCAATAAATCTGAGTTAAAACATTTTGATGAAGATTTAGTTGAACAAACTCAACAATTAAGAATTGAAGTTCGAGAATATGCTCAAGAAATTGATAAACAGAAAATAGAAGAAAGAAGAGATACTTTTTGGAATGATTATAGTGAATATTTAAAATCTGAAGAATGGCAAATTAAAAGAGCATTGGTTTTAAAAAGAGATAATTATTTATGCCAATCGTGTTTATGTGAAACTGCAATGGAAGTTCATCATAAAGTTGGAATTTTTAGAAAAAATGAACCTCTGTTTACTTTAGTATCATTATGTGGAAAATGTCATAACATAATTACAGAAATCGAAAGGGGAAATCATAAAAATGCTAAAAAAATTTCACATAAAAAAGAATAACCTGCTACTAACTTACGTTTGTAGAAATTTTAAGAGAAACGATGAAAAAAGGAACTATTTACATATTTTCAAATAAAATTTTTCATAACAATTTATTGAAAATTGGAATGACAAAATTTGAAACTTTAAAACGAAAGTCACAGCTCTCAGCTTCAACTTCAATTCCAGAGGAATTCGATATCGAAGGTAGTTTTGATTTTTATGACATCACAAATGTTGAAAAAGAAATTCATAATGAATTAAAAGAATACAGATATAAGAAAAATAAAGAATTTTTCACTTGCGAAATAATTACTGCTAAAAATATTATATTAAATGCTCAAGTAAAAGACCATAAAAAATTTATAGCAAGTTTGTTAAAAACAAATGAAAATTTATTAAGCGAAATAAATTCAATTGTAAATGTAACCGAGAAATGGAAGATTTTTTTCTCTAATTTAAATTGGAGATTTTCTCAAAACCACGAAAAACAAAAAATTTTTGATATAGAATTATTTATAAAAAAATACGATTTTATTGAAAACGGAGAAGTTGAAATTGTTGATTCAAAAGCATTAATAAAAATAGTAAACGTAAAAGATTTTGAAGAAGTTGATAAGAAAATAATCAATGAAATTGAGGAGTTAGAATTAAAAGACAATAGATTGTTTATACTTTTAAACAAGCCGATTATCGATTTTTACGAAGTTTATCTTGGTTATGAGTTTAAAAATCAATCTTGGGAGAAAATACGGATTATAAATTATGATAGTAGATATGGACTGTTTGATGAAGACAGAACATACTTTGATTATTTAAATGGTAGATTTCCCGAAAGAAAAGATTTATTTTTTGCAGATAAAGGAATTATGACAAAATGGATATAAACAACTAGTACTAAAAGCCCCGCTCCCTCACGAATCCCTTCGTGTGGCATTTCAAATAAATCACTATACTTACCTCACAAATTCATTTAATAAAATTAAAAAATCTCGCAAAGTCGCAAATTTCAACCCTTAACCTTCTCTTCAAAACTGTTACATAAAATTAATCGTTAAAAGGAAAACAGTGAAAAACTCCTATTTTTTAGAATCAAATCCAAAAAAAAGTAGAAAATTTGCGATTAGTACCCAAATCAATGAATAAGGCTTTACATAATTAAATTTTAATTACTGCAAGAAACTTTTAACTTTACAAAAAACTTATATTCCTTATATGGTTTAAAATAAATAAGATATGAAAACCTCCCACCAACTCGCCACCCGCTTTCGTGAAGTCATCCTAAACGGCACATGGATAGCCAACACTAATTTCAAAGCTCAATTGGAAAATACAAATTGGGAAATGGTCACCCAAAAACTAGGCAACCTGAACACCATTGCTCTTTTAGCCCAACACATTCATTATTACATTAACGGAATCAATCAGGTATTTGCCGGTGGCACATTGGATATCAAAGACAAATACAGTTTTGACTTTCCTCCCATTACTGCTCAGGAACAATGGGAAGCTTTTTTACAACGGTTTTGGAAAGATGCCGAAACATTCGCTCAACACGTTGAACAACTCAGCGAAGAACAATTGAATGCCGATTTTACCAATCCAAATTATGGTAGTTATTATCGCAATATCGATGGCATGATTGAGCATAGTTATTACCATTTGGGACAAATTTCGTTGATTAAAAAATTAATCTCTCCTCAAAAATAACCACAAAAAAGCACCCCGAAAGGTGCTTTTTATCATTTCACTTTATGATTACCCAATCTCAATCATTCGTTTTGGTTTAGGTAACGCTTCTTCGCGTTTGGGAAGTGTGATGTGCAACACCCCATTTTCATACGAAGCATTAATATCCGATTCGTTTACAATTTCCGGAAGTGTAAACACTCTTTTAAAGGAAGAATAACTGAATTCTTTGCGAGTATATTTTCCATCATTGTCTTTTTCTTCTTTTTCATGTTTGGATTCAGAAGAAATGGTCAACACATTATCATCCAATTCAATGTTGAAATCTTCTTTGCGTTTGCCTGGAGCAGCTAATTCTACTACAAAATTAGTTTCAGTTTCTTTGATGTTTACAGGTGGAACGGTGTTGTTCATGCGTTCCATTCCTCCCATCCAATCCGGTTTGAAAAATTCATCAAATACAGCAGGAAATGGGAAACGGTTGGTTGTTTTTACGAGTGTCATAACTTTTTATTTTATAGGTTAAACATTTTCTTTTGACTTGTAAAAGACAAAGTTTATACCAATTGAAAATATAAGTCAAATTGACATTTTTTCAACCTAAAGACGGTCAAAATTTCAGTTTTATAACTTGATTAACAAGGTTTTAACAGACATTTTTTCAGGTAGATTCGCTTTATAATAAACAAAATTGAGGACATCAAAATTTGAATCTATATCAACCTTTCTACATTTTTACAAATTTTCTGTTTTCGACCTCATTTCCGGATATAAGTTTTAAAAAATAAACCCCCACTTGCAAGTCTTGCACGTCGAGATTATTGCTTGGATTATAACTGCTTTTTACTGTTTTTCCATGCATATCAATCACTTCCAATGCATCAATAGCCATTGATGAAGTAATCGTGAGCGTGGTTGATACTGGATTAGGATAAAGCGTAATATTGGCTTCCAAATTTGGCTGCTGTAGATTCAATGTTGTATTCGTACGTGTAGCAATTGCTCCTAAACAATTGTTGTAATTCGTCATCATATTGATAACGGAGCCTTCTTCATTATTGATCGCGGTTGTGCTTGTGACAAGTCCGGTTTCAAGCGAGATACCGTAAACATTCGAACCATTACTAAAATAGTATGTTCCGGTTATCGGATCAATTGTAGAGCCTGCATTTACAGAATAGGCGGCGGTTGGTAACGGAACTTCAGAAATGTTTGTTACTACTCCCGTACTCGGATTAATCTTCCCAAAACGCATTTCATAGATCATTGATGGAAATGGTACATTTGGGTTTTGAACTTGTGTATTTTTAACCACCAAACCATAAACCGTTTCATCGGCACAATTGTAGCTGAAATTCGTAAAATTAAACTCATTAGGATTACTAAAAACAATATCCGGATTGGTATACACTTCACCGTTATATAAATCAATTCCCATAAACTTTGAACCGGTCGAGTAATAATAAACCATTTCTTCAGGGTCGATTGCTGTTCCTGCCAATTGATAACCTACACCAATAGATGATTGTGAGAGCTGGGTTAAATCACCATTTTCACTGTTCAATTCTGCCAGATACATCCCAATTAATTGATTGTTTTCCGAAAAAGTGCTGGCTAAACCGTAGAGTTTATTATTCGAATTATTATACCGAACATTAGCAAAATAGGTCGTCCCTTCATAAAAACTAGTAATGGGTAATTCGTTAATAATATTTCCGGTAAAAATATCAAACGACATCATAAAATTGGTGGAAACCAAATTAAACCGATTAGTAGTTTGGTTAAGCGAACCACCGGTGACACTAAAAAAATTCGGGCTGGTTGCCTCACCCACATTTGTAACCATTCCATCCGTAGGATTCAATTTACCCATTCGGGTAGTTGATCCGGTTTGAGCATTATATTTCGACACAACCGTATACAATTCATCTGTGGATTGAGCATTAACTTGAAATGCGGTTGCTAAAATTCCGATTAATAGTAGTGTTTTTTTCATAGCTTAGAATTGTTTTAATGCGTTATTTGAAATTGCAAATAAGTGGATAACAATTAATTTTTAATAAAGGTAATTGATAAATAAACACAACTGTTAAAATTAGTTATATTTAACTATTGTTGAAGAAGTTATCATAGCCATAAAACTGTTTTATTTCTTTAGACAATGCTTCAAAAAATAATTTTTCAAATTAATAACAAACAACAAACTCGCTAAGTCAGAAAATTTCTAAATACCATTCATCTCTTTTTATTTTTAAGCTTTTCTTAGAATATCCAACATTCTTTAAACTAAATGCTTAATAATTTTAATAGAATAAACATAATAATTGTTACAAATATAACATTTTGTTGTTTTTTGTTTTATTCAGCCATTAAATTGCTTATCCTGTTTTCAGCCTTTACTTTTGCCAAAAAAATAAAATGAAAACGGAACAATTACTACAAGCCGCAACACAATTTGGGAGTCCCCTATTCGTCTATGATGCCGATAAAATCAGCCATCAATACAAGCGATTAACAAATGCGTTTGCAAAGGTAGAAAACTTACAGATTAACTATGCCGTTAAAGCGTTATCGAATGTTTCCATCCTAAAGTTGTTTTATCAATTAGGAGCCGGTTTGGACACTGTTTCCATTCAGGAAGTACAGTTGGGATTAAAAGCCGGTTTTCCGCCACATAAAATTATTTTCACTCCCAATGGCGTTTCGTTAGATGAAATTGAAGAAGTAGCAGCATTAGGCGTACAAATCAACATTGATAATTTATCGATATTGGAACAATTTGGTACGAAACATCCGCAAACGCCGGTGTGCATTCGCATCAATCCACATGTCATGGCAGGTGGAAATACCAATATTTCTGTGGGGCATATTGATAGTAAATTCGGGATTTCCATTCATCAATTGCCGCATTTACTGCGTATTGTGGAAAATACCAACATGCACATCAACGGTATTCACATGCACACGGGTTCTGATATTCTTGATATTGAAGTGTTTTTGTATGCTGCTGAAATTCTTTTTGATACCGCCAAACATTTTAAAACCTTAGATTTTATCGATTTTGGCAGCGGATTCAAGGTTCCTTACAAGAAAGACGACATTGAAACTAATGTGGAAGAATTAGGTAAAAAATTATCGAAACGTTTTAACCAATTTCAAACGGAATACGGTCGACCATTAACATTAGCTTTTGAACCGGGCAAGTTTTTGGTGAGTGAATCGGGCTATTTTTTGGCAAAAGTCAATGTGGTCAAACAAACAACTTCTACCGTATTTGCAGGTATCGACAGCGGATTCAATCATTTGATTCGCCCCATGTTATATGGTTCCTATCACCACATTGAAAACCTTTCCAATCCAAAAGGAAAAGAGCGGTTTTATTCAGTAGTCGGTTACATTTGCGAAACGGATACGTTTGCCAACAACCGCAGAATTGCCGAAATTAAAGAAGGTGACATTTTATGCTTCCGCAATGCAGGAGCGTATTGTTTTTCGATGGCATCTAATTACAATTCCCGTTTTCGACCGGCAGAAGTACTTTGGTATGAAGGAAAAGGACTTTTGATTCGTGAAAGAGAAAACATGGAAGATATTTTGAGAAATCAGATTGAAATTACGTTTTAGACAAAAAAGAACTTTATTTATGAACAACTTACACCTGACAGGTTTTGAAAACCTGTCAGGTGTCTATTATTAAACAATAGCCATCGAAATAGATAAAAGTCGTTATTCATCCATTTTTTGACCGCTAATTAATACTAAATTAACGCTTTTCTTATTTCCTTTTTTTACATTTGGAAAAATTTAATGCACAATGAACAGAAGGAATTTTTTCAAAAACGGCTCAATGGTTACGTTGGGTGCAGCGTTATCGAATCCGCTTGAATCATTGCTTTTATCCCCGGATGTAGCAACTACTCAAAAAGGTAAAAAAGCCAAAAACATCATCATGTTGGTGAGTGACGGAATGAGTTCGGGCACGTTAAACATGGCGGATATCTATTTGAATCGTTTGCACGGAAAAGGTTCCAATTGGTTGAATTTGTATCGGGATAATTTAGTGAGCCGAGCGTTGATGGACATGGCTTCTGCTTCTTCTATCGTGACCGATTCTGCCGCAGCCAGTTCTTCTTGGGGAAGTGGGTTTCGCGTGAAAAACGGTGCGTTGAATGTTGGCGTGAACGGAGAAGAATATTTACCGATTTGGCAAAAGTTCAAAAAAGCAGGTAAAATGGCAGGATGCGTAACCACCGTTCCCATCACGCATGCCACTCCCGCCGGATTTTGTGTGAACAGCAAAAGCCGAAATAGTCAAGCAGATATTGCGGAAAGTTATTTGAATTTGAATTTTGATGTCATGATGGGTGGCGGTCAACAATATTTTGATGCCGGTTCACGAAAAGATAAAAAAGACATGTATGCTGCTTTTCAATCGCAAGGTTATCAAGTAGTCAAAACCCGAACCGAAATGCAGGCCGCTTCTCATGATAAGCCTTTATTGGGCGTGTTTTTTGAAGACGGACTTCCCTACTCGATTGATAGAGAAAATATTAAAGATTTGGGCAATTCCGTTCCGACTTTAGCAGAGATGACACAAAAAGCCATTGACCGTATGAAAAGTCACAAAAACGGGTTTGTGTTGCAAGTGGAAGCCGGAAAAGTAGATTGGGCCGCACATGCCAATGACATCGCCGGTTTATTATTTGACCAAATTGCTTTTGATGAAGCGGTAAAAGTAGCCATTGATTTTGCTCAAAAAGACAAAGAAACATTGGTTATCATTACTACTGACCACGGCAATGCCAATCCGGGATTGATTTATGGGAAGAACGTAAACGACCATTTTGACCATGTACGAAAGTTTAAACACACCAATGAATGGATTTTGAATGGAATTACCCCTGAATCTTCAATCGCTCAAATAAAAGAACGAATTGAATTTGCCAATGGATTTGCGTTGACTGATGAGGAAGCCAAAACAATTATGGGTTATTATTCCGGCTTTGAGAAAAAAGATGATGGTTTATACAATTATAAAAACTTACCGTATAAAGCGTTTGCAGAAATGCAAAAGAGTCACACTTCTGTTGGTTGGATTAGCATGGATCACTCAGCAGATTTCACTGAATTGGCAATGTTTGGTCCGGGTAGTGAAAAACTGAAACCGTTTATTAAAAATACTGATTTACATTACTTTATGCTGGAAGCTGCTGAGGTAGAAAATAAATTTTAAGGTTCTTATTACGCTATTAATTCACAAAAAAACACAGTCTAGAAACTGTGTTTTTTTATTTAATTTTCCATTTTCCTTCTCTCTCTCTCTTTTTTAATCAACATCAATTCCCGACTCGTTTGTCCGGCTACTGAGGTATTTTCTTCTGCTCTGCGAATTAAGTACGGCATCACGTCACGTACCGGTCCGAAAGGCAAATATTTGGCTACATTGTACCCATTCGAAGCTAAATTAAAGCTAATGTTATCGCTCATGCCATACAATTGACCGAACCAAATGCGTTGGTCATTAGGAGCAATTCCCTTGGTTTTCATCAACTCCATCAATTTATAGGAACTCAATTCATTGTGCGTTCCCGCAAAAATGGCCATTCTATCGATGTTGTCAATCATGTAGGCAACGGTAATATCATAATTATCGTCTGAAGCTTGTTTAGAAGCACAAATTGGCGTGGGATATCCCATTTCTTCTGCCCGTTTGTTTTCTTTTTCCATGTAGGCACCGCGAACGAGTTTCATTCCGATGTAAAATCCTTCTGCTGTAGCTTCATGGTGAATTTTTTTCAAATAGCCTAAGCGGTCCCAACGGTACAATTGCAAGGTATTGAATACAATAGGTTTTTGTTTGTTGTATTTTTTCATCATGGTCAAAGCCAAATCATCGGCAGCATCTTGCATCCAACTTTCTTCCCCATCAATTAACAGTGGAACATCATTTTCAAACGCTTTTTGGCATACTTCTTCATAGCGTGCTACAACTCTATTCCATTCGGTTTGTTCTGACTCAGTTAACGCTTCTTTTCTCCCTACTTTTTCATACAATGCAAATCGACCAAAACCGGTAGGTTTGAACACCGCAAACGGAATTGAGGCTTTATCTTTTGCAAAATCGATAATTTTCAACGTTTTAGCCAAAGCGGCATCAAACTGGTCTTCTTCTTCTTTACCTTCTACAGAATAATCTAAAACTGAACATACTTTTTTGGTGTACATTTTTTCCATTACCGGTAGGCAATCATCTTCACTCACTCCACCACAAAAATGGTCAAAAACAGAGGCTCTAATTAATCCTTCCACGGGTAAATGAGCTTTAATGGCAAAATTTGTTACCGCGGTTCCGATGCGAACAAGTGGCTCACTATCAATCATTTTGAACAAAAAATAAGCTCTGTCTAATTCCGTATCACTTTTTAAAGAAAAGGCAATTTGTGTATTATCGAATATTTTTTCCATGTTTTATTGAAAATAATGTAGCAAAGATAAGTAGTCTTTTAGAATGTTATATTTTTTTTACCTTATTTTGTGATGAAAATTACAAATGTTCAATTTAGATCAATTTATACTCGTCTAACACAATATAAAAATCCATGCATCCAATCTCAGCCGGTAATCATTCTATTTATTTTAATGAAGAAGTGTATTCCTTTTTGGAGACATTTATACATGAAAAAAGGTATTCCAATGTATTTATTTTAGTTGACTCTAATACCAGTGAACATTGTTTGTCGTATTTCTTGTCATCGCTTGTTGTTGAAATCCCATTGGAAATTATTGAGTTGGAGCCGGGTGAAGAACACAAAACCATTGCTACTTGTGTGGAAGTATGGCAAACGTTAATTGAGTTAGGTGCTGACCGAAAAACCTTGCTTATCAATTTAGGTGGTGGAGTTGTTACTGATTTAGGCGGATTTGTGGCTTCCACTTTTAAGCGAGGAATTGATTTTATCAACATACCCACTTCCTTATTAGGTATGGTAGATGCGGCGATTGGAGGAAAAAACGGTGTTGATTTAGGAGCGTTAAAAAACCAAATCGGAGTGATTAATCCTCCACAAGCTGTTTTGATAGACACTGATTTTTTGTCTACTTTACCCGGTAATCAAATGCGTTCCGGATTAGCCGAAATGTTGAAACACGGCTTAATTTATGACCGAAGTTACTGGGAAAAATTTAACGATTTAAGTCAATTGGATTATACTGATTTAGATGAATTGATTTATCGATCCATTGAAATTAAAAACGAAATTGTACTGCAAGACCCAACCGAAAACGGTATCCGAAAAGCGTTAAATTTCGGGCACACGTTGGGTCATGCGATTGAAAGTTATTATCTGGAAAGTGAAGAAAAAAATTCGCTTTTGCATGGTGAAGCCATTGCCGCCGGAATGGTTTTAGAAGCCTATCTTTCTTACGAAAAACAATTACTGACTAGGGAAGATTATACAGAAATCAAAACATTCCTTTTATCCCTTTATGAACCAATTGCTTTTTCAGAAAAAGACATGGAAGAAATCCTAAAAAATTTAATTCACGATAAAAAAAATGAATATGGTAAAATTCAATTTGCTTTATTAGACGGAATTGGAGGAATTAGTTTAAATCAATATTTTGAAAATCAGCAAATTATCGCTGCATTTGACGATTATAAAAACTAACATTTTTTTTAAGTTTTGGTTTGGAATTGGCTCATTTTATTTTTTACATTTGTCCCTATGAAAAACATCCAAACAAAAAAAGGTTTTGAAGCCTCTTATCCTAGCGATAACGAGTCTTTTCATCGGTTTTTAAAAAATTCTGTTTCTACTACAGCTTTTTTACCTTTTGAATGTACAGAAAACACCAATCGTTTTCATGAAAAATTACCGATTATTTTCGCTAATATCAGAGTTTGAAAAGCAGATTAAAGATGGTTCACTTTTTTTTTAATCTAATTTTTTTAACAAACGAATGAATACAAAATATTACGACTTAATCAATCAGACTTTTTATTTTCCACAAGAAGAATTTACGTTAAACAAAGATAACTTACAGTTTCATCAAATTGACTTGATGAAATTAGTAGAGCAATATGGTACGCCTTTGAAGTTTACTTATTTGCCACAAATTACCAACAATATCAATCGTGCTAAAGGCTGGTTTAGAAAAGCCATGGAAAAAAACAAGTACGATGCCAAATATTACTATTGTTATTGTACAAAAAGTTCCCATTTCAGTTTTATCATGAATGAGGCGTTTAAAAACAATATTCATATTGAAACTTCTTCTGCTTTTGATATTAATATTGTTGAAAATTTAATGGCCGAAGGAAAAATCAATAAAAACACGTATGTGGTTTGTAATGGTTTTAAAAGAGAACAATACATTGACAATATCGCTCGATTAATCAATAACGGTCACAATAAAACCATACCGGTAATTGACAATTTTGAGGAATTGGATTTACTTCAGGAAAAAATTGACGGAAAGTTTAAAATAGGAATTCGAATTGCTGCAGAAGAAGAGCCTAAGTTTGAATTTTATACATCCCGCTTAGGAATTGGTTACAAAAACATCCTTCCTTTTTACCGTAAACAAATTGAAGAAAACAAAAAAGTGGAGTTAAAAATGTTGCACTTTTTCATCAATACCGGTATTCGCGACACGGCCTATTACTGGAATGAGTTATTGAAATGTATGAAAGTATATGTTTCTTTAAAAAAGGAATGTCCAACGCTGGACAGTTTGAACATTGGTGGCGGATTCCCGATTAAAAATTCATTGGCGTTTGAATATGATTATCAATACATGATTGATGAAATCATCAATCAAATCAAAATTTCCTGTGAAGAAGCAGAAGTAGATGTACCGAATATATTCACAGAATTTGGTTCATTTACAGTAGGAGAAAGCGGTGGAGCCATTTATCAAGTGTTGTACCAAAAACAACAAAACGATCGTGAAAAGTGGAACATGATTGATTCCTCATTCATCACTACTTTACCGGACACGTGGGCGATTAATAAACGTTTTGTAATGTTAGCCATCAACAGATGGAATGATACCTATGAGCGTGTTTTACTTGGTGGTTTGACGTGCGATAGCGACGATTATTATAATTCTGAACAAAACATGAATGCGGTATATTTACCAAAATACAACAAAGAAAAGCCGTTGTACATTGGTTTTTTCAACACCGGAGCGTATCAGGAAACCATAGGTGGATTTGGCGGTTTGCACCATTGTTTGATTCCGCAACCCAAACATATTTTGATTGACCGGGATGAAAACGGCATTATTGCTACTGAGGTATTTTCAGAGCAACAAAATGCGGACGATGTGCTGTCTATTTTAGGGTATAACAAAAAATAACAAAATTCAACAAAAAGAGTTTTTCGTTTCAGAAAAATAGTTTTTCTTTGAAGCGGGTTACGAAATAATAATTATATACGAACAAAATGAGTAAAGGACCTATCAGTCAATTTATTGAAAAACATTATCTTCACTTTAATGCCGCCGCTTTGGTTGATGCAGCCAAAGGGTATGAGCAACATTTGCTTGAAAACGGAAAAATGATGATTACCTTAGCCGGTGCAATGAGTACAGCAGAGTTGGGAAAATCATTAGCGGAAATGATTCGTCAAGATAAAGTACACATTATTTCGTGTACCGGAGCAAACTTAGAAGAAGATATCATGAATTTGGTCGCTCACAACTCGTACAAAAGAGTACCCAACTACCGCGATTTAAGTCCACAAGAAGAATGGGATTTATTGGAAAACCATTACAACAGAGTTACGGATACGTGTATTCCTGAAGAAGAAGCCTTCAGAAGATTACAGTCACATTTATATGACATTTGGCACAATGCTGATTCAAAAGGTGAACGTTATTTTCCGCATGAATTTATGTACCAAATGATTAATTCAGGTGTTTTAGAGCAATATTACGAAATTGACCCTAAAGACTCTTGGATGGTTGCTGCGGCAGAAAAAAACCTTCCCATTGTTGTGCCCGGTTGGGAAGACAGCACGATGGGTAACATTTTTGCTTCCTATTGCATCAAAGGAACATTTAAACCTACCACCATGAAAAGTGGTATTGAATACATGATGTGGTTGGCCGATTGGTACACCAAAAATTGTTCAGGAAAAGGAGTTGGATTTTTCCAGATTGGTGGTGGAATTGCAGGTGACTTCCCTATTTGTGTGGTTCCGATGTTGTATCAAGATATGGAAATGCACGATGTACCGTTTTGGAGTTATTTTTGCCAAATTTCCGATTCTACCACAAGTTATGGTTCTTATTCAGGAGCCGTTCCGAATGAGAAAATCACTTGGGGTAAATTAGACATCACCACTCCCAAATTTATTGTAGAATCAGATGCTACCATTGTAGCCCCCTTAATCTTTGCTTACTTACTTGATTTATAACAGATTTTTTTATGAGAAGAATTATTGTTGACTATGCTAAACTAACGAATGACATTTTATCTTTATTGGTAGAAAAGTTTCCGGAAGGATATGAAGATTCAGACATCATCCGTTTCAAGAACGCTCAAAATGAATTAATTGAGGCTGTAGAAGTACGAACTGAGGATACTATTTATTTAGTGAAAGTCAGTAAAAAATTAGCTACCCGAATTGAAAACTTTGAAGAAGATGATGATTTGGATGTAGAAGTAGAAACGATTGCACCGGTAAAAGGATTAGACCTTGATGAAGATATAGACGAAGTGGATGTAGATGAAGAAGACGATGATGCTCCCTCAGATGATGATGCTGAAATAGATTTATTAAAAGATGCCGGCGGTTCTGATGACGATGATGATGATGAAGACGATTTTGATGATGAACCATCAGATGACGACGAAGACGAAGACGAATATTAAGATAAAAGAAGCCGTCTCACAACTAGAGACGGTTTTTTTTATGTTTTTTCTTGCATAAAAGAGTGATTTTTTATATATTTATTCCTGATTTACAGATGATTATATATGAAATTCAAGCATTACAATCAAC
>QLAH01000169.1_pt1 | contig 52115 bp, 59 predicted proteins | sample 4693081 | NCBI WGS metagenome assembly QLAH01 (sample SAMN09425401, study PRJNA476045) | Lake water metagenome, whole genome shotgun sequencing project. | reverse complement strand
GGGCCACTTGAAGTCGGTTAATCTGAGTCATGGGGAGGGGCGGGCTAAGGTTGTGCTAATTCCTAGCTCACCTCCCTATTCCTCAGGCTGTCAACCCCTCTACAGGGCAGCCTTTCATCCCCTCACCTCAAGTTTTGTCCCTGTACCGTGGCAGGAAACATATTAGACTTTATTGGAAATAGAAGAGAAGCCGCTGCAAGCCAACTGCCCCCGTGGATGTTTGGAATTAAGCGACTTCTCTCAGAGCAGCCCAAGTAAATCATCATCCATTAGAGTAGGAGACGTCTGTATTATTCTCCAGCTTCGATGATGGATATTGCCCCTCTCGCGTTAACCGATGGCCTCAAGTCGTTGTTGAAGGACGCCGCGACTCGGCTGAAAGGAACCGAGCGCCGCCAATTTATGGCGCAAGTGGTTCAATCGCTCGGTCGAGGGGGAGCCGTGTAAGCCGAACGGGAGTTGGGTTGGAATCGGGGCACGGTTCGTAAAGGCCTGTATGAACTGGAGCACGGGCCGATTCAGGATGCCTTTGCTCAGCGGGGTCGCAAGCCGGTAGAAGCCAATCTACCCCACTTGCTATCCGATATTCAGGCGATTGTCGAGCCTCAAACCCAAGCAGACCCAACGCTGACCAGTCAGCGGTTGTACACCCGTCTAAGCGCCCCTGAAGTACGCCGTCAGTTGATGGCACAAAAAGGATACAGCGATGCTGAACTCCCGAGTGATGAAGGGATCCGCCAGCGATTAAATCAGTTGGGCTATCGACTGAAGCGGGTGGCTAAGACTAAGCCTCAAAAGGTGATGGCTGAAACCAAGGCGATTTTTGCCGAAGTGAATCGCGTGAACCAAGCCGCCGATGCGGATGCCCACACCCTGCGGCTCTCCATTGATGCCAAGGCCACGGTCAAGGTCGGCGACTATGACCGTGGGGGAAAAAAGCCGGGTTAGCCCCCGAGCGGCTGACCACGATTTTAAGCCCACGGCCACCGTGACCCCGTTTGGCATTTTTCTGCCCCAATACAACCAACTCTCGCTGGCATTAGTGACGTCAAAACTGACCGCAGACTGCATTGTCGACCGATTAGAGGACTGGTGGCAGCAGGTTAAAGCTCAGTTCCCCCAGATTCATCGCTGGGTGATTAATGCCGATAATGGCCCTGAGAACAGTTCTCGACGGACGCAATTCATGCACCGCTTAGTGATGCTGGCCCAACGGGAGCAGATTACGATTCAGCTCGCCTACTACCCGCCCTATCACAGTAAATACAATCCGGTAGAGCGGACGTTTGGGTGGCTGGAGCAGCATTGGCGAGGCCGTTTATTGAACTCCGTCGAGACCGTCGTACGCTTCGCTGAATCGTTGACCTTCAAAGGCAACTGCCCCATCGTCAGCCTCGTGACCCAAACCTATGAAACTGGCGTCAAGCTGACCCAATCAGCCATGACAGACCTGGAAAGACAGTTCCGTCGTTTACCAGGTTTAGAAAAGTGGTTCGTCGAAATCACCCCACAGCCTGCCTAGCAAATGGATGCTTTATTTGTTGGAGTACTCTTAGCCAGCGAGCGCGTGGTGTGTGAGCATTCGTTTTCAGGGCTCAAGCGCTACGGCATTGCCCATCAGGTCTATCGCAACCGGATTGCGGGCTTTGATGACCGCTCGATGGTCACGGCTGCTGGGCTGTGGAACTTCTATCTAGAGGCGGCATAGGCGCAGGACACAAAATCACTAGCCCCAAACGACACCTGTTCAATGACTCACTGTTTCACAACAACTCTATTTGATGGGACTGTAGGGCGGCGCACCTCGGTCTTCAAGGACTTTAAGGCAGCAGCAATCGATAAAACTTGCCTATCCGCTCAGGGTGGGCTGTTTTGAAAAAAAGCTTAGGCTAGGCTGGGAATAGCCGTCCTTCTGGGTAAGTTACTCTGCGACACTGATGACGTTCCAACGCCCTCCACTGCCGATTCTGACCCTTGTGCATCAGGCCACCTCTAACCCTGGATTGGTAGGGATGATTTTGGTGGAGATGGGCTATCGATTGGATATTCGCTGTTTGGCGGTGGGGGATATGCTGCCGTCCACCCTAGATCATCACAGCGCGGCCATTGTGTTTGGTGGCCCTATGAGCGCTAACGATGATCATTTGCCCTTTATTCGCCAAGAACTAGACTGGATTCCGACGGTATTGGCGGCCCAAAAACCCTACCTTGGCATTTGTTTAGGGGCACAATTATTGGCCCGTACCCTAGGGGCCAAGGTGGCCCCCCACCCCGAGGGCCTGCGCGAGATTGGTTATTACCCCATTGTGCCCACCTCGGAGGGCCGCTTTTTCCTGCCCCAGCCGATGCTGGTCTATCAGTGGCATCAGGAGGGGTTTGAGGTGCCCCACGGTGCCCATCTGTTAGCGCAGGGCAAGACCTTTCATCATCAAGCCTTTGGCTATCAACGGGCCTTTGGGCTGCAATTTCATCCCGAGATTACCACCGCCATGGTCAACCACTGGACAACGGAGGGATCCGACCACCTGACCTACCCCGGTGCCCAAAGCCGCGCCCATCACATCAGCCACCATCGCCTCTATCGACGGTCGGTGGAGGGTTGGCTACGGCGGTTTTTGGCCCAGTGGCTAACTCTGCCTATTCAGGCAGAGCGAGTGTGGAGCGAGTACCACAACCCCCACCATCCCTCACCAGCGACACAGCGAGGCGTGTTCCGTGCCTAGGAGTCGGCATTTGGCCCGACTTGCTAGACCACGGCGGCGACAGGAATGGTGATCAGGAAATTACGCAAAATTTGCTTGCCGGAGTCGGTCAAAATGCTTTCTGGGTGAAACTGTACCCCTTGCAAGGTGGGGTATTGGCGATGTTGCACTCCCATAATTGTGCCGTCCGCCACCCAAGCCGTTACCTCGAGTTCCGCTGGGCAAGACTGGGGTTCAATCACCAGGCTGTGGTAGCGGGTAGCCTGAAAGGGGTTGTCCAACCCGGCGAACACCCCCTGCCCCCTGTGGTAGATGGGCGAGGTCTTGCCGTGCATGAGTTCGGGGGCACGAATAATTTTGCCTCCGAACACCTGACCGATGCTTTGGTGGCCTAGGCAAACCCCCAAAATGGGCACCGTGGGGCCAAGTTCCCGAATCACAGCTAAGGATACGCCAGAATCATCGGGCGTGCCGGGGCCAGGGGAAATGACGATGCCGTCGGGGGCCAAGGCCTTGATCTCGTCAAGGCTAATCTGGTCGTTGCGATACACTCTGAGATCCTGCGCTACGGGCATCTCCTGGCCAAGTTCGCCGAGGTACTGCACCAGGTTGTAGGTAAAACTATCGTAGTTGTCGATGACGAGAATCATGGCCAGGGCTATCCCAAAAAACGCTGCCAGAGGGGCGGCAGCAGTAAACAAACCGCGACGGAAATGGAAATAATCGCCGACATCAGCACGGCGGCGGCGGCACAGTCTTTGGCAATTTTAGCGAGTTCGTGGTAGGCCTGCTGCACGGTCAGATCGACCACCGATTCTAGGGCGGTGTTGAGCAATTCCATGGTCATGACGGCTCCACAGGTCAAGATGATCACCGCCACCTCCACCGCACTGAGCCCCAGAGCCAGGGACAGCCCTACCGCCAGCAGCCCTACCGCTACGTGGATACGAAAGTTGCGCTGAGTCCGAAAGGCATAGCTTACCCCCTGCCAAGCATACTGAAAGCTAACCAGCAGATTGGTCGCCACCCGCCAGGAGAGGGGACGGCTAGGGCGAGAAAGATCGCCGGGGGGCACTGAGTCAGATTTTTCACGGTAGGGAGTCATGCAGGGGGGATCCCTCAGGATCGGCAGGATACATAGGCAGAATACAAGGCTGACAGTGGCGGCTCCGGCAGTTGCTGGCCCGGTACCACCATAGACCTTGTTTCGAGGCTAGTCTACACCAGCGATCAAGCTTTCCGGTGATCCATTTGCGGGGATTCACCGAATGTTGCGGTTGTTAACCCCGCAGCCCGCAGCAGTTCTCCCTGCTTGGCCAGCATCGCTTCAAGCTGTTCTTCGTCGGGATGATCCCACCCCAACAGATGTAAAAAGCCATGGCTGGCTAACCACACCGTTTCCCACGCTAGGGAATGTCCGGCGGCCTCGGCCTGTTGCTGGGCCGTATCCAGGGAAATGATAATGTCGCCTAGGTAGAGGGGCTCACTCGCCAGCAGTTCGGGAGCCAAGGGCGTTTCATCCTCTAAGGCGGCAAAGGAGAGCACATCCGTTGGCCCCTCCTTATGGCGGTAGGTGCCGTTGAGGGCGGCGATCTCCGCGTCATCGGTCAGGGTGAGGGACAGCTCGTAGGATCCCAGGGGTGAAGGGGGCAGGTCTACCTGGGTCGCCCACTGGCTAAGCCACACCTGCCAATCCTCCTCGGTAATCTGCTGGGCCTGGGAATGATGGTGTTCTACCATCACGATTAGGTTAGGTTCGGATGAGTTTGGGGGGATAGTCATGGGTATTTGGCCCCTAGCGGGTGAGGTAGGCCAGCCCCACCAGCAGCCCTAGCAGGCCCACCGTGGTAAGGGCAAAGTGATATAGCGATTTACCGCCTTTTTTCACCATGTTGCGCATGGCCAATTTTACAAAGCTGGGCGGGGCTTCAGGGGATGGAGTGGTTGGGCTGGCGGGGGCTGCTGGCGGTGCAGGATCGGTGGAAGGATGAACGGTGGGCTGGGTCATGGCAATACATTGGCGATAGGGGCTAGGTAAACGCGGGAACACCTTGGACAATCCAAACGGAACCTCCAAACGGAACCTCCAGAGAGCCAATGGCGATCCAAGACCTGCGTCTCCTTTTGTGTTCACTTTACTTTACTGAACTACATTGCGGTGTCCAAGGCTCCTGTCGATGAGGCGACTGGATGCAGCAATGGGCTGTTGTTGGCGCAGATTCCGGTCGCTGGTATTGCCAGAGCCCCAGGATGGGGCAACCGTTGATGGCGTCCCTGTTCGTGATACAACCATTACGTACTTTTCAGACATCCCAACCCTGCAATGACCTCCCTGGCGATCCGCATCGGTAACGGCTACGACATCCATCGACTGGTGGAGGGTCGCCCGCTCATTTTGGGCGGTGTCACCATTCCCCACTCCCACGGGCTGGATGGTCACAGCGATGCTGACGTGCTAACCCACGCCATCATGGATGCCCTCTTAGGGGCGCTCAGCCTGGGGGATATTGGCTTGTATTTTCCCCCCGGTGATCCCCAGTGGGCCGGGGCCGATAGCCTAAAGCTGCTGGCCCAGGTAAATGCCATGGTGCGGGATCGAGGCTGGACGGTGTGCAACATAGATACCGTAATTGTGGCCGAGCAACCCAAGATGAAGCCCCACATTGCCGCCATGGGTCAGCGCCTGGCGGAGGTGCTAGGGCTAGACCCCAGCCAGGTGGGCGTAAAAGCAACGACCAACGAAGGCCTTGGCCCGGTAGGACGCCAAGAGGGCATCGCGGTTCATGCGGTGGCTCTGCTGACCCAAACCGCTGGCTGATGCGGATCGATGCCGTCGTTAGCGTCAGTCATCTCCGCCGCACCTCGGCCCCCTTTCGCAGTTCAGCAGTTTCGGTGCCGACCTCATCCTATCTGGGGTGTCTCGTAAATGCGGGCTTAGCCTGTGTAGGCAGAAAGAGCCCTGTCGATGCCGAGGCTAACCCCGCTGCCCAACGGGCCAAGCGACACAAGCAACATGAAGCGACTGTAAAGCATACTTAAAAATACTGAAGATCTTCAGCATAACTTCATAATGAAGCCTATAATTCTGTCAGGCTTTAGCCACAACATCAGTGGTTCTACCGTTGTAAGTGTGATCGGTGTCACCGAAATTCGAGCCTTCCATGTCTATGGTTGTGATTGCTAAGGTCTCCAATCTTTGAGGAAGACTGGTCATGGATCAGGGTTTCAAGTCGTTAATCGTCGCCGGACATCTTATTCGTGGGGTTTGCTATGCTACGCCCTCCCTCCAGGAAGGTAGTCCCCGAATAGCCACCATTCCCCCAGAACGGGTGGGGTTGCAGGGTGAGTATGATCACTATGGCCTCGCTAAGCGTATCCAGGCGCGTTTTCGGGAACGGCTAGGCCGGATAGAGACCGCCAAGGTAACGATTAAGCAACGGGGTGGCGTGATTATTTTGCGTGGCCAGGTAGACCGCCGCGACATCCTTGAGGATCTCATTACCATCGCCCTCAACACCGAAGGCACCACCCATGTCGAGGTATGGGACATGGCGATCGGCGCCCTTGATCCGGCCCCAAAGCTTCAGGTGGCCTAGCCTCAGGGCTAGACGGTTAGGGCGCACGATTGGAGGATCTACCGGGCCATCCTGAGATTAGCCCTCGTCTATCGTTAGGCCGAGGCCACCCTGGGCCTCCTGTTGCTTCAGCATGTCCCAACGCTGCTCTAGTTCTTCGCGTTCTCGCTTTAGATGGCGCTCGAGTTCCTGAATTTCATCGCGGCGGGCGGCGGTTTCCAGGGCGCGACGATCCACTTCCTGGCTTTTGAGGGTAAGAGACTGCCGCCATCGTTCGGCCCGCTCAATGTCTTGTTCTAGCACTTCAGGGGTGACACCATAGCTGAGGTATTGATCCACCAAGGTCAGCACCCAGGGGGTTGCATCCTCAACCGCACTCATTTGGTTGAGGCCATCGAGTTCCACTAGTACCAAATGCCCTTCCTGAAAAGTCAGCAGTTGGGTGGTTTCTACCATTCTTTCCGTGGCCACGCGTTCCCAGGTGGTCTCGGAGGTGCGTACTGCTAGCAGCGCCAGCTCGGCCCCGCCAAGGAACGCCTTTTTTTGCACCTTCGCCAGATATTGCATGGGCTGATCTGTGGACAGCAACGGGTGAATAGCTATGGCTTGAGTATACCGCTAGAGCCTACCTCACCCAAGGCTAGGCCGGATTCCTAGGGCTAGGGGCGGTTCAAAGCTGTCGGTTGGGTGCAGGCTGCCACGATCATCCACCCACACCTGACAGGCATGGACGACTTGTTTGGCCTGGAGGGTGACGAGGGCAAAGTGGCGCTGGGGATGGCCGTCCTGTTGTTGCCAGCGGGGTACCCTAGCGGCATTGAGGTAGAGGGTGGCGTTGTCCCAGTGGGCTTGGCGGCGCAGTTGATCCTTGCGGTGGCGTAGGGTGTGGTGCATGTGGCCAAAGGCGACCAACGGCACCGATTTGCCCTGATCCTTGGCATAGGCAATGGCGGCGGTTAGGTCGGGATCACCAAAGTCACCGCCGAGGGGCTTCCAGTCTCGCCCACAGGGGTCTTCGGGGGCATTCCCTAAACCCTTGGGGCCACTGTGGCTGAGGAAGATGAGGTCGTCGTAGGCGGCCTGGTTCACGGCCTGACAGATGCGGTCGATGGAGTCTTGGGTATGGTGCACCCCGTAGCGTTCGGCGTAGAAGGGGGCGTTCGTCCAATCTGACCCACCCCAGCTAAAGGGCCGCCCCCCCACCACCGATAGCCCAAACTGGGGCCAATCCAAATAGCTGTAACCCACATGGCAATCGCCTAGGGTCTCGATTTGCTGGGAGACCCAGTCCTCCTGCTGGCGGTTGTAGGGCGACTTTTTTTGGCCCCAGGGGGTGGCGCTATACCAGGCATCGTGGTTGCCCAAAATCACCGCTTTGGGTAGATCTAGGGCGGCCACCTGGCGCACCACCTTCACCGCCTCGTTACCAAAGTCGCCGACAAACAGAACGCCGTCTACCCCCAGTCGATGCAGGGCCAACCCATCGGCCTCACTCCACTGGTCGTGGATATCGCCCACAACGGCAAGGGTCAGGGCATTTTGGCCAGTGGGAGAGGGCGCAGGGGAGGGGGCAACGGAGGTCATGGGTGGGCTATGGCAAGGTTAAGAGCACTGCCTTCATTAAAGGCCAAAATTAAAAGACAATGAACCAGACATCCACGGGGCCTTTGTCCATGGCTTATCTCATTTTCACTGACCTTGACGGCACGCTCCTGAACTCAGAAACCTACGACTATCAGGCGGTGCGGCCCCTATTGGCAGCCCTAGGTCAGCAAGCCATTCCCGTCATTCTGGTGACGAGCAAAACCCGATCCGAGGTCGATCCCCTCCGCCAGGATCTGGGCCTGCGGCATCCCTTTGTGGTGGAAAACGGCAGTGCCCTCTATTTCCCGCACACCGACTTTCCCTTTGCCCTACCGGAGGGGGAAGAGGACGGCGATTATCGGGTGGTGCGTCTCGGCTGCAACTATGTGACGGCTAGAGCGGGGCTGAAGGCAATTGCCCAGGAGCTAGGGCGGCCCCTCAAGGGCTTTGGCGACTGGAGCGTGGAGCAGGTTGCACAGATCACGGGCTTGTCTCCCACAGCGGCGAAACAGGCCAAGGCTAGGGATTTTAGTGAACCCTTCATGACCCCTCAAAACCTAGATCTTGAGGAACTTCAGACGGTGGTGGAGGCCATGGGGTTTCGGGTGGTGCTGGGGGATCGCTTCTCCCACCTCATCGGTGGCGAGGCCGGGAAAGGGGAAGCGGTACGGCAATTGCTGGCCCTCTACCAAGCCGCCCACCCCAACGACGATCTGATTACCCTGGGCCTAGGCAACAGCCCCAATGACATTCCCCTGTTGGAGGCGGTGGATCACCCGATCATAGTGCCTGGATCCACTGGCCCTCACCCCCAACTGGCCAAGCGAGGCTGGCCCGTTGCAGCGGCTCCTGCCCCCGCTGGTTGGGCCGCTGCCGTGACCGCCCAGATGAACCTGGCTTAACCTGAGTTCGGGTTAGATATAGTGACCCGATGCCCTAGTCGCCCACCCTGACGGGAAGCAAGCTACACCCCTAGCCCCTTTTCCAGGCAAGAGAGGGGAGCTAGAAGGTTCAAAGTCCCTCTCTCCAAGGGCTACTGCTTATACACCTCTTGTTTTCGTGCCGCGAGTCTTTGGAGATCCCCCTAAATTCCCCTTAAAAAGGGGGACTTTGAAGCCCATTCCCCCCTTTTTAAGGGGGGAATCGGGGGAATCAACCCTAGGAACCCAGCGGAATAGAAACTTGTGTATAAGCAGTCGCTCCAAGGGAGAGGGATTTAGGGTGAGGACTAGAGTGCAAGGCGAAAGCAGGTTGCTAAAGCTGGCAGTCCCTGGCTTATCCCGAACTCAGGCAAACCTAGGATGCTAGACAACGGATGCGGTAGGGCTGTTGTGAGTCCCTAAACAGACTGGATCCCAAAGCTGTCCAGAACGCTGACCGGGGAGAGTAGGCCGCACTTAGGGGGCGAAATTTGGGGTTTTCTCTGGCCTAAAGTGAGCTATGGTAGCTACAGAATTTAAGCAGTCTGGACAAATTCATGGAATGGCATGTGACCGACGCCCAAAGCCTGCGGGTCATTGATGATGAAATTGGTGATCATGGCTTTTCCCCGGCAGAATACGAAATTGTGCGTCGGGTCATCTATGCCACAGCAGACTTTGACTATGCCAACCACATCCGTTTTTCCGACCAAGCGCTGCAATCGGGGGCCGCAGCCCTAGCCGCCCGCACCACCATTGTGGTGGATGTGCCCATGGTGCAGGTGGGCATCACCCCCGCCATCCAGGCTACCTTTGCCAACCCGGTCTATTGCAGCATGGATGCCCTCACCCGGCCCCAAAAGGGCAAAAGCCAAGCCGCCTGGGGCATTGAAACCCTGGCCCTGCGCTACCCGGAGGCTATCTTTGTGGTAGGCGATTCGGAGGTAGCCCTAGCCACCCTGGTGGATTTGATTGAAACCCAAAAAGTGCGTCCGGCGCTGGTGGTGGGCACCCCTGCTGGGTTCCTAGACACCGTGGTGCTGAAGGATCGGCTACAGGACACCATGATGCCCCATGTGCGCATTGATGGCCGTAAGGGCAGCGCAGTGGTGGCGGCGGCCATTGTCAATGGCCTGGTTGACCTAGCTTGGCAAGCCTACGGCCAAGACCCCAAAGCCGTCAACTAGGGCTCCTAAATCACATCGGCAAAGGTGCGCTCCATGCGCCGAAAGTAGAGAACGCCCGTGAATAGCAGCCCCAACACCAGCAGCAGCGACAGCAAAAATCCGGGCCAGAAAAGCTGGACATCGCCGCCGATAATAGCCCAGCGGAAGCCGTCGATGACCCCCACCATGGGGTTGAGGGAATAGATCAATCGCCACTGATCGGGCACGATGGTACTGCTAAAGCCCACTGGGGAAATATAGAGGCCAAACTGCACCAAAAACGGCACCACATAGCGAAAATCTCGATACTGCACATTGAGTGCCGCCAGCCACAGCCCTGCCCCCATCGCTGCCGCAAAGGCAACGGCGGTAAACAGCGGCAGGGTGATAATGCGCCAGGAGGGAATGGCGTTATACCAGGCCATCAGCCCCAGCAAAATCACCCCAGAAATCAGAAAGTCTACAAAGCTGACAATCACCGCACTGGTGGGCACCACCAACCGAGGGAAGTAGACCTTGGAAATCAGGTTGGCGTTGGTAATTAGGCTATTGCTACATTCCGATAGGGCATTGGCAAAAAACTGCCAGGGCAGCATGGCCGAAAACACCAGAATGGGATAGGGGGCATCGCCCTCGCTGGGCAGATTGGCTAACCGACCAAACACCACTGTAAACACCACCATGGTTAAAAAAGGCCGAATCAACGCCCAGACTACCCCCACAGCGGTTTGCTTGTAGCGCACCAAAATGTCGCGCCAAGCCAAAAAATAAAACAGCTCTCGATAGCGCCACAAATCTCGAAAATACTGAGCTTCCGTGCGGCCAGCTTCAATGACGAGTTCGGGGATGGGTTCAGTCATAGGGGGCAATCGTTACGCCTACAGGCTTTAGCTACAATCTTTAGCCTACCCACAAGCCGCAGGCATCGTTACGCCCGTTTGCATCACGATACATAAATCCCAAGCCTCGCGCTATCTTCGATGGCAGCCCGTCAGTCCCCAGCCACCCTTCCTCTAGGCCACCATCACGGTATTGATGACGGGCCATAAAGCCATCGAAGGCGTTCTAAGGATCGGTTTTCTGGGGGCGGTTAGTTCGGTGAGAAAACCCCACATTCTTTAGGGTTTTTAACCCTAGAGATTCCTTAAAAAATAGCGCACCATAGGGTCATAAGGTTAGTGCTTTCCTGATTAGGAGGTTGGTGAAATGATCGTCCGTCGTTATCTCGATCCCATTGCCGAAATTAATGCGATTCGTCGTCAAATTAATGATGTTTTTGGCGACTTTGCCGCTGAAGTTCTACCCCGTGCCGACTGGGCTCCATCGGTGCGTTTGCTAGATCAAGGCGATCACTTCCTATTCATGGCCCATTTGATTGGCATTGAGCCTGAATCCCTGGATGTGCAGGTTACTGCCGACACCATTTCCCTGTCGGGCGAACGGCCTGAACCGGAACTGCCGGAAGGGGCTAAGCTGCTCTATGACGATGTTCGCTATGGCCACTTCCAACGGGTGATCAACCTGCCGGAACCCATTCAAAATGGCCAAGTGACCGCTGAGTTTGAGCGCGGCATCCTGACACTGACGCTGCCGAAGGTGGTGGAAGCCCAAACCAAGGTGGTGAAAATTAATCTGGGCACCCCCACCCTAGAAGCCCGTCAGCCCGAAGGTGAGCCAACGGAAGCCTAGGGGCAGGGTTTACCTGAGTTGTCGTCACAGATCAGTGAGTGGCATAGCATTTAGGGGCTAACGGGTGAAGTGATACCAAATCCGAAGAGAACCCCCCTAAACAAATGGAGGCTTCGACAAGCTCAGCCTGAGCGGCATCAGCCTTTGAAGCGGGGGTAAGCAATCGGGATTTGGTATGAATCCCCTTAGTGAGCCAGGGCTAAGCCAACGTTTAATCTACATCATCATTAGGGGAACATTGATTCCCCTTTTTTGTGTTTTTGGCTAATAGTTTTATGGCCAACTATAGCCTTTGCCGCCGATGGACAAACCTCAACGGGGGCGCATGTGCTTCATTCACCTAGCGGCGGCCCCAATTGAGCATGGCCGCCTTATCGCCAGTAGGCTGGTTTTTGGTCTTACACGATACTCCCAGGGCTAGGCCAGGGGCGATTTGGCGGGAATGCCGGGTAGGCGAGGGAACTTGTCTGGGGTGCGGCTGATTTTGTCAATTATGACGTTGTGGCGCACGCCCTGGGTAAGGGGGGTGGTCATGGCGCGCACCTCCCGCAGTTTTCCGCCCAACCGAGGCAAGATGGCCATGAGGCTGGTTTCTTCCTGGGGTGACCACTGACCTCGGTAAAGGATGGCCTGTCCCCCCAGGTTGAGTAGGGGTAGGGCATACTCAGCGCAGGTATTGGTCGGCCCCACCGCCCGCAGCAGCGCCAGATCAAAGGATTCACGATATAGGGGCTGGTGGCCTACCTGTTCGGCCCGATCAGCCAAAAAACGCACGTTTTCTAGGCCCAGTTGGGCGCTGACCTGTTCTAGGGCGGCAATTTTTTTGCGCGTGGCATCCATCAGCGTCACTGTCCAGATGGGGCAGACTAGGGCCAGGGGTAATCCTGGAAAGCCGCCCCCGGTGCCGATATCTACCACCGACAGCGACTTGTCCGGTAGGGAACTCTGCTGCAACCAAGGGGCCACTCCTTGCAAGGAATCCCACAGGTGTTTTTCCCAAAAGTCTTCGGGGCTGGTGATGCGGGTGAGGTTGAGGGTTTGGTTGAGGGTGACAATGGCGTGATACAGCGCCTCAAAGCGGGCCTGAAGGGTGTCCGTCGGCTGCCATTGCAGGGTAGATTGCCACAGGTCTGTGGGGTTGGGCAGGGGCGCAGTCATTCCCAGTCGGTCTCCAAAGGCTTAGGGGGGGGGGCTGTTTGGCGTTCTAGGGTGAGTTGCCCTTGCTGGAGACGCCAGCAGCGATCCGCTAAGGGGGCCAGTTCATCGGCATCATGGGAGACCACGAGCAGCGTCCAGTTTTGTTTAAGCTGTTGCAGTAGGCTGATGATTTGCTGTCGCATGGACCAATCGAGCCCCGCTGTGGGTTCGTCTAGCAGCAGCAGATAGGGTTTGCGAATCAGTTGCACCGCCAGGGCCAGCCGTCGCTGTTGACCACCGCTGAGGGAATGGGGCAAGGTGGTGAGGGCCAAATGGTCAAGCCCCACCGCATGAAGTGCCTGGTCGATGTGGGTCCGGTCTAGTTCTGGATGGCCCAGCCGCAGTTCTTCCAAAATGGTGTGGCCACAAAAGTGCCGCTCTGGAAACTGGAACACCAGCCCCGCCACCTGGCGCAGCGATTCGGGATCAAGGACTTGATCCCGCCACTGGATGCGGCCCCCACTGGGCTTGGCAAACCCAGCCATCAGTTCTAACAGCGTACTCTTGCCCGACCCACTGGGGCCGTAGATGACTCCCATTTGCTGAGGGGCCAACTCCAGGGATACCTGCCTGAGAATGGCCGCTGGGGTGGCCGGAGGATGATAGGTGATCTGATCCAGTCGTAGCATGGGTGCATCGGCCCTTGGGCAATGGCTAGCCTGTCCCAGGTTGGCCCTAAGGTGGCCATGGGCGGCACAGTAGGACAGTGTAGCATCTGTAACAGGGCATCCTCCGATCCCCTTGGCCCCTGGCTCACAATGGGGTTGAGGGTGAAGACCAAGGCCCAAGGCCGTATCCACTGCCAAGCAATGAATCAGGGCGACGGATTACTGTCTACGGCTTCCTTCAGCCCAGCCCATTCATCCTGATTGACCCCAGCCCCCCTGGCTGAAAACAGCCATCGGTCGAGTTTTCCCTCGCTAAGGATCGACTGATAGGGGTTGACGGTCTCTGTCTTTAGGCCTGTCCCAACGTTGCAGCAGTGAATTGTCCTATGGTAGTTCAATTGGTTCAACGGTCTACCCCATCCCGGCACTTTTCCCGCTGGCGCGCCTGGTTAGCGGGTACCCTGACCACCGCCGTGTTGGGGCTTAGCGCCCTTCCGGCCCTAGCTGGGGATCCTTTCCGGCCTAACAATCCCCATGACATTGGCGACGCCACCGAAGCCACCTTTAAGACGCTGTTCTACGAAGGCAACTACACCGCTGCGAAGGAACTGGCTAACCAAGCCATGGCCGCTGAACCGGGTGAGCCGATGAACTACGCCATCGCCGCCGCCCTAGAATACCTCGATCAAGACCTGAGTGCGCTCCTCGAACAAGCCCAGCGCACCCAGGAAGTAGCTGCCGCCCTTAAGGAAACCGATCCCCTGCGCGGTCATCTCTACAGCGCTGTGGGCATTTTTATGGAAGGGGCTCATGTCATCCAATCCCAGGGGCTAGCCCGAGGCACCCCCACGGTACTGCGAATGTTGCAGCAGGTCTTTAGGGAACTGGCCGCCGCCGAGCAGATTTCTCCCAACGACCCTGAGCTTAGCCTGCTCAAGGGATTTATGGATTTGCTGCTGGCCGTCAACTTGCCCTTTGCTAATCCCGATCAGGCCATTAGCCGTCTGCGGCAGGGCTACCCCCCCTACCTAGCCCACCGAGGCGTCGCCATCGGTCTGCGAGACCTCTATCTGCGAGCCCCCCAGCGATACGATACAGCCCTCGATGAAGCCCTCGATGAAGCAGACCAAGCCCTAGCCGCTGCCCCCAACAACCCCGACCTCCTATATCTCAAGGCCCAAATCCTGTTTCTCCAGCAGGACTATCAGGGCAGCTTGCCTTACTATGCCGATGCCCTCACCTATGCCGATCAATTGCCCGACGCCACAGTGCGGCAAATTCGGTTTGAGGAATGCCGTGCCCAGGGTAATGAACCAGAGGCATGCGCTACCCGTGCCGGATTAAACTAGCGGCTGGCACAAGGTAGCCTAAGGGGTGGGACGAGTCCTGTGGCACAATAAACTGTCCCACCCTAGAGCGGTATTGGCTCCCATGCAAGTTGAATTTCGCGAGTGCGACTTTTTCAATGTCTGGATTTGGCTGCGGTTTGAGACTGTGCCCTCCAGCCTAGAACAACAATATATTGATGAAGTGTTTTCCTCCTGGTTTTTCCTCGGCAAGCTCGGTGGGTTCAACGCCGAAAACCTCCAGGTGCAAGACACCGGGCTAGATATTAGCTATCTGCCCTACGACGAGAGTCAGCTCGGCAACAGCATGGTATCGGTCATGCACAACATGGGCGAGGTAGAATACCAAGGGCTGTGGGCGCGCTGCTGGTTCGACCTGGGCACCAGTGATGCCCTCGCCCTCGACGTATTAATCAACGCCCTAGAACAGTTCAGCCGCGAATACGTGGTGATCGAAACCTGCTACATCGGCGGCGAAAACCCCGATTGGCCCATTCCCCGCAGTGGTCGTCCTGAATTTGTAGACCCCGAAGATGATCTTTAGCATTTCCCCGGGCAACAGCCTGGGGCTTACCGATGTTGTCGTGCCTCCAAAGGACTCGAAACTTTGCGGTATGGTAAAACTATGCCCTGGCTGACCCTAGCGGAGAATCCCTATGCCCTGGAATAGTTCCCCTTCTATCCCCGACCGTCTCTTTGCCGCCCTGCCCTATATTTTGGCGATCACGGCGGGGTTGCCCTACGGGGTGTTTGTGCTACAGGAAGTTCCAGCCATTCAGTTCTTGCTATTGCCCTTTGCACCGCTCATCCAGTTCTACATGGGCCTTGAGCAATCCATCCCCTTCTTTGGGCTCATCGTTTTCTTCGCCCTCATTTTGCTGGTGGTGCGCAACGAAAACATCAGCCGTTTCATCCGCTTCAACACCATGCAGGCGATTCTGCTGAGCTTTATTCTGGCGGTGTGCGGCCTCATTCTGGATCTGCTGCAACCTGTGCTGGGTGGAGGTGGGCTGCTGGTGCAAACCTTCGCCAGTGCCCTATTTCTGGGCATGTTAGCCTCCGTCGGCTATTCCCTAGTGCAAACCTTCCGAGGCGAGTATGCCGACATCCCCACCATCTCCGATGCGGTTCACATGCAGGTGCGCTAGGCGGCAGGTCTAGTTGGGCTGGGTGGCTGAGGGCTTAGCGACCACCGTATTTTCTAGGGTGCCAATGCCTTCAATTTCTACCCGCACCCTGTCCCCAGGGGAAAGCGGCCCTATCCCCGCCGGCGTGCCCGTTAGGATCACATCACCGGGTAGCAGGGTCATAATGCTGCTGATGTAGGCGACGAGCTGCTTAGGGTTAAAGATCATTGCCTCCGTAGAGTCCGATTGCACAGGATCCGGCTGGTCGTTTAAAAAGGTTTGAATTCGGGCTCCGGGGCTAATTTCTCGCACAATCCAGGGGCCAAGGGGGCAGAAGGAATCAAACCCCTTGGCCCTTGTCCATTGACCATCACGTTGTTGCAGATCCCTAGCGGTGATATCGTTAGCGATGGTATAGCCCCAAATTTTAGTTTGGGCGTCCTCGATGGGAACCTGGACGCAGCGCTCACCGATGATCAGCGCTAGTTCTCCCTCATAGTCCACCCGTTGAGACTGGGAGGGGTAGTAGATGGGTGCACCAGCGGAGGTCACTGTGGTGGAAGGCTTAAGAAAAATCAGGGGTTCCGGCGGTGGCGCTGATCCCATCTCAGCGGCATGATCGGCGTAGTTTTTACCCACTGCCACCACCTTCGACGGCGCACAGGGGGCCAAAATTGTATATTGAGCCGGGAGTAGCTCCGTTGCGGTGGGCTGTCCTTGCAGCCAGGGGGGCGCATCCAAAACCTGAACCCGTCGATCCGGGTGAAGCAACCCGTAGTGGAGTTGCCCAAGGTGAGACTGAACTCTAACGTAGCGCTGCGCCATAATACTTGCCGAATCTTGGTATAATTATAGATCCTTGTCTTTACGCTAGCTACAAGACTCCTGACCCCCAGGCTTTTCCTAGGGAAATAATTGGGGGGCAATAGAGGCTGTTTTCAAGGGTGTAAAGGCCATTTTTGTCCATAAGGAGCCTCCATGAAATCATACATGTACGAAACCATGTACATTTTGCGTCCCGACCTCAATGATGAGGTTGTGGATGGCACCATCGGTAAATATCAAACCATGCTCAAGGATCAGGGCGCGTCCATTCTGGAAACCCAGCATCGGGGCAAGCGTCGTCTGGCCTACGAAATTGACCGTAACCGGGAAGGCATTTACATTCAAATGAACTACACTGGCCCCGGCGAGATTGTCGCTCCCCTAGAACGGGCCATGCGCCTGAGTGATGATGTCATCCGCTTCCTGACCGTGAAGCAAGAAACCGAATCTGTGGCGGCGGTAGGCGCTTCTGACGACGCCAGCGACGCCGAATAGGCGAACCTGCCCAGGGGAAACCTGGGGTTTACGGTGGGCCGTAGCTTAGCGTGGCCTAGGCCACAGTTCCCTCAAGAACTGTGGCTTTTTGCTGACAAGTTTTCGGCTGATCAGTTCATAGCGAATTTCACTCGGGTGCAGTACGTTGCGATGATCCCCCTGCCCTCCTTATCAAGGGGGGTACAGAGTGACGTTTGGACAGCTAGGTACCGAGGGGATCTAGAACTCAGTAACGGTGTATCTCACTCCATCAAGAACCGCCCTAAAGGCAACGCAGACTTTTTAAAAGCAGGTGTGTCAGTTTTGACCACAGGTGCTACATTAGCAGCAATTTGGCCGAGCTTTGGGGTGACCAGCAGCCCGTTATCTGAATAGGATGCGGTCGCTGGGAATCGACAACCACGGGCAGCCAAGGGGATCAGCACCTAACGCATGGAGCTGTCGCTGGGTGATGAGCGGCCAAGGCTTGGTTATATGGGAACGTTAAATTGGATGGGAGTAGTCTCGTGACGCAGTCTCCGTACACTGATAGAAATGAGCAACAGGCTGAGATCGCGCGTCTGACCGCTGAGCTAGACATGCGCGATCAACTGGTACAACAGCTCTCCCAAGAGTTGTTTCGGCTGGTGAAGGGCAATACCGGATTTATGCCCAGCCCTGAAGTCTCTGAGCAGCACCAGGCCGAGGTACGTGCCCTCCGCGACCAGTTACGCGGAGTAGAAAAGCAAATTGACTTTTACCAAGGGCAGCTAGAGGATCGCGACGCTGAGGTACTTCAACTGCGCCAAACGGTGCAGGAACTCACAGATCGGTCGCGCATGTTGGAGCAGGTCGTGCAGGAGTTGCCCACGGTCTATCGCCAAAAGTTTTCTGAGCGCCTAACCACTGTGAAGCAGCGCGTGGCCGAACTGCAACGGGAAAACCGCCAACTTCAGGCCGAACTGCAGAGCGTCACCTATCGCCTTGCCATGCGTACCCGCCGCAGCCAGCGCCTCGAACTGCCTAGCCTTAACCCAGAGGAGGGTATTTCCCTACCGTCCTTTGGCAACGCCTAGGAGCAGAGATTTGGAAGGGTTGGCTCTCCCGTCGCTGGGATGCAGACCAGGTCGCAAGCCAAGCGACGGGCACGAACCGTCGGTTAATAGGTAGGTTGATCGGGCAAGGGCACAGCGCTGGGTGACAATGGACTCAGATGTCCGGTATAGACCAGGGTTTGTCGCAGCATGGCCATCACCTCGGCCCGGCTTGCCGCCCGATTGGGCTCTAGGTGATGGGGATCGGGATAATTCACCATCAAATTCGCCTCTAGGGCAGTAATGAGGCTCGATTTAGCCCAGGAAGGTACTTGATTTGCATCAGGGTAGGCCTGGAGGACTTGGTCTGGGCTACTGCTCGACTTGAGATTCAACCCCTTGGCCAAAGCCAGCAACACTTGGAGGCGGGTAATCTCATCCTCAGGGCGAAAGGTTTGGTCGGGATAGCCCGTCAAAAATCCCATGGCGATAGCGGACTGAATGTGGTTAATCGCCCAGTGATTGGGGGCTACATCCCCGTACTCAGTCTCTACCGATGACGACGCCAACCGAGGCGCAAGGGCAAACAAGAGGCTGATCTGGGTTGCAAACTCCGCCCGTGTCATCGGATCATTGGGCCGGAAGGTGCCGTCTGGGAATCCCTTAATCAGGTGTCGCTGGGCTAGATCTTCCAGAATGGGAGCAACCCAGATGCCTGAATCAATGTCACTAAAGGAAGGGCGGGGCTGTTGGCTAGGAATAGCGGGCCAAACCGCCTGGGGTGGAAGGGGTTGGGGAATGGAGGGCGAGGGTACCTCTAGGGGTGGTGCTGGTTGCGTGGTCAGGACAGACAACCACCTTAATGGGTTTGGATTGCCAGGTACCGTAATCCTATCGACGGGCGTATTGACCCCAACTCGCGGTGCCGACGAAGACTTCCTGTCTAACCATTGCCCAACATGTCCAGTCATCCCCATGGCTAGCCCTGCCACCAGTATGGCTACCGCGAGTTGGAGAGAAGGAGAATAGGGCTTAGGCCATGGCGAGAACGGCATGGGTATTCCAGAGACTCAACACGCACGCTAAGGTTAGCGTAAAATGAAGTCTCTGGCATGGTCGGGTTAGTGCTGGGCAGATCTTGTCCATAGGTATAGCCCTGACAGACACCCGACCATCGCGTATAGTCATAGAAGCGATGGCCCACTAGGTTCATCGTTGTCAAGGCGTTGATCCGGCAGGTGTTGATTAATAAAAGGTATCGGGCTACAGCTTGGGCAGCGGTCTAACCCTTGCCTATTGTCTTTAGGAATCATAACCCAACGTTCTATTGGTCAGAAAAGCATGAAGCAGTGTATCGGGCAACTTGCCGGCTTGGCCATTGCCGTCGCGGCGGGGCTAGGCACTTCCTTAATGCACGACAGGATCGCTCAGGCGAACGATAGACTGGGCCACAGCACGTTAGCCGCAGAGCCGTCGTCCATTTACCGAATTCAAGCGCCTATCGTACTTCAAGGGGTAGTCGCTCCTCTCAATTCCTTGCGTTTGATGAAACGGGCCTTAGCCTCTAGCACCACCACCAGCACACTTAGAGATTTACCCTTGCTGGCCATTCTCAACGAACCCCTAAAAACCACTGGGATTGGCCCCATCCAAATTGGTATGACCCTGGAAGAACTGGAAGATACCGGGCTAACCCCCATCGCCATTGAGGGCAGCGGCCAGGGAGCGTGCCAGTATTACCGGATTGAGGGCAACAGCGAACCCATTGGCCTGATGGCGGTTGATAACCGCATTCTTCGCATTGACGTTTGGCCCGGCAGTATTACGGAAACCCTCAGCGGTGCAAAGATTGGATCCACAGAAGCTGATCTGGTGCGGCTATATCGGGGGCAGCTAGAGGCGACAGCCAATCCGATCACTCTCGGCAAAACCATCGTATTTACGCCTAGGGATCCTGGAGAAGACCTGTTCCGCCTAGTCTTTGAAACCGATGATCGGGGCCGAGTCGTGCAGTACCGGGCTGGGCAATTTCCTTCAGTCACTTGGCCAGAGGGATGTTTATAAAATCAGCCTTCACTTAGCCAGAGGGATGTTTGTAAAATCAGCCTTTGTAAGGTGCCTCTAGACCCACCAGATCAGCTCGAACTTCGGTTACTGTTGCGCACCAGCCAGTAGCTTGCCGCAAGGGCAAAAATGGCTAGGGCTAGCCCAATCAGCGATAGTCCTGACACCTTAGCTAGATCGAGAATAATAATCTTTCGGCCCACGGCGGTTAGGGCTGTGGCAATCACTAATTCCACCTGCACCACATGGCTGCGAATATAGCCTGTGATGTTTTCCAAAATTTCGAGGGCAATGAGCACGCTAAGGAAGAACCCGAAGATATCCATCACGGGTTGTCCCAAAAATGTACCGGGACTGGTGGTAAAAACGGAACCGACCATCACCACGCCTAGGTCAACCACTAGGGCGATGATGACCACAACCATGCCTAGGGACAGGACTTTGGCAATGCTGCCCTCAAACTGATGGAGTCGTTTGAGGAAGGTATCGTTTTCAAACTGTCTGAAAATTTGTCTTGCCCAATAAGTCATCGGTACAGGAAGAAAGGATCGTCAAGAAATCTAGAATCTAGACGATTTTACCGGATTGGGTAGACCCATCGGGGCTCTCTAGAGAACGCTTCCCTGCAATTGGGTTAATCCTTTGAATTGAGTAGGGCAGGGTATCGGCGTGACCTGGACGGCGCAGGCCTTTAACTCTGGCTGGAGAGAAATGGGGCAGGCATTGGGGTGGGTGAGGGCATTGCATTCGGCAGCTTCGGCCCAGAGTGCGCCCCAGTGCATGGGCACAAACAGGGTACCGGGGCGAATGTTTTTCGTCACCAAGACGGGTAACCGGGCGAGGCCACGGGCGGATCTCACCTCCACCCAGTCTTGATCCGCAAGCTGGAGCCGTTCGGCATCGCGGGGGTGCATTTCCAAAAAGGGCTGGGGGTGCATTTTTTGAATTTTGGCGATGCGTCCGGTGCGGGTTTGGGTGTGCCAGTGGCCATAGAGCCGCCCAGTGGTGAGGACGAAGGGGTAGCGGTCATCGGCGGGTTCGGCGAGGCCGTTTTCGTGGAAGGACACAAAGCGGGCGCGGCCATCGGGGTAATGGAAGCGGTGATCGGTGTAGAGGCGTTTGTCGTGCTTGTCGGGGGCGGTGTCGGCGATAGGGTCTGAGGTTTCTGGATGATCTGAGGTTTCCTGATGCTCTGGGATGTCCTGGCTTGGGCAAGGCCACTGGATCGGGCTAGTTGCCAGGTTTTCGTGGCTGATTCCAGACATATCGCAGGGGCGACCCTGGGTAATTTGGACAAACTCCCGGTGGACTTCGGCACTGGTCACGAACGGGAACTGATCGGCAAAGCCCAGGCGACGACCCACTTCGGCAAAAATTGCCCAGTCGGCGCGGGCTTCTCCCACCGGGGGCCGAAAGGCTTGGCACAGGGTGACGGTGCGCTCGGAATTGGTCATGGTACCCGTTTTTTCGCCCCACTGGGCGGCGGGCAGCAGCAGGTGGGCATAGGCGGCGGTTTCGGTGGGGTAGTAGGCGTCTTGGTAGACGGTGAAGGGAGAACGTTGCAGGGCGGCCTTGGTGCGGTTCAAGTCTGGCAGGCTGACGGCTGGGTTGGTGGCGGCAATCCACAGCAGGCCAACCTGATCCTGTTCCAAGGCCAGCATCATTTCCCCTACCGACAGGCCACGGGTGGGGGAAATACGGCCCTCCGGCAAACCCCAAAAATGCTCGATCTCCTGGCGATGCTGGGGATTTTTGACCAGGCGATAACCGGGTAAAATGTGGGCCAATCCGCCCGCTTCGCGGCCTCCCATCGCATTCGGCTGTCCGGTGAGGGAAAACGGCCCTGCTCCCGGTTTGCCGATTTGCCCCGTTAGCAGGTGCAGGTTGATGAGCGAACAGACCTTGGCGGTGCCCTCGGAGGACTGGTTCAGCCCCATTGACCACAGAGATAGGACATTTTGGGACTCGGCCCAGGTGCGGGCGGCGGTTTCTAGGTCGGTTTCGATGATGCCGCAGCGCTCGGCCACGATGCTGGGTTCGTAGTGGCGCAGGACTTCGGTGTAGTCCGCAAAGCCCTGGGTAGATTGGTTGATGAAGCTCTGATCCAACGCGCCCCACTTCAGCAGTAGGTGGCCGATGCCGTTTAGCAGGGTGATGTCGGTACCGGGACGGATGGCCAGGTGTAGATCGGCCACCTGGGCGGTTTCGGTGCAGCGAGGATCCACCACAATCAGCTTGACGTGGGGGTTGCGCTTGTGGTGCTTGCGCAGGCGGTTGAAGAGGATGGGGTGGCACTCGGCGGTGTTGGTGCCGATTAAAAAGGCGCAGTCCGTCAGATCCAAATCCTCGTAGCAGCAGGGCGGGCCATCGGAACCAAAGCTTTGTAAATAGCCCGACACCGCCGAGGACATACAGAGCCGCGAGTTGGCGTCAAAATTGTTCGTGCCCAGGCAGCCCTTGATCAGCTTTTGGGCCACATAGTAATCCTCGGTCTGGAACTGCCCAGAGCCGTACACACAGACCCCATCTGGCCCCAGGGTGTCTAGCACCTCGCGAATTCGGTGAGTGACGGCGTCCAAGGCCACCTCCCAAGACACCCGTTCAAAGGGCGCGTCCAACGACTCCCGCAACATCGGGTACAGCAGGCGATCCTGATCGATGGATTCCGCTACCGTAGCCCCCTTCACACAGACCATACCCTGGCTGGAGGGATGGGCGCGATCTCCCCTAGTCTGCCAGCGCTGGGGAAGCCCTGGGTCGTCACTACGACTCTGGGGCTGAGGTACGACCTCTAGGCCACACCCAACACCGCAATAGGGACAGAGGGTTTTGTGAGGGGCCGTCATAGTTGTGTATAGGAATAAAAAGGAATGACTGGGAGGGATAAGAGAGGCTCAGTAGATCACAAAGATGTCTCTTCGTATGGGCTTGGCCCTCACCCCCAGCCCCTCTCCCAGGGGGGAGAGGGGAGCCGGAAGTCCTTCAAAGTCCCTCTCTCAGCTTGGGAGAGGGATTTAGGGTGAGGGCCAAGCTGAGGGTAGTAAAGAGAGTTTGTGATCTACTGAGGCTAGGAAAGGGGGAAATCCTGTGCTAGGCTGCAATCATTAATGCAAACTGTGTGTCCCTGGCGCGAATGAGCGGCAGGGCATTTTTTTAGCCCTTACCTCCTCAGTTCCCCTCTCCCTAGGGCTACCGCTCACACACATCTTGTTGTCATGGCGCAAGTCTTTGGAGATCCCCCTAAATCCCCCTTATGAAGGGGGACTTTAACTCCAGTTCCCCCCTTCATAAGGGGGGCTAGGGGGATCAATCCTCAGCACAAAGCAGGCTAGAGACTTATGTATGATCGGTAGCCCCTTGGGAGAGGGGTGGGGGGTGAGGAGGGCTATTCCATCGTCACCGAGACCTGACCTACGGAAGCATCTCCACCAGAGCGGGGTTGTGCTTGGAAATGCTCCATCAGCAGGGTTTTGAGGACATCGGGCAGTTCATCGCAGGGGATGCCCTGCATGACTTTTTCGCCAAGATGGGCGTCTTTGCCGACCTTGCCGCCCATGAAGATGTCTACACCTTCCACGGTTTTGCCGTCTTTGCGGACTTTGGTGCCCATCAGACCGATATCGGCCACCTGGGGTTGGCCGCAGGAGTTGGGGCAGCCCGTCCAGTGGATGCGCACAGGGTTGGGCAGGGTGAGTTCGGCATCGAGGGCTTTGGAGAGAACCTGGGCGCGTTGCTTGGTTTCTACGAGGGCAAAGTTGCAGAACTGTGCCCCAGTGCAGGAGACCAGCGACCGCATCAGGGGCGACGGATCGATGGAGAACTTCTGGAGCTGCGGTTCCTCTAGCAGCACGGGCAGGCGATCATCGGGCACGTTGGGGATGATGACGTTTTGCTCAACGGTGAGCCGCAGTTCGCCGCTACCGTAGACTTCGGCCAGCCGAGCTAGTTCGTAGAAATCCGCCGCCCACAGGCGACCCACGGGCACATGCAGGCCCACGTAGTTTAGCCCTGGCTGCTTTTGGGCATAGACGCCGATGTGATCGCGCTTGTCCCAGTCCATCTCGTCCTTGTCGGCGGCGGGGGTGAGGGGCTGGCCGTAGGCGGCTTCTACTTCAGTGCGGAAGCGATCCAGGCCCCATTCATCGATCAGCCACATCAGACGGGCCTTTTGGCGGTTGACCCGTGGCCCGTTGTCGCGGTAAACCTCCAGAATTGCGCGGCACAGTTCCACCACGCTGTCGTCGGCGGGCACCCAGGCATTGAGGGGAATCGCCGCCTCACAGCGACGGGCAGAGAAGAAGCCCCCGACTAGGACGTTGAATCCCAGAGCACCTTCACGGAAGGCTGGCACAAAGGCAATGTCGTTAATTTCGGCGTGGATAGAATTGTCGCGTCCGCCCTCGATGGCGATGTTGAATTTGCGGGGCAGGTTGCTAAAGGCTGGATTACCCTGACCGCCATTGGTAATCATGTCCTGGACTTTTTTCACCAGTTCCCGCGTGTCGATTAACTCGTCGGCATCTAGCCCTGCCACCGGAGAACCTGTGATGTTTCGCACGTTATCCATGCCGGACTGTACCGATGTCAGACCTGCCGTCTCAAGCTGCTGAAAAATATCGGGAATATCCTCTAGCAAAATGCCACGCAGTTGAATATTTTGACGAGTCGTAATATCAGCACTGCCGTCTTCGCCATAGCGTTGAATAATGTTTGCTAGGGTACGAGCTTGATGGCTCTCCATCGACCCATGGGGAAGCCGCAGCCGCAGCATAAATTTGCCAGGGGTGACGGGCCGAAAGAAAATACCTAGCCACTTTAGACGGTGGGTTAAATCGGTTTCATCCACCGATTCCCAGCCAATTTTGGCGAAGTGATCAAGGTCTTGTCTAACGAGTAAGCCATCCTTTTCAGCCTTAAGCTTTTCAAACTTATTCAGCTTTGTGCTAGCGGCTTCGCTAGTCCTATCCATAGAAATCGTCACAGGCCCACCGCCTTAAGAACAGTCAACAACACAATGGAGATCCATCAACAAGCGACATTACAAACTAGACTTCCGTAGAGGTATTCAGTATTTCAATGTCATTCAAATAGCTGATTGGATAGATGGCGAAAACACTAATGAATTCAATGAAAAGATTTTCCACCCCTGGCAAACTTTTTAAAGCATTCCGCGACTTAGTATCATTACCATAGACGGCGTATTTCTAAGGATTTTGTATCTCTCAATACGCTTTTGGACAGTCCATGCAGGTCATGCAAGTCTCAATTGCGCGACCTGCATAGTTGTATACCGTCATCGGCTATCAATAGATACAGGTGGACTTTGGGAACTGGCCCAGTGCCATCGCTCAGTATTGTGGCGCATCTCGCGCCGCCAGGGAGAAAGGCTTTGCTAGATTTTGTTGACTCCTCGGCTGCCCCCCAGGCGAACTTGTCCTCCCAGGCGGACTTACAGTGTCCATCCGCTACCACTGGCCGCTCCTGGGGCGGGGTGGATCATCTAAGGCAGGGCAGCTTTGAGGACCGATGGGAGGCAGCTAAGCAGATTCCACGGGTAGGAGAGGCCGCCATCGCTGACCTGATCGCGATGTTGAACGATGGGAAGCTGGTCTGGGAAACCCGCTGGTTTGCAGCCCGCAGCCTAGGAAGTTTTGACCATCCAACGGTAATTAAAGCCCTGATTGACGCCCTGGGCACCGCCGATGAGGACTTGCAGGAGGCCATTCTCGATGCCCTCTGCCAAATTGGCCCTAGCGCTATCCAGTCCCTTAGCGACCTAGTGGCTGAACCAACCTATCAGGCCGTTGCCATCGAGGCACTCACCCGTATTCCCCACCCCGCCACCCAGGCCCCCCTAGTCGCCGCCGTTGATCTCACGACTGGAACCACCCAGGCTAAGGTGATCGAAGCCCTGGGGCAGTTTGCGGATCTTGCCCTGCTGTCGATTTTTACCGAGGCGGTGCAGAACCGGGCGTCGTCGGTGCGGCTGGCGGCCCTACAGGGCTTCATTCACCTCAGGCCCCAAGTGGATGAACCGCTTTGGGTGGCTTGGATTCAGCCGCTGGTGGGGGATGTGCATCCGGCGGTGGCCCAGCGGGCTATCCATGCCCTAGGACGGACAACCGACCGAGCCGCTACCCAGGCTCTCCAAGGGTTACTAGAGGCAATGCATACCCCAGAAGTCCTCAAAATAGCCGCTGCCCAAGCCCTGGCTTGGCAGGGTACCGCCGCCGCCCTCACGGTGTTGATTGCCGCATGGGAGAGCTTGAGTCGGGACGTGCAGATTGCCTTGGTGCAAGGGCTATCCCAAATCACTAGCCCTAGCCTAAGAACCCAGATAGGACATTCCGTTCAGCAATGGCTGATCACCCTTCCGGCCACGGCAGAACACAGTGTGTTGCGCCGCAATCTAGTCATGCTGCTAGGGCAGGTTGGCGGTGATGCGGCGATCCCCATGCTGCAAACCCTCCGTCAGGATGTCGATGCTGGGGTGCGCCTCCATGCCGAAGCCGCCCTGCGTTCAACCCCTACCCGACAGTAGGGGTATAGGGTTTAGGATGTGGCCTGAATTAACCCAGCCGATCCAGTTAATCCTGGGATTTGCGCTGGCTGGGGCGGCTGCGTTGTAGGTTGTAGCGCTGGGATTTGGACAGCTTGCGGGCGCTGGCGATGTCTCCCTGGCTGTACCGCGCTTCGAGATCGTCCAGGGCTACGCTCTCTTCTGCCAGCATCGCCGAGGGAGGACAAGCCGCCATAAAATTCTTGGCATTCCGCAGAGAACCCATGGCTTGCACATAGTCGCCTTGGTCGCTGAAATGAATCGCCTCCTGCCTAGCCCGTGCCGCCATCAACAGGGCTACCTGTTCCTGGACTTCGGCCACCGGGGGAAAGTCGCCCAGTTGCTCGGCACTGACCACAGGGATGGAGAAGGTGGCGCGCAACACCTGGCGTTTGGATTGGTTGGGGTCATCCCAGGCGAGGCGAAGGTCGCACAGGTCAGTCGCGGTATCTAGGGCCGGAATTTGTAGCCGCATCACCACGTTGATGGGGCTACCCAAGACCAAGTTGGGCAGCTTGTAGCGCTGGGTAGAGGTGAGGTCAAAATCATTCAGCACATCTTTCACCACGGCCCCATGCTTGGGTTTCAGGCCTAGACTGACCCGATGGCCCATCGTGGCCGATAGTCCATTCAGTTCGGCCTCAAAAAGGCTGGGCAGTTGATCGGGGGATTCAATATGGTAAAAGTTACCGTCACCGCTGCGGGCCATGGCCTCCATTAGGTCTTCGCTATAGTCGTTGCCCACGCCGAGGGTGGTTGTGCTCACCCCCCGCTGGGATAGCCCATGAACGTCGGTGGCGATGGTGTCGGGGTTGGTTTCGCCCACGTTGGCCAAGCCATCGGACAGCACCAGCACCCGGTTGAGGTGGTCGTTGTGGAGATAGTGGCTGACCTGAAGGCCACTTTGCACCCAGCCCTGGTGAAGGGCCGTACAGCTACCTGCCCCAATTTGGCGGATTTTGGCCAGAACCGCGCCTTTATCGGTGGCCAGGGTGCTGGGAACGAGGACATTGACATCGCTGTCAAACATCACCACGCTAACCCGGTCGCTGGGGAGCAGATTTTCCACGGCAAAACAGGCGGCTTGCTTGGCATAGGCCAACTTCGATCCGCTCATCGAGCCAGAGCAGTCGATGGCAAGGCCCAGGTTCAACGGGGGGCGATCCGTGGTGATTTCCACGTCTGGCGGCGTGATGCGAATCAGCACATCCAAGGTCGTCGAGCGCTGGGCCGCAACGGCTCCATGCATGGGAATGACGGTAATAGTGGGTTGGGGAGCAACGGTGGTCATGGGGGGGGTCTCCGTTTAGAAGGGGATGAGGTAGAAGAGGATGGGGTCGTAGACCAGGAACGAGAAGGCGACGAGATAGAAGGCGACGAACTAGACGCTGACGCACCAGGCGGTGGTGGTGTCAAAACGTGAGCAATCAGTTGCAACAGGGCATCCCGCTCCTGAGGTGTGGTGGGATACCTAAAGTCTTCCCGGATGTGTAGCTCCAAGCCCTCCAGCAGCGGGTGACGTACCCAGCAATAGGATGACGGGGACGCGGGAGCCGCAGGCAGAGGCGCAGCAGACAGAGGAGAAAAAGCCACCGAGGCTGGGGGCGCAGGCGATGGTGCAGCAGAACGAGCTTGCACCTGAGACAAAAAGGCCAGGGCTGGGTTAGCCGCTTCCACAGTCAACTGAGCACCGCCTTGCAGCAGCATCTCTAGGTCGTGATTGGTTTTGTTGGCAATGAGTTGCCCCACCGCCCCAGAGCTATATCCTGCCGCCAACAGCCGCCGCAACAGCAGCAACTGCAACAGATGACGATAGGTATACCGCGCCTCTCGGCCCAGCTTTAGGGGCTTATCTAACAAACCGCTGGTGCCGTAGTGACGAACTAATCGGGCATTGATGGTTTCTTGTATCCGACCCTCTGCACCGCTGTCGGGCAAGAATTGGGGGAGAAGCTGATTGGCCACTTCCACAAAGTCATCCAAGGCCCACTGGGTAGCTTGGTCAGCAAGGCGCTGAAGTTGGTGCATGGTTCTAATCTAATTCAGCCAATTTAAATTGTCAATGACATTTTGAGTTGTTAGCTTTTGTCGTACCCTGCCCTGATTTGGCTGGATGGGGTCGTCCTGCGGGCTGTCTTCCCCCCCCCAGGGCGGGGTGGGGAAAAGGGCTACAGACTATAATCAAGCGGCGATTCTTCGTAAGCGCCTTGATAGATCTGGACTTGCCTCTTTCTCCTAGATCGCCCAGTTCGGTAGCCATGCCTCCATCGGATGCTTCCAGTCGGCTTCACTGGCAGTCCTTCTTTATATCCCCGAAATATCCCCGAAACGCTAAGGAGTGATCGAATGCGAGTGCTTGTTCAGCGAGTGATTGCTTCCCAGGTGTGGGTGGCGGGGGAGATCGTCGGGGAAATTGGCCGGGGGCTGAACGTGCTAGTGGGCCTTGCCCCCACCGATACCGCTGCCGAACTGGACTGGATGGCCCGGAAGTGTTTAGATCTACGGCTGTTTCCCTCGCCAGGAAGCGACCGCTGGGATCAGTCTGTTCAAGATATTCAGGGTGAGATCCTTGTGGTCAGCCAGTTCACCCTCTACGGTGACTGTCGCAAGGGTCGCCGTCCCTCCTTCGATCAATCGGCCCCGCCCGCCCAAGCGGAAACCCTCTACGATCAATTTGTGAAACGGCTACAGGCAAGTGGTTTGAGGGTGGCAACGGGACGCTTTGGGGCCATGATGCAGGTCGAAATTACCAACGATGGCCCGGTTACGTTGTGGTTAGAACGCGAGGCATCGGGCTAAGCCCTGACCATCGGTACCTCTCCTACAACGTTTCGCCCTACAGCAGTGCCGACCGTTTGGCATGGCGTAGCCCCTAGGTCACTATTCCACCGTGACCCGCCGAGTTTCTACCACCATGCCGTCTTCGCGGATAATCACTGCCGAAATCCAGCGTTGGTCGGGGCTACTTGGTGCGGTGCCAATTTTATACAGCCCTCCGGAACTAAGAACGTCAAATACAACGGGGCGCGGTTCCAAGAAATCCGTTGCGGTGACGCCTTCATCTACCGCTACCCCCATCAGAGCGCGGCCTTCTAGGGGTTCTACCACGATGGTATCGAAGGCGAAGGGCTGGCCCGACGAGAGGGGGTTGGGCAGTAGGGTTTGAAGAGTGGGCGGATTGGTACCAGAGGTCATCCGGTTGGTTTCAGCAAGAGTGTCTTGGCGGGTGATTTGGCCATTTTCTAACCGCTGCCGCGAGGTCACATCGGCCTCTAGGTTGAGGCGTCGGTCGGGCAGCACTTGTACGCCGTTGACCTGGGTTCGGGTTTCGATGATGTAGGCCCCTGGCCCTGCGGCTTCCCAGGTCAGCAGTTCCACCTCGTAGGTGAGGTTGTCGTACTGCTGCCACAGGGTTTCTAGGGTTTGGCGCAGTTGGCTGTGGTCAAATCCCGTGTCGCTGGTGAAGCTGGTGGCGTAGGCGGCCATCACGGCATCCAAATCTTGGGCATTGGCGGCGGCTTCGATGCGCTCTAGGGTTTGGCGTACGGTGGCGGGGGCCGTTTCTGCGGGGGCCGCTAGGGCCGGAACTGTGCCTAGGGTTAGCGCCCAGGCCGAGCCTGCCAACCAGCCGTATCGCCCCATGGCCGATGATCCCATGCCAAAACCCATACCCATCTCCTCACCAGTCACGTTTGTGTTGGAACCTTGCTGAGACTTTCAGACTCCGATGGTCAGGGTCTCGTTCCATTAGCACAAGCTTAAAGCAAGGGCCAAGGAGTTGGTATAGTGAAAAGCGTTTTTGCGGGCGAAAAAAGTACCGTGGCCCAAACCGATCCCCCCCCTCCGTCGGATTTACCGAACTCATCGGATTTACCGACCTCTGCGCCAAAGGTAAAGCCGTCGGACAGTCCAGGCAAGATTTTGGTCGCCGCCAGCGGCACCGGAGGGCATCTGTTTCCGGCCCTGGCCACCGCCACCGAGCTTCAGCGCCTGGGCTATAGCCTGGAATGGCTGGGGGTGCCCAACCGCCTAGAAACTACCCTAGTAGCGGATCAGTACCCGCTGCATACGGTGAAGATGGCGGGTTTGCAGGGGCGGCCTGGGGTGCGCACGGTGCGGCTGCTGAGCCAATGCGCCCTAGCCACGCGACGGGTACGAAAGTTGCTGAAACAGGGCCAATTTAGCGGCGTTTTCACCACCGGGGGCTACATTGCCGCTCCGGCTATCCTAGCGGCCCGTTCCCTGGGACTGCCTGCGGTGCTGCACGAATCCAACGCCCTGCCGGGGAAAGTGACCCGCTGGCTGAGCCCCTGGTGTACCACGGTGGCCCTAGGGTTTGGGGTAGCAGCGCAGTATCTCCCCAAGGCCCAAACGGTGACCGTAGGAACTCCCGTACGGGCGGATTTTTTGACGGATGCTCCCCCAGCTTTAACGGATCCCATCATTCCCGCAGACGTGCCGCTGATTCTGATCTTCGGCGGCAGTCAGGGGGCCGTCGCGGTCAACCAACTAGTCCGTCAGGCAACTCCGGCTTGGTTAGATCAAGGCGCTTGGATTATCCACCAAACCGGGAAAAACGACCCCGACACCGACGCCCTCAGCCACCCCCACTACATCCATCGGCCCTTCTTCGACAACATGGCGGCTCTGCTCTATCGCGCCGACCTGGCTATCTGTCGTTCTGGGGCGGGCACCCTGACGGAACTGGCCATCACCCGCACCCCCTCCCTGCTGATTCCCTACCCCGCAGCGGCGGAGGATCACCAGACCATCAACGCCCGTGTGTTTAGCACTGCTGGAGCTGCCCAACTGCTGCCCCAGCGGGATCTCACGGCAGAACGTCTGTCCAACACCGTCAGCCAACTTTTGCAACACCCCGATCAAATAGCCGCCATGGCCGAAGCGGCAGGAAATATGGCGGTACGAGACAGCGCCCAAAAACTCGCAGCCCTCGTGCAGCAGGTGATGGGGTAATCTGCACCCCAGAACACCAAGCCTTTGATAGGCTAATCTAAAGAGCGATTCCACCTGTTCCGAGCAGGCCCATCGGCTGATCGCCCCCCTGTCCCTTATTGGCGTACATCAATCTATGCCCAGAACCCAGAAGAACGACAACTTCATCGACAAGTCCTTTACGGTGATGGCGGACATGATTCTCAAGATGATGCCCGCCACAAAAAGCGAGAAGGAGGCCTTTGCCTACTATCGCGACGGCATGTCGGCCCAGGCCGATGGCGAGTATGCCGAGGCGATGGAAAACTACCGCGAAGCCCTCACCCTGGAAGAAGACCCCTACGACCGCAGCTTCATTCTCTACAACATGGGCCTGATCCACGCCAGCAACGGCGAACATGAGCTAGCCATGGCAAAGTATCAAGAAGCCATCGACCTCAACCCTCGCATGTGCCAAGCCCTCAACAACATGGCGGTGATCTACCACTACAAGGGCGAACAGGCCGAAGCCGCCGGAGACAGCGATTCCGCCGAAACCTACTTCGATGAAGCGGCCCGCTATTGGCTTGAGGCCATCACCATCGCCCCCAACAACTACATCGAAGCCCAAAACTGGATGAAAAACACCGGACGCCTGAAGAACGATATTTTCTTTTAAGTCTGTTGTCCTCGCTTCATCCCCCGTAGGGTGGGCATTGCCCACCCTAGATTAGTGATAGCTTTTGTGATTCCAACGCCATGATTGATCTCGAACAGGTTCAGAAAGTTGCGCTGCTGGCTCGTTTGGAGCTTTCCCCCGAAGAAGAGCAGCAGTTTACCGGGCAGCTCAGCCGCATTTTGGAATACGTGGAGCAGCTCAGCGAACTCGACACCGCCAACGTAGAACCCACCACCCGCGCCATCGAACTCAACAACATCACCCGTCCCGATGCGTTGGAACCCTTTGGCGACCGCGAAACCATGCTGAACTGCGCCCCCGACCGAGAAGAGGACTTCTTCAAGGTGCCGAAGATCCTCGAAGGCGAAAGCTAGGCAGACATCGGCCTTCGTTTCACCGCTAGTGGAAGAATGAACGCTGGGATCGCTTGCCAAGGTAGCGGTTTCCCATGGCTCAAAAATTGGAAGGCCACCGCATAGGATGGTTATCAAGGCTGGGGAGTCACCGAGCTAAGGTAACAGCATCGGAGCATCTCGATCCAAGGAACCAAGCCGTTACAATAAGAGACACCGTAACCGACCTCTTTAGCCTGGGACATTGCTGGATCTATGACGCCGCCCACCGAGCTTGACACCGCCATCCCCCAGAAGGCCAGCCTTAACGGTGCCACTGCCGAGGTTGACCTTGACGATGCTCCCTATGACGTGGAAATGTCGCTGTTCGACCACTTGGAAGAACTGCGGATGCGCATTTTCTACTCGCTGATTGCCGTACTGGTCGGGATTGTGGCCTGTTTCTGGCAGGTTAATCGCATTGTCAGCCTGCTGGAAGTGCCCGCCCAAGGCGTCAAGTTCCTTCAGCTATCACCGGGAGAATATTTCTTTGTCTCGCTCAAGGTAGCGGGCTACAGCGGTTTGGTCATTGCCAGCCCCTTCATTCTGTACCAGGTGGTGATGTTTGTCCTGCCCGGTCTCACCCGCCGCGAACGTCGCCTGGTGGGGCCGATGGTACTCGGCTCTAGTGTGCTGTTTTTTGCGGGGCTGTTCTTTGCTTACTTTGCCCTCATTCCTGCCGCCCTCAACTTCTTTATCAGCTATGGGGCCGATGTGGTCGAGCAGTTGTGGTCGATTGATCGCTACTTTGAGTTTGTATTGCTGCTGCTGTTCAGTACGGGGCTAGCCTTCCAAATCCCCGTTCTGCAACTGCTGCTGGGCCTTTTGAGGATTGTCAATTCCAAACAAATGCTGTCTGGGTGGCGCTACGTGCTGCTAGGGGCCGCCGTGCTGGGGGCTGTGCTCACCCCTTCCACCGACCCCGTGACCCAAAGTTTGCTGGGAGGTGCGGTGCTGTTTCTCTACTTTGGCGGCATTGGCCTAGTCAAAGCCATTGGTCGTTAAGCTGCCCATCCAGGTTGTCACCGCGATGGATGCCCGTCGTCGTCTCCACGCTGGGGCTTGGTTCAGGCGTTCGCTGACCAGGGTTCTAGCTCGACGACGACCGACGTTGCTACCAACGACCCACCCAGATCGATTCAGACACCAGGCTGCCTCGTCCCTTTTTCTACTTCCCCCCAGGGGCAGGGATTCGGATAATACAGACATTGCTTGAGGAGGTACAAACCATGCGAATGCTACACACCATGCTGCGAGTGGGCGACCTAGAGCGTTCCCTAACGTTTTACTGCAACCTGTTGGGCATGAAACTGCTGCGCAAAAAGGACTATCCCGGCGGCGAATTTACCCTGGCCTTTGTGGGCTATGGCGATGAATCCGACCACACCGTCCTAGAACTAACCTACAACTGGGGGGTCGAATCCTACGATCTAGGCACGGCCTACGGCCATATTGCCCTAGGGGTAGACGATATTTACAAAACCTGTGAGCAAATCAAAGCCATGGGCGGCAACGTGGTACGCGAACCTGGCCCCATGAAGCATGGCTCCACCGTCATTGCCTTTGTCCAAGACCCCGATGGCTACAAGGTAGAGCTGATCCAACTGGGTCTCTCCGAGGCGACGGCCCAGGCTCGCTGAGGCACCCTGCGCCCAGCGGAGAAAGTCGTATTGGGCCAGCAGAAGCGCCTAGAGGGATGCTTTGGACTGGCGGGTTAATCTGCCAAAACTCCCTAGCCCCATCAGGGCTACGCTTCGCCATAGACAGCGCTTATTTCTACCATGGGAAAAAATTATGCCGAAAGGACACCACTTCAGGAAACTTATGTTAACTTAAGTTACAGGATATTGAATTGTTTGCCCTCTATCCCCTAGGAGTTACCAACCATGGAAAACAACGAAAGCAAGTTTGGCTTCGTCGCTTTTGCTGAAACCTGGAACGGTCGTCTGGCTATGCTGGGCTTTGTGATCGGAGTGGCTACCGAGCTGCTGACCGGACAAGGTATTCTGTCTCAAATTGGCTTGATGTAATGAGTCTTTGGGGTTTTGCTAGGCCAAGCCTGTCAGCCAAAGCCTACCATCTCCAAGTTGTAATCACAGATCTGTGATTGTCAAAAATCATAATTCAGCCGGGGAAGTCTAAAGAGGCTTCCCTTTTTCATTGGCTCTGGCTTGACGCTTTAGCATGGGGGCGCTGACGTGTTCTGAATCAGCTATGGTCTTAGTCAAATGCCTTTCTGGGAGTTTGCCCACGGGAAGCGGTAGGAGTTGCCTGTGATAACGCGACGCTGGTTTTTGGGATGGTGCTTCGTGGGGATGTTGACGGCCTGTGGTCTTGCCAGTCTAGGCCCAACCCCCAATGCGGATGTACCTAGGGCAGCAGATTCCATTATCCTCGCGGTGTCGGCGGCAGCCAGTTTGGGGCCAGCGTTGCAGGAACTAGGGCCACAGTGGGAGCAGGAAACGGGCCATCGAGTGAGTTTAAACCTGGGGTCTTCGGGGCAGTTGGCCCAGCAAATTGAGCGAGGCGCGCCCGTGGATATATTTTTGGCCGCCAACCAGGCCTTGATCGACGATCTAGACCGAGCGGGGCTGATTGCATCGGACACCAAGGCTGTATACGGCATGGGTCGGCTAACCCTGTGGCGACGGCAGGATAGCCCTGTGGTGGCGACAGAACTAGCCGACCTGTTAAAGCCGGAGGTCAAGCGCGTGGCCATTGCCAATCCTGATCACGCCCCCTACGGTATGGCCGCCCGCGAGGCGCTGCAAGCGGCAGGGCTATGGGAGATGCTTCAACCCAAGCTGGTGTTGGGCAACAATGTAGAGGACGCCCGCCGCTATGCTGAAACGGGGAACGTGGAGGTGGCCTTGATCGCCTTGGCCCTCAGTGTGGGTCAGCCAGGACAGTGGACGCTGGTGCCGGAGGAATTACACCGCCCCCTAGCCCAACTGCTGGCGGTACCCAAGCACGCCCCCCACCCCCAGGAGGCCAGACACTTTGCCGCCTTTCTCAACGGCCCCAAGGGCAGACCCATCATGCAAAAATACGGCTTTGTGCTGCCGGAGGAACCCCTGCCATGATGGCTCAACCCTTAATCCTGTCCCTCAAGGTGGCATTGGTGGCCAGCGTGTGGATTTTGGGGCTAGGGTTAGCGCTGGGCACTTTTTTGGCTAAAAAGCCGTTCCGGGGGCAAATTCTGCTATCTACCCTGCTCAGCTTGCCCTTGGTGTTGCCCCCCAGCGTAGTGGGCTATGGTCTGCTGATGGCCCTGGGGCGGGGCAGCCCCATCAAGGAATGGCTGGGGATTAACCTGCTCTTTACCTGGCAAGCCGCCGCCTTGGCCTCCACGGTGGTAGCCCTACCGCTCATGGTGGAATCTACCCGTGCGGCCATTGCCGCCGTTAACCCCGAACTAGAAGCGGCGGCCCGTACCCTAGGTTCCTCGGAACTAGAGGTGCTGTGGCGGATCACCTTGCCCTTGGCTTACCGGGGCATTTTAGCCGGGTTCGCCCTTAGCGTAGCGCGAGGGCTAGGGGAATTCGGGGCCACGCTCATGGTGGCGGGCAGCATTCCCGGACGCACCCAAACCCTGCCGCTGGCCATCTATGACGCCGTGCAACGGCAGGACTATGGCTTAGCGAATGCCATGGTGTTGATCATGGCAACCCTGGCCTTTGGGCTGTTGGGCTGGGTGCGCTGGTTAGAACAGCAGCAGACCCGAATGCAGCACCCAACCCAGGCAAGTGGATGGGGAGGCAAGAACAAACTGTGGGGATAGCTCCCATGCGGCTGGCGTTCCAAACCATCGACACCCTTTAGCCTCCTGATGTTGGGCCTTGAACAGTACCGTGGGGCACACAGAAACTCAACGCTTGGGGAGATTGGGCGTCTATTCCGTTTGGCTTCGGCCTGATGAGGTAAGCTCGGTTGCTGAGCCAAGCAGCCCACTGGCTTTAGCCATGGGAGTGTCAATAAGATAATTTACATCTCCCCCTAGAAAACTGGCACAGGCTGGCTAAGCTGAGAAGGGTAATAGTGGGTCAGGCCCACTCTACGGCGGCAAGGGCTATCGCTATGGTGCAAGACAATGGTTATGGGGAGCAGCGGCATGGACAGGGCGATCAGTATCCGGCTCCTATCCTGATTTACGACACTACTCTGCGAGATGGGGCACAGCGGGAGGGATTAGCCCTTTCCACCGAGGACAAACTGCGTATTGCCCGCAAATTAGATATCCTGAGCGTACACTTCATTGAGGGGGGCTGGCCAGGGGCCAACCCTAAGGATGGCCAGTTCTTCGAGCAGTTGCAGGCTAATCCCCTCTCCCAGGCCCAGGTAACGGCGTTTTGTTCGACCCGCCGACCGGGCAAAGTGGCGGCGGAAGATGCCCTACTTCAGCCCGTTTTGGCGGCGGGGACGACGTGGATCACCCTATTCGGCAAGTCCTGGGATTTGCACGTCACTGTGGGGTTGCAAACCACCCTGGCCGAAAACCTGGCCATGATTGACGACACCATCCGCTACTTTTGCAGCCAGGGGCGACGGGTGATCTACGATGCCGAGCACTGGTTCGACGGCTACAAAGCCAACCCCGACTACGCCCTGCAAACCCTAGAATCTGCGGTTAAGGCCGGAGCAGAATGGCTGGTGCTGTGCGACACCAATGGCGGCACTCTGCCCCATCAGGTGGGCGCAATTACGGCGGCGGTGAAGGCTTGGCTTCAGAATTTCCCAGAGCCTCGACCCCAGGTGGGCATCCACACCCACAACGATGGCGGGGTGGCGGTGGCCAACGCCATGGCGGCGGTGGCAGCCGGGGCCACCATGGTACAGGGCACCATCAACGGCTACGGAGAGCGCTGCGGCAATGCGGATTTGTGTACGCTGATTCCCAACCTACAGATCAAGCTGGGCTATCCCTGCATTGCTCCGGCAAGGTTGGAAACCCTAGCGGAGACCAGCCGTTTTGTCAGTGAAGTGGTGAACCTGGCCCCCGACGACCATGCGCCCTACGTGGGGCGATCCGCCTTTGCCCACAAGGGGGGCATCCATGTGAGTGCCGTGGAAAAAGATCCTACTACCTACGAACACATCGACCCGGCTATTGTGGGCAACCGCCGCCGCATTGTGGTGTCCGATCAATCGGGGTTGAGCAACGTTCTCGTCAAGGCCCGCAACTTTGGCTTGAATTTGGATCGCCAAGACCCCACCTCTCGACAACTGCTGACCCGCCTCAAGACCCTGGAGCACGAAGGCTACCAATTCGAGGCCGCCGAAGCCAGCTTTGAACTGCTGATGCGCGAAGCCCTAGGGGATCGGCCCCACTTTTTCGACCTCAAGGGCTTCTATATTAATTGTCAGCTTCAGGGCAATGGGGCCGACCACAGCAGCCAAGCCATGGCCACCATCAAAGTAACGGTCGATGGCCAAGACATCCTCACCGCCGCCGAGGGCAATGGCCCCGTCGCCGCCCTCGATGCCGCCCTGCGCAAGGCCCTGCTAAACTTCTACCCTGCCATTGCCCAGTTCCACCTGTCAGACTATAAGGTGCGAATTATCGACAGCGGTGCAGGCACAGCGGCCAAAACCCGCGTCCTCGTAGAATCTAGCAACGGCCAGCAGCGATGGACAACCCTGGGCGTTTCCACCAACATCATTGATGCTTCCTACCAAGCCGTCACCGAAGGGCTGGAGTATGGTCTGCTGCTGGAGGCGCTCATGCTGGAGGCCGGACATTGTGAGCTTCCCTTACCTCAAGGCATCAGCTAGCCTAGGGCGTATCCCAATCCAAGATCGCCGCAGGAAGCCCTGAACCTAGGAATGCGCCCCTAGCTAAGATACCCTGAGCCATGCTGCCCCAGGGCTATCTCGGCTAGGGGTCGATCATCCATGTGGTCGCTTAATCGTCCCCATCCTCATCGTCCCCATCCTCATTGTCTCCATTCTCATCATTGCCATCATCGTCGCCAGACTGATCCGTTGCTGGGGGAGCAGACATCCCCGGTTCCCCCGTTGAACCGCCCGGCTGAGAACCCCCACGACACCCAACCAGCCCAAACCCCATTAACCCTAGGCCAAGCAGCACCAGGCTCAGCCATCTTCCCCATCTTTGCCTTGATCCCATGACATTCCTCTTTAAGCAATACCTTCCTATACTAGTCCCTCGCGGCTATTCCCATCTGCACCCAATCCCGTGCTGCCAAGGCCGTAGCTGGGGCCAGCAAGACCCCATTACGATAGTGCCCGGTGGCCAGCATCACGTTTTGGTAGCCCGTCAGAGGTTGGAGTATGGGGGCTGCTTGGCCTTGGGGGCGAGGGCGTAGGCCAAACCAGCGGTCGGTGATGGTGCCCTGGGCGAGGGCAGGGCAGTAGGCGATAGCACCCTGAAGCACTTCGTCTAGGAGGTTGGGATCGGGGGGGTAGGCCAAGAACTCGGCTAGGGCGACTTCCGGAGTCTCTGGGTGAGCGGGAAATTCTACCGTGGCCCCGATCCAGTAGTCGCTGCCGCCAAGGGGTACCAGATGAATATCGCTACCGTTGATGACGGGCTGAAAGGATGAATGGCCCAACGGTTGAGGTAAATGCAGTCGCAGCCCTTGTCCTAGTACTGGCCCTAGTATGGTCGGTTGCTGTAGGGAGGTCGTGAGGGGCGTAGTGCCCAGGCCGGAGGCAAGCATTACCCAGTCGGCGGCAAAGGTTTGGCTGGGCGTACATACATGGTGACAGGCAGACAACTCCCCGACAGAGGCGGTCTCAAACCCAACAACGGCCTCCCCAATGTGGAAAGACACGCCTCGCTGGGTAGCCACCGTCACTAAGGCCTGGGTGAGTTCTGTGGGATTGACCTGAATATCCTGGGGAGAATACACCCCGACCACAGCACCCTTGACATTCAAAAATGGGCAGCGCTCTAGCATTTGCGCTGGCGACCAGAGTTCTAAACGATATCCCTGCCCCTGGCGAATGGCTTGGAGAGATTGCCAGCGGGGCAGCGCTTCCGCCTCAAAGCATAGGCTAAGAATACCTTGGTTGCGCTGAATACCGTGGCCAATGGCGGCTTCGAGTTCGGGCAGCAGGGTTTGGTAGCGGCGCAGGCTTTGTTTCCGCAGTCGCCAGTTGCGCCCCTTCGTCTTTTGGCTAATCACGGCCATGGCTACGCCCAAAGCCGCCCCAGTTGCACCACTCGCAGCAGGCTTGGGGTCAATCACGGTGATGGCCAAATCGGGGACTTGACTGAGTTCATAGGCAATGGCGGCCCCGATCACACCACAGCCTACAATCACAACTGACTGCAAAGGCGTTACATCTCCCACAATAGCGATGCCGTGCCAATCTCTGGCACGGCATCTATGGACAACACCCATGAATGGACTGCACCAATCACCAGAAGCTATTGAAAGGTGGGCACTAGGTGCAGGAAGCTATCGAAGTCATCCAAGGCGTTACGGTATTCTTGGCCCGCCACCACCTGCTGACGATTGGCAGCGGCTTCGTCTAAACGCTCTAGGTGGCCATAGAGTTCTTGGGCCAGGGCTTGGGCCTGTTCCTTATCTTTGGGTAGCAGGGTAGCCGCCAGACGGTTGGCACGGGCGCGCAGTTCACCCATGGGGCCATGGATGAAGCTTTGGACATTTACCCAATCTTCCTTTTGAATATAGCCAGCCAATTCGGGGAAGCGATCCCGCAGAGCGGCCACGCCAGGGCTGTAGAGTTCTACCTGTTGCAGCAGGGCTGGGGTATAGGTGGTGGGTGCTTTGCTGGTAGGGCCACCACCACAGGCCACCAGCGTCGTGGCGATTACAGCCAGCACAATTCCGAGTAGGGGTCTAAACCGTCCCATAATCATGGTCTCTACGTCTCTCAAAACAGAATACGTCGCTAAAAGCAGGATAAATACGCCCCGATTGGGCTTTTGGGCAAGATACCCTATGTATTCTACGTCCCTCAGGGAAGGTTTATGTGGCCATGTAGCCGAACATCGCCGTAGAACCCTACCATCGAGGGCTGATCCCAAAATCGACCGAGGGCTGATCCCAAAATCGACGGATACACCTCCAAAATCGTGTAGGGTTGGAAAAGGCCTCCCCCCCTTCCCCTCAAGCCTTCCCTCGAATCTCGTTCTATGACTCCCAACACCTTGGATGCCATTCATCTGACGGGTATTCGCGCCTATGGCTATACAGGTGCTCTGCCCGAGGAAAACGTTCTGGGCCAATGGTTTGAGGTGGATATTACCCTCTACCTCGATCTGTCCCTGCCCTGCCAAACCGATCATTTGCCCGATACCCACAACTATTGCACCGTCGTCGAGCAAACCCAGCGCATCATCCGCGAACAGCGCTTTGCCCTGATTGAGCGACTGGCCGGAGCCATTGCCCAAACCGCCCTCGCCACCGATGAACGGCTGCATCGGGTGCGGGTGAAGGTGACGAAGCCAACGCCCCCCATCCCCAACTTTTGTGGTCAGGTGGCGGTGGAAATTAGCCGCGATAGAATGCAGGGGTAATTTGGACGCTCAATCCCATGGCCGCTCCCCATCCCCTGCGTGAAGAAATTGCCCGAATGCCCGACTGGTTGCGTCGCCCCATCGGCAAGGCCAGCCAAATTTCCACCGTGCAGCGGATCATTAAAGAACGCCAGATCCACACCATTTGCGAAGAGGGCCGCTGCCCTAACCGGGGGGAGTGCTACGCCAACCGCACCGCCACCTTTTTGCTGATGGGGTCAGTCTGCACACGGGCCTGCGCCTTTTGCCAAGTAGACAAAGGCCACGCCCCCATGACCCTCGACCCCCACGAGCCGGAGAAGGTGGCCGAATCTGTGCGGCTACTGGGGTTGCGCTACGTCGTGCTGACCTCCGTGGCGCGGGACGACCTGCCCGATCATGGAGCCAGTTGGTTTGTGAAGGTAATGGACACCATTCGCCAAATCAACCCCGGCACCGATATTGAAGTGCTGACCCCCGACTTTTGGGGTGGCCTCGGCGGCGAAGCGGCCCAGGCGGAGCGGGTGCAGACCGTCGTAGCGGCTCAGCCCGCCTGTTACAACCACAACCTAGAGACCGTCAAACGACTACAAGGCCCAGTGCGACGAGGGGCCAAATACGACCGTTCCCTGCGGGTGCTGGCCCTAGTCAAGGAAGCGAACCCCGAGATCCCCACCAAGTCCGGCCTGATGGTGGGTCACGGCGAAATCGAGGCCGAACTGATCGAAGCCATGGCCGACCTGCGGCAAGTGGGCTGTGACCGCCTCACCCTGGGTCAATATATGCGCCCCTCCCTCGACCACCGCCCGGTAGAGCGCTACTGGACACCGGAGGAATTCGACCACCTCGGCGACATCGCCCGCGAAATGGGCTTTTCCCACGTTCGTTCTGGCCCCCTAGTACGCAGTTCCTACCACGCCGGAGAATCGCCCTGACGCTTATTTGTGTAGGGAGTTGAACTGTTGCTGCTAGCAAAGCTCGGTGAATGGCCTTCATCGACTTAGCGAGTATCGTCGATGTTTTTGCGCCATTGGGTGCAGACATCGTAGCTGGAGCATCCGATTCACTGCGTCCCTCGCCCCTTGCCAGCGCACTCCCCAGGCTAAATCCTGTGCCTGTGTATATAAATGTTAAATTGGTAAAGCATTGTCACGAAGCCCCCAAATATGCCTAAATCGGACGCTGCCGACAAGAAATCCGCCACGTCTCGCAACGGGCGAGCGTCCACCCATGGCAAGACAAACAACGGTAAGACTAACGGGAAAAAGGCTACGAACGGGAAACAATCCGTCAACGATCAGGAAAGTCCGCAGGAATCCAGGATTGACCTCGGCCACACCGGGCTAGCCCACCACCACGCCGCCCTAGACGACAACGTAATTCGCATCCGAGGGGCGCGGCAGCACAACCTGAAGAACCTAGATTTAGAGATCCCTCGCAACAAGCTGATTGTGTTTACGGGGGTGTCCGGTTCTGGCAAGTCTTCCCTGGCCTTTGATACGATTTTTGCCGAGGGCCAGCGCCGCTATGTAGAATCCCTCAGTGCCTATGCGCGGCAGTTTTTGGGCCAGGTGGATAAGCCCGATGTGGACGCCATCGAGGGGCTGAGTCCGGCCATTTCCATCGACCAAAAATCCACCTCCCACAACCCCCGTTCCACCGTGGGCACGGTGACGGAAATCTACGACTACCTGCGGCTGCTCTACGGTCGGGCTGGGGATCCCCACTGCCCCCACTGCGACCGCAGCATTTCGCCCCAAACCATCGACCAAATGATCGACCGGGTGATGGCCCTACCGGATCGGACTCGGTTTCAAATTCTGGCCCCCGTCGTGCGCGGCAAAAAGGGCACCCACAAAAAACTGATCTCTAGCTTGGCTTCCGAAGGCTTTGTGCGGGTGCGGGTGAATGGCGAAATCCGCGAACTCACCGATAATATTGAACTCGACAAAAACCACAGCCACCACATCGAAGTCGTTGTAGATCGTCTGGTGAAAAAAGACGGTCTGCAAGAGCGACTGGCGGATTCCCTAGCCACCTGCCTCAAGCGGTCGGAGGGGATCGCGGTAATCGACATCCTGGCGGATAAGAACCAGGAATCGGGCACCGGGGAAGCGGTCGTTAAGGATAACGTGGTGTCGCTGTCGGATCGCCTGCCGGATCAGACACCCCAGGCGGCGGAAGCTGGGGGCAGCTATGGTCAGGCGTTGGCGGAGACTCTACCGAAGGAACTGGTCTTTTCCGAAAACTTCGCCTGTCCCGAACATGGGGCGGTGATGGAGGAATTGTCGCCGCGCTTGTTTTCCTTCAATTCGCCCTACGGAGCCTGTCCCCACTGCCACGGATTGGGCAGTTTGCGGACGTTTTCGGCAGATTTGGTGGTGCCCGACCCCACCCTGCCCGTCTATGCCGCCGTGGCCCCCTGGTCGGAAAAGGACAACACCTACTATTTCTCGTTGCTCTACAGCGTTGGCCAAGCCTTTGGCTTTGAAATCCAATCCTGCTGGGACAGTCTCACCCCCGAACAACAGCACATCGTTCTCCACGGCAGCGAGGAGAAGATCTATATCGAGTCCGATTCCCGCTACCGGGATCGCAAGGGCTACTATCGCCAGTACGAGGGCGTTTTGCCCATCCTAGATCGGCAATATAAGGAAACCACCTCAGAACTCTACAAGCAAAAGCTAGAGAAGTACCTGGTGGATCAAACCTGCGAAGTTTGCCAGGGCACCCGCCTCAAGCCCGAATCCAACGCCGTCCGCATTGGCCCCCACTCTATCAGCGACCTTACAAACGTGTCGATTCGGGAATGCCTGAAGCGCATCCGTACCCTGGTCGGTGAAGAGGGCGATTCTCCCAAGCTGTCGGCCCGCCAACTGCAAATTGGGGCGCTGGTGCTGCGGGAAATCCGTGCCCGTCTGCAATTCATGATGGATGTGGGCCTAGACTACCTCACCCTGCACCGCACTGCCATGACCCTATCGGGCGGTGAAGCCCAGCGCATCCGGCTGGCCACCCAGATCGGCTCTGGCCTAACGGGGGTGCTCTACGTGCTAGATGAACCCAGCATCGGCCTACACCAGCGCGACAACGACCGCCTGCTCAACACCCTCACCCGCCTGCGCGACCTAGGCAACACCCTGATCGTGGTGGAGCACGACGAAGACACCATCCGCGCCGCCGATCACCTGGTGGATATTGGCCCTGGGGCGGGCATCCACGGTGGTGCCATCGTGGCCGAGGGCGACCTGAAGGCACTGATGACGGCTCAAGATTCCCTCACCGGAGCCTACCTGTCGGGGCGGCGCAGCATCCCCACCCCATCGGAACGGCGACCGGGCAACGGACGATCCCTCACCCTCAAAAACGCCCACCGCAACAACCTGAAAAACCTGGACGTAGACATTCCCCTGGGCAAACTAGTCTGCATTACCGGGGTGTCCGGCTCCGGCAAATCCACCCTGATCAACGAACTACTCTACCCCGCCCTGCAACACCACTTCGGCAGCAAGGTGCCCTTCCCCAAAGACCTAGAAAAGCTGGACGGCCTCAAGGCGCTGGATAAGGTGATCGTCATCGACCAATCCCCCATTGGCCGCACCCCCCGCTCCAACCCCGCCACCTACACGGGCGTGTTCGACGTAATCCGCAACCTGTTCACCGAAACCATCGAGGCCAAGGCGCGGGGCTACAAGGCGGGGCAGTTTTCCTTCAACGTCAAGGGCGGACGCTGCGAAGCCTGCGGTGGCCAGGGCGTGAACGTGATCGAAATGAACTTCCTGCCCGATGTCTATGTGCAGTGCGAGGTGTGCAAAGGTGCCCGCTACAACCGCGAAACCCTGCAAGTGACCTACAAGGGCAAAAACATCTCCGACGTGCTAAACATGACCGCCGAAGAAGCCCTGGTGTTTTTTGAAAACATCCCCCAGGCCGCCAGCCGCCTACAAACCATGGTAGACGTGGGCCTGGGCTACATTCGCCTCGGCCAAACCGCCCCCACCCTCTCCGGCGGCGAAGCCCAACGGATGAAACTCGCCTCCGAACTGGCTCGCCGCTCCACCGGAAAAACCCTTTACCTCATCGACGAACCCACCACGGGGCTGTCCTTCTACGATGTCCACAAACTGCTGGACGTGGTGCAACGCCTGGTGGACAAGGGCAACTCGGTGCTGATGATTGAACACAACCTGGACGTGATCCGCTGCGCCGACTGGATTGTTGACCTCGGCCCAGAGGGCGGCGACCGAGGCGGCGAACTGATCTCCCAGGGCACCCCGGAAGCGGTTGCCCAAGTGGCGGGTTCCTATACGGGCAAGTATTTGGCCAAGGTGCTAGAGCAGCATCCGGCGGTGGAGTCAGTTGGGTAGCGGTTGATCCTATGCCCATTCCAGAGATTGTGATTGATACCAACGTCGTCGTGGCTGGGCTAAGATCCAGAAATGGGACGGCTTTCCGGCTACTCACCCTAGTGGGTCGTGAGCGTTTTCGCATCCATCTCTCTGTACCTTTGGTTTTGGAGTACGAAGATGTCTTGATTAGGGAACTGCCGAATCTAGCCAATCTTGACGCGGCAGATGTTCAAAACATCATCCACTTCCACTGTGCAGTGGCAACCCACCACCAAATTTTCTTCCTTTGGCGGCCCTATTTACGGGATGCAAAAGATGACATGGTTTTGGAACTGGCGGTCAAAGCGAGGTGTGATAGCGTAGTGACGTACAACATTCGCGACTTTTCCGGCATTGAGCGGTTTGGCATCCGTGCTGTTACCCCGGCAGCATTCTTGGAATCTATCGGAGCATTGTCATGAGTACCTTGAGCATCCAATTGCCAGATTCACTCTATCAAAGTCTGCAAAAGCTGGCTGAGCAAGATGGGGTTTCGCTGGATCAGTTCATTGCCCTGGCGGTTGCTGAAAAAATTTCGGCCTTAACCACCGAAGGGTATCTAAAAGAACGCGCCAGCCAAGGCAGTCGCTCTAGCTATGAGGCCGTTTTGGCTAAGGTCGCTGATGTTGCGCCAGAACCCAACGATCAGTGGCCCCTCGCAGAATAGTCGCTGCTACAGGCAAGTATTTGGCCAAGGTGCTAGAGCAGCATCCGGCGGGGTAGGGGCGTTATTTGCCAGATTGGGCTGTGTCTCGATATAGCAAGAATGATGATTAAATCCTTAAAATCGGGGTATTATCTAGCAGATCTGACGCTTAATACATAGTTAGGTTTTGAAGTTGCCCGCACCAAAAGTCGTCAGCATAGAACCATACACGAAAAAGAGTCAATCATTGTATGACTACTATAAACACGGAAACCGAAACAGTTGTAAAGAAAATTCTCCCCTACTTAATTAGAAGAGGGTATGAATTAACCGAAGATCTTGATTTCGAAACCGGAGTAACTATTACTGATAGATATTCCAAAGGCTATATAGATATACTCGTTACAGCAGGCAAGAAAAAACCTCAGTTTTTAATTGAGGCAAAGAAGATATCAAAAAAATTGAATGCAAAAGATCGAGATCAAGCAATATCATACGCTAGATCAAAGGAAATCAACGTTCCTTTTGTTGTGGTAACAAACGGGAATGACATACAGTGCTTCAATACCAAAACAAAAGCGAGAATTCTATGGGATGGGAAATCTCAAGATAAAATACCTACAAAAGATCAACTCAAAAAGGTTATTAATACTCTAAAGGCTAGCCCTGAAGAATCAATAATTAAAATATCTAATGATGAGAGCTTGCCTTTTAGACCTGGTTTAGCATTGCGTCAGTTAAACTCGCTATTCTATAAATGTCATAGTGTCATACGAAAAATCGAAAAAAATGAAGAGAGTGCTTTTGCTGATTTCTCAAAACTACTTTTTCTAAAGTTGCTTGAAGAAAAAGAGGATTTAGAATCAGATTTCACTCTCCCGTACTCTTATAGATTCTTTGAATTAGCCGAAAAGCCTGCTAACGAATCAGATCAAGTTAAGGATTCGATTCTTAGTATGATTAAGTCTATCGTAGATAGAACCCCTTACGGAGATGTCCTAGAGGATAAAATTCTACTTAAAAACCCGAAAACATTTCACTATATTGTTAAGGAACTTGCCGCAGTTTCATTCTGTGATTGTAGTCTTGACTCAAAAGGCGCAGCTTTCGAATATTTTGTTAGAGCAACTCTTAAGGGTAAGAAGCTTGGGCAATATTTTACTCCTCGACAGCTTGTTCAAACGATGCTTGCCATTGTAGGTAAGCGTAAAATTGTCAACGCAATAATTTCAGGATCTGGCATAAAAATTCTTGACCCAGCGTGTGGTACTGGTGGATTTCTAGTATTTCTTATGCAGAATTCTCTAAAGCAAATAACAGAGATGTACGATGCACGGGAGATAAATAAAAAGACTTTTGATGATGCGAGAAAGTCTATCAAGGAAAAAATATTTTATGGATCAGATGCAAATGAAGGGGTGGCGGCTTCAGCAAAAATGAACATGATTATCGCTGGAGATGGCCATACCAATATTCAGCATGAAGATAGTCTTGCAAAAACATCTGTAAATTGGAGCATTGAAGCTCCTGATTGTGATTTGATACTTACCAATCCACCTTTTGGCACATCTGAGACAGATTCACTTTCACCAGACGATTGGGAGCAGTTTGATATTCGAAGCGGAAAAGGACAACATCTTTTTTTGCAAAAAATGGTTCTTTCGTTAAAGCCTGGTTATGGTGAATTTTGTACGGTGATTGATGAAGGTGTGTTAAATACTGAAAGTGCAACATCATTACGCAAGTGGTTAATGCAGCAATGTAGATTAAAGGCGGTATTTAATCTGCCCGCAGAAACCTTTAAGCCAAATAAAATAAACGTTAAGTCAAGCCTCTTGTTTTTAGAAAGACGAGAACGGCCTGATTCTGACTTTGAAGACACATACAAAGTTACAGTATGTAAGCTAGCCTCATTAGGCTATTACGGATCTGGGGATAAGATTCGAGGCTTTGAACTAAAACGTTTTCTAAACGAAGTAGCTAGAGATATTCTAGATACCTCTAAAGCTACGCATCGCAAAGGATATCATTGGGAGGCGTTTGATATTAAATCCAGTGATATTGTTTCCGATAAAACTTACCGATTCGATTATAAATATTGGAATACTGAAACAAGAAATAAAATTAATGAACTTTATTTAAAACATAAAACGACTATCAAGGACATCAACACTATCCCAACTACAAGAGGGAAAAGCCCAGCGGCAGAAAATTATGTTGATGAACAGGAGGGTTATGCTGTTGTAATTAAATCTGGCAGCAATATTAGTAAACAAGGAAAAGTTGTTATTACAGATGCAGATTGGATAGAAAAATCCATCTATGATGAGTTTGTCGATCAGTCAAAAACAGCTAAAGAAAATCGAAATCTTATTGAAAAAGGCGATATCTTGCTTTCCTCAACAGGTGATGGGACTCTAGGGAAATCTGCTGTTTTTGATTTAAATGTTCCCGCCATAGCAGATGGACATATAACCATTATTAGGCCAAACACAGAAATAGTAGACCCGTTTTATCTTTGTGACTATTTGAGATCAGGTTTTGGGTCGGTTCAAATAGATCGCTTATATACTGGATCTACAGGGATGATAGAACTTACGCCAGATCAGGTAGATTCAATTGTTATAGATTTGCGTAGTGATAAGCAAGAGCAAGAAGAACTTTCAAAAAAGATACGCGATCTTGAAAATAAATATCTTGAAGCATTGGAAAAAGCAGAAGGAATAATGTTGGAGGCAAATCAAGCATTAATGGAAGTCTGACAAGAGGGTGCACTGGGCGGCAATTTCATCGTACTCCTGTGTCGTTGGTGAGTTCGGCATTAACCAAGTACGAACTTACCAAGATTATATACATCTTACAAAAATTTAGGTTGGCTAAAATCACGTGTTCTACTCACGTTGAAGGTATCTCATGAATCAAAAATTAGTGGAATCCTTAGCACAAGTCATCCTTTCGCTGTCAGATGAAGAACGACAATCCCTAGACCATGAACTTCAGAAAGCTTCAGCTTCAGGACAAGTCCAGGATTTGAAGCTTCGATTGAAGCAGTTTGAAGACCATTATCAAATGTCATCCGAGGATTTCTACCAACGCTTCCAAGCAGGTGAACTAGAAGACACCATAGATTTCTTTGAATGGAACACCTACTACGAAATAGTAACTACCGCTGAATCTAAGTCTCTGAATCAGATTCATTTAGGACAGTATAGTCTCAATGTCCAACAAACCCAATCCGAAACCGTGAGTATACTTCAGTCTTGGATTGACGATAAGGACGAAGCGGAACAGCAGGAGACAGGCCGCTATCTTGTGCAAGTGTTAGACGAAGATCGACTGTCTGACCGCAAATTATTCCCAGATTAATAAGGGTGTTATTCACGGTTTTTCGATAGTGTTTTCAATCTCTGAAGTTGTTCAGTAGGCATGGTCATGAACTCTACCGATAATTCCCCAGTCGAAGATATGGAAGCAACGGTTGTAGTCTCTGTAGCAGAGTTGCAACGCCAGCTTAATGATTCCCTCAAACAACTCTCGCCAGAGCGTCTACAAGTTCTGGTCGATTTCGCCGCTTACCTAGCAAACGCAGAAAGCGAAGCCGCCACCCAAGAAATTTTAGCCATTCCTGGATTGTTAGAACGCATTAAGCAAAAACAGACAACCCCTCAAACCCATTACACCGCATGGAGAACCGTTCGCTCCGATGTATGACGTTCTTCTCTTGGCGATTACCGAGTCATTTACTCCGTGGACGATAATATAGTGCAGGTCTTCGTCATAGCCATCGCCCACCGCAGTGAAGCGTATGAGCCATGAAGGCCACGCAGTAAACCCGGAGGCAAACGTGATTCACATTCTCAAAGCTTGATTGCGCTTAACACTACACCGAGGTGGTTGAGTATGGTCGCAATTCCGACGCTGACACCAGAACTGCTAGAGCAAATGACGGAAGCCATTGTGCAGGCCGTGGCCCCAGAACAGATTGTGCTGTTTGGTTCCCAGGCACGGGGTAGTGCAGGGCCGTACTCGGATGTTGATTTGTTGGTGGTAACAGCGGAGGGCTTTGGGCCACATCGCAGCCGCCTTAAGGAATTCGTCCGCATTTCAAAATCGGTGGCTAAATTTGGAATGCCGACGGATATTTTGCTCTATAGCCAGCAGGAAGTTGAGGACTGGAAAGGTAGCCGCAACCACATCACGACTAGGGCTTTGCAGGAGGGAAAGGTGATCTATGAACGATCTGGATCAAGCGAGAATATTGCTGAAAGCCGCGTTGAGAGATCTACGCGCCCTTGAGGGAATGCGGGATCCAGAGGTTTTTGCCGATGAGATTTTTGGGTTCCATGTGCAACAGGCTACGGAGAAATGCCTCAAAGCTTGGATCGCCGCTATTGGGGAGATTTATCCATTTATCCACAATTTGGGAATTTTGCAGCGATTCCTAGAGGAGAGAGGCTACAACCTAGACTCGTTTGAGTCGTTGCAACAGTACAGTGCGTTTGCGGCACAGATAAGATATGAATCACTACTGGAGACAGATGAACCTATTGACCGGGATGGTGCAATTTCCCTCGTTAGCAGGTTGTATGCCGAGGCTGCTAGCCAAGTTAGTCTAGCGGAAGAGTAGGGAGATCACCCAAGGCACCCCGAAAGCGGTGGCCCAGGTGGCGGGTTCGTACACGGGTAAGTATTTAGCCAAGGTGCTAGAACAGCATCCGGCGGGGTAGGGGCAAAGATGATGATTAATCCCTTAAACTTTGAGTATTATTTCGTAGATGTGATGGGTAGTGTCCGACCAGATTTGCAGCTTAATACATAGTTAGCCCGGACTGATACTGCTTGATAAAGAGTGAAGTTATAATTTAGACACGTTTTTTACATCTTTACCGAAATGAGCGACTCTCAAAATTTTGAGAACTCCAGCATCGTTCCGCAACAACCAGGGCAGTTGATCCCACTTGACGAGTTTAAGTCGATCTTCTACCAACTTAATGCAAAGCCTGATACTGAAATCCGGTTGCTACCCGGAAAAAAGAACTTAGAGTTGGCAGATATTAGGAGCATTAACGAACAAGTATCAGCTAAGCTTCGCAATCATGACTTAGTCTCGGATATTGCATCAATTACTTTTGTTCTTTCAAACAGAAAAATTAAAGACTATGGTGCTTGGGCTGAGTTTGAAAGAGAAAACTGGGATACAATCAATGAGAAAGTTAGCATGATCACTATTAAATGGGACGTTGCAATTAAACTCCCTCAATATCAATTACCTCAAAGGCATTCATTAAAAGTAAGGATAGGAAATGAAATTCCGCCCAAAGACATTTTTCAACTTATTCTGACAAGTGACGACATTGTGGAATTAATGGAGGCGAGGACGCCAAGTATATGCAAAGTTGATTTTGTGAATGATTTTCTTGCTACTGAACTGATAAACATTGTAACTAATTGGCATGAGGGATTGCGCGATCTGCCAGAAGCAAATCCCTTGAGTAGCTTCCTTTTCAAATATGGAAAATTGCTAAGTGAAATCATTCAATACTGTTCACCCATAGTCTTGCTAACGATCTTCCATCAGTATCATGATTCGCCGATTCTAGAATGAAGTGCAACACCTAGACGCTTCCCGTAGAGGGGCTCATAGGATAGTCTGATGTTTCCTACAACAAAAAGACACCCTATGAGCTATACCCAGCTTAGCGCTTCTGAGCGGAATCGAC
>QLAH01000168.1_pt1 | contig 52430 bp, 45 predicted proteins | sample 4693081 | NCBI WGS metagenome assembly QLAH01 (sample SAMN09425401, study PRJNA476045) | Lake water metagenome, whole genome shotgun sequencing project. | reverse complement strand
CGAGACGGTGGCGATCTTCAGTTTTCGTGGGGGCGTGCTGGGCGGGCTCGTGGGCGGGTTCATGCGTCGTCCTCTGAAGATGGGGTCACGTCCACCACGCTGGCGGGTTGTGCGTCGTAGCGGCGCTGGCCGATGGGCACGGCAAAACCCACGCGCTTTTTCAGGATCACGCCCACGGGGCAGATGTCGGCCGCGCGGTCGGCGGCGGTGAACTCGGTGTCGGCCAGGCGGCCGGTGGGGCTGTTGACGATGAGGTGCGACTGCGTGCCCCGGCCCGAGAGGGCGAACACGTGTTTGCCGTCCACGTCGCGGCTGGCGCGCACGCACAGTTCGCAGAGAATGCAGCGGTTGAAGTCCAGCATCACGTCCGGATGCGAGGCGTCCACCGGCCGGTCGGGGAAGAAGTGGTCGAAGTGCGGGGTGAGCATGCCGGCCTCGCAGGCCACGGCCTGCAGCTGGCAGTGGCCGCTTTTCTCGCACGAGGGGCAGAAGTGGTTGCCTTCCACGAACAACAGCTGCAACAGAGTCCGGCGTTTGTCTTGCAACTCGGGGGTCTGGGTGTTCACCTCCATGCCTTCGGCCGCGGCCAGCGTGCAGCCGGTGGCCAGTCGGCCGTTGGCCTGCACGGTGCAGAGCTTGCACGAACCGTGGGCGGAAAAGTCGGGGTGCCAGCAGAGGCGGGCAATGTAATGGCCTGCCGCGTAGGCGGCCTGCATCACGGTCTGGCCGGGCGTGAAGGGCACGGGCTGGCCGTCGAGCACGAAGGTGGGGGATGAGCACGTGGTCATGGCGTCTGCCCCAGGCCCGCGCTGCGGTTGCTGCCCAGGTGGGCGTGTGCATCGTCGCGCCCGGTCATGCGGCGGGCTTCGCTCAGGTTCGCGTCCAGATCGAAGGCGGGTTCGTAGGTGGTGGAGGCCAGACGGCGCTCGAACGCGGGGCGGAATTTGTGGACCAGGTCCTGCAGGGCCAGCGTGGCGGTGTTGCCCAGGCCGCAGTGGCTGGCGCCCTGCATGAGGCGGTGCATGCGGTCCATTTCCTCCAGGTCGTAGGGCGAGCCACGATGAGCGGCGAGTTTGTCGAGCAGTCGCGCATTGACGGCGGTGCCCACGCGGCAAGGCGTGCAGAAGCCACAGCTTTCGTGCGCAAAGAAATGCGCCACGTGGTGGGCCAGCTCGAACAGGTCGCGGGAGTGGTCGAACACCATGATCGAGCCGCCCGTGGCCACGTCTTCGAACGCGATGCGGCGGTGCAGTTCGCTGGCGCTCAGACAGGGGCCGGCCGCCCCGGCCGTGGTCACGGCCTGCACATCGGCGGCGCCCGCGGCGTGCAGCACCTCGACCAGCGGGGTGCCGAAGGGGTATTCGTAGATGCCGGGGCGGGCCACGTCGCCCGAGATCGACAGCAGCTTGGTGCCGCTGGACAACTCGGTGCCGATGGATCGCAGCCAGTCACCCCCGTGCAAGGCCACCAGCGCGGCGGTGGCCAGCGTTTCCACGTTGTTCACGGTGGTGGGCTGGCCCAGGAAGCCGTGGGTGACCGGGAACGGCGGACGGATGCGCGGCTTGCCGGGCTTGCCTTCCAGCGATTCGATCAGCGCCGACTCCTCGCCGCAGATGTAGGCGCCGGCACCCAGGTGGATGTCGATGTCGAAGCTCTGCCCCGGCCCCAGGCAGCCTTCGCCCAGCAGGCCCTGGTCGCGCCGCTCGGCCAGCCGGGCCTGCAGGCGCGGCAGCAGGTAGCGGTATTCGGCACGCAGGTAGATGAAGCCCAGGCTCGCGCCCACGGCCAGTGCCGCCACACACATGCCATCCACCACCAGGTCGAAGGCGGTGGTGAGCAGGACGCGGTCCTTGAAGGTGCCGGGCTCGCCCTCGTCGGCGTTGCAGACGATCACGCGCAATGCCCCCGAGGCTTCGGCACAGGCGCGCCACTTGAACCCGGTGGAATACCCCGCGCCCCCTCGGCCGCGCAGGCCGGACTGCTCCACCTCGTGCAGCACACCCCGTGCGCCGCGCTCGCGCGCCGCCAGCAGCCCCTCGCCGGGACGCCACACGTGGTTGAGCATCGCATCGCGCCGGTGAATGCGGTTGTCGATGGCGAACCAGTCTTCAGGCCAGTCGGCCACTGGCACGCGCTGCCGGATCAGGCCCGCCATCGCGTCGATGCGCTCTGGCGTGACACGCGGCATGGCACGGCCATTGACCAGCAGCGCGGGCCCCTGGTCGCACAGGCCGGTGCAGGAGGTGGTGTCCACGCTGGCCAGACCGTCAGGCGACACTTTGCCCGGCTGCAGCCACAGGCGCTCGCACAAACGTTGCAGCAGCGCGGGGGCACCCAGCAGGCGGTCGGTGATGTTGTCGGAGAACAGCACCCGGTACGCGCCGACCGGCTGGGTGTAGAGGAAGCTGTAGAAGCCCGCCGTGCTTTCCACGGCCACACGGGGCAGGCCCAGCCCCTGGGCCACGGCGGTCAGGGTTTCGGGCGGCAGCCAGCCGAAGCGATCCTGCACATCGTGCAGCACCTGCAGCAGCCGGTGCGAAGCACGGCCGTGCCGGTCCAGAATGGACTCGATGTGGGTGTGGTGGTGGTCGGTGATGTGCAAACAGGGGCCTCCACAGTACCACCCCATTGTGCCCTGTTCGCCGCCGTTTGGCACCCACCACCGGCCCCTCAAGGGCGTCGTGGCATCAGGCCAGCGCGCACTCGGTGGTGGATGCCGACCAGTCGCTCAGAGGTTGACTCAGGTCCACGCCACGACGCATGGCGGTCAGCTCGGCCACAATGCTGAGCGCGATTTCGGGCGGCGTCAGGCCACCGATGCGCAGCCCCACCGGTCCCCGCATGCGGGCCGCTTCCTCGGGGCTCACGTCGAACGCCAGCAGGCGCTCGCGGCGACGGATGTTGTTGTGCCTGGAACCCAGTGCCCCGACGTAAAAGGCCGGTGTGCGCAGGGCCTCCATCAGGGCCAGATCGTCGAGTTTGGGGTCGTGCGTCACGGCCACCACGGCACTGTGCTCGTCCAGGTTCATGGCCAGGACGAGGTCATCGGGCATCTGGGTCGACAGCGTGACGCCGGGCAGGGCTTCCCAGCCCTCGTGGTACTCGGTGCGCGGTTCGCAAACGGTGACCTGATAGTCCAGCATGACAGCCATGCTCGCCAGGTAGCGCGACAACTGGCCGCCCCCGATGATGAGCAGGCGCAAACGGGGGCCGTGCACGGTGGTGAGCTGTGCGCCGTCAAACTCGACCCGATCGCCGCGGATGACCGGGCCGAGCCTCACGATACCGGTTTGCAGGTCCAGCTCACGCTGCACCAGCCGGTGGCTGGCAATGCCGGCCAGCAACTCGCGCAACTGCGACTGGGGCGACAGCGGCTCCAGCACCACCTGCACCGTGCCCCCGCAAGGCAACCCGAAGCGGCGCACCTCTTCAGCCGTCTGGCCGTAGGTGGTGACTTCCGGCCTGCGCAGGGCCAGTTCGCCCGCGGCCACGCGGCGGATCAGGTCGTCCTCGATGCAGCCACCCGACACCGAACCGGCCACCTGGCCATCGTCGCGGATCACCATCAGCGAACCCGGGGGGCGCGGCGCCGACCCCCAGGTACGCACCACCGTGCCCAGCACCACCCGGTGGCCACGCTCCAGCCAGTCCAGCGCGGTGCGAATCACTTCCATGTCGATGCTGTTCATGCCTGTCTCCTTGATTTCAACCTCTGTCTCCACCAGCCGGCGGCAGAGACCGCCGCCACCACCAGCAGCGCCTCTGCAATCGCCTGCGGACCCCGCACAGGCGCTGCATGGCCCACCCAGAGCAAAGCGGGAAGTGCCAGGCCAAGCGTGGCGATGGGTGAATGGCGCCGGCCGGTCAGGCGGCTCTGCACTTCCCCGCCCGCAGCGATGAGCGCCATGGCCAGCAACATGGCCTGCCAGGTGGCGCCATACCAGAACACCCCTGCACCGGCCACGGCCAAGAAGGCCCCTGCCAACGGCACCCAGCGGGGCACGGGACCCAACCGGGGCAACCCGGCCTGCACGGCTGCCTGGGCCAGCACCATCACCGCCCCATGCGCCACCACCGCAGCGGTGTACGACCAACCGACGGACACGCACCACTGCGCCATCAGCAGCAGTGCCCCCATCATCAACGCCATCGTCGGGCTGGCCAGTAAGCCGGGCCACTGGGAGCCCGCGGGCGGCCGTGCAGGCGCAGGTCGGGTGGGCTGGCCGTGCAAACCCATCCAGCACAAGGCCCAGGTCAGCCACAACACCGGCAGCGCCACCCAGCGCGTGCCCCACCACAGCGGGTCGGCGGCCACCCAGGCAGCGGTCAGCAAGCCCGCCATCTGGACGGCTGTTCGCGCCCACACGGGCATCGGCGTACCGCCGGCTTCCGCTCCATGTGAATGACTGTGTACCGCCAGCACCCACTGGGCCCACGCCACGGCCAGCAGGGCCGCGCCCATCCACCCCATCAGACCCCGGCCCGCCATCTGCGCCACGCACACCCCCGTGGCCACGCCCAGTGCCGCCACCAGGGCCACCCCGGGCCGCCGCCCCGCAGCCCCAAGCGGGTCGATCGCCAGCCACGCCCACCACGCCGCCAGCGGCAACAGCCCGCTGAACCAGTTCCACGTGAGTGACATGCCCACCTGAAGCAGCACCAGCCAGGCGGTGAAGGTCAGGCAGGCCACCAGCAAGCGATGGACCCAACCCAGGGCCTGCGCCGAAGCCGCTGGGCTCCACAGCGGGCGCGAGGGAGGAAGGGTCTGTACCGGGCGCATGGCTAACCCCGGGCGTAGCCATGGGTGCGGTTGCCCCCCTCGGCCCGGTGCACGCTGGCGTTGAAGGAAATGATCAGGCGGTCCTGCCCGCCCTGATAGGGCATGGCCTGGTGCGGCAGCCACGAGGGAAACACCACCAGCTGGCCGGGCCGTGGTGCGACATCGTGGTGGGCCTGTTGCAGGTAGGCGCTGCCGTAATCCATGTGGGCACCCCCAAGCCGGCTGAACCACGGTCCGTAAAACCGGGTGATGCCGTTGAGTTCACCAAACACCTCGTGACGGCAACGTGCCGGGTCATCGTCCACGGCCACGCAGTACACGCCCGACCAGGAGCAGTTGCCGTGGGTGTGCACGTCGTGGTGAGCGCCCCCGTTGCTGAACTGGAACCACATGCCTTCGATGGCAATCTGCAGACCGGGGGCCTGGCCCGATTCATGCGCCCAGACCTGCTGGTTCGCCTGGGCAGCCGTGCTGCGCACGCCTTCGACGATGAAACGCACCAGCTGCTGCCATTCGGGCAGCTTGACGCGGTGCAGCAGGTCGTCGTCGCTGGCATAAAAGGCCCCGGGGCCTGGAGGTGGCAGCGCCGTGGCGCGCAAGGCGCCCAGCACGCGCACCAGCAGGGGGTTGACCGCAGGGGCATCGGCCCACTGGTAGATGCCGAGTGTGGTCGCCCAGAGCGTGTGCGGCAAGGCCACTGCACGGGCCTCGGCGGGCCGGCCAGGGGTGGTCATGGCTGAGCGGCCTCTGCCCGCCAGCGGGCAGGCCAGCGCAAGTGATGCCCCGTGGTGGCCGCCAGCTGCGCGATGTCTTCCTCGCTGTCGATGTCGATGCGGTAACGCCGGTTGGGGGTGGACCAGCGGTGCACCTGATCAGGATGGGCGGCCTGCCACTGCTTGCAGCCCAGCCGGGCATCGCCCGACAGCACGGCGTCGCGCACGTCGGCCGCAAACATCACGGGGTTGCCGGGCAGGCCGTCCACCGTGGGCACCACCACCTGGGTGCCCGCGGGCCGCTTCTTGTAGGCCCCGATCACGTCCGTCAGATCCTGGGCATTGAGCAGCGGCTGGTCGGCCAGCGCCACCAGCACGGCATCCAGCTTGCCCGTCAGGGCCTCCAGACCGAGGCGCAGCGACGACACCTGCCCGTCATCGGGAGCGGGGTTGCGCACCACGCTCACCGGGAAATCCTGCACCACCGGCTCGATGTGTTCGGCGTGATGACCGAGCACGACCACCACCTCGTCCACACCGGCCCCCGACAGGGCGATCAGTTGCCGACGGATGAGGGGGACGCCGCCCAGTTCCAGCAGGCTTTTCGGGCGCCCGCCGATGCGCGATCCCGCGCCCGCCGCCAGCAGCACCGCTCCCACCACCACACGGCTGTACAGGCCGCCACCGCCTTTGAGGATGCAGCCCATGGTCAGGCTCCGCAGCAGGTTTTTTTCGCCGGCAGCGTTGGGGCAGAGGGCGTGGATGGCTCGGGCAGCGTCATGGCGTCGGTCACGGGTGTGACCGCTGCGGCAGCAGCGGCTGGCTTGCGTCCTCCGCAGCACGGCTTTTTGGGCACGGCATCGTTGACCTGCTGGCGCCGCGCCGCCACCACCGAAGCGAGCACCGACAGGGCGATCTCCTCCGGCGTGTCGGCACCGATGGGCGTGCCGGCCGGCGCCACGATGGCCCCCACGCGGGCCGCGTCTGCGCCAGCGGCCAGCAGGCTCTCTTTCAGGACACCGGCCTTGCGTTCGCTGGCCACAAACCAGGTGCGGCGGGCACCCAACTGCAGCGCTGCCGTCAGGGCCGGCATGTCTCGGCGCCCCTGCGTGGCCACCACCACCCAGCTGGCTGGCGGCACGGCAGCCGCCACCGCTGCGGCGTCGTCCTCATCCAGCACCCGGCGGGCTGCTGGGGCATCGGAGGCCACCGCCCCCTGGGCCACCCAGTGCACGGCAAAACCCACACGGGGAGCCAGGTCACACAGCGCGCGTGCCACCGGCGAATCGCCAAACACCACCAGCGGCTCCTGGGGCAGCACCGGGTCCACAAACAGCTCCAGTGTGCCCCCCGAGTGGCAGGACATGCCGAATTCGAGCACATCCCCCAGCTGCTTTTCTTCGCTCTCGCTGGCAGGGGTGATGCGGAGGGTACGAGGCTGGCCGTCGGCCAGCGCGAGACGGGCCGTCTTGATGACCGCAGGCTGGGCGCAGCCGCCGCCTATCCATCCCCGCAAGGTGCCGTCGGCCGTGACCACGGCCTTGTCGCCTGGACGGGCCGAGGTGGGCGGCGTGACGCGCAGCACCGTCACCAGCGCATAGGCTTGCTGTTGGGCGTGGAACTGTTGTGCGGCTTCCAGCCAGGCGGTGGGGGTCATGGTCGCTCTCCTGTTGTGCATCAATGCAGCCACGGGCGGGCCCGGGCCAGATCCGCCAGCGTGGCCAGCGGCAGAAAATGGTCCACACAGCTTCGGGCCTGCGCCAGGGCGCCAGAGGCCGGCCGCTGCCGGGTGGGGTGAAACCAGGTGATGCGGGCCCCATGGCGGCGCAGCGCCTGCAGGGACTCACGCAGGGCGTCGGGCGCATCGGTGTCGAAGCCGTCCGACATCAGCCAGATGCGGCTGTCTCGCCCCAGCTGGGCCCGCGCGTGCTGCCGGGCAAAGGCCTGCAGGTTGGTGGCTATGCGGGTACCGGCGCCAAAACCGGCCGTGACCGCGTTGATCTTTTCTTGCACCGTGGCGCTGTCGCGCTGCAACAGTGGCGTGATCTCGGCCAGCCGCACATGGAACACAAACACACGTGCATCGGCGCTGCGGGCAAAGGCGCGGGCCACGCGCAGAAAGAAGGCCGCGTGCGACTCCATGGAGCGGCTCACGTCCACGAGCAGAAACAGCCGGGGCGGTTGGGTCTGGGGCCGCTGCCACACCGGTGCCAGCGGCAAACCGCCGTGCGGCACGCTGCGACGCAGGGTGGCGCGCAGCGCCAGCCGCTGCCCGGCGGGGTGGGTTTGCCAGCGCCGCGTCGGCCGGTGACGCATGTGCTGGTGAATCGCCTGCGCCAGCCGCTGGAGCGCATGCAGGTCGTCGGGCAGCCACATCTGGCGGGACCGGTCATGCAGCGCGTCGGTGCGTGCAGCCCCCCCCATGGCGCGGGGTGTGCCCGTCTCGGTGGCATCGTCCGCACCCATGGCATGATCAGCCGAAGCCATGGCAGCCGAGGTGGACCCGGGCATCTGGCCGGCTGGGTCGGCATGACCACCGGACTGTTGCAGGTCGGCCACCGCCTGGCGGAGGTCACGCCGTGGGCGCATGGCACCGCTGACTTTCACCGTGCCCTTGAGCCGGTGCGGGTACCAATAGCGTTCAAACAGTTCAGGCCACTGCTGCCACTGCCGCGCGTTGCTGCAAGCGATGGCGCGCCAGGCCGCCTCGAGGCCACGGGCCTGCGTGACACCGAGCAGGAGCGCGGCCTGCAGCATGGCCTGCTGCTCGGCGGGGCCGACCGGCAGCCCGTACTCGCGCAGCAACTGGGCAAACCCCGCCAGGCGCTCGCCGACCGGCCGTGGCAGGGTCGTCGTCATGCAGCCCCCGTCAGGCTGGGGGCCTTTTCGGCCACCCCCACGGTGCGCCGCCCCTCCACCAGCTGTCGTGCCCGGTCCTCGCTCAGCGCAAACCGGTCTTCGCGGGTCTTGAGCAGGCACCCCAGCGTGGTCAGCAGCGCGGTCATGTCGTCGGGCAGGGCGCTCCAGTGCATGCCGTGCAGCGCGCGCACCCAGTCCAGCGTTTCGGCAATGCCCGGGATTTTGGCCAGGTCTTCGTGGCGCAGGCGTTGCACAAAGGTCACGGCTTCTTCCACCAGCCGACCGTCGGCCTCGGGCAGGGCCTGCCGGACGATGGCCATTTCGCGCGCCAGCGTGGGGTAGTCGAGATAGTGGTACAGGCAGCGCCTGCGCAGGGCATCCGACAACTCACGGGTGCCATTGCTGGTCAGCAACACGGTGGGCACATGCCGGGCCTTTACCGTACCCAGCTCGGGAATGGTGAGCTGATACTCGGCCAGGGTTTCGAGGAGAAAGGCCTCAAAGGCTTCATCGGCACGGTCCACCTCGTCGATCAGCAGAATGCTAGGCGCTGGGGTGCTGAGCGCCTTGAGCAGCGGCCGCTCCATGAGAAAGTCTCGGGTGAACAGGTCGGCCTCGCGAAGGCGATCGGCGCCCGTTTCGCTCAGGCGGATGGCCATGAGCTGTCGCCCGTAGTTCCATTCGTAGGCCGCCTGCGCCATGTCCAGACCCTCGTGGCACTGCAGGCGCACCAGTTCGGCGCCCTGTGCCTGCGCCAGGGCAGCGGCCAGAGCGGTTTTACCCACCCCGGCGTCGCCCTCCAGCAGCAGGGGACGCTGCAGGCTGCGCGCCAGCCACAACGTGGTGGCCAGCGCCTCGTCGGCCAGGTAGCCGACGCGCTGCAACGCCTCACGCAACTGGGACTGGCCGGTACTGGACATGGCGAGCACCCGTCAGGTCCGCCGGCCGAACAGGCCGAGGAACCACGACTTCACCAGGCCCCAGAAGATCGCCAGTCCGTTGATTTCCTTGGCCACCACCGGCACCGCCTTGGGCGCAGCGACGGGGTCCGCTGCAGCACCGGTGGAGGCGCTGACGGCCCCTGGCACTGCATCGACCGCTGCGGCAGCAACCGCTGCGCTGGCCGGGGCCGGCATGGCCAGCGCGGTCTGGCGGAAGTTCTCCACGAACTGGCCCAGGATCATGTCGGACACCTGCACCATCATGCGGCCCCCGAATTGCGCGAACTTGCCGTTCACGATCACCGCCGCACTGCCGTTCAGCAAGCAATGCGCCGGGTTATCGGGGTTGGGCGCGATCACGGCCGTGAGGTCCATGGAGGCGGAGGAGCCACCCTTGTCGGCCCCCTTGCCACGCATCACCACCTTGCGCTCGGCCTCCACCAACTCCAGCACGTCCACCGTGCCACCGAACTGGGCGGTGGCCGGGCCCACCTTCACCTTCACGCCACCCTTGTAGCTGGTCTCGCTCAGCTGCTCGGTGATCTCGGCGCCCGGCATGCAGGCGGCCGTGGCCTTCAGGTCCGAGAGCAGCTTCCACGCTCGCTCGGCGTCCACATCCAGCGGGTATTGCTTGTCGAGTTTGACTTCCATGTCGAATCCTGGGGTTTACAGCGCCACGCCGTGTGCTTTGAGCGACTTCCACACGCGGAAGGCGTTGTGGGGCATGTCGAGATGGGTCACTCCCAGATGGGCAAAGGCATCGACCACGGCAGCGGTGAAGGTGGGAATGGAGCCCACATGCGGCGACTCGGCCACGCCCTTGGCACCGATGGGGTGGTGCGGGCTGGGGGTCACGGTGAAGTCGGTTTCCCAATGCGGGGTTTCCACGGCGGTGGGAAGGAAGTAGTCCATCAGCGTGTTGCCCAGCAGGTTGCCCTGGGCGTCGTACGGCATCTGCTGGCCCATGGCCACCGCAAAGCCCTCCGTCAGGCCACCATGGATCTGGCCGTCGATGATCATCGGGTTGATGCGGGTGCCGCAGTCGTCCAGCGCATAAAAGCGACGGATCTTCGTTTCGCCCGTGGCGCGGTCAATGTCCACCACGCACAGGTAAATGCCGAAGGGGTAGGTGAAGTTGGGCGGGTCGTAGTAGTGCACCGCTTCCAGGCCGGGCTCCAGGCCTGCGGGCGGCTGGTGGTAGGCCTGCCAGGCCACGTCGGCCATCGTCTTGAACCGGCTGTCGTCGCCCTTGACCTTGAAGCGGTCCACTTCCCAGTCGAGGTCGTTCTCGTTGACTTCGAGCATGTGGGCAGCGATCTTGCGGGCTTTGGCGTGGATCTTGCGGGCGGCCAAAGCAATTGCTGCACCCGCCACCGGTGTGGAGCGCGAACCGTAGGTGCCCAGGCCGTAGGGTGCGGTGGAGGTGTCGCCTTCTTCGACCTGGATGACCTCGCTGGGAATGCCGAGTTCGGTGGCAATGATCTGCGCATAGGTGGTCTGGTGGCCCTGCCCCTGCGTGATGGTGCCCATGCGGGCGATGGCGCTGCCGGTCGGGTGGATGCGGATTTCGCACGAATCGAACATGCCCACGCCCAGGATGTCGCACATCTTGCTGGGGCCGGCGCCCACCACTTCGGTGAAGGTGACCAGACCGATGCCCATGAGGGTGGGGCTGTTCGGGTCGGCCCGTTTGGCGGCCTGCTCGGCCCGCAGGGCCTTGTAGTCCACCGCGTCCAGCACCTTGTTCAGGGCGGTGTGGTAGTCGCCGCTGTCGTACTCGAAACCGAAGGCGCTGGTGTAGGGAAACTGCTCTTTGCGGATGAAGTTCTTGGCCCGGATCTCGGCCTTGTCCATGTCGAGTTTCTGCGCCAGCACATCCACCATGCGCTCGATCAGGTACACGGCTTCGGTCACGCGGAAGCTGCAGCGGTAGGCCACGCCACCTGGCGTCTTGTTGGTGTAAACGCCCTTCACCGAGCAGTGCGCGGCCGGAATGTCGTAGGAGCCCGAGCAGATGTGGAACAACCCGGCAGGGAACTTGGTCGGGTCGGCACAGGCGTCGAAGGCGCCGTGGTCGGCCACCACGTTCACGCGCAGGCCGAGGATCTTGCCATCGGGCGTGGCGGCCAGTTCGCCGTCCATGTGGTAGTCCCGCGCAAAGGCGGTGGTGGAGATGTTTTCCACCCGGTCCTCCACCCACTTGACAGGCTTGCCCAGCACGATGGACGCCACGATGGCGCACACGTAACCGGGGTAGATGCCCACCTTGTTGCCAAAACCGCCACCAATGTCGGGGCTGATGATGCGGACTTTCGACTCAGGAATGCCCGACAGCATGCTCACCACCGTGCGCACCACGTGCGGCGCCTGGCTGGTGATGTGGGTGGTCAGTTCGCCACGCACCGGGTCGAAGTTGGCCACACAGCCGCAGGTCTCCAGCGGGCAGGGGTGCACGCGCGGGTAGTGCATGTGCTGCGTCACCGTCACGGGTGCGTTGGCAAACGCCGCATCGGCGGCGGCCTTGTCGCCAGCATCCCAGGTGAAGATGTGGTTGTGGTGGTCGCGCTTGCCATGCGCCCCTTCGGTCTTGCCGGCCAGGTCGTCGCGGATCACCGGGGCACCGGGCTGCAGCGCCGCGTAGGGGTCCACCACCGCTTCCAGTTCCTCGTATTCCACTTCCACCGCTTCCACCGCGTCGGCGGCAATGTAGCGGTCGTCGGCCACCACAATGGCCACTTCCTGCATCTGGAAATGCACCTTTTCGTCGGCCAGCACGGCCTGCACGTCACCGGCCAGGGTCGGCATCCAGTGCAGCTTCAAGGGCTTGAGGTCGTCGGCAGTGAGCACGGCATGCACGCCGGGCATGGCCAGCGCCGCTGCCTTGTTGATCTTCTTGATGCGGGCATGCGCCACGGGTGCGCGAACGATGTCCATGTGCAGCATGCCGGGCAGCTTGAGGTCATCGACGTAGTTGCCCTTGCCCTGGATGAAACGGGCGTCTTCCTTGCGCAGGCGGGCAGCCCCCATGCCGGCCAGGGCCAGCTCGCGAGCTTCAACGGTATTGACGGGAGCGTTCATGTGGATGTCTCCATGGGTTCTGGGTGGGCCTCAGGCGGTGGCCGTGGCCTGCTCGCGCAGCTTGTTGGCGGCGTACTGCACCGCTTTCACGATGTTCTGGTAGCCCGTGCAGCGGCACAGGTTGCCGCTCATGCCCATGCGGATCTCTTCTTCCGTGGGGTTGGGGTTCTCCTGCAGGAAGCGGTAGGCGCGCATCAGCATGCCGGGTGTGCAGAAGCCGCACTGCAGGCCATGCTCCTTGTAGAAGCCTTCCTGCACGGCGTGCAACACCCCGCCCTGGGCCAAGCCTTCCACGGTCAGCACCTCCGAGCCATCGCACTGCACCGCCAGGTGGGTGCAGCTCTTGACGCTGCGGCCATCGATGTCCACCGTGCAGGCGCCGCAGTGGCTGGTTTCACAGCCGATGTGGGCCCCCGTGAGGTTCAGTTCTTCGCGCAGAAAGTGGATGAGCAGGGTGCGCGGTTCCACGGCTTTTTCGTGGGTGCGGCCGTTCACCTCGACGGAAATGAGTTTCTTTGCCATGACGTGTCTCCTTGAGTTGTTCGGCTCAGGCGCAGCGGGCCCATGCCTTGGACAGCGCGCGCTTGACCATCTGTCCTGCCATCGCGGTCTTGTATTCCAGGTCGCCACGCAGGTCTTCGGCGGGCTCGCAAATGGCCATGGCGGCATCGGCGGCCGCCTGCAGGGTGGCCTCGTCCAGCGCCTTGCCCAGCACAGCCTGCTCGGCGGCTTGGGCACGCAGCGCCGTGGGCGCCACGTTGGTGAGGGCGATGCGGAGGTGCGTCACGGTGGCACCGTTGCGGCGCATCACCACCGCACAGCCGGCGGTGGCCCAGTCGCCTGTCTTGCGCTTGAGCTTTTCGTAGGCCCATCCGGTGCCCTGCGCAAACGCCGGCACGCGAATGGCGCACATCACCTCGTTTTCTTCCAGCAGGGTCATGTAGGTGCCGAGGAAGAAACCGTCGGCTGCCACGGTGCGGCGGCCATTCGGGCCCTCCAGCACGAACTGCGCTTCACAGGCGATCGACAGGGCGGGGTGGTCATTGCCCGGGTCGCCGTGGGCAATGTCGCCCCCGATGGTGCCGCGGTTGCGCACCTGCGGGTCGGCGATCAGCTTCGCCGCCTCCACCAGCAGAGGCACCTTTTTCTGCAGGATGGGTGAGTGGATGAGGTCGTTTTCCACCGTCATCGCGCCGATCACCACCGTATCGCCATCTTCACAGATGCCTCGAAGTTCCGGGATGCGGTTGATGTCGATCAGGTGCTCGGGCTGCGCGAAACGCAGCTTCATCATCGGCAGCAGACTGTGGCCGCCGGCCAGCAATTTGGCGTCGCTGCCGTACTGGTTCAGCAGGGCCACGGCTTCACCCACGGACTTGGGCGCGTGGTACTCAAACCTCGGTGGAATCATGCCTGTCTCCTTATTTGTCTAGGGCAAACTCAGTGTAGGCCTTAGACAAACCCGAGAGAAACAGGAGGAATTACCCCTTACGCATGCTCAAATCTCACCGAATCCTGCACGAATTGACTTAGACAAAGCACGAAACGCCTGGATCAACATCAGACGGTCCTGACAATCCGGGAAAGCCCCGATAAGCAGGTTGAGAATCGTCAAGTGCGCTGGCGCAAACCCAGTGCAGAGCGCAAGCGGGTGGCTTCGCTGCGGGACACGGGCACACGGAACCGGGGATGCCGCTGCAGGCGGATCAGCGTCTTGCTGCCTTCCCGCTCCAGGCACTCGATGGCCGAGAGATTCACCATGAAACAGCGGTGCACCCGGGCAAACTGCGCGGGGTCGAGCCGGGCCTCCAGATCGCTGATGCTCAGGTTGCAGAAATGCCAGCCATCGGGCGTGAGAATCCGGCAGTAGTGACCATCGGATTCAATGCAGCACACCTCCTGCGTTTCCACGAAAGCCACCTTCTGGTTGGCCACCATCGGGATGCGGTGGAGTCGACGGGCCGGCTGATTGAGCACGGGCTCGTCATGGCTCACGACTTGCGTGACGTCGTAGAAAACCAGGACAAACCCCGTCAGCCGGTCGGCCATGTCGGTGATGCGGGTCACCTTGATCAGCAACACCTGTTCGGGGATGTTGATGATCATGGTCATGGGCACGTTCTGCGTCACCGGGCAGACGCTGGCCTGGTCGAGCAGGAAATTCACCTTCGGGCGGGAACGCTCGGGATGAAAATCCAGCACGAAACGGTCAAATGGCTTCATCCGATCCACCGGCAGCACCTTGCGGGCATAGTCGTTCATGCCCACCACCTCACGTCGGGCGTTGAGCTGAACAATGCCTGCCTCGAATTTCTCGAACAGGTAGAGGGGCGATTGCATGCCCGCCTGATCCATGGACTTGTCTCCGAATGTGCCGGCAAGGTTAAACGATTTCGCCGGCTCGCGCGCTCCGCACAAACCAGCGTATCCTCGGTGCATGCACGAACTGTCCCTGGCTTGCCAGATGGTTGAGCTGATCGAATCCGCCGCACAGACCGAAGGGTTCCACCGAGCCCGGGTCGTTCATCTGGAGGTGGGTCATCTGTCGTGTGTGGAGCCTCAGGCGCTGGCCATGGCCTTCGAGGCCGCCAGCCAGGGCACTTGCGCCGAAGGCGCCGAACTCGCCCTGCATGCCATCGACGCCGAAGGGGCATGCACGGCCTGTGGCCACCTGCAGGCACTGGAGACGCTGTACGATGAATGCCAGTCCTGCGGACAATTGCCCTTGAAGGTGCTCTCCGGCACCGAACTGCGTGTCCGCGACCTCGAGGTTGAATGAACCGGGAGCCCAACATGTGCACCACCTGCGGCTGTGGCAGCGACGGCGCCACCCTACACCCCCATCCTCACGATCACACGCACGATCACCCCCATGATCACGGCCATTCCCACCCGCATGGCCACGACCACGGCACCACGGTGGTGACGTTGGCACCCGAAGCCCGCCTCGTCCGCATCGAGCAGGACCTGCTGGCCCGCAACGACCGGCAAGCCGCGATCAACCGCGCCACGCTGGCGGGGCTCGGGGTGCTGGGCCTGAACCTGGTGTCCAGCCCGGGTTCGGGCAAAACCACGCTGCTGGTCAAGACCATCGAGCACCTGGCTGGCGAGGTGCCGGTGGCGGTGATCGAAGGGGACCAGCAGACCGAGCGCGACGCCGACCGCATCCGGGCCACCGGGGCGCCGGCCATTCAGGTGAACACGGGCAAGGGCTGCCATCTGGACGCCCGGATGGTGGCCCAGGCACTGCCGGAACTGCCGCTGCCTCGTGGCAGCCTGCTCATGATCGAGAACGTGGGCAACCTGGTGTGCCCCGCCGCTTTTGATCTGGGTGAGGCCCACAAGGTGGTCATCTTCTCGGTCACCGAAGGGGAGGACAAGCCCTTGAAATACCCGGACATGTTCCAGGCAGCCGACCTGATGCTGCTGAGCAAATGCGACCTGCTGCCTCACCTGACATTCGACCCGGAGGAGGCCGAGGCCCATGCACGCCGCGTCAACCCCCGGCTGCACATCCTGCGCGTCTCGGCCACCACCGGCGAAGGCATGCCCGCCTGGCTGGACTGGCTTCGCGAGGCACGCAAACCGCTGTGCGCGAACCCCTGATCCCGTCCGGTCCCTGGGCGGGCTGGTCGAACGAACTCCCTCTTCCGCCGGGACCACCCGTGGTCGGGATGGGAGCCCATTTCCAGAGCACCGTGTGCCTGGCGGGCCTGGATACGGCCTGTCTGAGCCCCGCTCAGGCCAGCCTCGACACGGCTGAGGCCTGTCGGGCTCACCAGGCCTGGGCAGAACAATGCCTCCGACTTCTGGCCGGACAGGGCACACCCGCCCGCGCGGTGGCACACGATGCCCACCCTGATTTCCCCGCCACCCAGATGGCCCAGACGCTCGCCTGCGCTCATGGCATGGCCACACTGGCGGTGCAGCATCACCATGCCCATCTGGCAGCCGCCTGGGCCGAACACGCCGCCCTCGAAGGCCCACCCCGATTGCTGGGCCTGGCCATGGACGGCTTCGGTCTGGGCAGCGACCAACAGGCATGGGGCGGCGAACTGCTTCACCTGGATGGACCGCATGCGCATCGCCTGGGGCATGTGAGCCCCCTGGCCATGCCCGGCGGCGATGCCGTGACCCGTGAGCCCTGGCGGCTGGCAGTGGCCGCGCTGCACCACATGGGCCGTCGGTCACAGGCCCTGCGTCACGCCGAGTCCCATGCCCCGCCAGGCATGGCCGAGCCGCTGCTGCAGTTGCTTCGGCACCCTCGCCACAGCCCCCCCACCACCAGCCTGGGGCGGTGGTTCGAAGCCGCCGCGTCCCTGCTGGGGCTGTGCCACACGCCCTCTCACCCTGCGCAGGCCGCACAGGCCCTGGAGGCGGCAGCCCTGCGCCACGGCACCCACGCTCCGCTGGCTCAGGGATGGCACATTCTCGCACCCGCTGGTGCCCTGCAGACGCTGGACCTCAGCCCCTTGCTGGCTCACCTGGCCGACGCGCCAGACCCTCAGGCCGGTGCCGCCTGCTTTCATGCCACGGTCATCGAAGCCCTCGCCGAATGGCTGACATCCATGGCTCATGCCATGAACATCCCGACGGTGGCGCTCGCCGGCGGGTGCCTGCACAACCGCCTGCTGCGCGAAGGTCTGGTCCAGCGCCTGACCGCTGCAGGACTGCGCTGCCTGATACCCGTCCGACTGCCTCCCGGCGACATGGCCATCGCCTACGGACAGGTGGTGGTGGCAAGGCTCGTTCTGGCCTACCATTGAGCCATGTGCCTCGCCACCCCTGCCCGAATCGCCCAGTTGCTGCCCCCGGGGGATGCGTGGGTGGAACTGGACGGTGTCCGCCAGCGCGTCTCCCTGGCCCTGGTTGACAACGCGCAGGCGGGCGACTACGTCATCGTTCACGTCGGATTTGCCTTGCAAATCATCGACGAGGCCGAAGCCCTGGCCACCCTGGCCCTGCTGCGCCAGATTCAGGGCGCGCCCCAGCCATGAGCACAGGGAACCACCTCGACGCCCTGGAGGACTTCCGCGACTTCGCGCTCGCGCAGGGGCTGGTCCGAGCGATCGCGCAGGCCATGCCCGAAGCAGAAGACGTGCGGCTGATGGAATTCTGCGGGGGCCACACCCATGCCCTGGCGCGCCATGGCCTGGAGGACCTGCTTCCCGCGCGGCTGCAACTCATCCATGGCCCCGGCTGCCCGGTGTGCGTGCTCCCGATCGGACGGGTCGATCAGGCCATTGCCCTGGCGCAGCAGCCAGGCGTCACCGTCTGCACCTATGGCGATGTGCTGCGCGTGCCGGCCTCGGACCGGCTCAGCCTTCGCAAGGCCCAGGCGCTGGGGGCACAGGTGCGCATGGTCACCTCCCCGCTGCAGGCCTTGCAGTGGGCCCGCGAACACCCCGATCGGGAGGTGGTGTTCCTGGCCATCGGTTTCGAGACCACCACCCCGCCCACCGCGGTGGCGCTGCTGCAGGCCCAGGCCGAGGGCTTGCCCAATTTTTCGGTGCTGTGCCACCACGTGCTGACCCCGGCGGCCATGCACGCCATTCTCAGCGGTCCCCGACCGGCGCGCATCGACGGCTTCATCGGTCCGGGCCATGTGTCCACGGTCATCGGCAGCGCGGCCTACGACAGCGTGGCCCGCCAGCACCGCAAACCCGTGGTCATCGCCGGCTTCGAGCCACTCGACATGCTGCAGGCCATCTGGATGCTGCTGCGCCAGCGAGCCGAAGGCCGCCACCAGGTGGAAAACGCCTTCACCCGGGCCGTGACCACCCAGGGCAACACCAAGGCGCAAGCCCTCATGCAACAGGTGTTTGCGCTGCGTGAAGCCTTCGAATGGCGTGGGCTCGGCACCCTGGCCCACAGCGCCCTGCGTCTGAACGAAGCCTTTGCCGCCTTCGACGCCGAGCGTCGCTTCGGGCTCGCCTACCAAGCCGTGCCGGACCACAAGGCCTGCGAATGCGCCGCCATCGTGCGAGGCGAGAAACGCCCCCAGGCATGCCGCATCTTCGGGACCGGCTGCACGCCCGACCAACCCATCGGGGCCTGCATGGTGTCGCCCGAAGGGGCCTGTGCGGCCCATTACCAGTACGGCCGGTGGCGCGACGAACCCACCACGGCCACGCGCTCATGAATGCCTTCCCCGTTCACACCCTCGACCTGCTGCATGGCCATGTGGACCTCACGCACGGCGCTGGCGGCCGGGCCATGGCGCAACTCGTGCAACAGTTGTTCGTGCAGGCCCTGGACAACCCCTGGCTTCGACAAGGCAATGACGCAGCGGTCCTGCCGCCCGTCAACGGCCGCCTGGTGATGGCCAGCGATGCCCACGTGGTATCACCGCTGTTTTTCCCCGGGGGTGACATCGGTTGCCTGTCGGTCCACGGCACCCTCAACGACGTGGCTGCCCTGGGTGCCCAACCGCTCTACCTGTCCGCCAACTTCATCCTCGAAGAAGGCCTCCCACTGGCCGATCTCCAACGCATCGTGGCCTCCATGGCACGGGCCTCGCAAGCGGCTGGCGTCCCCGTGGTCACGGGCGACACCAAAGTGGTCCCACGCGGGCAGGGCGGTGGCGTTTACATCGGCACCACCGGGGTCGGGGCGCTGCCACCAGGCCGCGAGGTTCACGGCGCCAACGCCCAGCCTGGCGACGCCATTCTGGTCACCGGCCCGATTGGCGACCATGGCATGGCGATCCTGTGCGCCCGGGAATCGCTTGACCTGGAAACACCGGTCGAGTCGGACACGGCCGCTCTGCACCACCTGGTGGCCCGCTTGCTGACATCGGTGCCCGACGTTCATGTGCTGCGAGACCCCACCCGGGGCGGCCTGGCCGCCACCCTCAACGAAATCGCCCACCAGTCTGGCGTGGGCATGCTGCTCGATGAAACCACCATTCCGGTCCAGCCTTCGGTGGCAGCGGCCTGCGAACTGCTGGGGCTCGATCCACTGGATCTGGCTTGTGAAGGCCGGATGATCGTCATCACCCCGGCGGCATCGGCCCCCGCCGCCGTCGCCAGCCTGCAATCCCATCCGCTGGGCGTCGGTGCGCGCCAGATCGGCCATGTGCAGGCCGACGACCGGTGCTTCGTGCAGATGCAGACCCGAATGGGAGGCCGCCGACTGGTGCACTGGCTCGCCGGAGACGCTTTGCCAAGGATCTGCTGATTTCGATTGCTTTCGGTTGGACAATGATCCAGGCGCCTTGCCTGCGGGTCACCGTGGTGCTGGCCACCCCCGCGGATGCCGCCCATCGCGACGATCATTGCCGTGCTGCTGCATGGGGTTGCGCTCGTGGCATGCTTGGCCAGCATGTCCTAACGCGGCGCATGGGCTTGCCAGCCCAGCCCCACACACCTGGCCGGTCTTGGGCAAGATGCCTGCATGGCCACACCCGATCCGCTCATGCCCGTTATCAGCCGTTTGGCCCGACCGCCCTTGCTGCTCGCTGCCTTGCTGATGGTCGCCACCGCGCAGGCGGGTGACCGGATCCGGCTGGACGACCTCGGCCGCCTCTCCATTGACCGAACCGAAGTCACCATCGCGCAGTTCCGGCCGTTCGTGCAGGCCACCGGTACCGTCACCGAGGCTGAAAAGGCCGGTGGCGGCTTCGAATTCGTCGCGGGATGGCAACGGCGCCCTGGCTGGAACTGGCAACGGCCCGATGGCGTGACTCCCTCATCCGAACGGCTGCCTGCCGTTCACGTCACCCATGCCGAAGCCGCGAGCTACTGTGCCTGGGCCGGTGGCCGGTTGCCCACGGCCGCCGAATGGCGCCGGGCGGCCTACACCGAGTTGCGGGCCTCACCCCCCGCCCCCTGGACTCGAGGTCAGACATACCCCTACCCCACCGGAAACAGCCCAGCCGGTGCCAACACCAGCGACCCGGCCGACCCCTGGCCCCGCGCCGCCCCTGCCGGGGCCACCCGGGAAGGGGTGAATGGCCTTTTTGACATGGGCGCCAATGTCTGGGAATGGGCCGCCGATGTGCGCGCGAACGACCGTCCCACCATGGGTGGATCGTGGTGGTATGCCGCCTCGCAGATGCGCGCCGAGGTGGACGCCTGGAAGCCGGCCGACTTCCATGCGGTGTACATCGGCTTCCGTTGCGTCTACGAGGGCTTGACCCCATGATGACCTCATTGCCCGATGGTTATCGAGCGCTGGTCATCGGGGCCAGTGGTGCCATCGGTCACGCGTTTGTCGAGGCCCTGCAGGCCGATCGGCGCTGCGCCACCGTCACAGCGGTCACACGCCAGCGGCCTTGTGAGTGGGACCTGCAGAATCCCGCCTCCATTGCCCGGCTGGCCGATCGGCTGGACCCAGGGCCTTACCACTTCGTCATCGACGCCACGGGCGCCCTGACCATTGACGGAAGGGGGCCCGAAAAGCGATTGACCGATCTGGAAGCCGATGGACTGGAGGCGTCATTGGCCATCAACACCGCGGGTCCCCTGCTGCTGCTTCGCCACCTGCACCACCGGCTGGCCCGTGGGGAACCCGCCATCTGGGCCAAACTGTCAGCCCGGGTCGGCAGCATCGAAGACAACCGCAAAGGCGGCTGGTACAGCTACCGCATGGCCAAAGCGGCGCTCAACCAGGGTTTGCAGACCGCTGCGATCGAACTCGTACGCCAGCGGCCCCTGTTGGTGGTGGCCGCGCTGCAACCGGGGACCGTGGCGTCACGCCTCAGCGAGCCGTTCGTGGGCGCTTCGGGCACGCCAGCCAGCGAGGCGGTTCAGGGGCTCCTTCAAGCGCTCAACAGGCTGAGGCCGACGGGTCGGGCGCAGTTTGTGGATCACGCTGGCCAGACCATCCCCTGGTGACCTTTCGCTCTCTCAGCCCCTGACCATCCGCATCACCTCGCCGGCGTCGAGGGTTCGCGCTCTTTCCCGAATCGCGCCCAGGTGCTGCTGCTGCAGGGTCTTGGCCGGGCCCAGCAAACCTTGATAGGTCTGCTTCAGCAAGTCGGTGGACATCACCCGGCCGCCGGCGTAGTAGCGTTTGGCCAGATGGCCCAGCGCATAGGTGGTCGCGAACGAAAACGCCATGCCCGTGGCCTGACCAGCCACCGAACCCAGCAAGCGCCCGCCGGCCTTGCCCACCAGCCCACCCAGCAACTTGCGCCCGAACTGCTCCACGTATTGGGAGGTGAGCCCCACACCGGCCGCGGCAATGAATTCGCGTATGTGGCCCTGATCCAGGCTCACACCGTGCGCCTTCCCGACCCGATAGACCATCTTGATCTGCAGGGGAATGATGGCCATCGACGCCCAGGACTGGGGCAGCAGTTCCAGGGCACCGTTCAGAATGGCGTAGTTCAGGATCATCCGGTCCAGTGCGGCCTGGTCCACGGCCGGCGCGGCGGGCGTGGATGGCGCAGCGGCAGCCGGGACGGGCTCGGGCCAAGACAGCTCATCGACCTCCGCCGAGGCCTGCTGCACCGACGCATAGGCGGCAGCAGCCACCGCATGGGTCTGCGTTTCCACGCGATCGACCTCGGCATCGGCCACCAGCCCCAGTTGCACGCGCAGTTGCGACAGAAAGGCTTTCTCGGCCGTGCTCGTCATGCCATCGGCATCGCAAACCGCCACCGCCCATTCGTACGCCAGTTGCCGGTACGACGGATCAGGCAGCAGCTTGATGGACTGCTCCAGCGTCGTCCGCTTGAGCAGGGCATCTTGCACGGCCTGCGCCAAATGACCGGAACCGGCCTCCGCATCGAGATTCGTGGCCAGATCGCGGATGAACTGTCGCTCGCTGTCGGCCTTCTGGCCATCGCTGAGGGCGGCGTGAATGAGGATGCCCAGGAGGGCTCGCTGTTCTTGGGGTGTCATGGCAAGGTGGGTTGGGTCAGTTGAGTATGTGAGTCATCAGCGCCGCAGAGGTTCACAGACGATTCGCTTCATCAGAGTTCAGCCAGAATCTGGCGCGCCTCGTCAATGAAGGCCTGCGCCGGCAGAGCCAGCCGCCGGTCCCGTCGCCACACCAGCTTCCACTGGCGCTTGACCGGAAAACTCGTCACCGGCAGCACCGCCAGCCCCTCCTGAGCCGGATCGCGAGCCAGCGCATGGCGCGACAGCACCGCCAGCCCCATGCCCGCCGCCACCGCGTGCTTCAGGGCCTCGTTGCTGCCCAGCGTCATGCGCTCCTGAGGTTGCACGCCCCATTCGCTGAAATGCTGCTCCATGGCCAGCCGCGTGCCGGAACCCGGCTCCCGAGCCAGCCACGGCTCATCGTTGAGGGCTTTCACCGGCACCTTGCGCCGCTTCGCCCAGGGATGGCTCCGTGGACCGATCACCACCAGTGGGTTGTCCAGGCAATCCAGCGTCTCGAGTTCGAGGGTGGCGGGCGGCAGCATCATCACGGCCAGATCGCAGCGTTCATCCTGCAGGCGCTGGATGATGCGGTCTCGGTTGTCAACCGACAGATCGATCTCGATCCCGGGATGTCGCTGGGCAAAGCGCTGCAGCCAGTGGGCGATGAAGTATTCGGTGGTGGTCACACCGGCAATCCGCAACTGCCCCCGCTCCAGCCCTTGCAAGGCGTGCAGGTCGTCTTCACAGTGACGCCACAGACCAAAGATGTCGATGGCGGCCTGCTGCAGGCGGCGCCCTGCCTCGGTGATCCGGATGCCTCGGCCTGCCGGCTCGACCAGCGTGGCCGACAGGGAGGCCTGAAGCTCCTGGATCTGGACCGTCACGGTGGGTTGCGTCAGGTGGAGTTCCCGGGCCGCCTGCGTGATGGAGCCCAGCCGCGCCACACTCTCCAGCGTACGAAGCTGGTTGAAAGTGGCTTTGGGAAGGCGGAATTTACTCATAGGTTTACGGCTATGTCATTCTATGAAATAAATCATTTTTCTTCAATGATTTTTTCTTGCAGACTTCAACCTGTTCATCCACACAACAGGAGCAGCGACATGTCAACAGCAGTCCCCATCACCGTGGCCCATGGCGACGGCATCGGCCCCGAAATCATGGAAGCCACCCTCCGCGTGCTCACCGCGGCGGGCGCCTCCATCGCCCCGGAATTCATCGACATCGGCGAACAGCAGTACCTGGCGGGTCACAGCGCCGGCATCGCCCCCGAAGCCTGGGACAGCCTGCGCCGCACCAGGGTGTTCCTCAAGGCGCCCATCACCACCCCGCAGGGCGGCGGCTTCAAGAGCCTGAACGTCACCATCCGCAAAACGCTCGGACTGTACGCCAACGTGAGGCCCTGCGTCAGTTACGCACCGTACGTGAAGACGCTCCATCCCAAAATGGATCTCGTCATCATCCGCGAAAACGAGGAGGACCTGTACGCCGGCATCGAGCACCGTCAGACCGACGAGGTCTTCCAGTGCCTCAAACTCATCACCCGCCCCGGTTGCGAGAAGATCATCCGCTACGCCTTCGAATATGCACGGGCCAACGGCCGCCAGAAGGTCACCTGCATGACGAAAGACAACATCATGAAGATGACCGACGGGCTGTTCCACAAGGTCTTCGACGAGATCGCCCCCGAGTACCCGGACATCCAGACGGATCACATGATCATCGACATCGGGGCCGCCCGCCTCGCCACACGTCCCGACCTGTTCGACGTGATCGTCACCCCCAACCTCTACGGCGACATCATCTCCGACATCGCCGCAGAACTCACGGGCTCAGTGGGCCTGGCACCCAGCGCCAACATCGGGGAGCATGTGGCCATGTTCGAGGCCATCCATGGCAGTGCACCCGATATTGCCGGCAAGGGCATCGCCAACCCCTCGGGCCTGTTGCTGGCTGCGGTGATGATGCTGGTCCACATCGGGCAGGCCGAAGCGGCCGAACGCATCCACAACGCCTGGCTGAGCGCCATCGAAGACGGCGTGCACACTGCCGAACTGCACAGCCACCTGAGCATCGGTCGTCCGTTCGGCAGCATGGACTTTGCCGACGCCGTCATCGACCGTCTGGGCAATCTGCCTCAGAAAATGAAGCCCGTGAGCTACGCGCAAACCAGCCAGGTGAACATGCCAGCGGCGACCCCGGTCAAGCCCACCAGAACGCCTGCAGCGGCCCGGAAGGCCTTGGTCGGCATCGATGTGTTCGTTCATGCCGCCCACACCCAGCCCGATGACCTGGCCGATCGTCTGCAGGCCTGCACACCCGCCGGACTGGTGCTGCAAGTCATCACCAACCGGGGGGTGAAGGTCTGGCCCGGCGGCTTCCCCGAAACCTTCTGCACCGACCACTGGCGCTGCCGTTTCGTCACCCCCGAAGGTCAAACCCTGGACCATGCCGCCCTGGTCAACCTGATGAGCGCCCTGGCCTCCAGCGGCATCGACTTCATCAAGACCGAAAACCTCTGCACCTTTGACGGCGCCCGGGGTTTTGCCCTGGCTCAGGGTCAGTGATCGTCAGGCAGAGCGGCCCCCAGGGCCCTCTGCCTTTGCCGTTTCATCTCGATCGCGTCAAACGGGCATCGCACCGCGCACAATGCACAGCCCGTGCATGCCGCTGCGTCATGCAGCACGCTGCGCTTGATGCCCGCCTCGGCCTGCAAGGACAGCACATGGGGCGGGCAAACGGCCACACACCAGCCGCAACCCGTGCAGCGGGTGGGGTCTATCAGGGGCAATGCCTTTCTTGCTCCGGCCATGGCATCATTGTGCGACCATGCCAGAAACCACGTTTTTCGTACCCGACATGCGAAGCCAGGACGATGCCGATGCGGTCATGTTCGAATTGCAGGATCTGCCCTGTGTGCATCAGGCCGATGTCAATCTGAACGACCAGACGGCCTGGGTCAGCCACAGCAGCATGATTGCCCCGGAAGACATCGCGGCCAAACTCGAAGAAGCGGGCTACGCCTCTGTGCTGAGGTAACCGTGGACTGGTAGTGGCCGGTTGAGGGGGCGCGGCTTCGAAAAACAGAAGTCAGTGCAGGGCTTGACCGGGGCTCTCGCCATTGGCCAACAGAGGCCTGGGCCCGATCATCCAGAGATCGTACCGGTTGGTCCCATCAGGCGAGACCATGGCCAAACTTTTTGGCGTGAACACTGTCGCACATGTGTGCCCAGGGGCTCGCACAGAACCATACCGAATCCATGCAACGGTTGGCCATACATAAATGTCTGATTTTCCGAAATTTCTATTGATTAATCCCCATGAAGCCGCTATTGTTTCGGAATATCATGAATACAGTGGTGCCCAACATTTTTGAGCCACCCGCAACTGAAACTCCGAAATGACTGACCCGTCCCCCCGCCAACCGACACGCCTGACCCAAGCAACCGCGTTGGGCGCCGTCGTGCGCGAACGCAGGAAATCCCAGTCGCTGCGCATCGACGACGCTGGCGGGCTGCTCGGCGTCTGAGATGGCTGACAGTTCATTGGGCTTCGAGCAGAAACTCAAGCAAGGCTGCCAATCGATGTGCTGGAGTGGGCTTCTGCAGCAGGGCGAAACCGGCGGCGCGAGCCTCGCGCAGGCGCGCCGGATCCGTATCGCCGGTGATCAGGGCTGCCGGTATGTCACGGCCATGATGCTGGCGAAGCGCCATGATGGCTTCGATGCCGGTACGACCGTCCTGAAGCCTGAAGTCAGCCAGAATGGCTTCAGGGGATGGCCCGCTCAGGGCAAGCGCTTCGGCTGCACTTTCCGCCACTGATACTTGCAGACCCCACGGACGCATCAACTCCGTCAGAGCCACGCGGATATCCAACTCGTTATCAATCACCAGTACCCGCCGGCCCGCCAGGCGCGTCATGGAGGCACTGGCTGCCACTGGCTCAACAAGCGGACGCGCCTCGCCGCGCGGCAGGGTGATCGAAAAAACCGATCCGCTCCCTGGCTGCGAGCGCACGGAAACCGGGTGGTTCAACGCTCGCGACAAGCCCTCGACAATCGAGAGCCCCAGACCGAGACCCTTGCGCCGATCGCGCTCGGGATTACCGAGCTGGTAGAACTCTTTGAATACGTCTCCGAGGCTGGAAGCCGGAATGCCGATACCGCTGTCCCGCACCTCGACGAGCAACTGTTCCCCGCGGCGACGACAGGCAACCAGCACAGAACCCTGCTCGGTGTAGCGCAAGGCATTACCCACCAGATTGCGCAATATGTGCTCGAAAAGCGCGGCATCGGTGACCCCATGCTCGCGCGTCGGACGAAACCGCAGTTGCAAGCCCCGATTTGCAGCAATCGGAGCGAACTCGCGCTCTAGCCGTTTAAAGCTTGCAGCCAATGACACCGACGCACACAGCGGGCTGAGTGCACCGGTTTCAATGCGTGCATAGTCCAGCAGATCATCCAGCAAGCGGCCCATGTTGTCGGCTGCCTCGCGCAGACGACCATTCAACTGCCGCATGGCCTCCGGATCGGGCGAATGCGCCTGCGCATCGATGAACAGCGACAGCGCCTGAAGCGGTTGACGAAGGTCATGACTTGCCGCCGCCAGAAAACGGGTTTTGGCCGCATTGGCCTGTTCGGCTTGTTCGCGCGCCAGGGTTGCCTGCTCACGCTGGGCCGACACCTCACGCAACAGCTCCAGATTCTCGAAGCGCAGCAAAATCGCCGCGCGAATCGATCGGTTGTTCAACCAGGCGAAGATCAGACAGATGATGACAAAGCCCAGCGATATCAGCGCAAACCCGCGCATGAAACCGTCGTCGGACTGAAGACAGCGCCACGCGATTGGCAGAATCGCCGGAACCGCGAACACGGCATAGGCCGGGTAGTACACCGACAAGGACGACACCGACGCTGAAACCAGTCCGGCAAGCACCACACCGATGGAGGCCATCTGAAGCGGATCCGGGCCCACGAACATACCGCCCATGAACCCCCACAACAAGCCCGACATGCCTGCACCCACCGTGAATGCCCATGCCCAAGGCCGGCTGTGAAGCATGTGTGAGGGGCTGTGGTACCACATTCCCACAAGCCCTGTACGCAAGGCCGTGAGTACCGCCAGTATGCAAAGCCACACAATGAAGCCACTGCGGTCTACCCAGTCCCAGACCATCAGTGCCAGGCCAGTTGCAGCCAAGGCATTGCCGGCATAAATCGATGGGGCATGTCGATACAGAAGCGCGACCTGCTCAGCCAGCAGACGGCCTTGTGTGGCGGTATCCGGCGGGGGCGCCGCCATTAGAGCAAACCTCGGTCGCGTGCGGCACTCACCGCGGCCGTGCGAGTATCGACATTGAAGGCTTGGAGAATCGCCGAGACGTGGGCACGCACCGTGAATGCGCTGCTGCCCAGTTTCTTTGCAATCTGCTTGTTGGTGAGTCCGGCCTGCATCAACTCCAGTACTTCGGTCTGGCGAGGTGTAAGCATGGGCCCTTGAGGGGCGGGCTCGAAGTCAGGCACCAAGGGATCAGCAGTCTGGCGGAGCAAGGCCTGCGCAATGGCATCCCGCATGACCGAAAAACTGACCGATTTGGGTAGAAAAGCACGCGCACCTGCCGACAGCGCCTCATCAATCAGCGACGGCGTATAGCTAGCCGATATGACCACAATGGGACTGGCCGGAAAACGTTGACGAAACGCCCGGACGCAACGGATGCCGTTCATGCCCGGCAAGGTGTGATCGAGCAGAATCAGGTCGAAACCATCCGCGCCGTCATCCAAGGCCAAACCGGCTTCGCAGCTGTCTACTTCGGTGACGGTCAAATCGGTGTCCAGACTTTGCAGCATTGTGCGTAGCCCCTCTCTGAACAGGGGATGGTCATCAATGATAAGAAAATGCATCAGTTCTGATTTTGCAAAAAGTTTTCGGTTCGGAGGTTACCTGGCCCAAAAATGTTCACAGAAGGCAGCTTTCACTTTGGCATGCTGGATCTGAATGAATTTCATCACTTAGAACGTCAATTCTCTCAAGATTTCCATGCCGCAATTGGTCACCTGGCCGATTGCCACCCAGGTCGGTTTCTGTGCCTGAAGGAATTCCAGCCGCCTACTGAGACGAACGGATTAGGATAGCAAATCCGACCGAATAAAGACAAGCATGCCACGGGGTCTCTACATGAATTAGCCCAAATTCACTGACAGCCAAATCGTCTGCATCCGCAAAGAATTCAAGCTTTGCGTGAAGGTCCGCAAGACGTGCAGGAAGCACTGAAACTGAATCGCCCAGGGAATTGAGGAGGCTACAACCTTTGAGAAGATGGAGCCATGAACAAGTCAAACAAGTTTTCTCCGGAAGTGCGCGAACGTGCTGTTCGCATGGTGCAAGAGCAGAGTGCTCACAAGTGTTTCCTTTCAACAATAACACCTGTGCAGAATTTCACTGGGTCAATACAGTTGATTGCTGATACAAAACGCAGGATTGTTCAGCGTGTGGAATATGTCGCCTCAGTGGACGCCACCACGTGCGTTGTTGATACCATACTTATGACGGTTGCAAGTCGAGTCCCGCATAGCGACTGACGACTTGGCCCCACAGACAAACAGACGGCGGCCTCGCGGCTTCAGGTGACGATGTGTTCTCCCACGCTTGAGCAGCACAGGTGCTGGTATCGCCGAGGTGGGTTGACCCGGTGTCGGCGCCTGGGCCGGTTGACCGGGTTCCGGGGCGTCCCAGCGCTGCATGATGTTGACTGGCGGGATCGGTTGACCATTGTTCAGATTGACCCACCGTGCCGACCGCACCTGACGTCCGTTTGCATCGGGAACCCACTCGCTGATCACGCCCACCCGGGGTGCCTGGGACAGATCGGCACCCAGCATCTGACGAAGATAGCCGCGCGTGCGATCGAGCTGATCCGTGGTGGGCTGATAGTGGCCGCTGAAGTTGTCGATGTGCACAATCAAACCGTCTTTCACGAGCAACTGACCCGCGAGCGCAACCGGGTGCCCTGCCGATAGGCTCGAATGATGGATCTCGCCACTCTTGGGCGCAGAGTGCACGAACATACGTCCGTCAGCATCGACCACGAAGATAGGTACCGTCGTTCCATCACCGCGCAGGTTCAGCGGTTTGCGCTCAGGATCAGAAGCAAAGAACAGCCTGCCACCATTTTCTCGATCCACCACCACTTCAAGCGCAGCCCGTTCGGTGTCGTTGAAGTACGTCACCGCCCGGTCAACCTTTACCTGTTTGAGCGCCTCCCCGCGGTCCTCGCCCTGAAACTCCGCTGGCAGATCTCGCACGATCAGCCGGTTGGGTAGCTCCCTGGGAGGCTGGAAGGTTGGGTGAACCGCATTGGCTTCGAGTTGCCGCTGCAAAGTCGCCTGTTCGGCTGGGGTTAGCTCACGGGTCCCCTCCGAGTATTGCTGAACAGTCGCATAGCCCGGACCCGCAGTAGCGGGAACATCCGGTCCGTCCGCAGCAGACCCGTAAGGCAGTGCCAAGTACCCAGCTGCCGCCGGCGAATCAGCATCGGGCACATAGCCACTCACGGACCCTGCCCGCGAGCGCGGAGTGACGGCAGGATCGCCCGCCGCCATCGCATAGGCAGATGTGACCGTGTCATATGCCGAACGTACGGTGTCATAGGCCGATGTAACCGTGTCATAGCCTGAAGTAGCGGTCGAATAGCCGGGGGACAGCTGATCAGACACCGAACCCCTGGGCGGCACATCGCTGGCAGACGACGGGGCACGAGGACGTACCGACGCGTCTGCATCGCCCGTCGACGGCCGCGGGCCGGCGCCAGCAGACGTTTGGTCTCGGCTGATGCCGGTACTGCGCTGCTGAGACGCCCCGTCGCTGGAGGAATCGGAAACCGACCGGGGGCGCACCGGTACGACATCTGTTTGGGCTGGAGCCTCACTGACTGCACGGGGTCGTGCGGCGACTGACGGCGCATCGCCGACCTGAACGGGGCGCTGAACCGCCGCTGCATCGGCATCGGCCCTGGGGCGAACCGACGGCCCACCATCGTCACCGACGCGCGGCCTCGGAGCCGACGCATCACCGACAGCGCCTGCCCGAGGCCGTGTGACCGGCGCATCGGCAGATACCGGCGCACGGAGCACGGGTGGCGCATCGGTGAGCGCACCGGCGCTGCGCCGTGGCGCTGCCGGCGATGCGTCATCCAGCGGACGGCGCACCACTGGCGTGCTGTCGTTATCCGCGTCATTGCGACTTCTGACTGTGTTTCGCGGTGCCGCATTGTCGGGATCTCGGAACAGGTTGGACCCTTTCACCAGGTTGCCGCTGATGGTGCCACCCTGCGCATCGTCCGAACCGAGAGCGCTGGCCACGGTTCCGCGGACGTCAATGGAGACCGTTGGCGCGTTGCGCGTGAAGGTGGTGACCTCGCTGCGGGTGACTGTCCCTTCGATGTTCATGCCATCACTACCGGGTGCAGCCCCCACGAAATTGGCGCCCTGCCGTACGGTCAAGCCGCCCAAACCCACGGTTCCGCCATCAATTCCGCTGCGCTGGGCAGCCGTCTGACTATCGGTACCCGAAGATTCGGCTTTCAACATCACACCCGTGCTGCCCGCGTGGTTGAGCGTGTCGATCGCCTTGCCCTGTGTGCGATCGAACCGATCTCCAGCACTCAGGGCCGGGCTCTGGCCGTCCTCTTTCTTGTCACCACCGACATTGACCGACGACAGACCCACATAGGCATCGACCCGGGTTGCACTCTCCCGCACCCGGTCGGTGCGGGTTTCAACCGTGAGTGCGCCGCGAATCTCACCACTTACCCCGCCTCCGGCACTGATGTTGGCACCTGCCAGCGTGGCATTCCCACCCACGTTGAGTTCAGTACCGCCTGTGGTCTGGAACAAGGCATTCTGATTGGTGAGATTGTCCTTGTCGCGCAGATCAACATCTGCCTTCGCACTAAAGCCGAAGGACTTGCTACCACCGCCTGAGGCGGCTGCATTACTTCCTGCGCCCGCCGCATCGCCAGTACCACTACCGACATTACGCCCGCCGGATACCGACAAACCACCCGAGACATTCTTGGTGTCCACTTTTTCTGTGCTCTGAGCAGACTCCATCAGCAAGTTGCCACCCACGTTGACACGCGCTGTGCGGGCATTGGCCTGAGTACCCTCAAGCCGGGTATCGCCACCACTTGTGATGGACAACTGGCCGCCCGACTGAAGCGTTCCACCACGTCGAGTCTCGGTGCTCTCGTTTTCGCGCACACGCTCGAAGTCGACCGACGCACTGCCCCCACCATCTTTGGCGAGGTTCATGCTCTTGCCGACATTGAGCCCGGCCTGCACACCGGCACCATCGGCGCGACCGGTTCGAGACGTACTGCTCGACAGCGCTTGAAAATCGATATCACCACCCGCCGAAAGGCCGATATCGCCGGCCGCTCGAACACTGGTGCCCTGCAAGGTCAGATCACCACCTGCCGTGAGATTGGCTGACGTGCCAGCCTGAATGCTGACGGCACGGCCCGTGCGGCTGTCCTCTTGGCTGTTACCGGTCCGCGCGTTGGCGGCAACACTACCGCCAACACAAGTGAGATCCAGACAGGCACTGACCGAGAGCGTGGCGCCCCCAGACTGACTGGATGAAGAATTGCTGCTGGTGTCATTGGCCTGATCAAGCCGAAGGTTTCCGCCCGCATTGAGGTTGACAGCTGCACCGGCACGAACGGTTGAGCCTTCAAGTCGCAGGTCGTCTTCGGTGCGAATGCTGACATTACGACCAGCCTGGAAGCCGCCCACAACAGCCTGCGAGCTGTTGCTGCTGGTCTTTTCATTACTTCCAGCCGCCGTGATGGTGGCGCTAGCCTCTGATGCGGCATTGACAGCGACGGTCAGCGACGAATTGGCACTGGAGGTATCCGTCTGCGAGCGACGGGTATTGGCTGCCGCGCGGTTCTCGTAAGACTGAGCCGAGATATCGATATCGCCGCCCGCGCTGTAGCGCGTTCCCTCTTCTACGATTCCCTGCTTGGCGGTGACGGTGATGTTGCCACCCGATCGAATCTGAGTGACCACGGCTGTGCTGCTACCGTCACTGCCCGAGTAGCTGGAACCGGAGCCACCGATTGTCACCTGCGACTGCGGCGATGAGATGTTGACCTGCCTGAGCTCGCCACTGGCAATACCACCCACCGTGCCACCCAGACCGGTGGTCACACCCGCCGAGATGCCCGCCTCGTAGGTACGTCCGCTGTAGCTGCTTGAGGTTTCGTTGCGGGCCGCAATGTCCTCGATACGATTGGCCTCGAAGCTGATGTCACCCGCCGCGTCGAACTCTGCGCCCTCGCGTCGCAGCGTACCGCCTGCCGTGACAGAGATCCCGCCACCTGACCGAATCGAACTGGTCTGGGCTGTGCGCGTGGTCTCTTCACTTTGCTGCGTACCGCCCTGAGTCTTGAGCCCCCCCATGACGCCTTCGGTGCTGGCATCAGCCGAAATGCCGAAACGGTGCTGCTCCGCTGATGACTTTGTTTGGGTAGTGTCATAGGCCGCAATGATGTTCACGTCTTTGCCAGCCGAAATCAGAGCGCCGTTTTCTCCAGCGTCTATCTCTGAACCCTGCAACGTAACCGACCCCTGAGCTGCCAGAATACCGACACCCCGACCGCCGATTCGGCTGCCGGCGTTTGTGGTGCTGCTGCTTTCGAAAGAGCTGGTGCTCTTTTCGTAGCCACTGAATCCAGAGGCAGAAAATGGGGTGCCCTTGCTGGAATCGGCTGTGCTGTTGGAAGTGACTTCGGCAAAGAAGCCCTCGCGCTCGCTGCTGCCTGACGAGCTGCTCTGCAGGGCCACGCTGCGCACCGAGACATCGCCTGTTCGGGCGCGCAGCAACGCAACGCTCTCGCCGCCATCAACATCGGAGCCCAAGATGTCAACATTGCGGCCCGCATCAATGATCACGCCATTGCCGCCGCCCACCCGCGAACCACTGGCAGACTGGGTGGTGACCATCTCGCTGGTCGAGGTTCGATTGAGCGCGCCGCGGCCTTGCGTGCTGTGCTCCATCCGGCTCTCCAGCACCAGCGCGGTTACGTTCACGTCACGTCCGGCAATCAGGGAAGTACGACCGTCCGCCACCACATCGGCGCCGACAATGTTGATGTCCTGAGCGCCATCAAGACTCAGGTTGCCCGCAGCCACGATACCGCCACGCGGCCCAGCCACCGTGTAGTAATTGCGGCTGTCACCAACGCGCCGTGTCTCGGTGATGTTGTTGATGTTGCCAGCCAGCGACTTCAAGGAAACATCCCCGCCACTGATCAGACCACCAATGTTGTTCAGATCCCCACGCGACACGATCTGCAGCCGCGAGTTGGCGTTGATTTCTCCACCGCGGTTGGTGAAGGTATCGGTGGTGATCATTGCGCGCTCAGCCAGCACTTGACTGGTACTGCCAGCAGCACGTGTGGCATCGGTCAGGTACACCACCGGCACCAAGACCGTCTTTCCCGCAACCTGGGTGGCCACCATCCAGACGATGTCCTGCCGCAAGGCGGCAACCTGCTCGGCCGTGAGCGCGGTGCCAAGACTTAGCTGAAGCCGCGTGGACTCAGCCACAGCATTGTCCATCAGCATGGCCTGCTGTTCGTAGTCACTGTAGGCAGCCCGTATGAGCGCGGCCCCTGTCTGTGCCTGCACCTGCTCCCGAATCAACTTAGCCTCGTAGGCCGCATCTCCAAACCGCAGCAAGTAGTTCTCGGGCTTCAGGCCCAGCTTCTGCATCAGGTAGTCGGAGCCCAGATAGGGGTTGTCAAACGAGATCAACAGGGGGTTGGTCTCCACCAGATAGCCTGCTGACGGATCACGCGCCGCCACGAATCGACCGTTGCTGCCGGTGGGTAGCTGCAGGGACAACGGTGCCGGACCGCTCGCCTGAATCTGCTGACGATCGGGTACGGAAACACCGCGCGCACCAACCGCGCCGTCGATCAGCGGAGAGGTGGCTGACACGCCGCCGCCATCACCGCTGTTGGTGAAGTTACCGATGGAGGCGACCAGATTTCTAGCCTTGACGGTGCCGCTGACACCGGGGCTGAAGGTATCGTCGAGCTGTACGAAACCGGTCCAGTTGGTATCGGTATACCCCGTGAGATAGGAAGACTTGCCGAGCCAGTTGAGCTTATCGCAAACACTGCCGGTCAACCCGTTGGTGTGGCAGCCGTATTTGCGAATGACCTCGCGCCGAAAGGTCCGATTGGCCATCGCCAGCGAGGTATTGCTGAAGCTGCTGGTGGTGGCGTTGGTCAAACCTTCAATGGTGAGGGTATCGGTGCTGCTCAGTAACCCAGCCTCGTTGCGACCGGCATTCGTGACTATGCTGAGGTTGCCGCTCTCGACCGTAACGGACGGCGTGGCTGCCGCCACCGCTGCCGGACTACTCAGCCGCTCCTCATAGCGGTGATTTACATACCAGTCCTGACGTACCTCGCCGAGATCCCAGACGAAGTACGCCTTCTGCCCGGCGTAGTAGTCCTCGATGTTGTTGCTGTAGACCGGAAAAAAGCCCGAATCCTGGTTTGACCGGTCGCCGCGCAGGTCTTGGTTCCATCCGATCTGGTCATCCCGGTCCCAGGTGGGGCTCTCGCTCAGTGGCGAGCCTGTCTCCAGAGGCCGAGGATAGAACACAGTGGCCGGATTGGCATACGCATTGTTGGTGAAGCGGCAGTAGGCGAGCCGATCGGGGCAGATCTGCCAGGTTTCATCCAGAAAAACGAAGCTGGTTGCCGGGCGGCTTTCGAAGGCATTGACGAACTCGCCCACACGGATGATCAGCTCCTGGCCCACGGCCTCGACTTTGCCGTGGTTGTTGAACCTGAGTGACCCAGCCGTGGCATCAAGGCTGCCGATGACGGAGCGGTTATCGCTCAGGCCCGCCCGGCTGCTGCCCATGAGCAGGGTACCGCCAGTACCGTTCACAAGCACCCCGTTGGCACCCGCTGTCAGCACCATATTGCCGGAGCTGTACATCAGGCCATCATTGCGAAGCGTCGCCCCATCAGCCACCGAGACTGACAGATTATTCGATCCGCTCACGAACCCCGATGAACTGTTGGTGAAGCTGCCCGCGGTGGTGATGGCCAGGCTGGATGCGCCAGCTGCGTCATATACCTCGGCATTGCTGATTCGACCCGTATTGACGAAATCGCTGGAGAGCTCAAGCTGCGTGCGTGCACTGCCAATCAATGATCCGCCAAACTCGATGCAATCAGCACTCATGATGCCGCTGGAACAGAGCTGATTAAGTCTCAACACCGACTGGCCGCTACCACCGCTGAAGATGGCGCCGTTCTGAAGGTCCAGGCGATTCAACTCAAGCTCAAAGGCATTGGCAATCCAGGTGGCGCCCGACTCCAGGTAGATGCCCATCACATTGCCGGCGTTGCCATCGTCACGTTCGGCCCTAACCGTGCCGCCGACATCAAGTCTCGATCCATTGACGAACCGAAGGTAGCTCTCAGGACGCCCGGCCGACCGCTGCACGAACCGCAGATCGCCTCCCACCGCAAGCGCACCCGCGAAGATCTCGTCCTGTCCCAGTTCGACAAAACGGAGTTCTGCATTACCACCCGCGCCCAGGGCGTAGTTCTGCATACCCCCGGTGAATCCCCGCACAGCCAGCATCAACCGACGCCCGGCATCGGCCACCAGATCACCATCACTGACAGCCAGTCCATGTCGCGCCACTGTCAGGTCGCGGCCTGCCGTGAGGTTCAGCGCCCCTCCCGAGGACAGCAGCACGCTGTCGGTCGCGGCATTGACCTCACCCCCAAGCACCAGATCGCGCCCGGCACTGACGCTCAGGTTGCTGCCCGCGTCATAGCGCTGCCCGGCGGCCAGCCGCAGATCCTGGGCCGCCCAGACGTTCATCGACCGGCCAGCAACCCGCAGGCCCGACCCTAGGTCGGAAAAGGTACTGCGCGCCGACAACGACGCATCGCGGTCGGCATAGACCGTGCCATTACCAAGCGCCAGCGTGTCGGCGGCCAGCGCCACATCATCGACCCCGTACACCAGGGCATCATTGCCCAGGGTGAGCGTACCCGTGGCGTCGGCATCCACCACGCGGCCCACGGTCTGACCTGACAGCGTCACGGAATCGGCCCTGAGTGTGGCGGTGTTGGCGGCCGACCACTGCGCATCGACCTGCTGCGAGGCCTGTCGTGCCTGGATCGACAGATCGCGCCCAGCGTTCACCCACGAGTCGGTGTGGCCGCTGAGCGTGTCCGCCGTGAGGCGAATGTCGCGCCCCGCTTCCACGCCGCCCGCCAGCGTCATGGTGGAACCGGCTGACAGGGTCACATCACGGCCTGCGGCCACGCCGGCGTCAGTGCCCGCTGCCAAGGTGATCGAATCGGTGGCCGTGACGGTCACATCATTGCTGGCACGCAACTGCGCGGTGGCCAGGTCGATGGTGGCCGCCTCCAGTGTCAGGGCACTGCCGCTGCCGCGGCTCACCAGCAGGGACTCGCCCAACTGCAGGGCATTGCCCGCCTGCAGACTCAGCGCGGTGCCGGCATCCCAGCGTGCTGCATCGAGTGTGGCTGACCCGCCAACCGTCACATCAATACTGCCACCACTGTATCGGTCGGCCGTGCTGTCGCCCTGATCCACCAGTTCTGCGCCAGCCAGCGTCATGGAGGTCTGGCCACCGAGCAGGCCATCCTTGAGCTGCAGTGCGTCATCACTGGTGATGGACAGCGTGCGTCCTGCAAAGACAAGGGCATCGCTGCCCGAGGCGCCATTGCGGCCCGTCTCGACCGCGCCCTCAGCGCGAACGGTGATGTCGCGCTCGGCGCTGACACGGCCACTCAGGGTGACACGGCCGGCAGCGTCAAGCACCACGTCATCCACGGTGGCTGCCATGTCGCCGCGCACCGTGACACCCACGCCGCGCTCGGTGGACATGAGGCGGATGCGGTTGGCATACATGCCGCCCAGGGCGGCCACATCAATGGAGACGCTGGGCGCGGCAGTGCCATCGCTGGCGACGCTGGTGACACGACCGACATAGGTCTGATCGAACTGCCCCGTGGTAGCTGAGAGGGCCTTGGCCCACACGGGGCCATCAACGCGCAGCGTGCGGGTGAGCAGGTCGAAGCCGGCAGACTCGCTGGCATCGGCCCCATCGGCCCCGATGATGATGTCACCCTGGCGAATCTGGAAGCCACCCAGCTGACCGTTCGACTCGAAGGTGGGCAGGCCCGTGGTGAGCGTGATGCGGGGGGTGTTGATGAAGCCGCAGCCATTACAAGTGATGCCATATGGGTTGGCAATCACCAGTTCCGCGCGCTGACCGTGAACTTCCAGATATCCGTTGAGCTGCGAGCGATTGGCTGCCACCACCTCATTGAGGATGATTCCGGCAGCACGCCCCTGCAGGTTGGCATTGGCTGGTACGGTACCCGCCAGCAGCGAGCGTTGCACCTCGGTGGAATTGTTGAGCACCAGGCCCTGGCGATCCACATCGAAGCGTTGATAGCGGTTGTGCGAAACACCCGCTGCATTGGGAGTGGCGATATTGACCAGAGGCACCCCATTGGGCGAGGTATCAACTTGGGTGCGGCCATCAGCAGCCACCGGCGGGGCAGCCCGCAGGGGTATCGATGGGGTGCTTAGCGCAACGATTAGCAGGCTGACCAGGCCGCGGCGCAGCGGTGTGGCTCTGGTGGCAACAACGGGGAATTGATTCATGGTCAGAAGTCCTTCGAAGCGCGAAGGTGGAGGTAGCGATCGCTGGTACCGAGCCGTTCAGGGAGCACGGTGGGCCTGGACAGCGATATCTGGGCATTGAAAGAGCCATGATTAACACTCACACCAAGCGTGACGCCAGCCAGCGTTCCGCCAGGACCCCCAGCATCGGCGCGGATACGTCCGATATCCCAACCCACGAACGGGCGCAACTGGGTCTGTCCGACCGAGATAGGCATACCGGCTTCGTTACGCAACCAAATGCCCGAGTCACCCGAGATGCTGTAGCGCCGGAAGCCCCTCACCGAGAAGGGTCCTCCGATGAGAAACTGCTCGGTCCCGTACAGAGCATGCCTGGCGCGCTGCGCCGACAGCGACGACGACAGGGTGACGGACTGACCTGCCACCGATGATGATCCGGACAGCGAGGCGTTTGCCACGATCTTGCTGAACTGCGCCTTTGGTGCAGCCGAATCTTGCCCCGGGGTATCGCGCAGGGCACCAAAGGCATCGAGCCCACGCACCCAGGCCAGGTCGCCAGAGAGCATTGCTCCGCCAGTTCTTGTGGAGCCTGACACACCCAGATCAAGGGTGGCGAGCCGGCGCGAACTGCTCTCGAGCAGGGTGTCATTGAGTAAGTTGCGCGAACTCTTGACAGTCAGATTGGAGAAGGCCGACACCTTGCTGTCGCGATCCCTGAACAGCACCCGATCGATGCGCAGCCCCTGATTGGTGGACTTGCCGCTGGTTCTGAAGGTCGTTACAGCACCCTGCACCAGGCTGGCGTAGTCGAACTCGCTCGCCGTGAATGAAAATGTCCAGTAACCGTAGGGAATTGAGTAAAGTACCGACAAAGACCGCGACAGCTTGGTCTGTCGGTCGGCATCGCTGTTGATGCGCGTGGACAGGTTCAGGAAATCGTTGATGCCCAGCGGGTTATCGAGCGACAAGGCGACCGACACCAGATTACGCCCTGTGGATGCCGAACCCGTGTTGTCTGCTGCGGCGTTGACCGACCAGCGCTTGCGCGGTGCATTGCGCACCACCACTCGGGATGCTCCGGCCACGGTACCCGGCTCGATGTCCATGGTGGCGGCGTTCGATCGCAAGCGATTGATCTGATCGAGGCCCTGCTCGATGTCACGCAGGTTGAAAAGCTCCCCGCTCAGACCGGGAAATGCCGTGCCCAGATGCACCCCCTCGCCGTCGAGCCTGAAACCCTCGATCAAGCCTTCGAGCACCAACAGCTTTAGCGTGCCGCTGGATAGATCCTGTTCGGGCAGATACACCCGCGTGGTGGTGAAGCCGCGCACCAGATAGTGATTGGTGATGGCTTGCATGACGGCATTGATCTGGGCAAGGCTGATGCAATCGCCAATAACCGCCGCCGTGAGCTCGCGCAGCTCTGCTTCGTTCAGACGTCCTGCGCCATCGACCTGCACCGCGCGGATCGCAAAACAGCCAGATGCTGGCGCTGAACTGACCTCCTTTGGCTGCAGGTCAGCTCCCTCGGTGCGTGACCTCTGCTCAAGAATTTCCCGCTCGCGAGACAGCCGCTGCTGTTCCTCGAGCAGCAGCCGCTGGGCTTCGCGATTGGCGCGCTCAACATCCGTCTGGGCAAATGCAACAGCGCACACCAGGAAGATCAACCATGCCAGGAATAGACGAGCAGATGACATCGACACGAGGAATCAAGCAAAGACCCGATTTTCGTGGCTGTCATGACAGAAAAACATGGTACATGTGTAGTAGAAGCCTAATCAGCCAGTGGCAGCGCTAGGGACCATCCATCAGCAACGCAGGATGAGATGGTCGCCCGCGTACACATTCACCGCTTCTTCGTTGAATGTGCAAACCGGCCCAAAAAATCGAACCGGGTGGCCCCATTCGAAAACGTGACCTTGTCACGGGTCACATGGCAGTGCCACTGCTCTAATGTCCCATCAGGCGAGACCATGGCCAAACTTTTTGGGTGTGAACACCGCGGCACATGTGTGCCCAGGGGCTCTCCCAGAAACATAGCGAATCCATGCAACGGTTGGCCATACATAAATGTCTGATTTTCCGAAATTTCTATAGATTAATCCCCATGAAGCCGCTATTGTTTCGGAATACCATGAACACAGTGGTGCCCAACATTTTTGAGCCACCCGCAACTGAAATTCCGAAATGACTGACCCATCCCCCCGCCAACCGACTCGCCTGACCCAAGCCGGCGCGTTGGGCGCAGTCGTGCGCGAACGCAGGAAGTCCCAGTCGCTGCGCATCGACGACGCTGCCGGGCTGCTCGGCGTCTCGGCTGACCTCATGTCGCGGCTTGAGAACGGCCAGGGGTCGGTGCGGCTGGACAAGCTCTTGGCTGTACTCGATGGCCTGGGACTCACGTTGATGGTGTTGCCCAAGGAACACCCGTGGGTACGCGAGGTATCCAGTGACAGCCCAACGCCCTCCAACAGCGAGCCCGGGGCGTGAGGCGGCAGGCATGAGCCACGCACTGCACGTCTGGGCCGAGGAAGCCAAGGTTGCCACCATTGAACATGAAGGGCGCGACGACCGCTGGGGTCTGCGCTACGCAGAGCCCTGGGTGATGGCTGCGCAGTCCTACCCGTTGTCACCCGCTCTGGCCTTGGCACGACCGGGTGCTGACCACGCCTCGGCGTCTATCAAGCGCTTCATCGAGCATCTGTTGCCCGAGGGTCGTACCCTGGATGTAGCGGTGGCCTACAACGGTCTGGCCAAGTCGAGCATCTTCGGTCTCATCTGGGCCCTCGGTGCTGAGACGGCCGGAGCGCTACGTTTTACCGGTGATGCAGCGGCAGCACAACCAGCGGGCGAACCCGTGTTGCGAGAAATTCCCCTTCAGGAGCTCGACCAGCGCATTGCCGAGCGCGAACACGTGCCGCTGACGGTGTGGGATGGCCAGGTGCGCATGTCGGTGGCCTACAAGTACGAACGCAACCTGGGCAGCGCACCGGCGGTCAGCCACATTCGCGACGGCGTGAGCTTCGAGCGCCTGTTCGGCTGCGCCGACCTCACCGCCAACAAGGCTGCTTCGCGGCTGGCCATGCTGCGGTGGGCCCTCTTCCAATTCCTGATTGGCAACAGCGACGCGCACGGCAAGAACTTCTCGTTCTTTGTCCGCCCGGGCGGTCTGCTGGAACCCACACCCTGGTACGACCTGGTGAGCGTGTTGCCATACGACGGTTTCGACACCGAGATGGCCATGGCCTACGGCGATGTCTTCAATCATGCCGAGGTGTCACCCTTTGCCCTGGCGGACTTCGCGGCGCGCTGTGGCATCGACCGCAAGCTGATGCGTCGAGAGGGGCAGCGACTGGCGAAGCTGGCAGCAACGGAGGTCACGGTACAGGCCCAAGCCGACGATTACGTGGGCGAAGAGGAACGTGCCTTCATTCAGGGCGTCGCCTCCTTCGTGACCAAACAAGCTCAGCGGTTAAGCCAACTCGTGGCGGAGGCCGCTCACTGGAAGGACGAGCACCTTTAACCTGACTTGCTTGCCGACTGCCATGCCGAGCGCATCCGAATGTTATCCACACCCTTGCCCACGGTGTCTGTGGGCAGATCTAGGGCTGTGGAGAAGCCTCCAGCCGCCCGGTGTCGAAACCGGCTGCCTTCAACCTGTCTAGCAAGGCCGCATAAACCGCCGGATCGACCTTGGGGGTGCGCGAGAGGATCCAGAGGTATTCGCGGCTGGGCTCGCTGACGGCCGCGAGTTGGTAGCCGGCATCGAGGTCAATGACCCAGTAGTTGCCCCACACCATGGGCAGGAACGACAGCCAGGCCGGCGCAAACCGCACCTTCAGCCTGGAGGAGTTCTCGTCACCGACCTGCCTGGCCCTGCCCACCGCTTCGGCCATGTCACCATTGGCTTTCTGGCAGCGGTTGATCACCTCGATCTGGCCGGCGTCCAGCAGTCGGTATTCGGCCCGGGTGTTGGCCGCGCACATGCTCTGAAACCGGTTCGGGAACTTGGCCACTTCGTACCAGGTGCCGAGGTAGCGGGGCACGTCCAGGCTCGCGATGGGCGTGACGGGCGGGGGTGCGCTCGCGGCCTGGGCCTGCGCAAGCGTCCAGGCGGACGCTGCCAGGCATGCGATCATCCAGACCCGCATCCGCCAGCGAAGCCGTGCGTCAGATCGGAAAGCAACATGGGGGGAGGCATGGGGGGCAGTGGCCATCGTGGGATCGGCTGGGATGTGCATCGTCCAGCCAATATAAACCACCGTATGTGCACACGGTGCGTGTGGAAACGGCGTGCTTTATGAGTTGAATCATTGATGAACCATCCAGAAGATCACCCTCACGACATGGCCAACGCACGAACGCAGGCCATGCTCAAGCGCTTGCACCAGGCGATGGCCGACATCGAGGCCGAGATTGAAGCCCACCACGGCGTGTATCCCTACAACCATGGGCGGGTGACTCAATCGGAGTTGTGTCGGCGGGCCGATGTGAAGAAGGCCACGCTGCAGACACCCCTGCACAAGGAAACCACCCGGCTAGAGGTCATGGCCTGGCTCGATGGCTTGAGCGTGAAGCTGGCCGACACGCGCGATGCGACCCGGCAACGGGTGACGGCGGTGGCAGACGGATTGAGCGCCGAAGTGAAGCGACTCAAGCGTGAGCTGGAAGCTGCCCATGCCCGGATTGACGAGCTGATGGCGGAACTGCAGCGGTTGCGATCCTCACCTCAAACCTGAGCAAAGACCCCTCAGCGTCAACCCTGACTCTGATTCCTAGGCATGACCCGATGGGGATGCAACAAGGTCGATGCGTTGTTTCTCTTCACGTTGCGTGAGACCTGCTGGTCCAAGAACCCCAACCATGCTGGGTTCGATCGGTGACACATCAAGGAGGCGCAACGGTTACATCCAAGAACGAAGGATTTGGAAAGATGGATGACATGGGGTCACCTTCAAAGGTCGTGCTGGGTCTGGGATTGGGTAGCTATGCAGCGGAAGGGGGCTGTGGGCCGTGAAACCTGATTGGCCCATCAGGTAAACAGCACCTTTCCACACGCGCCTCTGGTGACCGACCGGAAATGAGCGGGTAACGGTCCACCAGGCGCCACCCGCCCGAATTTCAGATGTCCATTCAGTGGCTGCTTGACGTATTCTTGAGACCACGCCAGCACCTACATGGGTGACAGCGCTCCGATAATTCTGGTGATGTGATCGCAGCCCATGAGCCTCCCAGACAAACCCCGACCTGGCCCGGATTCCGGCCCCACTGGCAGCCTCTCCCGGGGCGCTGAGGCTTCTCGGTGGCTGCCGTGGGTTCCGGGCCTCATCACTTTAAGAGCCTACCAGGCCAAATGGCTGCGCCACGACGTTGTCGCCGGTCTGGTCCTGGCCGCCATGCTGGTACCGGTGGGCATTGCCTATGCCGTCGCCTCGGGCCTGCCGGGCATTTACGGTCTGTACGCCACCGTGGTTCCGCTGCTCGCCTATGCCGTATTCGGGCCCAGCCGGCTGATGGTGCTGGGGCCAGACAGTGCGCTGGCCGCGCTGATCCTGGCGGTGGTGCTACAGCATTCGGGGGGCGATCCGGTGCGCGCGGTCGCACTGGCTGGGGCCATGGCCGTGGTCTCAGGCGTGGCCTGCATCGTTTTTGGGCTATTGCGCCTGGGCTTCATCACCGAGCTGCTGTCCAAGCCCATCCGCTATGGCTACATGAACGGTATCGCGCTGACGGTGCTGATCAGCCAGTTGCCCGCGCTGTTCGGATTCACGGTGAACGGCAGTGGTCCGTTGCCCGATCTGTGGGCCATCGGGGTGGCGGTGACCGAGGGACAAACCCACTGGCCCAGCTTGTTTCTGGGTGCTGGAACACTGGCCATCATCTTGCTGCTCAAGAACCACCAGCGCCTGCCAGGCATTCTCGTGGCTATCACGGCAGCCACACTGGCAGTGGGCGCACTGGACCTGCAACACATCGCCAACGTGGAGGTACTCGGCGCCTTCCCGCAAGGACTTCCCGCTTTTGCCGTTCCCTGGATCACCTGGGCCGACCTCAGCGCGGTGGTGATGGGCGGTCTCATCATCGCACTGGTGTCGTTTGCCGACACCAGCATGCTGTCGCGCGCCTATGCAGTGCGGACCAGGACACACGTCAACCCCAATCAGGAAATGGTCGGACTGGGTGCCGCCAACCTCCTGACCGGGTTTTTTCAGGGCTTTCCGGTCAGCAGCAGTTCTTCGCGTACGCCGGTAGCAGAAGCGGCGGGGGCACGCACGCAACTGACCGGGGTGGTGGGCGCGCTGGCGGTGGGACTGATGCTCGTGGCGGCGCCCGACCTACTGCGCCATCTACCCACCAGCGCACTGGCCGCTGTGGTGATCGCGGCTGCGGTGGGGCTGTTCGAATTCACCGACCTGCGCCGCATTCGGCGCATACAGCCTTGGGAGTTCTGGCTATCGGTCGGGTGCACCGCCGGGGTGGTGGTGCTGGGCGTCATTCCTGGTATCGGACTGGCCATCGTGGCGGCCGTCATCGAGTTCCTGTGGGATGGCTGGCGCCCGCACTTTGCGGTGCTGGGGCGCGCCGAAGGCGTGAAGGGTTACCACGACATCGAGCGCTACCCCGACGCCCGCCAAGTTCCGGGACTGGTCCTGTTTCGCTGGGATGCGCCGCTGTTCTTCGCGAACGCAGAGTTTTTCCGCGAGCGAGTGCTCCAGGCCATCGGCGGATCGCCCACGCCGGTGCGCCGGATCGTGGTGGCGGCAGAGCCCATCACCAGCGTCGATGTGACTGCCGCAGACATGCTGGCCGAACTGAGCGAGTCACTCAGGGCTGCCCAAGTGGAACTTTGTTTTGCCGAATTGAAAGACCCCGTGAAGGACAAGCTCCAGCGTTTTGGTCTGATCGAGCACCTGGGCGCAGCAAGCTTCTTTCCCACGCTGGGGGTCGCGGTCAGCGCCTATGTGGCAGCCCATGCCGTGGAATGGGAAGACTGGGAAGAACGCCAGGGATAAAACGCAGCTCGGTCCGTGCAGACTCTGCGTCTGCCAGCAAGCTTCGTAACGCAGACCCATCTACCTTGCCCGATGCAAAGGCTGCCACCGGCCTGGACTTGGCGTTTCAGGAGACGGATGTGCAGCGTAAGCAGTGTCAACGGACATTGGCCTCCAGGCGCACAGACCAGCGTCTGCTCCAGACACCGGACATTGAATCGAGTCGCATTTGACGATGCCACGTCCCTTCTAGGCCGACCAACGGTCACGGGGCATAGGCACTTGATTTAAAGCACAGCTTCCAAGCCCTTGCGTTCCAGCAGGTTGAGCAGCTTGAGGGACGGCCCGCTGGGGTGCTTGTCCCCCAACTCCCATTTGCGAACCGTGGACGGACTGGTGTTGAGCACCGAGGCCAGCACGGTCTGGCTGAGCTTGAGGTGTTCTCGCAGCGACCGAATGCGCTCGCTGTCATAGGGCGGGATGGGCTCCAGGCACAGAGCCTCCAGCTTTTGCTGTTTGCGCTTGTCGATGAAACCCAGCCGGTCCAGATCGGACGCCGTTTCGTGCACCGCTTCCAGAATCCGGCTTTTGGCTCGGGTCTTGGCGTGGGTCTTGACTTTAGTGTCCATGGCAAATCTCCTGCAAGCTGCCGTCTTCCACGGCGGTGTTCAACTGGGTGGCGGTCAGGCCCAGCAAAGAGGCCGCCAGCACCTGTAACGCCTCCAGTTCGGTTGGCGTCACATTGGCTCGTTCGTTTTTCTCGAAGCCGTAAACAAAGAACCAACGGCTGCCTTTCGGGTGGCCACCAACGTGCGTGCACCCCCGCGCTTACCGCGACCGGGCAACGCCACACGCTTCTTGAGCACGTCACCACCCCATTCGGCATCGATGAGTCCAGCCACCATTTCACTGACAGCAGCACACAGGGCAGCGTCGGTCAGGTCAGACTTGCGCAGCCACCGGCTGAAATGGCGGGTTTTGAAGACACGTCGCATGGTTAAATTATGCCACCTAGTGGCATATATTTCAACCACTGACCTAATCAACTGTTGCCTTGGGGGACAGGCAGGTCTATGCTGAATGCAGTCATGGATCCAGCCAGGCACAGATCGAATTCAGGTAAGTCTGATGACGACAGGACGCTTTTCAGTATGTGCCTTTTACAACGACGCCAAGCCGCTGGTAGGGCACAGATTTTTTGGGGAAAAGTGGTAACCCAAAATCACGTAAGTCATTGATTTTGGCGCGGCTGGCGGGGATCGAACCCACGACCCTCGGCTTCGGAGGCCGATACTCTATCCACTGAGCTACAGCCGCGCACAGCCTTGCATTCTATCAGGCCCGGTCATCCCATCGGCCGCCGGTTCGGCAGACCGTTATAATTCGAGTGATTACCCTACTGTTCCGCACCAGAGGACTCCATGAGCGACGCGCACGATTCTCATACCGGCCCCATCAAGACCCCGAAGCAACTGCTCTGGACGTCGTTCTTTTCCTTTGTGCTGCCTGTGTTCCTGATCATCGGCCTGGTGTTCTATGTCACCAAAGCCGACAAGCCGGCTGCCGGCGCTGTGGATCAGGAACTGGCCACCGCCATCCGTATTCAACCCATTGGTTCGGTCGAACTGCGTGACGGTAACCGCGTGCTGCAAGCCGGCGATGCCGTCTACAAGGCCCAGTGCGCTGCCTGTCACGATGCCGGCCTGGTGGGCGCGCCCAAGTTCGGTGTCGCGGGCGACTGGTCGGCCCGCCTCGGTCAGGGTCTGGACGGTTTGGTCAATGCCGCCCTCAAAGGCAAAGGCGCCATGGGAGCCCAAGGTGGCGGCGCCTTCGACGACATCGAAATTGCCCGTGCCGTGGTGTTCCTGGCCAATTCGGGCGGCGGCAAGTTTGAAGAGCCCGCACAACCTGCCCCGGCCGAATAAGACCTCTCACACCACCGGTCGATCAAGCCCGCTTCGCGGGCTTTTTTCATGAACTCAACGTGCACGAACCGAACCGTGAAGGGATGCGGGGCTGAGTACGTAGCCGGCTTGCTGCGGCAGTGCGGCAAAGTTCACACTCTGAGGACACCAGACACCCTCTGACACCCATTCAGCGGCCTGGTGCATGTCCTGGCTGTGGACCACCCCACAGCCGATATCGGTGATCAGGTACAGGCACCCCTCCTCATCCACCTGACTGTACCGGTACGAAGCCCGCTGCCCGGTATGCGAGGTCACCGACAGGGGTGTATCCAGACGCCACACCCAGGGTGCCCGCTCAAGCTCCACAAACACGCGTTGCGGCCCATTCTGGAAATACCAGCAACCTTGCTCGTCACAGGCATAGTTACGGTGAATGAAGCCCATCAGCTTGTCGTGCTTGAGTTCCGACCCCTTGCTGACGGCTTGCGCGCCCTCGCCAGCAAACGGTCCAGCGGCCTGCGCGGCCTCATCGCGCATCCACCACCTGCCTCGTGCATCCAGTCCGAGCCAGCCGTAACAGTCGGGAACGTTCGGCCACTTGGCCATTGCAGCCCTGACCACCTCATCCATGGGCCCCTCCCTTCGGATCCATCAGCCAGTCGCACACCGCAGATGGCATCGCATCCAGCGCCAACCATGAAGCGGCTCGGCCTGTCGTCGCTTTTCCCCGGTGAGCGAATCCCACATGCCCTCCCTGATCAGGCTGCCAGAGGCACACCCGATCGCTCACATCGCCTGGACCGGGCAAGGAGTGCGAAGGCACAAACGGATCGTTTCGCGCATTCAGCACCAGAGTGGGCAACTGGATCTCCTTCAACCGGTGGCGCGAAGAAGCCCTCGTCCAGTAGTCGGTCACGCCCCGATAGCCATGCAGTGGGGCCGTGAACACATCATCAAATGCCTCCAGCGTTTGCGCACGCAAGGCTTTATCGAGGTCGAACAAGCCCGGATACTGTGACCATTTCTGACGGGCCTTGCGTTTCATGGTGCGAAGGAACATCCGGGCATACAGCTGACGGTTCACCCCGCGGTCGATGGCTTTGCCTGCTGCCATCAGATCGAGTGGCGAACAAATCGCCACCACGGCATCCACCACGCGGGCCGCTTCAGCACCGGCTTCCTGAGCCCAGCGCAACAAGGCATTTCCCCCTAACGACACGCCCACCGCCCATACCGGTCCGCCTCCTCCATGGCGGGCACGAATCTCCTTAAGCATCCAGCCAATTTCCGCCGCATCGCCTGAATGATAGGCCCGGGGTGCCAGATTGATCTCGCCCGAACAGCCCCGGAAATGGGGAACCACATACCGCCACCCTCGATGTCTGGCCTGCGAGGCAAATGCCAGTGCGTAATGGCTGGCCGACGAGCCTTCCAGGCCATGAAACAGCACCAGCAGGGGCTTTTCGACTGACTCCAGACTGGAACCGTCCAGTTGGTCCACATCCACAAAATCGCCATCGGGCGTGGTCAGCCGCTCTCGGTGGAATGTCAGACCCGTGGCAGCCCGCCTTCCCCACCAGGCAGCACCAATGGTCTGCACATGCCCGCCAGGCAGCCACCAGGGTGGTTCATACAGCCAGCGCATACCCGCCCTCAGTGCAGCACCTTGTTGGGATAAGTGATGCTGGCAATTGGTTTTCGGGTACCCGGGCTGGCGTGGTGTACCGCCATCCTCCATCCGGTGGCGGTGAGCACATACACATTCGTTGCAATCACCGACGCCTCGAGCAACCCGTCATCGGATGGAAGCACCACCGTTTCGAGCACGCTGTGAACGGCGCAAGCCCCATAGACGGACCGGTGCAGCACCTCGGGCTGAACCGTGATCGGGCCGTGTTCGAACATGGCCGCAAACGACTCACGGATGGCCCGATGACCCAGCAATCGTGGACCACCCGGGTGGATGCAGACCGGCTCTTCCTCATCCGACCAGCACGCCATCAACGCATCGATTCTCGCGTTCTGTAGCGCCTCGTAAAACGATTGCTCGATCTGTTCGGGCGTCGGGTGAGAGGGAAGGATTGAGCGCATCGTCTGATTGTGCCCCCAAAAACAAAACCGCCTGGCGGGCAGGCGGTTTTGCAGACACAACGGCATGCGGTTCAACGCTTCTGGCGGTACTTTCGCAACGCGGCGATCTGGGCCGCCATCACCGCCAGCTCGGAAGTGGCCTTGGCCAGGTCCACATCGCTCTTGGCATTCTTCAGGGCCTCTTCCGCCGACTTGCGGGCGTCACTGGCCTTGGCTTCGTCCAGATCCTTGCCACGGATGGCCGTATCGCTCAACACCGTCACGACACGGGGCTGAACTTCTAGGATTCCGCCAGCGACGAACACGAACTCCTCGCCTCCATCGGCCTTCTCGATGCGCACGGCACCAGGCTTGATGCGGGTGATCAGTGGCACGTGGCCCGGCAGAATACCGAGTTCACCCGTTTCACCGGGCAGAGCGACAAACTTGGCCGGACCACTGAAGATCGACTCTTCGGCGCTGACCACCTCGACTTGGATCGTGCTCATGACGCCTCCTTAGGCTGCGAGTTTCTTGGCCTTTTCGAAGGCTTCGTCAATGGTACCGACCATGTAGAAGGCCTGCTCGGGCAGGTGATCGCATTCGCCGGCGGTGATCATCTTGAAACCACGGATGGTTTCAGACAGCGGCACGTACTTGCCAGGGGAACCGGTGAACACCTCGGCGACGTGGAACGGCTGCGACAGGAAGCGCTGGATCTTCCGTGCGCGGGCCACGGCCAGTTTGTCTTCCGGTGCCAGTTCGTCCATGCCCAGAATGGCGATGATGTCGCGCAGTTCCTTGTAGCGCTGCAGCGTGCCCTGCACCGCACGGGCGGTGTTGTAGTGGTCCTCACCCACCACCAGCGGATCCAGCTGACGGCTGGTGGAGTCCAGCGGGTCCACGGCGGGGTAGATACCCAGCGCAGCGATGTCACGCGACAGCACCACGGTGGAGTCCAGGTGGGCGAAGGTGGTGGCAGGCGACGGGTCGGTCAAGTCGTCGGCTGGCACGTAAACGGCCTGAATGGAGGTGATCGAGCCCACCTTGGTGGAGGTGATGCGCTCCTGCAGACGGCCCATTTCTTCGGCCAGTGTCGGCTGGTAACCCACGGCGGAAGGCATACGACCCAGCAGCGCGGACACTTCGGTACCGGCCAGGGTGTAACGGTAGATGTTGTCCACGAAGAACAGCACGTCACGGCCTTCGTCACGGAACGATTCGGCGATGGTCAGACCGGTCAGCGCCACGCGCAGGCGGTTACCCGGCGGCTCGTTCATCTGACCGTACACCATGGCCACTTTGGATTCGGCCAGGTTGTCGAGGCGAACCACGCCGGAATCCGCCATCTCGTGATAGAAGTCGTTGCCCTCGCGGGTACGCTCACCCACGCCAGCGAACACGGACAGACCGCTGTGCGCCTTGGCGATGTTGTTGATGAGTTCCATCATGTTCACGGTCTTGCCCACGCCGGCACCACCGAACAGACCCACCTTGCCGCCCTTGGCGAACGGGCAGACCAGGTCGATCACCTTGATGCCGGTTTCCAGCAGTTCGGTGGAAGGCGACAGTTCGTCGTAGGCCGGGGCCTTGCGGTGAATGGAGGCGGTCAGGGTCTGGTCGACCGGGCCGCGCTCGTCGATGGGGGTACCCAGCACGTCCATGATGCGGCCCAGCGTGGCCTTGCCCACGGGCACGGTGATGGGGGCGTTGGTGTTGGTCACGACCATGCCGCGACGCAGACCGTCGGAAGAGCCCAGCGCAATCGTGCGCACCACGCCGTCGCCCAGCTGCTGCTGCACTTCCAGCGTCAGGGCCGAACCTTCCATCTTCAGCGCGTCATACACGCGCGGCATCTGGTCACGGGGAAACTCGACGTCCACCACGGCGCCGATACACTGAACAATCTTGCCTTGAGCTTGAGCCATGATTGAGTCCTTTAAATTCCTGTATGTCTTGAGGCACCGGCCTTAAACGGCGGCGGCACCTGCCACGATTTCCGACAGTTCTTTCGTGATGCCAGCCTGACGGGTCTTGTTGTAGACCAGCTTCAGCTCGTTGATCACGTTGCCGGCGTTGTCGGTGGCAGCCTTCATTGCCACCATGCGGGCCGATTGCTCGGACGCCATGTTCTCGGCGACGGCCTGGTAGACCTGCGACTCGATGTAACGCACCAGCAGTTCGTCGATCACGGTCGGCGCATCGGGCTCGTAGAGGTAATCCCAATCGTGCCCGGCTTCGCCCTTTTCCAGATCCTGTGCAGTCAATGGCAGCAGCTGCTGGATCACCGCTTCCTGTTTCATCGTGTTGATGAAACGGGTGTAGCAGAGATTCACCGAGCTGATGCGACCTTCCGTGTAGGCATCCAGCATGACCTTCACCGCACCGATCATCTTTTCCAGATGGGGCGTGTCGCCCAGACCGGTCACGTGAGAAACCACCTTGGCGCCAATGCGGTTGAGAAAACCCAGGCCCTTGTTGCCAATGGCCACCGCCTCGGCGCTGCTGCCCTTGGCCTGCAGTTCCCTGAGCTGATTGGTCACCAGACGCAACACGTTGGTGTTCATGCCGCCGCACAGGCCCTTGTCGGTGGTCACCACGATCATGCCCGCCACCTTGGCATCCGTGTTGGACACCATGAAGGGGTGGACATACTCGGGGTTGGCACGGCTCAGGTTGGCCGCGATCTGGCGCACCTTCTCGCTGTACGGGCGGGCCATGCGCATGCGATCCTGCGCCTTGCGCATCTTGGAGGCGGCCACCATTTCCATGGCTTTGGTGATCTTCTTGGTGTTTTCCACCGATTTGATCTTGCCGCGTATTTCCTTGCCTGCTGCCATTGATGCTCCTTAATCGGTCGCTTGCGCGCCGCTTCAGTAGGTGCCGGTCTTCTTGAACTCGGCGATGGCAGAGTTCAGTTCGGCTTCGGCGTCCTTGTCCATGGCCTTGGCACTTTCGAGCTTGGCCAACAGGGCAGCGTGCTTGCTCTTCAGGTGAGCGTGCATGCCGGCTTCGAATGCCAGGATCTTCTTGACATCCACATCGTCCATGAAGCCCTTGTTCACAGCATACAGCGTGGCGCCCATCAGGCTGATCGACTGGGGCGAGTACTGGGCCTGCTTGAGCAGTTCGGTCACGCGGGCACCACGGTCCAGCTGCTTGCGGGTGGCTTCGTCGAGGTCGGAAGCAAACTGTGCAAAGGCCGCCAGTTCACGGTACTGGGCGAGGTCGGTACGGATACCACCCGACAGGCTCTTGATGAGCTTGGTCTGGGCCGCACCACCCACGCGGGACACCGAGATACCCGCGTTGATCGCGGGACGGATACCGGCGTTGAACAGGTTGGTTTCCAGGAAGATCTGGCCGTCGGTGATCGAGATCACGTTGGTCGGCACGAAGGCGGACACGTCACCGGCTTGCGTTTCGATGATCGGCAGGGCCGTCAGCGAACCGGTCTGACCTTTGACTTCACCTTGGGTGAAGGCTTCGACGTAGTCGGCGTTCACACGAGCGGCACGCTCCAGCAGACGGCTGTGGAG
>QLAH01000167.1_pt1 | contig 52718 bp, 44 predicted proteins | sample 4693081 | NCBI WGS metagenome assembly QLAH01 (sample SAMN09425401, study PRJNA476045) | Lake water metagenome, whole genome shotgun sequencing project. | reverse complement strand
CTTTCTCGCCTGGCATCCAATATTTATACGTTTCTAAAGTAGGTCTAGGATCTGCAATACTATTGATAACCCATAAATCTTTTACTCGTCTATTATCAGTAACATCTACTACAAAATATTTAGCATCTGGCGACCAAAGTATAAATGCCGGCCTTCTGATTCCTTTATTCTTTTCTCTATCCACATTGGTCTCTCCATTACCATTATTGTGATATCCAAAATTTTCAATACCATCTTTGGTTAATTGTGTTTCAACAATTGAAGAATCTTTGTCATTAACGAGCGCCTTTTTGTAATTGGCCCAGTCCATTGAATATAGATTATTGTTTTTACCAAAAATGACAATAGAACTATCAGGAGCAATACTTGCCCAGTTTGGCTTTCGCTTGGTTTTGACTGGATCCGTTATTTCAACTAAGTCTCCATTCAAAATATTATATTCAAAATAAAACACTTTCTTCTCCATAACTGGAGGAGTACCTTTTTTTGCAGCAGTATCCTTTTTGGGAACGTCTTTAGTTGTTTTCACTTCAAAACTTATCCAATTTTCGTCTCGGATAAACTTCATACTATCGATGTTCAAATGCTGGGCATCCATTGGATCATCTGTAATACGAGTAAGTTTGGCGGCAAGTAACGCATTGTCGAACAACTGCTTTTTCTCCCCCTTTGCTGCGTCTACGATATACCATTTTTTCCCTTCGGTAGTTTCATACATATACCAAAAACGGTCAGACTTTTTTAGCCAGTGTGGATCTACTCCTAAGCTAAAAACCATTTTCTGAACCTTATTGGGTGAAAAACGAGCAGCCAATTCATAGTTGGCTTTTGCAACAGGTGTTTGCTGTGCCGTTATTGAATAACTGATCATTAATAACAAGAACAATTGAATTAATCTCATGGCCATATAAATTTTGGTTGCTCAAAATAAAGGTTTAAGGCTTTGGCTGCGAACCTTTTATCAAAAAAATCGGTGGATAGCTTTACTTTGCGGTAAAATATAGTTTATGCTGCCTGTTTTTGAATCTACCTTGGAGTTTTCATTAGCATTAGACAAAAATGATTCATTGCACCATTTTAGAAATGAATTTTATTTTCCACAACATAAGGGTCAAAATGCAATTTATTTCTGCGGTAACTCATTAGGCCTCCAGCCTAAATCGCTTGCAGCAGCCATTGATACCGAATTAACCACTTGGAAAGAGATTGCAGTAGGTGGCTATTTTAATGGAGCTAATCCATGGTTATATTATCAAGAATACCTAAAAGCTCCGCTTGCAAAATTGGTTGGAGCTAACGAATCAGAAATTAGTGTAATGAATGCATTAACGGTGAATTTGCATTTATTGATGTTAAGTTTTTACAAGCCTACGAATAGTCGATTTAAAATCATGATGGAAGCAGGTGCTTTCCCTTCTGATCAATACGCGGTTGAAACACTTGTAAAACACTTCGGACTTGACCCAGCTATTGCTATTGTAGAAATTAGTCCATTGGCTGACAGTAAAACACTAACAACAGAACAAATTGTTCAAGCCATTCAGAAAGAGGGAGATGCTTTAGCAATGGTGATGTTTGGGGGTATTAATTATTATAGTGGCCAGTTTTTTGACTTAAAAACGATCACATCAGCTGCCCATCAAGTAGGCGCTATTGCCGCATTTGACCTTGCTCATGTTACAGGAAATATTCCATTACAATTACATGATTGGGAGGTAGACTTTGCAGCTTGGTGTAGTTATAAATATTTAAATGCAGGGCCTGGAGCCGTAGGGGGATTCTATATCCACGAAAAACATGCATCCAATATTAATATGCCCCGACTTGCTGGTTGGTGGGGCAATGATGAAAAAGAAAGATTTAAAATGGAGAAAGGATTTATTCCTAAGCGTGATGCAAGTGGATGGAATATTAGTACGGCACAAGTATTTAATATGGTGGGATTAAAAGCTTCTTTAGCCATTATTGACAAAGCCGGAATTTCATCGCTAAGAGCCAAAAGCATCCTCTTAACTAGCTATCTTGAATATTTATTAAGTCAATTAAACAATGTCTCTTTTGAGATTATAACCCCTTCGAATACTGAAGAAAGGGGGGCTCAATTGTCGTTATACTTTACAGCAAAAGCAAAGGAAATACACAATAAATTAATTGAAAACGGAGTAATTGTAGACTATAGAGAACCTGGTGTTATAAGAGTGGCTCCTGCCCCATTGTATTGCAGTTTTGAAGATGTATATCGTTTTTATGAAATTCTAAAAAACAACTTTTAACAATGAATCATAGCATTAGTTATTTGGCATTAGGGGATTCCTATACAATTGGAGAATCCGTTCCTTTACACGAATCTTTTCCTTATTTAACCACACAAATGATTCGTAAACAAAAAATTGCTATTCATGCACCTGAAATAATTGCAAAAACAGGCTGGACTAGCTCCGAATTGGCTGAACAAATATTAAAGACCGAATTAAATACGCACTATGATTTTATTAGTTTATTAATTGGAGTAAACAACCAATACAGGCATTTATCCCTTAATGATTTTAGAAGCGATTTTGAATACCTACTTAAAAAATCAATTCATTTAGCTAATGGCAAACCACAAAATGTAATAGTATTATCTATACCTGATTGGGGTTGTACTCCTTTTGCTAAAGAAAAAAACCCGGGGTCCATTGCCGTTGAGATTGATTCGTTTAACCATGTTTGTGCACAGTTTGCTGCGGATTATCATACGCAGTATATTGATATTACAACAGCAACAAGAGCAGTAAGTGTTCATCCTTCTGCGCTTGCTGCTGATCAGTTACATTATTCTGGTGAAACACATTTGCTATGGGCAAATAAAGTTGCAAATAAAATAATGGAATTATGTTAATGAAGTGAATTATTGATTTTGTTTTGCTTCTGCCTTCATCTTTTCGTTTGCAGTAATTACAAAATGTACTCTTCTATTTAATGCCTTGTTTTCTTCGCTGGTATTCTCCATTTTAGGTTGACTTTCACCATACCACTTTGTGGTGATTCTGCTAGACGAAATTCCAGTAGCGCGTAATGCCGCGGCCACTGCATTGGCTCTTCGTTCAGATAAAGACAAATTATAATTTGCAGCACCAATATTATCAGTATGTCCTTCTATCAAAATATTGGTATCTGGATATTCTGTAAATACTTTGTTTAATTTATCAAGTGCTAACTGTGCGTTACTATTGATATTATATTGATTATTGGCAAAGTATACACCTGATTGAGATCCATCTGGATTCTTTTCATCAAAAGTGACGTTAATACCTTCTCCTACTCGTTCTACTGTTGCTCCTGGTATGGCAGTTTTAATCTCTTCTGCTTGCTTATCCATTTTATTACCAATTATCCCGCCAGCAACGCCACCGATTGCAGCACCTAAAATAGCTCCCAACGCAGTATTATTTTTGTTTCCGATATTGTTACCAAGCACGCCGCCGATTACTGCGCCACTAGTGGCACCGACTGCTACTCCTCTTTGTTGATTTGTTGATTGTTTAATTGTTTCGCATCCATTAATAATGAACGTACCAAAAGCAATTAGAATAAATTTAAACATTGTAATTTTCATAATGGTAAAGTTGATTGATTCCAACCGAACCATTGTTACATAACAATTGAAATAAATTACATTATTTGCAGGTGGCCAGCCATTTCCGATTGATAAGCTTTAGCCACTGTTGCAGCCTGATTGGCAAAGTCTTCTTCTTGGGATGCAAAAATGATTGCCCTACTTGCATTCACCAATAAACCTACAGATTTATTCAACCCATATTTGCTTACATCTTTCAAACTACCCCCTTGTGCTCCAACTCCTGGAACCAAAAGAAAGTGTTCTGGAATTATATTTCTTATATTTTCTAATTCAGCAGCTTGAGTTGCTCCTACGACAAACATTAAATTTTCTTTACTCCCCCATTCTGCTACTCTTGCTAACACATGTTCATACAACCTTTTTTCTGTAGCCCCTTGGGTGATATGCGGAACCATTGTTAATGACTCATCGTACTCTTCTAATAATAATTGCTGAAAATCATTGCTTCCAACATTAGAAGTCAATCCTAACACGATAGTAACTTTATCAGTATATTCTAAAAAAGGGCGTATGCTATCTTCTCCCATGTAAGGAGCAACAGTAATCGCATCAAAATTAAGTGCTTCAAAAAATGCTTTTGCATATTGTGTAGAAGTATTGCCGATATCACCTCGTTTGGCATCCGCAATCGTAAAATGTGTTTGAGGGATATAATCCAGCGTTTCTTTCATGATTTCCCAACCTTTTAACCCTAGTGCTTCGTAGAAAGCTGTGTTTATTTTATAGCTCACACAATAAGGTAGTGTTGCATCTATGATTGCTTTATTGAATGCAAGCACACCATCAAGATTCCCTTTTAAATGGGCTGGTAACTTAGTGATATCAGAATCTAATCCTACACATAAATAAGATTGCTTCAATAAAATTTGCTCAGTTAATGAAGTTGCTGTCATGCCACGAATTTAGTGGTTCTTTTGCAATTGAATGAATGAAGCTATATTTGAGGCCTAACTATTCTTCCATGGAAAAAGAACCAATGTATTACGGCACTTATTTGCATTTGGATAAAATTATTGAAAGCCAATATCCTGTTAGCTTTGAAAAAGATAATGAACCAGCCCACGACGAGATGCTTTTCATTATTATCCATCAAGCTTATGAACTCTGGTTTAAGCAAATTTTATTTGAACTAGACTATTGCATGGGAATTTTTCAAAAAGAAAAAATAAATGATAATTCTGAAGACCTAAACTTGGTTAGACATCGATTTAAGCGCATTATTAAAATCTTAGAGTTATTAAACCAACAGGTAAATATTCTGGACACAATGACTCCAATGGACTTTCTTGCATTCAGAAATTTATTAACCCCTTCTTCTGGTTTTCAAAGCAAGCAATTCAGATTAATTGAAGCTAAATTGGGATTAGAGATTGATAAAAGACACCAAAAAGATTATTATAAACGTACCAACGAAGGTGGTTTTACTCAACCTGACTATCAGCATATTAATCAAACGGAAGAAAATAAACATTTATTACAATTAGTGAATGATTGGTTGGAAAGAATGCCTTTTTTTGACGCTACCTATTGGGAGGGTGTTGAAGTAGATAATGCAATCAACCATCCATTCTGGAAACAATATAAATCCATTTATGGTGATGGATTATCTGAAAGAGAGCAATCCAAACAAATAGATTTTGATGCAGTTTTTTTTGAGCAGTTTGCTGCCGAGATGACTCCTGAACAAAAACAAACGCTTACCTGTAGTTTTAGCCCAGCCGCAATGAGGGCTGCATTATTCATTATGCTTTACAGAGACTTCCCTGTTTTTCAAACCTCCTACCAAATATTAGATTCATTAATTGAAATAGATCATTTGATGAGTAATTGGCGTCACAAGCACTTAATTATGGTTAGAAGAATGATAGGAATGCGTGTTGGCACTGGAAACACTTCTGGTGCTGGATACCTTGAAGGGGCATTAAATAAGCATTATGTATACAGAGACTTGTCGGGTCTTTCAACTTATCTAATTCAAAGAAGTAAATTACCAAAATTACCAGATAGCCTTATCCGATTTTTGGGATTTAATCTTTAATGTTTACCCGTGTATTTTTTGTGCTACAATAATCATCCTAGGCGATAATTTAACATCATAATCACCTAATTGGTAGTTGCCAAATACTTCCACAATTTGCATATGTTGGTAGCTAAGCATATCGTTGAAATCGCCAAGAGAAAACTTCGCAACTCGCTCTGTATATAAATGCCGAGGGGCAGTATGGTCTTGATCTGTAATTTGTATTTGTTTAAAAAAATGGTCCTCAGTATGCCATTTACTTATGTGAAATTTAATGTCTTCTACAGCTGTAGTGACTATAGGTTCTAGTTGCGATTCTACAAAATGAACATTCAAATAGTCAATCACCAGAATACCTCCTGGCTTGATGCTATCTGACATCATTCTAATAGCGTTATCATGCTCTCTTCTCGTTTTAAAATAACCAAAACTGGTGAAAAAATTAAAAGCATAATCAAAATAATTAATACGAAATACCCTTCTCATATCGTGCTGATAAAAATGAAGAGAATCTGACTCAGCTAATTTTGCTTCTTTTATTGAGGCTTCAGACAAATCAATTCCAGTTATGTCAAATCCCATATCAGCCAATACCATACTGTGCCTACCTTTTCCACAGGCTATATCTAACATCCTCATGCCCACTGTAGGCTTTAAATGTGCAATCAGTGTTTTAATGAACTGTTCAGCCTCTTTTTCGTCTCGATGTTGGTATAATAAATGGTAGTAAGGAGAATTAAACCAATCCTTAAACCAAGCTTTGTCTATCATATTAATGTTTCAACTACAAAGTTACGTTACCAAATCATACAAAAAATTTGAATTATATTCGCCGCCGTTTAAGTGAACATTATGGCATTAATAAAAAGCATTTCAGGAATAAGAGGCACGATTGGAGGAAAACCAGGCGATACATTGAGCCCTCTAGACATTGTAAGATTTACCGCTGCATATGGAACTTTGTTAAAACAAGCAAATAGCTTGAATAAGAAAGTGGTGATAGGACGCGATGGTAGAATAAGTGGTTCTATGGTACAATCATTAGTAGTAAACACTTTAATATCGATGGGTTTAGATGTGATTGACTTGGGATTAAGTACTACTCCAACTGTAGAAATGGCTGTAGTAACAGAAGCAGCTGTAGGAGGTATTATTTTAACTGCAAGCCATAATCCCAAAGAATGGAATGCGTTAAAATTGTTAAACGCGAAAGGAGAATTCATTAGTGGAGCAGAGGGTGCTAAACTATTGGAAATAGCTGCTCAAGAAGATTTTCAATTTGTTTCTGTAGATCATTTAGGTCAGGTAATTGCTGGAGAAAATTTATTGGAAAAGCATATTGAAGCTTGTGTAAATTACCCCTTAGTAGATAAAGCTGCTATTGAAGCTGCAAACTTTTCTATTGTAATTGATGCCATCAACAGTACAGGAGCAATTGCTGTACCTGCATTATTGAATGCACTAGGCGTTAAAAAATATTCTGTCTTAAATGCAGAAGTAAACGGACATTTTGCGCATAATCCGGAACCGCTACCAGAAAATTTAAGAGACCTTTGCAATGAAGTAAACAAACAAAAAGCCAGCATGGGTATTGCAGTTGACCCAGATGTTGACCGACTATGTTTTGTATGCGAAGATGGGAGCTTATTTGGCGAGGAATATACGCTTGTAGCAGTTGCAGACTATGTTTTACAACATCGGAAAGGAAACACCGTTAGCAATATGAGTAGTACACGTGCATTAAAAGACATTACTATCAAGCACGGGGGCAACTATTATGCGAGCGCTGTTGGAGAAGTAAATGTAGTTACTAAAATGAAGGAAGTAAATGCAGTAATTGGTGGTGAAGGCAATGGTGGTATCATTGTACCTGACTTACATTATGGTAGAGATGCTTTAATTGGCATTGCTTTGTTTTTAACCCATTTAGCAAAAGAAAAAAAATCTATCAAACAACTTAGAAGTACCTACCCAGATTACTTTATCAGTAAAAATAAGATCGAACTAACACCTGGTGTAGATCTCAAAAAAATATTTGAACATATTCAAAAGAAATATCAAAAAAATCCGATTAATACGGAGGATGGATTAAAAATTGAATTTGACAATGACTGGGTTCATTTAAGAAGCAGTAATACTGAACCAATCATTCGTATATATGCAGAAAGCAATAGTGAAACAGTGGCTGCAAATATTGCAAAAAGACTAATGGGTGATATTAAAGAAGCAGCAGGTTTAAATTAATCATTTATCAATCGTTTTTATGGAAAGAATCTATCTAGACAATGCAGCAACTACTTCACTTGACCCTGCAGTATTGGAAGCCATGATGCCTTATTTAACTAAGCACTTTGGCAACCCCTCTTCTATTTACTCCTATGGAAGAGAATCTAGAATGGCGATTGAAAATGCCAGAAAGTCTGTAGCTAAAATTTTAAACGCTCACCCTGCTGAAATCTTCTTTACCAGCGGAGGAACAGAAAGCAGTAATATGGCTATTACTGCATCTGTAAGAGACCTTGGATGCAAGCATATAATTAGTTCACCTATTGAACACCATGCTACTAGTCATACGGTGGAATATTTATACCAAAACGGGGAAGCTGCATTGAGTTATGTTAAGCTTTTACCTGATGGTCATATTGATTTGAATGATTTGGAAAATTTACTGGATGAAAGTGAAGAAAAGTGTTTAGTTACTTTAATGCACGCCAACAATGAGATTGGTAATATGTTGGATATTCACGCTGTAGGGGAGATCTGTAAAAAACACAATGCCATTTTCCATTCTGATACTGTTCAAACAGTTGGTCACTTCCCATTCAATTTAAGAAATACACCTGTTCATTTTATTACTGGAGCTGGACATAAATTTCATGGCCCAAAGGGAGTTGGCATGTTGTATATTAATGAAAACGTGAAGATCAAACCTTTTGTTCATGGGGGCAGTCAAGAAAGAAATATGCGTGCAGGTACAGAGAACCTTTATGGCATCATAGGTTTTGCTAAAGCACTCGAACTGGCCACTTCTAACTACGAAAGCGACAGTACCTATATCACTGAGTTGAAGTTGTATATGATGGAACAACTTCAAAAAAATATCAAAGGAATTGCTTTTAACGGAGACCCTACCGGCCAATCTTTATACGCTGTTTTAAGTGCTAGTTTCCCTAAAACAGAAAAAAGCGAAATGATTCTTTTCAATCTAGACATTAATCATATTTGCGCAAGTGGAGGTAGTGCCTGCACTAGCGGGGCAGACCAAGGTTCACACGTCATTAGAGCAATCAATAATAATCCTAATCAGGTTACTGTTAGATTTAGCTTTAGTAAGCATAATATCAAGGCAGAAATAGATACTGTTGTTGATAAATTAAAAGAACTGATTTAGAGATCTTCCTCTTCATCTTCTGTTCCAAAATTATCAAAATTCATCATACTGCCCATCAAATCATTGAAGCTCAGTTTTCCGTCTACTGATTTCTTACTGATCATGGAATAAGCTGCCAATCCATGTAATACAAATTCCATCAACAATGCATTTTCATTAGCATTGGCATGGGGATAATATTTTTTAACCAATGCATACAAACCATCTATTTGATATAAGGTTTCAATTTTAGTTGCATCTTTCATGTCAAGAAGCAATTCAATATGATTTCCTGCATCAAACCAACGAGTAATGGTTTTATATGGACTATCGTTTGTGGGAGATTCTTCTGTAGATTTTTTTCCGGTATTTCTTCTCTTTTTTGCTTGCTCTGGATTGGGGAAATATTGAACAAACAAATTTCTAACCGACTTGTCAATCAAATTCACCGCAACCTGATAAGGTCCTTCTTGCTCTCCTTCGTATACCAATTCAATTTTCCCAGTAATGGCAGGAATAATGCCGTTTAAATCACTAATCCAAACCTGCGTATTGGCTTCATTGTGGATGATAGCACGTCTTTCAGCACTGCTAACCGCATTCTCTAAAGCAGCAATAGTAAGCCTTGCACTTACTCCGCTCTTTCTATCAACATATTCATTAGACCTAGCTTCAAATGCAACTTGTTCAATGATGCGCTTTACCAAATCACTGATATTGACTCTTTCTTTTTGTGCAGGTAAAATATTGGCTTCTTGCTCAGTAATAGCCAATGAGGTTTCAATATTCTTAGGATAGTGAGTGAGTATTTGGCTTTCAATACGGTCTTTTAATGGGGTAACTATACTTCCTCTATTGGTATAATCTTCGGGATTAGCAGTGAATACAAATAGAATATCTAAAGGCATTCTTAATTTAAAGCCCCGAATCTGAATATCCCCTTCTTGTAAAATATTAAACAATGCTACTTGAATTCTGGCTTGTAAATCGGGTAATTCATTAATGACAAAAATGCCTCTGTTGCTTCTTGGGATTATTCCGTAATGAATGACTTTTTCATCTGAAAAACTCAACTTTAAATTAGCCGCTTTGATGGGATCGATGTCTCCAATTAAATCTGCCACACTTACATCTGGCGTAGCTAACTTTTCTCCATAACGTGCTGTGCGATGTACCCATTCGATAGGTGTATCATCTCCTTTTTCTGCAATCAAATCATGTGCATATCTACTCAATGGTTTAAAAGGATCATCATTTACTTCGGAACCAGCAATTACTGGAATATACTCATCCAATAAATCAATCATTTGCCTAGCCATCCTAGTTTTTGCTTGACCTCTTAATCCGAGAAACAAGATATTATGTTGGCTTAATATAGCCCTTTCTGTATCTGGTATAACAGTATCTTCATAACCCATGATACCAACAAAAGGATTTTCTTTTTCTTGTATGGTTTTAATCAGGTTATTCCTAACTTCTTCTTTAACCGATTTGGATTTATATCCAGTAGCTTTAAGTTGACCTAGATTATAAATAGAATCGTATTGAATTTTCTTTGCTTTTTTCATGCTAATAAACTGTTTTTCTTTTTCCGCTTTCAAAGTCTTTGAATATAAATGCACCTAATTTATCCAACGAAGCAAAGTAAGCTTTGCCATTGTTCATTTCAGTAAATTCCTGTACAAACTGCTGCAGATAAGGGTCTGAAGCAATCATAAATGTGGTGATGGGTATCTTTAGTTTTTTACACTGCGCCGCTAAATTGATGCAACGATTCACTACTTTTCTGTCTAACCCAAAACTATTTTTATAATATTGTTTGCCGATTTTTAAACAAGTAGGTTTTCCATCCGTAATCATAAAAATTTGCTTGTTCGGATTCTTCCGTCTTCTAAGCAAATCCATTGCCAATTCTAATCCTGCAACGGTGTTGGTATGATAGGGTCCTACTTTTAAATAAGTCAAGTCTTTCATTTCAATACTCCAGGCATCATTTCCAAAAACAACAATATCTATAGTGTCTTTGGGATACTTAGTCGTGATTAATTCACATAAAGCCATGGCCACTTTCTTAGCTGGAGTAATTCTGTCTTCCCCGTATAGTATCATGGAATGAGAAATATCAATCATTAAGACGGTAGAAGTTTGTGTTTTGAAATCAGCTTCTCTAATTTGTAAATCATCTTCGTGCATCGAGAAAGCTTCTACTCCCCTATTGATTTGTGCATTTCTTATACTCTCCGTGAAATCAATCTGTTCTAACATATCCCCAAACTGGAATGGTCTGGTATCAGAATTCACTTCATCGCCTTGACCAGGCTTAAAAGTTTGATGACTGCCTTTGCCAGCTTTCTTGAGTTTCCCGAAAATTTCTTCTAAACTTTTTTTGCGAATGGTCTGCTCAGACTTGCCAGTAATACTAAAATCTCCGTTTGCTGGATCCTCTTTTAGATATCCGTTTTGCTTGAGATCTTCAATAAAATCGCCCATACCATAATCCTTATCCGTAAAATGGTATTGTTTGTCCAATTCATTCATCCAGCTCAAAGATTCTGCTGCATCACCACTGGTATAAGTAAGCAATTGCATGAATATGTCTAGCAATTGTTCAAATTTAGTTTTGCCGTTTTGATCTGGATTATAAGAAAAAAATTGATGACCAATCATACCATAAGTTAACAGTAAATAGTCGATTAAGTTCAAAAAAAAATCGCCCCGAAAACTCGGGACGATTCAATTATGGTTTATGTAAAACTATTTACTACTATCTCTCGGCGCCATTAACCTACCGGGAATTTGAATGGCTGGGTTATAAACAGACTTCATTCTTTCTAATCCCTCCATATATCCTTCAGCAATTCGTTTCTCATCTTCCATTAACTCGGCTTTTTTGCCTGTTAAGGAATTATAATACTTTATTTGCTGTTGCAAATCTTTGCTAACCGATTTAGATACTTTATCAATCAAAGCCTTGTCATCTGCCATATAACATGCTTCTAAGAACATTAAAGTATTTCTATTGTGCATATTCCCTCTACTTACCATTCCATAAGGAAAATTATCTTCGTCCATTAATTGATCTACTTTTTGCAGTGCTTTGCGAGCATCTTCTTTTCTTCCTTTAGCAGCTAAATCAATCGCTAATTCTGTATAAGCAGTTCTAATGCTATTTAAATGCCTTCTGTTCTCTTCATCAAAATACACTCCTTTAACATTGGCATTCCCTGCAGCAAAAACATTCATGGCTTTAGACATCATCCAATCAGTATTTACTTTTGAATTTTGAACAGGTACTAATCTATGGCTAAGACCATCTCTGCGTAAAAATTCATCAAATCCTAAGTCTACCTGAGGATTGGTGAAATATATGGGGCGATTCCATTTATTTGCAGAAATGATATTTAGGACTGCCATATCATTTTTCATCATAGAACCTTTGGGTAATTCAAAACGAAGTTCATTAACAACACTGTCGTTTGCATTAACTGTTTTATTTGCCAAGACTTGTGCTTTGTCTACCGGAACAGAGAACTTTCTTACAGGGAATGTGCTCAATGCTTCCCCATTGCCCCTATCTTCCATATTGATTGGATCATCACTACCTACATAGTTCTTCATTAAATCATATAGATCATAATAGCGATCTTCAGGAATATTCGGTTTAGGACGATACAATGCATAATCTCTTTTTCCTCCTTCAATTTGTTCTGCAGACCAGATTACATCTATTGGAGCACTTTCATTTACCTTGTATCTCATTTCATTAATATACCAGTCTATACCTAATAAACTATAATTGATTACACGTATATCAGGTCTAATGCCTTCTACTTCCTGTGCATACCATAATGGATACGTATCATTGTCTCCAAAAGTAAATAAGATGGCGTTGGGTGCACAACTTTCTAAGTAATCACGTGCTAAATCTCTAGCCAAAACCTTTTTGCTTCTATCGTGATCGTCCCATTCTTGCTGCGCCATTAATCCTGGCACAGCCAATAAACAAATAATTGTAGCAAGGCTAGCCGCAATAGCAGGCTTCATTTTTTTCTCTAAAAACGAAATAACTCCCATTACGCCCAATCCAATCCAAACAGCAAATGCATAAAAACTTCCCACATAAGCATAATCACGCTCACGTGGCTGATTACCTGCTTGGTTTAGGTATAAAACAATCGCAAAACCTGTAAAGAAAAACATCAGCAAATTAGCAAATGCATCATCTCCTCTTTTTCTACGATGATAAACAAATCCTAATAAACCTAAAATCAATGGCAAAGCAAAAAGCTTATTGTTCGCCTTATTATTTTTAAGTGAATCAGGCAATTGCGATTGGTCTCCGTAAATTAAATTGTCTATAAATGAGATACCGGTAATCCAATTACCATCGCGAACATTTCCAGTGTAAACACCTTGAATATCATTTTGCTTACCAGAAAAATTCCACATGAAATAACGGAAATACATCCAATAAACTTGATAGCCAACAAAGAATTTAACGTTGTCTACCTGATTAGGGGCACGCTCGTATGTGCCGTCTTTTAATTTTGGAATATTTAAAAATGCGGAATAATAATATGCATGATATTGATCATCGCTGGCATCCCAAACCCTTGGGAATAACATTTTATCTTCTGGATTATATACGTATTTTTTATCTTGGCCAACTTCAATGTATTTATCACGTGCTTTTTGATAGCGCATGCCGGTATTCTTCAAGTCAACAGGTTGAGCAGTGAATTTTTGACCATACAATAAAGGAAAATCACCATACTGTTCACGTCCTAAGTATCCTACTAAGCTCATTGGATTATCAACATTGTACATATCCACCGAAGGATTTGCACTACTTCTAATCATGGTAGTTAAATAAGTACTATAGCCAATAAACATAAAGCTGATGCACCAGATTGATAGCGTTAAATAAGGCCAAGCTTTCTTAGCCGCTACTTTTAATCCGTACCATAATAAAGCTGCAACCAAAACAAAGAATAGCGTGAACCCACTAAAGAAAGGCATGCCTGCTCCATTCACCATCCATCTGTCAAATGAACCAGCCAATTTAATTGAATACTGAATAACTCCTACTTGAACTATGCCAGTAATTACACATCCAATTACAAAGAAGATATAGACACCGCCATAATAATCTTTTTTTGCAGGCTTCCATTTTTCAATAATAAATAATAGTCCTACACCAACAATGGTGGCCAAAATCATTAATCCGCCAATGGTTCCATCCATCGGAACATTATCAGTTGCTTCAGCTGCTGCTCCTACCAAAGCGGCAATAAAGGCCAAGCCGCCACCAACTGATACAATCTTAATGAACCAAGAACGAATTAATGCATAATTGAAATTTGCTCTTTTTCTGAAATAATATACCATCACAATCGCTGGGATGGTTAATAGGTTCAACAAGTGAACACCAATCGACAATCCCATCATAAAGAAGATAAAAACAATCCAGCGGTCTGCCCCAGGTTCATCTGCATGGTTTTCCCATTTCAAAATTGCCCAAAACACAATAGCGGTAAAGAAAGAAGATAAGGCGTAAACCTCACCCTCTACAGCGCTGTACCAAAATGAATCGCTAAAAGTATATGCCAAAGCACCCACAACACCAGCACCCATTACACTCCAAATTTGATACGTGCTTAAAGTATCTGATGTTTTTAATTGACTGATTCTGCGTGCAAAATGAGTAATTGTCCAAAATAAAAATAGAATCGTAAATGCACTTGCAATTGCACTCATCATATTCACTGCTTTTGCTGCACTCATTGGGTCATCACCAAACAAGATGATAAAAATTCTGCCTAGGATTACAAATAATGGTGCACCGGGGGGATGGGGTATTTGTAGCTTGAAGCAACTACTTACAAACTCACCACAATCCCATAAGCTTCCACCCGCTTCGGCAGTAAGGGTATACACAACACTGGCAACAATGAAAACCAGCCAGCCCGTAATGTTGTTAATCTTGTTAAACTGCATATCTGTTTTGGTTTTTAAAGACTGGCAAACATAGTTGATTATAGGTAAAATTTGAAATACTTGGGGCTGTTTAAACCATTTTAAGAAAGTTTTTACAGGTTCACCCGTTTAATCAATTGCATGCCAGATAACTACTAACTGTTACGATGCATGATTTTTGGGTTGGCTGCATTAACTTTGCAGCAGAATGAACCAGAAGCAATCAGTCGCATTTCATACTTTAGGGTGTAAACTCAATTTTTCAGAAACTTCTACCCTTTCTAGAATAATGGAAAAAGAAGGTTTTGAAAAGAGGGATTTTACTGATTTGGCAGATGTATATGTTATCAATACCTGCTCGGTAACAGACAATGCAGATAAAGAATGTAGACAAATTGTAAGACGAATTCAAAGGAAATCCCCTGATAGCTTTGTAATTATTACAGGTTGCTATGCGCAACTCAAGCCCAAAGAAATCGCATCAATTCCTGGGGTTGACCTGGTTTTAGGGGCAGCCGAAAAATTTAATATTACCCAACATATTAAATCTTTGGCAAAAACAACGGATCCCGCAAAAATTTGCAGTTGTGACATTTCTGAAGTAAGCGGATTTAATGCTTCTTTTTCTCAACATGATAGAACCCGTACTTTTTTAAAAGTTCAGGATGGCTGCGATTATAATTGTTCTTTTTGTACTATACCAATGGCAAGAGGAAAAAGCAGAAGTGATACCGTCGAAAATGTGGTTAAAAATGCAAAGCATTTAGCAGCAGAAGGGGTTAAAGAAATTGTATTAACAGGGGTAAACTTAGGTGATTTTGGGAAAGGCCCTGATGGAGAAAAAATACATTTAGAAAGCTTCTTAGATCTAGCAAAAGCTTTGGATACTGTTGAAGGGATTAAAAGGTATCGCATCTCTTCCATTGAACCCAATTTAATCACCAACGAATTAATTGAATGGGTTTCTACCAGTGATCAATTTATGCCTCACTTTCATATTCCCTTGCAAAGTGGATCCAATAAAATTCTGGGATTGATGCGTAGGCGGTATAAAAGAGAATTATATGCTGAACGTGTTGCTTTAATCAAAGAATTAATGCCGCATGCTTCCATTGGGGTAGATGTAATTGTTGGATTCCCGGGAGAGTCTGATGAAGATTTTAAAGATACTTTTGACTTTCTTCATTCATTAGATATTTCTTATTTGCATGTATTCACTTATTCTGAAAGGGATAACACTAAAGCTCTAGAAATAAAACCTGTTGTACCTATCAATGTTAGAAATGAGCGCAATAAGACGCTGAGGAATTTGTCTTATATGAAACAGCAGTATTTTACACAACAACATAGTGGAACATCCCGTTCTGTTTTATTTGAAGCCTATAATAAAGAAGGAATGATGGAAGGCTACACCGATAATTATATACGTATTAGCACCCCATACCGAGCAGAATGGGCAAACCAATTAGTTGATTGGACTATTTAGGAGTAAGGAAATTAGCAGGGAACTCAACAATCATGACCTGCCCCAAACTTTGTAATTGTACATAAACTTTTTTCTTGCCTCCCCTTATTACTGTTCCTTCTTTATCCATGAAAACACCATAATTGACTTTAATTAAGTCTCCATTATTGAAGCCTTCGTCTGATATGATTGAGATACGTGCTTCTTTCTCGGCCAGATATGATTTAATACTATTTACTTCCTCATCTTTAATTACGGCTGGTTTACCTAAATAATAAACAAAATTGAGTGCACCATCCGTCATTAACACTTTCGACTTTTCAGTCTCGTCAATGCGAACAAAAACATAAGATTTGAAAAGTGGCTCTTCAACAATCTTCTTCCGGTCCGACCATTGGCGTTCTACTTTTTGTAAAGGACACCAACTCTCAATTCCTTTGCGAACTAAAACAGTATCAATCTTCTTCTCCCATCTTGGTTTGGTATAAATGGCAAACCATTTTTTCTCTAACTTCTTTTCCATAATTTTTTTTGGACCTAATTGATTATAAAAAAGTAGCACTAATTTTTCACTGTATTGTACTGTTGCAAGGCAAGCTCTTGAATAATTTTTATACCTGCATCAATTTGCAAATCTTGTTTTAATAATTTCAACCATTCTTGGTAACGAATCCCTTTGCTCTTATCTGGATTGTTGTAAAATTTATCATTATCAGCTTCCATTGCTTGCACATTTAAGTCTGATTTTAATTTCAATAAATTATTGTTTTGACTAACCGTGTTGGTAATTTGCTTTTGCATCTGCTTAAACTGATCAATTTGCAGGTTGATTGGGTTCTCTCCATTTTGGGTTAACCACTTTAAATTGTTCTGCAAAAGAATCAAATTTTTATCCGACATAATTCTTGCTTGCTGATTTTTAATAATCGCGTCTAACTTATTGACTTCAACACCATCCCAAGTTTGGTATTTGGTTTGAGGTATAGCGTCCCAAGGCAATGAATTAGGATTATCTTTTTCCCTAATTTTCAAGAACTCATAGGTATCAGGCATAATAATATCTGGAACAACCCCTTTTAATTGTGTGCTTCCCCCATTAACTCTATAAAACTTTTGGAAGGTTAAACTAACAGCACCAAATTCAGTTCTTGCGCTATAAAAATCGATCGGTCTTCCAAATGGAATAGGTCTTTGAACTGTTCCTTTACCATAAGTTGAACTACTGCCAATTACAATACCTCGTTTATAATCTTGAATAGCTGCAGCAAAAATTTCACTTGCAGATGCACTTAACTCGTTAACCATAACAGTTAATGGTCCATCATATAAAACAGATTCGTCATTGTCTCTCCAAGTTTGTTGATCAACTCTCCCATCTCTTTCCTTAACCTGCACAACTGGTCCTGTTTTAATAAATAAGCCAACCATTTTTACAACTTCTAACAAAGACCCACCTCCATTATTTCTAAGGTCAATTACAATCCCTTTTACATTTTCCGCTTTCAATTTTTTAACTTCTGTAGCAACGTCTTCAGAACATTTGAAACCATTTTTATCTTCAAAATTGGCATAAAAATCAGGCAATGCGATGTATCCAATTTTTTCTGATCCTTGTATAATCACCGCACTTCTTGCTAATCCTTCGTCTTGCTCAATCTTTTCTCTGACTAAAGCTACCGTTTTAGTAGTTCCGTCTTGTTTTTTAAAAGTGATTCTTACCTCTGTCCCTTTATCGCCTCTAATTAATTTTACTGCATCGTCGGTACCGTATCCACTTACATCAACAGGCTCATTTGAACCTTGCGCAACTTTTATAATAATATCGCCTGCTACAATTGCCCCTGACTTCCATGCTGGCCCACCGGTTACAACACTCGCTATTTTAATGCCATTATCATCTTGTTGAAGTTGTGCCCCAATACCATAAAATTGATTACTCATTCTTTCATCAAAAGCCCTTTTTTCAATAGGAGGATAATAATCTGTATGAGGATCCATCGAATTAGTAATCACATTGATGAAAGCATTGAATTTTTGATCTTCTGTAAAAGTTGTTTTAATTCGATTGAATGTTCTATCCATCATTTTTAACACACTTGTTCTTGCATTCAATTCCAAGCTATCATCAGGCAAAACTTTAAAACTATCTTTTCCTTTGTTCTTTTCTCTCTCTTCTTGTAAATCTATAAAACGCTCTAATGCATAATATTTCAATTTTTTCCTCCATCGGTCTTTTCTTTCTGCATCTGAATTAGCATAACTTAATTTTTCTCCATCCAATTGAACAGACTCATTAATTGAATAGTCAAATGGTTTAGCAAGGATATCTTTATAAAAAGTCATCGTTTCGGCTACTCGCTTTTCATAAATAGCACTTACAGCTGGCTGAAATTGAATACCTGAACCATGTATCTCATCATCAATGGATGTTTCAAACTTTTTTAACCCATTGATGTCAGATGCGATAAAAATACTTTTATCTCCATCTAATTGGTCTAAATAAGCTTTGAAAACTTTTTTTGAAAAGTCGTCATTGATTTTTTTAGGACTATAATGTTGTTGCTCAAGAAGGGCCCCCACCGTACTTAATAGCTTTTGCTGTTGGGCTATTTTTTCGTTGGAATCTGTTCCATAAATACTCCTAAATGCGATAAATAATGAACCAAATAATACCAGAGCCGTTAGCACTAATCCTTTTCTACTCTTCATAAATTGCTTTAATTTTTGCATGATCTATTCAAAAATAATCTAAAATAAGGTTTCATTGTCATCTATAAAACCAATTAACAAAGGTTTGGATGAAGTTTTTTTAAAAAAAATTTACTACTTTTGCATTCCACAAAAACGGAGGGCGTAGCTCAGTTGGTTAGAGCGTCAGTTTGTGGCACTGAAGGCCGGGGGTTCGAGACCCCTCGTTCTCCCACTTAAAACCTATAAGACATATGTTTTATAGGTTTTTTAAATTTTAACCATGAAGCTGCTCTATCTTATTCCAGTTATTTCTGCTTTTATCGGCTGGTTTACCAATTGGATTGCCATTAAAATGCTTTTCCATCCTAAAAACCCAATAAAAATTTTGGGGATTACTTTCATTGGTATTTTTCCAAAAAGGCAAGCGCAATTTGCAGAAAAGTTAGGTAAACTGGTAAGTGCAGAATTGTTGTCATTCAATGATATTGAGTCAAAAATTACCAATACGGACAATATTGATCAATTAATGCCGCAAATTGATGCGCATATTGATCATTTTCTTCGGGTCAAACTAGCAGATCAAATGCCAGTGATTAGTATGTTTATTGGAGATAAAACCATACAACAGATGAAATCGGTATTTATGACCGAGCTAAAAGAGATATTCCCTGGCATTATGAAGTCTTATATGGGAAATCTACAAAAAGACCTAGACCTAGAAAAAATTGTTGTAGAAAAGGTGAAAGGGTTTTCTTCAGACAAGCTAGAACAAATATTAAATGATATTATGTCTAAGGAATTCCGATTTGTTGAAATTATTGGGGGAGTTTTAGGATTTATTATTGGTATTGTTCAAGTGATTTTAACATTAGTTTCCTAGTCACCGACGGATCAAATAGCCTATTCGCCGATTTTGTTAAACTTTATCCACTCAGGCTTGTCTTATTACCGCTTATAAAATGCAATAACCATTCGAGCGGAGCGTCAACCAACTTTGTATTTATTAATAATGATGTATATGCGTAAATTTTTAGGATTAATGGCATTCTTTGCCATGTTTTTTACTACAACAACTGCACAAATGCCCGGCATGATGGGCGGACGAGGTGGTGCCAATGGAGCAGCGGGTCAAAACTTAAATATTGGTCATTTTTATGGTAAAATCGTAGATAGTAAAACAAATAAAGGCGTTGAAGGAGTTACAGTACAACTTAGAGGAAATAAGTTTGATACCGTTACTAAAAAAATGAAAGAAGCCATTTTGGGTACAATCATTACTAAAGCAAATGGAGATTTTAGTTTTGAAAACCTTTCTTTATTTGGCAATTTCAAATTGAATGCTACTGCACTAGCTTATAAAACCGTGGATCAAACCATCAGTTTTGGCATTAAAATGCCTACCGGCGGCGGTGGCAATATGCAGCAAATGTTGGGAATGGCTGACAAGGATTTAGGAAATATTAAAATGGAAGAAGATGCAACTAATTTAGGTAATGTGACCGTTACAGCATCAACTAAACCTCAATTTGAATTAGGTATTGATAGAAAAATTTTTAATGTAGACAAGAACTTAATGGGTTCAGGGCAAACTGCTACAGAATTAATGAGAAATATCCCTGCATTAAATGTTGATATTGACGGTAACGTTACATTAAGAAACGCAGCTCCTACCTTATTTATTGATGGTAGACCCACTACTATTACACTAGATCAAATACCTTCTGATATTATTGATCGGGTAGAATTAATCACAAATCCTTCTGCAAAATATGATGCTTCGGGTGGTAATGCGGGCATTCTTAATATAGTATTAAAGAAAAATAAGAAGGTAGGTTATAATGGCGGAATTAGAGCTGGTGTTGATTCTCGAGGAATGTTTAATGGCGGAGGAGATATTAATATCCGTCAGAACAAGTTAAACTTTACTGGAAGTGGGGTGATTAATCAGCGTAAATCTATTTCTGAAGGAATTACCGATAGAAATAATATTCTTGCTACCCCAAGCAATATATACAATGTACAGAATTCTACTAATACTGGGTATTTCGCATTCATTAGAGGTGGATTGGATTACTTTGTAGATAACAGAAATACCATTTCATTTACTGCAAATTATAATAGAGGTCAATTTGATAACGATCAAACACAAAGAGTGGATTCAACCATTAAAGGTGCGAAAACCTCTTATTCTAATATTGGAACACAATCCACAGCTAATTTTAAAAACCTAGGTACCCAATTAAGTTATAAGCATAATTTCATGAAGAATGGTCATAATATTTCTTCTGATTATAACTTCAACAGCAGTACGAATGACAATCTATCTAATATTGACAACACTACTTTCAATTTAGATGGAACTCAAAAAGGTATACCATTATTACAAAGAGGAATTGGTTCGGGAAGTACTACCAACCACACTTTTCAAATAGATTATGAAAATCCCCTAGCTGATGACAAGAAGTTTGAAGCGGGTGGACGTGTAGCCATCAGAGATTTCAACAATCAATTAAACCAATTTAGGTTTAACCAAGCTACTGGTGAATACCAAATAGTACCATTAATTAGCAGCAGATATAAATATACTGATGCAGTTTACGCTGCTTATAGTACTTATAGCTTTAAAGTTAATAAGTGGAGTTACCAATTGGGTCTTAGAGCAGAAAGTTCAAACTATAGTGGTACATTATTAAATTCTAAAGGAGCTGATTCAGCTACTTTCTCTGTTAAGTTCCCATTAAGTTTGTTTCCTAGTGCTTTCATCACCTACAAGATTGACGAGAAGCGAGATTTTCAAATCAACTATTCTAGAAGGGTAAATAGGCCTAACTTCTTTCAATTAATGCCTTTCCCGGATTATTCTGATCCTCAGAATATCAATATGGGTAATGCTGGTTTAAAACCAGAATTTACCAATTCATTTGAAATGAGCTGGAATAATGCTTACAAAAAAGGATCCAACTTCTTAGCAACTGCTTTCTTTAAACATTCTACCAATTTAATTACTCGATATGTTTATAGAGATGCGAACGCATTAATTCCTGGTGACAGTGCATTTTTTAGCACTTTTATCAATGCGAATAGTGCACAATCTTTTGGATTAGAATTAACCAACAAAACTAGTATCAATAGCTGGTGGGAAATGACTACTAACTTAAATATTTTCAACTCTAGGATTAATGCAACAGTTCCTGGTCAGCCAGATTTAGTGCAAGAGCAATGGAGCTGGTTTGCGAAAATGAATAACACATTTAAAGTAGCCAAAGGATTATCAATTCAATTAAGTGGAGATTATCAAGCTAGAACAGTATTACCACAAGGCGGCGGTGGTGGTGGCCGTGGCGGTGGCGGAGGAGGAATGATGTTTGGTGGTGGTCCTCAATCTGGAGCACAGGGTTATAATTTACCAAGATATGGAGTAGACTTAGCCATTCGTAAAGAATTTACCTGGAAAAATGGTCGTTCTGGAAACTTAACTTTAAGCATGAACGATATTTTTAGAACACAATTATTCCAAAGTTATTCTGAGAGTTCTTTCTTTAATCAAACTAACCAAAGAAGAAGAGATCCTCAAGTATTGAGATTAAACTTTAGTTACCGTTTTGGAAAATTTGATGCAAGTTTATTCAAAAGAAAAAATACAAAAGCTGACCAAAGTGGTGGAATGGATATGATGCAATAATTAATTTCAAACATATTTAACTAAAATGCCCCGATAAAATCGGGGCATTTTAATTTTGTCAAATTATTGCAGAACTATTCAAATCGTTGCTATAACTAATTGGGGAATTTAAAAATTATACATTCTTACCCTGCAACATAGGGACAAAAGAAAATTCTTCAAATAGCTCTTCTTTTAAAGTTCCATCTGCTTGCTTAGTAATTCGCACCATACGCTGATTGTCACCCTCATCAACAGGAATAACCATCAAACCTCCTATTTTTAGTTGTTCAATTAATAAAGGAGGTACAAATGGCGCTGCTGCAGTAATCAATATTTTATCAAAAGGGGCATAAGTAGGTAAGCCTTTGAATCCATCCCCATAAAAAAATTTGATATTGGGATAATTCTTTCGGAAATGATAATACTCTTTTTGTTCATCAAATAATTTTTTTTGACGCTCTATGGTGTACACCCATTGAGCTCCTAACTCGGCTAGTATGGTTGTTTGATAAATACTACCTGTTCCTATCTCTAATACTTTATCCCCCTTTTTTATTTGCAACAACTGTGTTTGATAAGCCACTGTATAGGGATGAGAAATGGTTTGATCCGCCGATATAGGGAATGCACGATTCTCATATGCAATCTTTTCGAAAGCAGATTCTAGAAAATAATGCCTAGGAATAGCATTAATTGCATCTAAAACAGCTTCGTCAGTAATGCCTTTATCGCGCAAAATGTCTACCAATTTTTTGCGCATCCCTTTATGGTTAAATCCATCGTTGTATTCTCTATCCTTTCGCATGGTGCGAATATAGCAATCTATTTTAGGTTCATACTTGTGATAATTCCATTGATTTTATTCTCTAATTCAATTTGCTTTGCATCAAAATCTGATTTAGTGTTGAGCTCGGTTTTGACACTAAAATAAAATTTGATTTTAGGCTCTGTTCCAGAAGGTCTTGCAGAAATTTTACTACCGTCTACAGTTATAAATTGTAACACATTGCTTTTGGGTAAATTAATAGACCAAGTTTCACCTGTTAACAAATTCTTTCCAGTCTGGAGTTGGTAATCTAATAAGGTAACAACTGCTGATCCATTAATATCAGCTGGGGGACTGGTTCTATACCCTTCCATCATTGCAGCAATTTCCTTTTGTCCATTCATCCCCTTTTTGGTTATGCTGATCAAATTTTCGTAATAGAAACCATACTGAATGTACAACTCAATCATTTTATCGAATAAAGTTTTACCCTTATTTTTTTCGTAAGCAGCCATTTCACACATTAAAGCCACTGCACTAATAGCGTCTTTATCTCTAATCTGATCTCCAATCATTAAACCAAAACTTTCTTCGCCACCAATTACATAATTTTCTTTCCCTTCTAGTTCTTTAATTTTTTCAGCAATCCATTTAAACCCAGTTAACACATTGTAACAAGCAACATTATTTTGTTTTGCTACTTCATTAATCATTTCTGTAGTAACAATTGTAGAAATAACCATATCATTGGGTTGCGCAATACCTTTTGCCTTTCTGGCTTCCATCATATAGGCAAACGCTAGCACTGCTGTTTGATTACCATTCATCAATACCCACTCACCTTTATGATTCTTTACACCAATACCCACCCTATCAGCATCTGGATCAGTCCCCAATAAAATATCGGCATCTAAAGCTTGGGCTTTTTTTAGCCCAATACTCATTGTTTCGCTCTCCTCAGGATTTGGATATTTAACGGTTGGGAAATTACCATCTGGAGTAGACTGTTCCTCTACAATATGAACATTATTGAACCCGAATTTTTCTAAAACTTGAGGCACCAACGTAATCCCTGTTCCATGTATGGGAGTGTAAACAATTTTCAAATCTTTTTGCGCTTCAATAACATCTGGATATACACTTAATCCTTTAACCATTTCGATATATGCTTCATCAAGTGCTTTCCCAAGAATGGTAATATTAGCTTCTCCTCCACTCCACTTTACTTCATCAACACTTTGAATGGCTTCTACTTCAGTAATTACATTCTTATCGTGTGGGGGAACCAATTGTCCTCCATCATTCCAATATGCTTTATAACCATTGTACTCTTTTGGATTATGTGATGCGGTACAAACAACCCCTGCTTTACAGCCTAAATGCCTAATAGCAAAACTTAACTCAGGAGTTGGTCTTAATCCCTCGAAGAGAAAAACTTTTATACCATTTGCTGCAAATACATTGGCAGTTGTTTCTGCAAAAAATCGACTATTATTTCGGCTATCATGCGCAATAGCTATTTTTATCTCATCATTCGCGTAAGTCTTCTTTAAATAATTAGCAAATCCCTGAGTGGCCATTCCAATGGTATATTTATTTACCCGATTAGTTCCCACTCCCATTAAACCCCTCAATCCTCCTGTTCCAAATTCCAGGTCCCTGTAAAATGCATCTGCCAACTCATCAGGATTATTTTGTTGAACTTCAAGGATAGTATTTTTAGTTTCTTGATCATAATTTCCATTAAGCCAAGCATTAACTCTTTGTAATATAGCAGCGTCCATTAGGTTTTGTTTTTACTTTTTTTATAAAGATTTGAATATATGAAAATTTACTGATTTATTTAAACAACATAAGCTCCTGTAATTGCTCCATTTATGGTTTCTACTTGAATATGCTCTTCCACAGTTGTGGAAATAGACAATCCTACAAAATCGGGCTTTACAGGAAATAATTTATGCATTCGTTCTACCATAACAAGTGTCTGTATTGTTTTGGGATGTGCATCTAATAAAGGCTTTAACGCATATAAAAGCGTTTTTCCACTATTGGTTACGTCGTCTATCAAAATGATATTTGCGCCATTTAGGTCGACTAACTCACTTAGTTCTACTTTATCAGGCGATTGCTTGTTTAAACTTACTGATAAAATTTTTACCGATTTTTTTAAATAGGGCATTAAAAGACCTCCCAACTCATTCGCGATAACCATACCGCTATTTTGAACTCCAATCAAAAAAAGGGGGCCCTCTAGTCCACTCAAGCTTTCAGCAATTTCTAGGCTCATTCTTCTTAATTTCTGTTTTGCTTCAATTGCAGTCAGAATATATTTTTTTTCAGGCATAGAATCAATTATTCCTCAAAATAACAACAATAAATTGCATTACACAATTGCTTTCATCTGTGATTAAAACTATTATCTTAGCGTATAACTTCTTTTATGCAGTATATACAACAAGTTCTCTTTCTGTTGATGGCCATTTCTGCGGTATTCCTTTTTTCTAAAAAAGTAGCAGAAATCAGACGAAATATTTTTTTGGGTAAACCACAGGATTTTTCGGACAACGCAGATTTAAGGTGGCGCAATGTTTTACTACTAGCAATGGGGCAAAAAAAGATGTTCAAGAATGTTCCTGTAGCATTAATGCATTTCGTTATTTACGCAGGTTTCATTATTATTAATATTGAAGTACTGGAAATCGTTTTGGATGGCATTTTGGGCACACACCGTTTATTTCTTCCAATTTTGGGAGATTTATATAACTGGCTCATTAATATTTTTGAATGGCTGGCTTTAGGCGTAGTAATTGTTTGTGTTATATTTCTTGCTCGTAGAAATTGGTTAAAACTTAAACGATTTATTAGTAAAGATTTGGCTGGATGGCCTAAAACTGATGCGAACTTTATCTTGATTACAGAGATAGTTTTGATGAGTTTATTCCTAACCATGAATGCTACGGATCAAATTTTACAAGACAGAGGTCAAGCACATTATGCCAATACCGGTGGATTCTTTGTTTCTGCTCAATTAATGCCAATATTTGATGGTTTTTCAAATAGTACATTAGTTGCCATTGAGAGAATTGCTTGGTGGATTCATATCGCTGGAATATTCGCATTTTTAAATTACTTACCTTATTCCAAGCATTTACATATTGCATTGGCATTTCCAAATGCCTATTACGCAAAATTAGATTCCCCTGGCAAAATGAAAAATATGCCAGAAGTGCAAAACGAAGTGTTATATGCCATGCAACCTGAGCTTGCGCCAACTGACGCCGCTCCCCCAGCAAGTTTCGGTGCAAAAGATGTGTTCGATTTAAGTTGGAAAAATTTGATGGACGCGTATAGTTGCACAGAATGTGGTAGATGTACCGATGAATGTCCTGCGAATATTACAGGAAAATTATTAAGCCCTAGGAAAATCATGATGGCTACCCGAGATCGCTTGGAAGATGTGGGTAAAAACATCAATCAAAACAAGTCATTTGTAGCAGATAATAAATCTTTATTACATGATTATATTTCTGTAGAAGAACTTAGAGCCTGCACTACTTGCAACGCTTGTGTTGAAGCTTGCCCAGTAAGTATTTCTCCTTTAGATATCATTGTTGAATTGCGCAGGTCCTTAATTATGGAAGAGAGCAATGCGCCACAAGAATGGAATGGCACTTTCAGTAATATAGAAAACAATTTTGCCCCTTGGAAATTTTCTCCGGATGATAGAGATAAGTGGGCAACAGAAATGAATGCATAACTAATTTAACTACCTAAAAAATATTGAGATGAAAATTAATACAATGGCCGAAATGATGGCAAATGGTGAGTCCCCCGAAATTCTATTTTGGGTAGGATGTGCAGGAAGCTTTGATCAACGTGCCCAAAAAATCACCAAAGCATTTGCTACCATCTTAACTAAAGTAGGAATTAAATTTGCCATATTAGGTAAAGAAGAAGCTTGTACTGGTGATCCTGCAAGAAGAGCTGGAAATGAGTTTTTATTTCAAATGATGGCTTACCAAAACATCCAAATTTTAAATGGATACAATATCAAGAAAATTGTAACAACCTGCCCACATTGCTTTAATACTTTAAAGAATGAATATCCCGAATTAGGGGGTAATTATGAAGTAATTCATCATACTACCCTATTACAAGACCTGATTAACAATGGCAAAATCGTAATGAAAGAGGGAGGTAGTTTTAAGGGCAAAAAAATATCATACCACGACAGTTGCTATTTAGGAAGAGCCAATGATATTTATGAAGCTCCAAGAAAGGTGTTGGAATCATTGGATGCTGAATTGGTAGAAATGAAACGTTGCAGAACGAATGGGCTTTGTTGTGGTGCGGGTGGAGCACAGATGTTTAAAGAAGATGAACCCGGCACTTCTCGGATCAATATGGACAGGGCTGATGAGGCGCTTGAAACAGGTGCAAAATTCATTGCTGCTGCTTGTCCTTTCTGCAATACAATGATGAGTGATGGGGTTAAGAATAGAGAGAAAGAAAATGAAGTTGCAGTTTTAGACATCGCTGAAATGATAGCGGAAAGCATGCTTTAATTTGTAACTTTGTACTATGCATGTAAAGGACTATCAACAATATTGCCCTGAAAATTTTAGTAATGAATCAAAGGTTTGGATTTATCAGAGCAGTCGAATGTTTAGCATTGGCGAAGCATTTGAAATGGAATCAATATTAAAAGAATTTGTCTCCAATTGGAAAAGCCATGGATCACCTGTGAAAGGATTTGCCAATTTATTTTTTGGTCAGTTCATTGTATTAATGGCAGATGAATCTAATACAACTGTTGGGGGCTGCAGTACAGACAGTTCTGTACATATGATTAAGAAAATTGAACAACTTTTCAAAGTAGATTTATTTAATAGACAAAATCTAGCTTTCTATATTAAAGACAAAGTACAATTATTGCCTCTTGCACAATTGAATTATGCTTGGGAAAATCAATTTATTGAAGAGAATACCCTCTACTTTAATAATACGGTCACTACTAAGTTGGGATTTTTAAATGACTGGTTAGTGCCTGTGAAATCAAGTTGGTTGAAAGCAAAGATAAAATCGTTAAATACTGTTTAAGATTTTGACTTTTTAGCCTGCATTAAAGCCTTATTTTTTTCTTTTTCGCTCAAACTACTTTTTTGAACCATTCTATTCAATTGATAGCTAATAGAAATACGATAATTCCTACTTCTTGTTGCACTAAAACTCTCTAATTGAAATCTTGGCCCATTGGTAATTGAAATGATTTCTTGTGGCGTAAAAGGGTCAATCGCATTAAATGATACAATTAATCTTCTATTGAACATTTTATGTTGAACCCCAAAATTTGTATTAATATTTGTTCTACTGATTCCTTGTGGATTAGCGTAACGATTGTATCTGGCGGTACCTTCAAATGTCCAAACACTATTCGGCGTATAGGTATAGTTGATATTTGTATAAAAAGACCCCCCATCTTGGTATAAATACAACTTCTTTTCAGTAACACCATATTGGTTAAATGTATATCCTAGGCTGGCATTCATTCTAAATTGTTTACTGAAAGTATAGCCACCAAAAGCACTTGCTTCATACTCTTTTCGATCGGCAATATTTAGCCAAGTAATATTGGTTTTTCCACCTTCCACCAGGGTTCTGATTGTATTAAACACTTGTGAAACATTATTCATTCCAATCGAGGTATTAAAATAATATTTCCCTTTTGTGTAATTGAAATTCAAGTCGAAATTATGCGAAAGCGTTGGTTGCAAATCTGGGTTACCGAAACGAATATTATATGGATCTGAATAGTCAATATTGGGATTTAATTCTCCAATACCCGGTCTTCGAATAGTTGCCCTATAAACTAAAGAAGCATTGAATACTTTATTGAAATCTTTTCTGACAGTAAGATTGGGCAAAATATTCCAAAAACTATTACTTACATTAAGGCCATTTCCTTTTATAAAATCAAATGAATTATGTGTTTGCTCTGCTTGAGCTCCAAAAGAAAATCTTAAATCTTTTTTAAACCATAAACTGAATCCAGCCCTAACCGTAAATATTGATTGCTTAAAATTAAAATCATTACTCAGCAATTCGTTGGGAACCATCATACCATCCGTCTTCCTAAGGAAGCTGGTATTTAATTGGTTATGAAACCAGGATGAATAATAAGTAGTGCCTGCATTAAATTGACTATTATTCAATTTCAATGGTTTTATATATTCAATTCTATTGGAAATGCTTTTATTGAAATTATTAAAGAATTGAGATTGAGTAGAATCTACACCAGTTGATACCATTCCAGTACTTAAAAATTGCTGATAAAAATCCCGGTCATTATCATTTTTACTGACATTTGCGGACACAAAAAACTTTAATTGTTCGGCTAAATTTCGGGGTGATTTATAAATATAAGCTCCTTGTAAGCTATGTGTGTACCCATCTCCCACACTTTCATTTTCCCGATTGCTTATTCTATATGCTTCTTTAAATTGATTAATATTAGTAAACTGATTTGTACTTATATTATTAAAGTAATTCATATTACCCTGATAAACGATACTAAAGGAATGACTCTTAGAAAGCTCATAGTCTAATTGCGTTCTTAAACTTGGCCTTAAGTTTTTATTGGTGGAACTACTTATACTAGAGAATTGATTTGTTGAGTCTGTATATTTATTTGTCCGATTACTGTAGCTATTCCCAATTAATTGACTTGCACCAAGACCAATAGTTTGATTGTAGGTGAATTTTTTACTTCTATAGCTAATATTTCCAGAAAAATTTCCTTCTCCTCTTGTTCCAGCACTGATATTTAATCTACCCACCCAACCAATTTTCCCCTTTTTAGTGATAATATTAATCACTCCCCCTGTTTCTGTGGCAAATTGAGGGGGCGGATTAGTCATGATTTCAATTTTTTCGATACTACTCCCTGGTAAACTTTCTAATAAATCTTGTAATTGTTGTGCATTTAAATCGGTTGGTTTGTCATCAATTAAGATCTTAGGTTCCTTTCCTTTTAACAATAATCTGCCATTGGGATCATTATTGATAAGTGGGATATTTTTTAATAACTCGGCCGTACTTGACCCATTACTTAAAGCACTTTCACCAATATTGTAAGTAAGTTTATCGTCTTTATTTTCAAACAAAGGTTTCTCCGCATATACAATGACTTCAGTAAGCGATTTATCTGAACTCAATGCCAACTTTATATCGCCTAAATTAAAATCAAATCGTTCTGCTCTCAAATAAATACTATCTAGTTGGGTTTGAACAAAACCCATAGAACTAATTTGAAGTTTATAATATCCTAAAGGGAGCTGTACAAATTCAAAGCTTCCGTTCTTATCGGACAATACACTCCGTTTTAGAGAATCATCCGAAAGCTTTGTTAAACTTAATTTAGCGAACGGAATGGCATCTCCCTTAGTAGCATCTAATAAGGTACCCATAATTATTCCTAGATTCATCTTATCCTTCGATTGGGCAACAATATTGGAACTGATGAATAAGAATAGGAGAAAAAAAACACTCCGTCTATTAAACATTATGCAATTTAACAATTACACGCATGTTTACCGGAAAACTTGGATGATTGGTTATTGTAGCAATTCTTTCAGCTTAACTTGCAATTCTTCGCCCCGTAAATCTCTAGCAATTACTTTTCCACTAGGATCTAATAAAAAATTGGCTGGTATACTCTGAATTTTATACATCTGAGCTACCTTATTATTCCAGCTTTGAAGGTCACTTACTTGAGTCCAAGTGAGTTTGTCTTTTCGAATTGCGTTCATCCAGCTTGTTTTATTTTCATCTAGAGAAACACCTAAAATAGTAAAATTCTTTGTGGCATATTTTTTAAAAGCAGCTACCAAATTGGGGTTTTCAGTTCTACATGGTCCACACCAGCTTGCCCAAAAATCAATTAGTACATATTTACCCCTAAATGATTTCAAAGACACCGACTTGCCTAAAGTATCATTTTGGCTAAAAAGTAATGCTTCTGTGCCGATTTTATTTAAATTGGCATCTGCGATAGTTTGCTCAATCATTTTAGCAAATGTTCCTTTTTTGGCAGTAGCTTCTAATGCATTGTAACGTTTTTCTAAATCTTCTGTTCCGTTTAACAATGGGCTTATTGCAAACAAAACAAATGAACTAACTGGGGAAGCAGGCTTGGTCTGAGCAAATTTAGTGGCTTCTAATAAAACAGTCCCTTTAGATTGTTCATATAGTAGAATTAAAGAATCTCTCTTAGTACGATTGGTCTCAGCATTAATTTGCTGAACTAAATAATTAAGGCGATCCTTAATAGGATTGAAAGATGCCTTAAATTGTTGATAATCCGTTTCAACTGCTGACCCTGTAATTGTTGCAGAAGATAAATTATTAAAATCGCCAATGATACTAACAGAATCATGAAAAAGAAAAATATCTAGTGCCTCCTTGTATCCAACAAATCCCAGTTGAAAAATATCGGGTTCGGCAATTATCCCTTTTAAAACGAATTTACCATCTCGAACAGTATCTGTTGCAATTGTTTTTCCATCCGTTCCATTCATTAAAAAAACCAGCATGTTGGGCTTTGTATTACTAATCTCCCCTCTGATTTCAAAGCTATTTTGTGCAGCAAGAGTGGAAAAACAAATGATAGAGAGAAGAAATAATATCTTTTTCATAATTTACTTGGCGTGTCGTAATTGTAATATGTTCAATACTTCTGCTAAATTATGCCCTTTAGCGTTAAGCAAAAGCAAATAATGAAAAAGCAAGTCGGCAGATTCATTTAAAAAAAGGTCTTTGTTATTGTCTTTGGCTTCAATGACCATTTCAACCGCTTCCTCACCTACTTTTTGTGCAATTTTATTTAAGCCTTTTTCAAACATTCGAGCAACATAGGAATCCTTAGGATCACCTTGTTTCCTTAGTTCAATAATTTGTTCAAGATATTCTAAAAAGTTACTGGCATGATTTGTTTCACCAAAGCATGTATCTGCACCTGTATGACAAGTTGGCCCAATTGGATTTACTTTTACTAATAAGGTATCATTATCACAGTCAATTTCTAAAGATTTTAAATTCAAAAAATGACCGCTTTCTTCCCCTTTCGTCCATAAACGTTGTTTGGTTCTGCTGAAAAAAGTCACTTTTTGGGTTTCAAGAGTAGCAGTATAAGCTGCTTGATTCATAAAACCCAACATAAGCACTTTGTTGGTTTGATCATCTTGAATAATTGCTGGCACCAATCCATCCGAGTATTTATTGAAATCGATATTCATAGTAAATGATTTAAATTCTGATTGAAATACCTTTATTTGAAAGATAACTTTTTAAGGTTGGAACTGCAATTTCTTTGAAGTGAAAAATGCTCGCAGCCAATGCGGCATCTGCTTTTGCAATCTCAAAAACATCCGAAAAATGCTGCATGGTTCCTGCTCCACCAGAAGCAATAATTGGAACACTTAATTGAGTAGATAAATCATGCGTAATGTCTAAGGCAAATCCTTGCTTCGTCCCATCATTATTCATGGAGGTAAGTAATATTTCACCTGCCCCTCTTTCTACAGCCTCTCTAGCCCAATCAATACACAAAGTATTGGTCTTAACTCTTCCCCCATTTAAATAAACATACCAATTACCGTCTACTTCTTTTTTTGTATCAATAGCCAATACTACACACTGGGTTCCAAACTCTAATGCTAACTGATTGATTAAAGTTGGGTTTTTATAAGCGGATGTATTAATTGAGATTTTATCTGCACCATTTTTTAATAATAACTGAACATCTTCCACAGAAGAAATACCCCCTCCAACCGTAAATGGGATATTAATATGATGTGCAATTTTATTAACTAACTCACTCAATGTTTTTCTTTTTTCATTAGTGGCTGTGATCTCTAAAAAAACCAACTCATCTGCACCTTCCTTTGCATAGATAGTAGCTAACTCAACTGGATCTCCAGCGTCCCTAATTTGTTCAAAATTGACTCCCTTTACAGTTCGTCCATCTTTGATATCTAAACAGGGTATTATTCTTTTCGTTAACACAATTCAGTAATTTTAATTCTTCCTTCATAAATAGCTTTTCCTACAATCACCCCGCTACAACCAATCATCTTTAATGCATCAATATCTTGCATTGAACTAACCCCACCACTTGCTATAAAATGCAATTCAGGAAATTGTTGAATAATCTTTTGATACAATTCAATGGATGGTCCTTCTAATTTTCCATCCTTACTTATATCCGTACAGAAAATTTGTTGAACCCCCTTTTGAAGATAGCTAGCAATAAAGTCAAATACAGTTTCTTCTGTAGTTTCTAACCATCCCCCAATTGCAATTTTTTCTCCTTTTACATCGGCTCCTAATAAAAACCGATCCTCTCCATATATCTTTAACCAGCTGCTAAATAGTTCAGGATTTTTGACAGCCAAGCTTCCTATAGTTGCCATTGAAGCGCCCGATTCAAATACTATTTTTAAATCAGATTCTTGTTTGATTCCTCCACCAAAGTCTATGACTAATGCTGTGTTTTTAGCAATAGATTCTAATACAGCCCAATTGGTCACTTTACCAGCTTTTGCACCATCTAAATCAACCAAATGAAGTCTTTTTATGCCTGCATTTTCAAATGCTTTTGCAATATCTAAAGGATGTTCACTATAAATTGTTTTTTGGGAGTAATCTCCTTCTGTAAGTCTAACACATTTTCCATCAATAATATCTATTGCAGGTATGATTTCCATATTATAATTCAATAAAATTTTTAATAATCTGTTCCCCTACTATTGCGCTTTTTTCAGGATGAAACTGTACTCCATAAAAATTTCCTTTTTTTAGTGCCGCACTATATGCTAATCCATAATTGGCTGTTGCAATAGTATGCTTACCCAAAGCAGCATAGTAGCCATGTACAAAATAACAGTAGTCTTGATCATGCACACCCTTAAACAAATCAGTTTTTAGATCAACGATATTATTCCAACCAATTTGAGGTATTTTCAATTGTTGATTATTTGAACTAAATTTTTCTACACGTTCATCAAAGATTCCTAAACAGGGTGTATTGTTTTCTTCACTAAATGCACACATTAGCTGCATACCTAAACAAATACCTAGAACAGGCTGTTGCAGAGAAACTATCAACTGATCCAATTTCCGTTCTTTTAAATAAGTCATAGCTGTACTAGCTTCACCTACTCCAGGAAAAATGATTTTATCCGCGGCTTCAATCTGTTTAACATCGTCTGTTACAGATGCTTCAACCCCTATCCGTTCTAATGCAAAAAGAACAGATTGAATATTGCCTGCATTGTATTGAATTATTACTGTTTTCACATGTTCAGATTAAGGTCTTACCGATTTTACAAAATTCGGAATAATGGTTTCTAAAGGCTCTTTTTTTGAAAGTTCTTTGATGAATGCAGTTCCTATAATCCCACCTTGAGCATATGCTGCTACTGAATCAAAGCTTTCTTTGTCTTTAATTCCAAAACCAACCATTACAGGATTCTTTAATTCATAGGATTGTAGCTTTTGAAGATAAGAAGCCACTTGCCCAAAACTGGTATCTCCTCCAGTTGTTGCAGAAGAACTTACTGCGTATAAAAAACCAGTACTTAAATGGTCTAATTTCTTCACCCTTTCTGCGGATGTTTCGGGCGTAACCAAAAAAATAAAATCAAGTCCAAATTCTTTTATAATTGCTCCGTATTCCTTCTCAAATTCATATTCAGGCAAATCGGGTAAAATCAAACCATCCACACCAACTGCAGCAGCATCCGAACAAAATCTTTTAAATCCATACTGAAGAACAGGATTCATATACCCCATTAATACAATACCCGTTTTGGCTAATACAGGATTGCTTCTACATGATTTCAATTGGCTAAATAACAACTCAATACTCATACCATTGGCAATAGCTTTTGAACTACTTTCTTGAATGACTGGCCCATCAGCCAAAGGGTCACTATACGGCATACCAATTTCAATAATATCAACCCCCGCATTTGCTAAAGACTCCATAATCGTTAGCGTGCTATCGATAGTAGGAAAACCCGCAGTGAAATAAATATTTAAGATAGGCTTTTCGGTATTGGTAAAAATGGATTGAATTCTACTCATAATTTTGAATTAACGATACGATTGAATACTATTCATATAGGTTGCAAGATCTTTATCTCCTCTTCCACTCAAACAAACAACAACCGTATCAGAAGGAGTCAATTTTAATTCTCCAAGTACGGCAAAAGCATGGGCTGTTTCCAAAGCTGGAATAATCCCTTCCGTTTTACTTAAATGAAAAGCAGCATCTAAGGCTTCTTCATCAGTTGCACTCACAAAGATTCCTCTTCCACTTGCATACAGGTTTGCATGCATGGGTCCTATACCTGGATAGTCTAACCCAGCAGAAATGCTATGCGGCTCAACAACCTGTCCATCTGAAGTTTGCATCAACAAACTCTTGCTACCATGCAAAATCCCTTGGGTACCTAATTGGGTAGTTGCTGCACTCATACCAGAATGTACCCCTTTTCCTGCAGCTTCTACTGCTACAATTTTTACTGTTGGTTCATTTAAAAAATGATAAAAGGCACCAGCAGCATTGCTTCCTCCTCCCACGCAGGCAATAATATGTGTAGGCAATTCATGATTGGTTTTTTCTTTTAATTGAGCTTTTATTTCCTTACTAATAATACTTTGAAATTTTGCAACCATATCAGGATATGGATGAGGCCCTACTACACTGCCGATGATATAATGAGTATCGTTGGGGTGATTGATCCAATCTCTAATAGCTTCATTAGTAGCATCTTTCAACGTTTTACTACCACTGGTTGCTGGTATTACTTTAGCTCCTAACATTTGCATTCTAGCCACATTGGGAGCTTGTCTTTCAATGTCTTTTTCACCCATATACACAATGCATTCCATCCCTTTTAGCGCACAAACGGTAGCAGTTGCAACGCCATGTTGTCCTGCACCTGTTTCTGCAATAATTCTTGTTTTTCCTAAACGTTGTGCCAATAAAATTTGACCGATGGTATTATTGATTTTATGCGCACCAGTATGGCATAAATCTTCTCTCTTTAAATAGATATTCGTGTTAAACTCTTTACTTAATCGTTCTGCTTTAAATAAAGGGGTAGGTCTTCCCACGTAATCTGCTAATAAATCATCAAATTCCTGAATGAAACTTGGATCAGCCATAATTTTCAAATACTGCTCCTTTAATTCAGCTACATTTTGCTGCAACATCTCGGGGATATATGCACCCCCAAATTCTCCGTAATATCCATATGTATCGGGTGATTGATAATTCAATACTGCTGTACTCATTTTGCAAAATTTAATTGTAATAAAATTAACCCCTTACTCTGCTCTACCATTAAAACCTGTCCATTGTAGTTATACTGCACTTTAAACACACCAATTTGATCAACAGTTTTATTTGTATTGTATCTTATATTATAACCACCGATAGAAGCAATTTGTTGCTGATAATTATAACTTAACACCAAATCCCCTATTCTGTCAACTCTACCATTTAAATCATATTGTATAATAGTATTCCCGATTTTCACTAATCTTCCATCATAATTAAATTCCAAATTTTGTTCTCCCAACTTATGAGGGAATGTATTTTCATCATACTTAATTTCCCCCATTGGTTCCATTACAATACTTTGAATTTTACCCGAATCATTGATAATAAGAAGGGGGTTGCCTGCAGAAACTTCATAGCGAGCTTTCCCATTTGTTGATAGCAATACATGCTTTAATTGTTGCGAAAATGCAAACAAGCTTATGCTAAAGAATAAACTAAACAATAATAGACGCTTACTCATATATTCATCAATTCATTCATAAAAGGTTTTACTTTCTGCATATCTTTTACGCCAGGAGTTAATTCAAAACGACTGTTTATATCAACTGAAAACAAATCTTTTGCAACAGGGGTTGTAGAAAAGAATTTTAACGCTTCAATATCTTCCGGCCCAATTCCTCCACTAAGAAAAAATGGTTTATTAATATTGAGGGAATATAAAATTTCCCAATTAAACCTTTTGCCTGTTCCTCCATATTCTGCACCAGCAGTATCAAATAAAAACATATCCACTATGTCTTGATAGTCTTTTATTTTCCACAAAACATCATCGTCATCTCTTAATCTAAAAGCCTTAATTACTGAAATATAATCGGCTATTTTTTCACAATAGCGCGGTGTTTCATCGCCATGCAATTGAACTAAATACAAACCACAATCATCCACTAATGACAATAAGTGATCAGGATTTTCATTAACAAAAACACCAACTTTATTGATTTTTACGCCCTTTGCCTTTTTAAGTTCGGCTTTGGATAAATTTTTTAAAACATACCTCGGTGATTTGGGATAAAAGATAAAACCTGCAAAATCAACCCCCATTTCATCCAATTGGGTCATTTGTTCAACACTATTTAAACCGCATACTTTAGCCCTCATTTTGTTTGGTTTTTAAATCATTTACAAAATTGGCAAAAGCAAAAGAAGGATTGGTCTCGCGCATAAAACGCTCTCCTATCAAAAAACCGGCAAAGCCAGCTTTTTGTAAAGTTACAATAGTATTGGGATGATCAATTCCACTTTCTGCAATTGCTGGAATGGAAGTGGGTATTTGATTAATCAATCCCAATGATATGTCAATATTGACTTCAAAATTTTTTAGATTACGATTATTCACGCCAACTAAATCAACTTCATCGCATATATGATCCAATTCAGTATCATCGTGTATTTCTAATAATACCTCCAGCCCTAATTGATGAGCCAATCTAGAAAACTGTTTAACCTGTGATGCACTCAAACATGCAGCGATTAATAAAATAACAGATGCTCCACTAGCTTTTGCTTCAATAATTTGGTATTCACTTATCATGAAATCCTTTCGCAGTAAGGGAATTTGATTGATCGTAGCTGCTTCTAAGTCGGTTAAATTGCCCCCAAAAAACGCAGCATCCGTTAGAACAGAAATTCCAGCCGCACCAAATTGCGTATAAGCCATTGTGACGTCTTCAACAGTTGCAATTCCATTAATAATTCCTTTACTAGGCGACTTTCTTTTAAATTCTGCTATGATGCCTGTTTTGGAACTGTCTTGTAAATTTGACTTTAGAGACAAGGAAGGCAATTGAAAAAACCTAGATTGCTCCAATTCTGCAATAGCTATTTTTGATTGCTGTTCAGCAACTTCTATTGTCTTTTGAGCTACGATAGTATCAAGAATGGTCATAATGATGATTGTAGTGCTATTAGTTGATTGAATGATTGATAAGCAGCACCAGACTCTAAGCTATCAACTGCAGCCTGATATGCAGCTTGGTAATTGCTATATTTATTCGTTGAATTCAATGCCATTGCGGCATTGGCTAATACAACTGCATTTTGTGACCAACTGCCCTCACCTTTGAGAATTTTAAGGAAAATAGCAGCTGATTCTTCCACAGAATTTCCGCCATAAATTGCTTCGGGCATAACCATTTTTTTACCTAGTTCAATCGCTGAATAAATGGCTTCCCCTTCTTTTGTAATGACTTTAGTATCACTGGTTAGTGATATTTCATCATATCCATCTAAACTATGTATGATGGTAAATGACTTGCCAGTCTGTTGCAGTAGATAATTGTATATTCTAGCCATTTCCAAATTATACACACCTACTAACTGAAAGTCTGGATTAGCCGGATTCACCATCGGTCCTAGCATATTAAAAAAAGTTCTTACTCCTAATTGCTTTCTGATAGGCCCCACCACTTTCAATGCTGGATGAAATAACGGGGCATGCATGAAACAAATATTTGCTTCGTCAATTTCTCTTTTTAACAAACTTCCATCTTGTTTAAAGCGATATCCCAATTCCTCCATTACATTAGATGCCCCACTAATGGTAGACGCGCCATAGTTTCCATGTTTGGCTACTTTTTGACCGGTTCCTGCAACAATAAAACATGCTAATGTAGAGATATTGAAAGAGTTTTTACCATCTCCACCCGTACCAACGATATCTACCAAATCCGATGTTCCCAAATCTGTTTTAACGCATAACTCTAACAGCGCATCTCTAAATCCATTGAGCTCATCAATAGTAATACTTCGCATTAAAAATACGGTAATGAATGAAGCTATTTCTGCATCATTGAATTGCCCTTTTGCCATATTGATCATTACTTCATAGGCTTTAGACCTGGTAAGGGTTTTATACTCAAACAGAAACTGTAATATTTTTTTCATTTTATCTTTTTAACCAGTTTTGAATAATTTTTTCACCTGCTGGTGTTAATATACTTTCAGGATGAAACTGCACGCCTTCTACATCATATTTAGTGTGTGCTAATCCCATAATCAAACCAGTTTCGTCTTTTGCAGTAATTTGAAAACAATTGGGTAAGTCTTTATCACTTACTACCCAGCTATGGTACCTACCCACTTCAATTACATCAGTTAATCCATTATAAAGCGAAGAAGTTGAACCATTGTCTAATTTTTCAATTTGAATGGGTGTTGCAACCCCATGAAATACTTTTGAAAGATTAACCAGCTTTGCACCAAAAGCTTCACCAATGGCCTGATGACCTAAACAAACTCCTAAAATACTTTTTGTGGATGCGTATTCCTTAATAAGTGGTAATAGCAATCCGGCTTCAGAAGGAATACCAGGTCCTGGAGACAATACTATTTTATCATATTGTTTTACTTGAGATAAATCGATTCCATCATTTTTACACACATCTGGTTGAATGCCTGTTAAATGAGCAATTGAATGTACCAAGTTATAGGTGAATGAGTCGTAATTATCAAAAACCAAAATTTTCATACAGTAATATTTTAATGAACCTGCACAGCAAAAGCGGCTGCTTGCTTCAAAGCGTTTAATTTATTGTTTACTTCCTGCAACTCACTTTCTGGATTACTCGCAGCAACAACACCTGCACCTGCTTGACAAATCAATTGGTTTTGCTTACTTAAAAAAGTTCTGATCATAATTGCATGATTAAAACTCCCGTTAAATCCCACAAAGCCAATTGCACCTCCATAAAAACTCCTAGCTGTAGGTTCATATGCTGAAATAATTTCTAAAGCTTTTACCTTAGGAGCTCCGCTTAGAGTTCCTGCGGGGAAGGTCCCAGCAAAAATTTCAAATGGATTATATCCAACTCTTAACTTCCCTTCAACTTCACTTACTAAATGAATCACATGACTATAATACTGTACTTGCCTATAATGCGCCACCGACACATTATCACATACTCTGCTTAAATCATTCCTTGCCAAGTCTACTAACATGACATGTTCAGCATTCTCTTTTGTATCATTCAATAAATTTTCAGCAGCCAATTGATCTGTGGCTTCATCACCTGTTCGCTTGAACGTTCCTGCGATAGGATGTACAATTGCTTTCCCGTTTTTAATCACTAATTGAGCTTCAGGAGAAGATCCCATGATTTTATAATCACCATAGTCAAAGAAAAATAAATAAGGAGAAGGATTTATACTTCTTAATGACCGATATACATTGAACTCATCCCCTGCAAAAGATTGAGAAAATTGTCGGCTTAAAACAATTTGAAACACATCTCCACGCAAACATCTTTTGATTCCTTTATTTACTAAATCAATAAAATTTGCATCACTCATATTGGAACGCTCTTCCCCTACTAGGCTAAATGGATAAACAGGCACATCTTTACTTCTAATTAAAGATTCTATAACTTGAATATCACCCTCTAAACCAGGTAGTTTATTCTCACAAATAATTAATTCGTCTTTAAAGTGATTAAATGCAATTACATATTGGTATAACCGATATCGAATCAGCGGAATTGTAAGTGTTGATGTTACAGGGGCAACTGCATGATCAAAAAAAGAAATGGCATCAAAACAAGTATATCCATACAACCCTTGCGCAAATTGATATTGGGGATCTACAGGTTTTTCAACTTCAAACTTCTTCATGAAATCCCACAAATACTGTGGTATATTCAATTGCTTATCTAATGTCTTTTTTATTGCTTCATTTCCTGGCAACTTGTATTCTAGGGCATTATTATCTTTAACCTCTATCCCTCCTATTGCGTTAATACAGATAAACGAATAACTATTCTCGTTTGCGTGATGATCGGTACTTTCTAGCAGTATGGTATCCCTAAATCGATCCCTGAGCCGCAAATAAATACCAACAGGGGTGTATATATCACCTAATATTTTTTTTCCTGTTGTTGTCAATTGCATTTTATTCATTTTATAAGGTTAAATCAAAAAAAAAGCCCCAGATGAATCCGGGGCTTTGAATATATTCAATTAGTATTGGTCATGCCATTACAATCCCCGCGAAGAGTTTGAATGCCACCACCAATGCTTGTTCATTAAATTCATGTTACAAATATCTAGTTAAAGAATGAATTCACAAAAAAAATTACAACACTCCTTTTGTTGAAGGCAAATAATTACTAATTGGATCCCTTTTAACGGCCATTCTAATCGCTTTCGCAAAAGCTTTAAAAATAACTTCTATTTTATGGTGCTCATTATCCCCTTTACATTCGATATTCAAATTACATTTTGCCCCATCGCTGAATGATTTAAAAAAGTGAAAAAACATTTCTGTCGGCATTTCGCCAATTTTTTCTCTTTTAAAATCTGCATTCCATACCAACCAATTTCTACCCCCAAAATCAATTAGCACTTTTGCATCTGCTTCATCCATTGGCAATGCAAAACCATATCGCTCCATTCCTCTCTTGTCGGACAAGGCTTTTGCAAAAGCTTCACCCAAAGCTATTCCAGTATCTTCAATAGTGTGGTGTTCATCAATATGCAAATCACCTTGGGTAGTAATAGTTAAATCGATTTTACCATGGCGGGCAATCTGATCTAACATATGATCAAAAAATCCCAATCCAGTATCAATAGAAGCTTTACCTGATCCGTCCATATTTACATCTATCGAAATTTTGGTTTCGTTGGTATTCCTTTCGTGATGCACTTTTCTTAAACCAAGCTTCAGAAAGGAATAAACTTCGTCCCATGAACTGGTTTCTAACACAATGGTATCTGTAAAAGCCAATGCTTGTTCGGGCGTTAATTCATGTAAACCAGATTTAAAGTAAATGGCTTTAGCCCCCAAATTGATGGCTAACTGAATATCACTCCATCTATCTCCTATCACAAATGAATTAGCCAAATCAAACAATTCATTGTCCATTAAATGTGTTAGCAAGCCTGTTCCTGGTTTACGGGTTGGCAAGTTATCGGCAGCAAAGGTTCTATCAATAATCATTTCATCAAATTGGAACCCTACAGAGTCAAGTGTTCTAATCATTAAATCATGATAAGGATAAAACTGTGCTTCTGGATAAGAATTGGTTCCCAATCCATCTTGATTGGTCACCATTACTTTATGAAAATCAAAATCGGCCGCAATTCTAGATAAATTGGTCAATGCCCCTTTAACAAAATTGGTTTTATCAATAGCATCTATTTGAAAATCAATTGGAGGCTCTTCTAATACCACTCCATCTCTATCTATAAAAAGTATTTGTTTCATGATTATTTTTTTGCTCTTTGCTTTTTCACTTCTGCAACAGTTACTACACCCGCTTTATTGCCAAAACTATTTCTGATATAAGTGAGTACATCCGCAATTTGTTGATCGGTTAAAAAATCGTGAGCAGCCATTGGATTATTATATTCTTCTCCATTGATTTCTAAAGGATCTGACAAACCTTTCAAAACAATATCAATCAATCTTGTTTTACTCCCCGTAACATAAACTGTTCCAGCAAGCGGAGGATTTAATCTAGGCACCCCATTACCATCGGCCTGATGACAAGCTTGACAATATATATCGTATACTTTCTTACCGTTCAACATTTGTTTAGACTTCCCTTGTGCTGATGTTTGAGCCATTGAACAAGTAGAGATCAAAATCAACCCTAATCCTAATATGCTAATTTTTATGCTCATTGATTATTGGAATTATTTATTATAAGAAATTTTCCAAACATAACCTGCTTTATCGTCTGATACATAGATAGAGCCGTCTTCGCCTTGTGCTAATCCGGTTGGTCGATGCTTAGCTGCTGACAAATTCGTAACTGGTGACATTCCAGAAAATCCATCAGCAAATACCTCCCATTTTCCAGTAGGTACTCCATTCTTCATAGGAACAAAAACAACGTAAAATCCTTCCTGAGGCTCAGGTGTTCTATTCCAACTACCATGGAAAGCAATGAACGCTCCGTTCTTGTATCGCTCTGGAAATTGATTGCCTGAATAGATTAATAATGCGTTAGGCGCCATATGACCTGGAAATCCAACTAATGGATCAATTGCATTGGGTGCACCCTCTTTTTTTCCATCTCCTCCATATTCTGGGTTCAATATTTTTTTATTTTGAAAATGATCCCAGTGAATATATGGCCAACCACAATCATCCCCCTTCTTTACTCTATAAAAAGTTTCAGAAGGCATTTCAGCGCCTCGCTTTTGATCATACATTTCAGGAAAATATTGATACAACATATCCCTACCATGAATGGTTACATACAAATCGTTCACTTCATTGTTCCAATCTATACCTAATGCATTGCGCATGCCAGTTGCATATCTAATACCATCATTTAAAGTTTGATTGGTTTTTGTTGTACTAAATTGCCAAATGCCTCCCGCATTTTCTAAAATAGGACAAGGTGTTAAACCCGGCGAACCTTTTTGTCGATCCTGTTCTTGACAAACATTTGAGGGTGCACCAATATTTACATACAGATTGCCCACTTTATCAAAAGTAATGGACTTAGATGCATGTTGTCTTTTATTCAATAACCCATCAACTACAATTTCTGGTTGATCAGGATTGATAATATTTTGATTAGCATCTAATTTATAACGATAAATCGTTTGATCGGAGGTAGCATATAAATACCCTTTATTTATTGCGATACCAGTACCAGTATAATTGCCAAATGCCAGGGTATCTTCCATGATACCATCTTTATTCTTGTCTCGCAAACGATAAATTCCTTTACCATTTACCAAACGATCTAACTTCATGTACAAGTCTCCATTGCTATTTACTGCAATATGTCTTACCCTGCCCAAATCATTCGCTACAATATTACTGGTAAAACCTTTGGGTAGTTGAATAGGTACTTGTTGCTTTGGTTGAGCAGCAACAATATTCAAGACCAAAAGCATCGCTATTACTGAACTGATTTTTTGCATAGTTTTTTATTTATTAAAGCATGAATTTATGAATTCAATTGATACCAGTCTTGCATTGCTTCTACTAAGCTGGTATTATCCTGTTCTGAACCTACTGTAACCCTTAAGCATTCATTGCATAATTGTACATTGCTTCTATCTCTTAAAACAATGCCTTTGGTTAATAAAAACTCATATACTTTTCTGGCGTCCTTTATTTTAACCAATAAAAAATTAGCGTCTGAAGGATAAACCATTTGTACGGTAGGCATTGAGTTAAACACTTCAGCTAATGCATCGCGCATATCTACCAATAGCCGAATCATATCATTTACCTGACCAACTTCGTCCAAAGCTTTCAACGCCAACTCTTGTGTAGATTGATTAATATTATAGGGAGGCTTCACTTTATTAAGCACTTCAATAATAGCCGTGGATGCAAAAGCCATACCCAACCTTAATCCTGCCAAGCCCCAGGCCTTGCTAAATGTTTGTAGGACAACCAAGTTAGGATACTCGGTCAGTTCTTGCACAAATGATTTTTGCTTAGAAAAATTAATATATGCTTCGTCTATCACAACAATACCCTTAAAATTATTCAGTATTGTTTCAATATCTAATCGGTTGATTGAGTTCCCTGTAGGGTTATTAGGCGAACAGATCCAAATCAATTTGGTATGCTTATCAATAGCTTGCTCTATCTCAACAAGATTTAACTGAAAGCTTGGTAACAAAGGAATTTTCTTTAACTCAACATCATTAATATGAGCGCTCACTTCGTACATTCCATAGGTTGGAGGACAAATAATCACGTTGTCTGTTGATGGAGTACAAAAACTTCTATACAATAAGTCTATGCATTCATCACTTCCATTACCCAAAAAAATATGTTCTGCCGCAATTCCTTTTACAACTGCTAATTTATTTTTTATTGCAACTTGGTGAGGGTCAGGATAACGATTGTACCATTTTGACAAAGGAGAGCCCAGGCTATTTTCATTGGCATCTAAAAAGACTTTTGCCTCCCCACTAAATTCATCTCGAGCAGAGGAATAGGGAGATAATTGAGCAATATTGGGCCTAATAAGTTCATTTAAATTAAACAACATAACATTCTATTTTAGTCTGACTCTAACTGCTTCTGCATGTGCTTGAAGGCCTTCTGCTTCTGCCATGGTTTCAACAGTTTTAGCAATAGCAGTTAATCCTTCCTTGGTTAATTGCTGAAAAGTAATTTTTTTAACAAAGCTATCTACACTTACACCACTATACATTCTAGCATAGGCATTCGTTGGTAAAGTATGATTAGTCCCACTGGCATAATCGCCAACTGATTCGGGAGAATAATTACCAATAAATACAGAACCAGCATTTGAAATTTGTTCTGCAATTTCATTTGCATTTTGGCATGCTATAATCAGATGTTCTGCAGCATAATCATTTACTAATTCTACCGCATCAGATAAACTACTCATCAAAACAGCACGACTATTTTGAAGTGCTTGTAATGCCAACTCTTTTCTAGGCAAAAGCGCTAATTGACTTACTAATGATTGGTTTACGGCATCAATTAATTGTTTAGAAGTGCTAACCAGTAAAACTTGACTGTCTGCCCCATGCTCTGCCTGACTTAATAAGTCAGCTGCAACATAATCGGGAACTGCTGAATCATCGGCTAACACACATACTTCGCTAGGCCCTGCAGGCATATCAATGGCAATACCATTCAACTGTACCATCTGCTTTGCAGCAGTTACATACTGATTCCCTGGTCCAAATATTTTATAAACAGATGGCACGGTTTCCGTTCCGTATGCCATTGCTGCAATAGCTTGTACTCCACCTATTTTGAACAACTGTTTAATACCAACTAAAGTAGCCGCATAAATGATTGCAGGGTGTAAATCCCCATTTTTATTAGGAGGAGAACAAAGAATGACTTGCTTACATCCAGCTATTTGTGCTGGAATCCCCAACATTAGAATGGTGGAAAATAATGGAGCAGATCCTCCAGGAATATATAATCCCACTTTATCTATCCCTACCGATTTGCGCCAGCAAGATATACCCGGCATAGTTTCAATCGGCAATGCTTGACTTACCTGTGTTAAATGAAAGTTTCGAATATTCTCTGCTGCTGTTTCAATAGCTACTTTTAAGTCTGCATCTAGTTGCATTTGAGCATTAAGAATTTCAGCTTCAGTAACTTGAAAACCTTGTAGGCTTACCCCATCAAACTGTAATGTGTATTGGCTTATGGCATTATCCCCACCCTGCTTTACGCCGTTTAAAACCGCAGCAACTTTGTCGTTTAGATCATTAGAATCAGCAACAGGTCTTTTAATAATATTGCCCCAGTTGTTTTTTTCTGGAAATTGAATAATATTCATCATAATTTATATAATCATTTTCTCTATTGGGACAACCAAAATGCCTTCTGCACCAGCCGCTTTTAATTGCTCAATAATATTCCAAAAATCATTTTCATTTAATACACTATGAACACTGCTCCAACCTTCTGTTGCCAAAGGAAGAACAGTAGGACTTTTCATGCCAGGTAATAATCCTATAATTTCATCTAATTTATTATTAGGAGCATTCAACAATATATACTTATTATTCTTCGCTTTTTTAACAGATTGAATGCGAAAAATGAGTCTTTGTAATAATTGCTGTTGTAGTTCATTCAATAAGTTATTTTTAATTAAAACAGCTTGTGACTCAAAAATCACTTCCACTTCTTTTAACCCATTCATAAATAAGGTTGATCCACTACTCACCAAATCACAGATTGCATCGGCTAAACCTATACCTGGAGCGATTTCTACACTGCCGCTGATTTCATGAATTTCTGCATCAATTCCTTTTGTTTTTAGAAAATTGGATACAATCACGGGATAACTAGTGGCAATCTTTTTATTCTGTAAAAACTGTGCACTTTCATATACTTCATTTCGCTGCACTGCCATACTGAGCCTACACTTTCCAAAACCTAGCTTTTCTTGAATTTCTACTTTTTTATTTTTTTCAAAAACCACGTTCTCTCCAACAAATCCAATATCAGCAACACCATCCTCTACGTATTGCGGGATATCGTCGTCTCGCAAGAAAAACACTTCAATCGGAAAATTAGTTGCATCTGCTTTTAATTTGTTGACCCCATTGCTGATATCTATCCCACATTCCTTCAACAAACGCATAGAATCATCGTGCAATCTTCCACTCTTTTGAATGGCCAATCTCAATTTGCTGTTTTGATTATTATTTTTCATATTTATTTATTACTGATGTTAAGACAAAAAAAAAGCCTACCGGATGGTAAGCTAGTGTTTAATATATTAGTACAAATACACCGATGCCTACCCTTTGGGATGCATATGATGGTGATGTATATGTAGGCTCTTTATCATTGAGTTGCAAAACTAAGTTGCTATTTCAATAATGACAAATATTTTTTCAGGATCTACCTTAAGCTGAATTTACTAGACTAATTATTGGTAATTTGAGCAGCATTGAATTGCTCAATTAAATTAAGCTAACATGAAAATGATTAAACATTGCTTGACTGTATTTTTACTTTTTATCAATACAGCGTTGGTGATTGCCCAAGACGCAGCCAGTTACCAAACCCCACCTAAAGTAATTGCAGATTTATTACTTGCCAAACCTACACCATCCGTTAGTATTGACGGAAAAGCTATTTGGATGTTACTTTCTGAAAGAAATTCATACCCTACCGTTGAAGAATTGGGGCAACCTGAAATTAAGGTTGCTGGATTAAGACTTAATCCCAATAATTTTTCCCCCAGCAGACAAACTTTTATCAATAATTTTTTATTGAAGAATTTAAAAGAAAATAAAGTGTATTCCATTAATGGATTACCTGCAAACCTATTGGCGGGATCGATAACATGGAGTCCTTCTGAAAATAAGATTGCATTTACCCATACCAGCAATAACAAAGTTGAATTGTACGTAATTGATGTTGCTACCAAAAAAGCCAGTTTAATTAGCAAAAGAGCACTAAACACCGTTTTAGGCAGCCCTTATACATGGGTAGACGATAATACTATTTTATATAAATCTACTGTATCTATAGCTGCCAATGCTCCTAAAAAACCCATCACACCAAAAGGGCCTACTATTCAGCAAAACTTGGGAAAAGCAGCTCCTAGTCCTACCTATCAAGACTTAATCAAAAGCCCATATGATGAACAACTATTTCAATTTTATGCTACATCACAATTAGTTATAAATAAAAATGGAGTAGAAACCCTATCTGGAAAGCCATGTATTTTAAGCAGTTTTAGCTTGTCTCCAGATAAAAAGTTTTTATTACAAAAACAATTACAACATCCTTTCTCTTATTTAGTAACTGCAAACGGTTTCCCTTCTAAAATGTTGGTAACCGAATTAACGGGTAAAACAGTAAAAATTTTAGCAGAATTGCCTTCAACGGAAGGTACCCCTTCAGGATATGACAACACGCAAAATGTTCCTAGAAGTTTTGATTGGAGAGATGACGAAGCCGCTACCATTACTTGGGCTGAACCACTAGATAGTGGGCTAATTAAAAAACAAGTTGAATATAGAGACGCTGTATACGCAATTTCAGCTCCATTTGAGGGAAATGCCAAACTCTTATTTAAGACTAAATTAAGATATGGAGGAACCACTTGGGGAAATGAAAATGTTGCATTGGTGAATGAGATTTCAAGAAGCAAACAATTGATCAGGGTTAATTTATTCAATAGCAGCAAAGGAAGCACGGAATTACTGTTTGAGCGAAATCAAACAGACGCATACGGAAACCCTGGCTCGCCAGTTACCAGTAAAAATAAGTACGGCAGAAACGTAATCACAACTATTGACAATGGCACCAAATTATTAATGAATAATACAACGGGATCTTCTCCTAAAGGGGATCTACCTTTCTTAGCAAGGTTTGATTTAGCCACTAAACAAAATGAAGTCATCTGGAGATGCAATGAAGGAGTATATGAATATATTGTAGATATTTTAGACGCAAATAATTTAACGGTATTAAGCAGAAAAGAGTCTCAAAAAGACGTACCCAACTATTATATCAAGAATCTTAAACTCAAAATGGCCGATCAGGCAATCACTAATTTTACCAATCCTTATCCAGCTTTAGAAGGAGTGATTAAAGAAAAAATAAAATATAAAAGAGCAGATGGTGTAGACCTAACTGGTGATCTTTATTTACCTGCTGGGTATACAAAAGAGAAAGGGCCTTTACCATTAGTTATTTGGGCTTATCCAAGAGAATTCAACTCTGCGGCAGATGCAGCTCAAATAAGAGGTAGTAAAGATAGATTCACCACTTTAAGCTGGGGCTCACCCATTTACTATGTTACACAAGGTTACGCAGTATTAGACAATGCGGAAATGCCCATCGTTGCTTCGGGCAATGACAAAAAACCCAATGACAATTTTATTGAACAATTAAAATTGAACGCAGAATCAGCCATTGGGCATTTATCAGGATTAGGTATTGCTGACAAAAACAAAGTGGCAGTGGGTGGACATAGTTATGGTGCTTTTATGACTGCAAATTTATTAGCACATACCAACTGGTTTAAAGCCGGTATTGCAAGAAGTGGCGCTTATAATAGAACCCTTACTCCTTTTGGATTTCAAAATGAAGACAGAACCTATTGGCAAGCTCCTGAATTGTATTACAATATGAGTCCATTTAGTTATGCGGATAAAATTAAAACCCCCATTTTGTTAATACATGGAGAAGCCGACGACAATACTGGAACCTATCCTATTAACAGTGAGCGATTGTTTGCTGCAATCAAAGGAAATGGTGGAACAGTTAGGTTTGTATACCTACCTTATGAAGCACATGGCTATAGAGGAAAAGAAAATGTGTTACACACACTTTGGGAACAATTTCAATGGCTAGAGAAATACGTAAAGAATACAAAATAATTGATTATTCAAAAAAAGAGTCCTGAAATTTGGGACTCTTTTTTTATGCGGTATTATTCCTTCTGCAATGCATCAATAAACTAAAAATCAATGAAACAGACACCCCTGCAAATGCAAACCAAATTGACCTAGATAAATAAACAGGATTGCGCAACTTCACTTGGATAATCCAATCTCCGATAGGCTTATATTGTTCGTACGAAATTCCAGTAGAAAAATCAGTTCTATTATTACTAAATAAGGGGATATACTTTTCCCCTTCTTGTTGCTTCTTCACTTGATAAAAATATGTTTTATTTATACCAGAACTATCTAAACCAAGCAAACGAATAAAACTTTCTTTATTAATCACAACAGCTGAGTAACCCCACAAAGAATCATTTTGAATAATTGGGTACCTACCTACAAAACCCACTCCACCTTGCTTTAATTTAAATGGACCTTCAAAATGGAGACTATTTAAACTTGAAGACAACATAATTTCTCGAATATGCTCTTTATCAGTTCTTAAATCATACCCAATTGTTTTTTCATTTCCTTTAAGAGGATAGGTATTAATAATTACCATGTCTTGAACTAACTGAATTGCATCTAAGTATTCATTATTTTTCAACAACTCTTTTGCCACTTCATCAAAGTGATCTTTTAATAAATTATGCTCAATGAGTAAAGCAAGTATACTAGTGACATTATTACTTTGGCTCAAGGCCGATTCAATACGTTGTTTTAAATGTGCAGACTCATATTGAACCAATTGAATCTCCCTTTCCTTTTCGATTGAATAAATTTTATAAGCTGCTATTTGAGTAATTGCAATAAAAATTACAAATACAAAAATAGCAGCATAATTATTTTTCAAGAAAGTAAACATGTATGGTAATGCAGGGGTTACATCTAATTAGTTCAGCAATAAGTTATGCAAAAAAATCAAATAACTGCAATTATTAATACCCTAGCCCCCAATCTCTTCCTTTAAGAATAGCAGGAACTCCATCAGCAATCCATTTAGCAGGCTTATCTCCTTTCAATAAATAATCAAAAAATTGTTGTTCGCGAATTTGAATATCTTTTCTATTTCTACGCTCAACTAAATTATGGTCTTCGTTATTATAATTCAACATCCAAACAGGTTTCCCTAATCTGCGAAGAGCAGTAAACATTTCAATACCTTGATACCATGGCACAGCTCCATCGGCATCATTGTGCATAATCACCACAGGCGTTTTCACTTTAGGGAAATGAAACAATGGTGAGTTCTCTATATACAAATTAGGTTTCTCCCATAAGGTAGCTCCAATTCTACTTTGTGTTTTTTCATATTGAAACTGTCTGTTCAAACCAGTACCCCAACGGATTCCACCATAAGCACTGGTCATATTGGCAACAGGTGCACCAGCCCATGCAGCAGCATATAGATTGGTGCGAGTTATTAAATGCGCAATTTGATATCCTCCCCAACTTTGGCCCTGCAATCCTAATTTGGTACTATCTACATACCCTTTTGCAACCAATGCCCTTGTTCCACTAACAATATAATCATAAGCCCCTTGACCAGGATAACCAGTTTTGTACCAGATATCTGGAACAAAAACAATATATCCCCTACTTACAAAAAATGGAATATTTAATCTAGAAGGAGTAGGTGCAGGAGCATTATACCCATATAATCCATCGCTACTTCTTTCATAGAAATAAGCAATCATTGGATACTTTTTCTTTGGATCAAAATCTTCAGGTTTATAAACAATTCCTTCAGCTATTTTTCCGGTATAAGCTTTCCAAGTAAACAACTCTGCAGTACCCCAATTGTAGTTAGCTTGTTGCGGATTAGGCTGGTGTAAAGAAGCAGCATTCTGTACATCTTGTAAAATTGAGTTGGCCCTCCAATCAATTACAGCAATATTTGAAGAACGCTGAAAAGTCTCCG
>QLAH01000166.1_pt1 | contig 52885 bp, 51 predicted proteins | sample 4693081 | NCBI WGS metagenome assembly QLAH01 (sample SAMN09425401, study PRJNA476045) | Lake water metagenome, whole genome shotgun sequencing project. | reverse complement strand
GCCCCTCCAGGAAGCCGGATGCCACCAATCTCAAGCTCAGAGGGGTCGTCAACACTCATAGCATCAGCTTACCTGAAGAGCTGCAATTGAAACCCCGACTCTTTCATCACCCCCTGAACAGTTACGAAAAAATAGGGTGGCTGGAGTAGCCGTTTTTTCAAAGGCACAGTTGCCCAATAGCCAGAGAGATATGGTTGGAAAACTTGTTAGCATCCTTAATTCTATCCTGGTTAATGTTGTTCTAATTGAAAGAAAAACTGTAAATTGAAATGACCCATGGTATAAGTCTTGTCCTCACTTCCTGCCCCTCTCCCAGGGAGACTACTTATACATAAGTCTCTATTCTGCTTGGTTCCTAGGGTTGATCCCCCCCTAGCCCCCCTTGTGAAGGGGGAATCCGGAGTCAAAGTTGCCCTTGAAAAGGGGGATTTAGGGGGATCTCCAAGGACTTGCGGCATAAAAACAAGATGTATATAAGTGGTAGCTCAGGGAGGAGAGGAGAGCTAGAGCAGCGTTTCAAAATCCTGCTATTCAATTAATGGCCAACTCGCACCGTTTCTTTCTGGAGAAATTCAGAATCCTTTACCTTGCAGCCGCCCCATTTAGCTTGGGCAAAGTCAGGATTACTACTCAGGCGTTGCCATACTTTCCACAGCGGTTCTTCTAACACATTGCCGAAGGTGGCGTGGTTAAAGTCGCAGGACATCACATCGCCGTAGGGTGACAGGTAAAAATAGCTCGTGCCGCAAGAACAGCCAACGCTGCGATGGCTACTGATGTAGGCCGAAAAGACCACGCCGGGGTAGCGATCATCCTGGTTGTAGGGTACGGCGGATTGGATCATCGCTTCTACCCAGTCGCCGTTGTCGATGAGGTCTTCTCGGTGCTGGAGTCGTCCGCTGGGTAGGGCATCGAACACCAACACTTCGTGGACGCCGAGGGATCGGCCCAGTTCCGCCAGTCGCTTCAGTTCGCCAGATTGGTAGGCTTCTGGGGTCAGCGTGGCGGAAATGCCAACGGAAAAGCCCAGTTTCTTGGCCACCTTTAGCCCTGCTACGGCCCGATCAAACAGTCCTGGCGTTTGTCGTAGGGCATCGTGGCGCTGGGGATCCGCCGCATCTAGACTGACGTAGACGCTATCTAATCCGGCCCGCCGCAGGTCTGCCGCTCGGTCGGCCAGGTGCCAGCCGTTGGTAAACAGCAGCACCGTCGAGCGATCCTTATCCACGGCCCGGATAATCCCCGCTAGATCGGGCCGCAGCAACGGTTCGCCGCCCACAATATTGATCACCGAAACCCCTAAATCCTGGGCCGCACCAATGGCTTGCTCGAACTGGGGCAGGGTCATCGGTTGGCGGTGGGGATCATCCACGCCGTTGTAAAAGCTACAGTGGCCGCACTGGGCATTGCAGGCATCGTTGACGGCGATGCTCATCAAATTTGGCAGGTTGCGATTTTGGATGCCCCGGTATAGGGTGCGGGCGATGAAGTGGGCGGCGGGCTTGCTAAACAGGGCCGGGGTGGAGAGGGAATAGACCGGATAGCCATCCCGAAAGTGGATAATTTTGCTGTGGTTGAGGTAGATGCGGTACAGCACCTCGACAAAATCTGTGCCGTAGCCTAGGGCCTTGGTCGCCATAAACCAGCGGAGTCGAAGTTGCTTCAGCCAGGTGTCCATAGGCCCATTCCGCCAGCTAGGGATTGAGCCCCATTGTAGGTAGCGCCATGGGGCAGGGGGAAAAACTTCAATAAGTCTTCGCGTTTGTAGAAGGTAGCCCAGACTAAGCGGTGGATCGGCCATGGTTGGGCCAGCAGAAGCAATCTGAAAAACTTGGTCGCCAAAGCTTAAGAAAACCCGCAGAGGTTTGGGTAGGACAGCGCTGCGTCAGAGGGCTATGGCATCCTGATGGCGTTAATGGGGCGTTAACAACGGCCCAAACCGCTGTGATTACAATAATGGGGACACAAACTCCAACCATCTCACCCTTCCAGGAGAACACCATGGCCAGTCTGCTAGAGCAGCTTCGGCAAGTCACCATTGTGGTGGCCGACACCGGAGACATCCAAGCCATCGAAAAATTTACGCCCCGCGATGCCACCACCAACCCCTCGTTGATTACGGCGGCGGCGCAGATGCCCCAGTATCACCAAATTGTGGATGAAACCCTGATCAAGGCCAAGGCCGATGCTGGGTCTGGGGCCTCGGATAAGGACATTGCCAACCTGGCCTTTAACCGTTTGGCGGTGTCCTTTGGGCAGAAAATTTTGGAGATCATTCCGGGCCGAGTCTCTACCGAAGTCGATGCGCGGCTCTCCTACGACACCGAGGCCACCATTGCCACTGCCCACCACATCATCGATCAGTACGACAAGCTGGGCATTGGTACAGATCGGGTGCTGATCAAAATTGCCTCCACCTGGGAGGGCATCAAAGCCGCCGAGGTGTTGGAGAAAGAGGGCATTCACTGCAACCTAACGCTGTTGTTTGGCCTGCACCAAGCCATCGCCTGCGCCGAGGCCGGAGTGACGCTGATTTCCCCCTTTGTGGGCCGCATTTTGGACTGGCACAAAAAAGAGACCGGGCGGGAAGCCTATGCCCCCCACGAAGATCCCGGTGTGGTGTCGGTAACGCAGATCTACAACTACTACAAAAAGTTTGGCTACGGCACCGAGGTGATGGGGGCCAGCTTCCGCAACATTGGCGAGATTACCGAACTGGCAGGCTGCGACCTGCTCACCATTTCGCCCCAACTCTTGGCTCAGTTGGAAAGCACCGATGCCGATCTGCCCCGCAAGCTTGATCCAGCCCAGGCGGCAACCCTCGACATCGAAAAAATCTCTATGGATGAAGCCACCTTCCGCACCATGCACGAGGTTGACCGCATGGCCAAGGAAAAGCTGGATGAGGGCATTAAGGGCTTTAGCAAGGCCCTAGAAACCCTGGAAGATTTCCTGGCGACTCGGCTGGTTCAACTGACCCAAGGCGAAATCATGATCACCCACGCCCGCGACGACCTCTTCAAAGCCTACGACCTCGATGGCGACGGCTTCATCACCCGCGAAGAATGGCTGGGCACCGATGCCGTGTTTGACGCCCTCGACTCTGACCACGACGGCAAGCTCTCCATCTACGAAATCGGCGCTGGGCTGGGGGCGGCGTTCCAACTGGCCTAGCCCTGGCCTACCAGAGAGGGCGCTAGGTCGTCGTAGAATAGCCCAGGATAGGTGTCCCAGAATTTGGCCGAGGCCCAGGATGATGGTTCGTCTTGGGTGGTAAGCCCTGGGGCACATTGTTTTCTGGGGAGTTTTCTTGGGGCCGTAGGGCCATTCGATGGCGATATCGATGGCAATGCTTGGCCCTGGCCCTGTAGCCTGCGCGTTATGTTCCCAGCCTCGTTTGTAAGGACTGTTCTATGCTCAGCCTGTGGGCCAAAACCAGCGGCACCTGGATCAATGTAGCCACCGTCATCACCGGGACGACCCTAGGACTACTGCTTCGCAGCCGCCTACCCCGCACCATGCAGCAGGTCATTACCCAGGCGGTGGGTCTGATGACCCTAGTGATTGGGGTAGCCATGGCGGCCAGTTTATCCTCGGTGCAGGTGGGGCCGCTGGATGGTGTGATTCTGGCGCTGCTGGTGATGGTGGCAGGCGGGCTACTGGGGGAATGGGGCCAAATCGAGCAGCGGCTGACCATCTTGGGGAACTGGCTGAAGGCTCAGGTGAAGGGCGGCGGCAAGTTTACGGAGGGCTTTGTAGCGGCTAGTCTGCTGTTTTGCATTGGCCCGATGGCGATTTTAGGCAGTCTCAACAACGGCTTGGCCGGAGATAACACCCTCCTCACCCTCAAAGCCACGATGGACGGGCTGGCCTCCATTGCCCTAACCGGGAGCTATGGCGTAGGGGTAGGGTTTTCGGCCCTGAGTGTGCTGGTAGTACAGGGCAGTTTATCGCTGCTGGCCAGTGTGTCGGGGGCGGCCATCCCCGATCCCAACACCAACCCCTATATTTTGCTGATTACGGGCATGGGGGGGCTGATGATCCTCGGTATTGGCCTGGGGCTGTTGGAGGTGGCCCAAATTCGCGTGGCGTCCTTCTTGCCAGCGTTGGCCCTGGGGCCGCTGGTCATCGCCCTCTTTAACCTGTTTTGATCGGTGCCGCATCCAGTCCATGCCGTTGTTTGGGCTAGGCATGCCCCCTAGGCCACTTGGCTACAGCGAGCCATCCGCAGCATTAGGGCATCGAGGCGGGCCAAGTCGGCAAAGCCGCCACCGCGTCCCGTCCCAAAGCCCCCGGTTTTAAAGGACTCTAACCAGGTGAGTTGCCAGTACCATCGAGCAGGTAGGTGCCCAGGGGGAGCCTCTAGGCTAAAGTTCAGGAAATCGTAGAACTTAAAAAATGCCAAGGGGCGAGGCACTGTCACCATCAGCCAGCCCACCGCCTGACAAAAGGGATGGGGATTGGCGAAGCTAAGGCTAGCCGGATCGAACTGCTGATCGAGGGCTTGGTAGATGCGCTGCTGCACCGAAAAGCCAAATTGCCCCTGGCTGGCCGTTACCCACAGCCAGTCAATGCGGTGCAGCAGGGGGCAGGGCATCAAGGCCAGGTCGGTGGGGGTGAGGCTACCCTTGGGGGAACAATTCACCGCTCCCAGCATCAGGCTGAGGGTTACTTCGTCGGCGGCCTGCCATTCCTGGGCGTGCAGCAGGGCGGCGAGGTCGGTCATCGTCCAATCTTGGGCAAATACCACAGAACCTCCTTCATCATCGGTTCCTGACATCATAGGCTCCTGCATTCAAGGTGGCGGTGTTATTGGGCCGTAGAGAAGCGCGGGCAGGGGCTAGGTGCTCTCTGGGGGGATCGGGGGCGTTTCGTGGTCGGTGGTGCGGGCAATGGCCGGAATGGAAGGGGCCGGACTGCTGGCCGCTAGGCACTTATCTAAATGCAGGAAGATCGCCTCGACCACCGACTCACCCACGGTATAGCCATTTTCGAGGCTGGGGCAGCACCAGCGCCAGGTGGGCAGATGACCGAGGGGCGCATTGCCGCTAAATTGTAGGCTTTTGTAGGGCTTGATGCCCCCGGTGAGGCTAAGTCGCGACCCCCGCCAGTCTAGGGTTCGCAAAAAGTCCATGGGCCGTCGATCAACCTGAAGATAGACCTGCTGCTGGGCCAAAAAGCCAAAGCGTCCTTGGCTGTAGCGGCTCCATAGGTGGTCAATGGTGAGCAAGTCAACGCAGGGCAGGTGTAAAATGGCGTCGCGATCTAGGGGCTCCATGTTGTGGTGCAGCGCCTTGAGAATGACATGTTCGGTTTCTTCGTCGGCCTCCCGCCACCGCTGAGCCCACAACAACTGCCGCAAACGGCCATAATCAATGCCCAGCATCGATTGAACCGAACCATACAGCTCACTACGAACCGCCTCCTCCAAGTGCAGCGCTTCCTCCGCCCCAAGGTCCCACAGGTGGCGGGCCTGCTCCAGCCGCCCTCGGTCAAAATCCGGTGGGTAGAGGGTGGTTTGCATGGCACGGCGCAGCATGGCTTGATACTGGCCTACATGGTGCTGATGTACCCATTCCTGATCGTGGGATGGCTCTTGCGATTCAGCCTGCTGGCGGGCCTGCTGAGCGGCCTCTAGCTCGGCTTGGTGCTGCTGGCGCATGGCTTCGGCCTGCACTTGAATCTCCTGTAACTGCTCTTGGTACAGGGCTTGGGCCAGGGGCAGGGGCAGACCTAAATTTTCCGCCAGTTCCACTAAGGTGGCCCAGGTGTCCTCCGAGAGGGGGCTTTGGCGGGTCAGTTCCTCCAGTAGCGCTTGGGTAAAGTAGCGGCGTTTTTCAGCCAGGGTTTGGTAGGGGCCGAGGGCGGTGGCCTTCAGGGTTTGGGCCTCGGTCTCGGATAGGCCTAATCGCTGGCGCAATAGGTCTAGGTTGGCCTCTTCGGCGGGGGTCAGTTCACCCTGACGGTGGGCATAGATCTCTACCTTGGCTAGGTATAGGCTATGCGGATCCACCATGGCCTCCACCAGCGGTAGCACCTGGGCTAATTCTGCGGCCACCTGGGTTTGCAGGTGTACCGCCATGGCCCCGTAGTGAATCGCCACCGCTGTCGGTTGGGGGTAGTCCTCCAGGCGATCACACAGCCGCCGCAACACCCCCCGCAGGCGATCCGCTGGCACATCAAACTGCACCCCCATGGGGCGTTTCTGCTGAAATGGCCCATCACTCTGGAGTTGGTATACCGTCGTCATGGCCACCCCCCCCAGCCCACTGAGGGCGCGCAGATCCGCCTGGAGGTACTGCACCTCCGTCGTGGCTTCCTCTAGGGCAAGGTTGGGATCCACAAGCTGCACCACAAACCCCAAATGGGGCAGGCGCTTCATCTCCTCCGGCATGGGCATTGGCCCCATTGTTGCAAGCACTAGCCACTGTTATACCAGCCCGCCCCTTTCCTGACCCAGAACGAATCGGAAAGGATACCCGATGCCCGACCCCGATGGGCAACCCCAGGGGGTAACAGCGCAGGACAGCGCCGCAAAATCGGGTAGCATGGCTTCGGATTCTATGGCTCGTTTGGCAATCTCCGTGATCCAACCCTATTCTTCCGACCCTCCTACCCCCTCGCCCAAAGCTAGCTTGCAGCGCAATCTCAGAGCCTACTTCGAGGAACTGGCTCCGACCCTAGGGCAGTGGCAGCGACGCAATCGCTACTACTACCACAACCTCGCCTGTCTGCATCGGTTTATGGTGCCCGCCGGCAGTCGGGTGCTAGCGGTGGGCTGTGGTGCGGGAGATTTACTGGAAGCTGTAGCCCCCCAGGTGGGCGTTGGCATCGACTTTGCCCCAGCCATGGTGAACCTGGCCCGCCAGCGCCACCCTAACCTCACCTTTTATAGCCTCAATGCCGAACAGCTTGACCCGGCCCACCTCGCCCCCGACCATCGCCAGTTTGACTACATCCTGTTGTCGGGTGTCCTGGGCTATCTCGGCGATATCCAAGCGGTGCTCCAGCGGTTGCAGCCCTTTTGCCACCCCCATACCCGCCTCATTCTTACTTTCCATAACTACCTGTGGGAACCCGTTCTGCGCCTAGCGGAACGCCTGGGGCAGCGCCGCCCCCAACCGCCCCAAAACTGGCTCGGCATGGAGGATGTGGTCAACCTGCTCACTATCACAGGCTACATTCCCCTCAAGCGGGGGCGACGATGTTTGCTGCCCAAGCGTCTGCCCCTGCTCAGCGGTTGGGTGAACCGCTATCTAGCCCCCCTACCTTGGCTCAAGCACCTCTGCCTCACCAATGTGGTAGTGGCCCGCCCCCAGCCCCAGCCCGCCCTGGTCGAACCGCTGACTTGCTCGGTGATCATCCCCGCCCGTAACGAAGCCGGAAATATCCAGGCCGCCCTCGACCGCCTACCCCCCCTAGGGGACGCCACCGAAGTGGTGTTTGTGGAAGGCCATTCCCAAGACAACACCTGGGCCACCATTCAAACCGTGGTTGCCAACTACCGGGGGCCACTGACCCTCAAAGCGGTGCAGCAAACGGGCAAGGGCAAAGCCGATGCGGTGCGCCTAGGGTTCGACCAAGCCAGCGGCGATATTTTGATGATTCTCGATGCCGACCTCACGGTACCCCCCGAAGACTTGCCCCACTTTGTCGAGGTGCTGCGCTCTGGCCGAGGGGAATTTGCCAACGGTTCCCGCCTCATGTATCCCCGTTCCCAGGTGGCCATGCCCTTCCTCAACACCCTGGCCAACAAAACCTTTGCCCTCCTGTTTTCCTTTCTGCTCGATCAATCCCTCAAAGATACCCTCTGCGGCACCAAAGTCCTCTGGCGCAGCGACTACCAGCGCATTGCCGCCGGACGTAGCTACTTTGGCGACTTCGACCCCTTCGGTGATTTCGATCTGCTTTTTGGGGCTGCCAAACTCAACCTCCACATCGTCGAAGTCCCCATCCGCTACCAGCCTCGTACCTACGGCAGTTCCAACATCGCCCACGTTAAAGAGGGACTCATTCTGCTAAAAATGTGCCTCTACGCCAGCCGAAAACTGAAATTTTGGTAAGCGCCCTAGGCCAAGGCCCCATCGTCATGATTGAAGCTAGCCCCATAATGTCATGGAATGAGTATTTATTCCGATCCAGCGATCTAAAGCAATGAGCATTTATGCCGATTGCTATTCTGAAAAATAGGTATTTTTGCAGATCAAGATCCTTTTGAGGTCGTTTGCTTTCAGATTTTAGACCTAAGCCAATGTTGTTCTAGTCCGTCTGGCACCCTGGGTTAAGCCAAAGTTTCTCGTCTGCCCTAAATCCTTCAATAAAAAGCATCCTCAGCAACTCTTCCTGACCTCCATCTCCCCCTTTCTTCATCAAAACTTGGCCAGACATGAGTATTTATGCGGGTTTTAGCTATATGAGAAAGGCCAACGCAAATATTTACAGAACTTAAATTAATTTTTCGCTGACGACGAAATTTTCGCCTTGCCCCCCATTATGGGGCTGTCTTAAGCTATTCCATCTCCGTAGACCCAAGGCAAAACCCTATTCTTTGTCTTGTCTCTATACATTCCCTCAAATTACTTAATAAAAATCCCATGAAGGAGATGATAGGATTCTCCTAACCAAGACATAAGCTTTTCTTCATTATTGCTAGTCGTTGTTTCTGGAGTGTGTAACCATGTCTAACAATTCCGTTGGAATCAAGCCCGAAACCCGAAACCATAAAGGGTTCTTTGTGCAAGATGGCGACTATAATCTGGTGAGCATTGACGCCTCTGGGTGGGCCTTGATCTGCGTAGACGACGCCGTCTGCCACTATGTTGATCCTGACAACCTGCTGGTGGCCCAAGACCAAGACTAAACCTCCCTCCGCGATCAACTGATCTAGGTCGGTCAGACCAGGCTTCTGTGAGAACCCATCCTTCCCACGGAAAACCGTCCCACCGATTGTGATCCTGCTGCTATCGAAAAAGTCTTCGGGCCTCTATCGCCAAAGACCATCGACGTTTGCAAAAGCTGTATAGGATGAAATTGGCTGGTTCCTGGGCGAATCAGCCAATTTCCGTTTTGATGCCGCTTTCCACTAGACTAGGGAAACCGTAGAAATTTTGTCCAAACCGCCATGAAGGATGTCATTTCGCGTACTATTAGCTGGATTTTGGTGGTTGATCTAGGGCTTGTGCTGCTGGCCTTTGCCTGGTTTATGGTAGCCGTAGTAGGGCGCAGCATGAACCTCGATCTCGGCCTCAACCTGTGGTACTCCCTGTGGAACCCGCTGATTTTACCAGCCATCAGCGTACTCATGGCTGGGGCTATTGCCAGCGGCGTAGTGGGGTGGCTTGGCCGTCGGTTTGGCTCCGATCCCTCGGCCTAGGTGCGGCCCAGTGTCGATCATGGGGAAGCTTCACCCATGATTGAACGCAGTATTGATCGTCCATGTTGCACACAAGAGAGCCTATTTTCGTGAATTCGAGTCTGCAATTTCTCCAGGGCGGGTTAGTGGTGTCTTGCCAAGCTCCAGCCTTTTCGCCCCTCCACGATCCCCCTGTGATTGCAGCCATGGCGGCGGCGGCGGTGCAGCGGGGGGCCGTAGGCGTGAGAATTGATTCTCCCAGTCACATTGAGGCAGTGCGCCAGCGGTTGAGCCAGCCCATCATTGGCCTGTGGAAGCAGGTGTTGCCGCCATCCTCGGTGTATATCACCCCCCAGGCTTACCATGCCGACGCTGTAGCCCAGGCGGGCAGCGATATTATTGCCGTGGATGCGACCCAGCGCCCCCGCCCTGGTCAGGAAACCCTCGCCGATTTGATTCGCCACATCCACACCCACCTAGGCAAACCCGTCATGGCGGATGTGGATAGCCTAGAAAATGCCCTAGCGGCCATTGAGGCTGGGGCCGACTGCGTGGGGACTACCCTCTTTGGCTACACCGAGGCTACCCAAACGGAGACCCCTCCCAGCTTGGATCTGCTGCGGGCCATGGTCAAGCGCTGTACCGTGCCGGTGATTTGTGAAGGGGGAATTACCTCGCCGGGGGTAGCCCGTGCGGCCCTAGACTGCGGTGCTTTCGCGGTGGTCGTCGGCACCGCCATCACCGGAATGGATAGCCTGGTAAGCCAGTATGTTTCAGCCCTAGCCCCCTAACCACACCGGGCGTTACGCGGCTACCTCATGGGCAAAGCTGGCCCGCCGCTTAAACTGAAACGGCCCCGCCAGGGCACCCCAGAGGTGTTCGTGGGTTTCAGGATCGCGGCCTCTGTCCCAGCTAATAAACTGGTCGGCGTCAATTTCAAACTCGCTGTCGAGGTAGGTGAGCTTGCCGTTGCGCTCCACCATGCAGGCCTTTCCTGGCTCCACGGATCCCTTAAAGCTTCGGCCCGTCCATTGCACAATGAGGTTGCAGCCCGGAGTGCGCTGAAAGTGGCTGGAGGTAAACTGAGCCAACCGCTCTGGGCTGCGAGATGCGCCGTAGAAGGTTTCGGGATCGGTGATGGAATAGTTTTCGATCACAATGTGGTCGCCGTTGGCCACCAGCTTCATGCCCCGTGCCCGGTAGGGACGATCTAGCATGTAGTCGTAGGCCTGTTCGATGTAAAACCCAAAGCCATCCAGGGTTTCCTTGGGCAGGGGCCGCATACACACCCGAATGTGAGCAAACAGCGGCGGATTGTCAAAGGCTTGTTGCTGGTTGCTAAAGTCGGCGGCCATCCAGCGGGCCAAGGTTTGAACATCGGTGGCGTGGGTCATAGCGTGCAGCACAGAAGTCGTCCGTCTTTTTTAGTTTACAGGCCGTTGCTCCTGCCATGAGTGCCCTCGTGGGAAGTGCGGCAGGAAATAGCTAGTGCCTTCAACTATCTAACCCAAAGGCTTGGGCAGGGGGCAGTTGCAGAAGAATTAGCAGACCATCCAGCATATATTGCACCGCCAAAGCCGCTAGCAAAACGCCTAAAACTCGTGTCACCACATTAATCCCAATTTGGCCCAAGACCTTCGCTAGGGGACGCGATAGGAGCAGGAAAATATAGCACAGCAAAATCACGACCGCCGCCGCTGCCAAGACCACACTCAGCCCTAGGTAATAGTTGGTAGCCTCCCGCGACAGCACCAGAATACTGGCCAAGCTGCCAGGGCCAGCAATCAGCGGAATCGCCAACGGAAATACACTCACATCCTGGCGCGATTCGGCTTCCTTAGCCTCGGCCTGGGTTTCGCGTTCTTGGTGAACAAAAATCATATCCAGGGCAATTTTGAACAGCAGCACCCCCGCCGCAATTTGAAACGCTTGCAGGCTAATACCAAGGTTGTGAAGAACGTAGGCCCCTGTAAGACCAAAGGCCAGCAGAATACCCGCCGAAACTACCACCGCTCGCATGGCGATCTGCGATTGTTCTTCTTCAGACCGATCATGGACGAGGGCGAGATAGAGGGGGGCTAATCCCACTGGATCGATCACCACAAAGAGGGTGAGAAAGGCCTTGGCAAACAGCGGCAGAATGATCGGCATAGCAGTCAGGAAAAAACTGCCTTAAATGTATAGCGGATTTCTATTAAAAGAACAGCCCCGACCCTGCAACCAGAGCCGAGACTGTTCTATAAACTAGACGGAAATCAAACGAAAATGAGTTGAACTAAATCGAAGTAATGGAATGAACCACTGAGGCTATCAGCAGTACCCAGACCAGCTACTAGGAATCGTTTCTCACATAGAGACTGATACTTTAGAGATGGGTCGATACCGTCGTTGGGAGATTGTTGCGTTTCTAGGTATCTAATGCAGGGCTCTCTATCAGGCCAAGGGTAGAAACATCAGTAACATGAAGTAGGGCAGGGCTGATGTTGAAGCAATAGACTGAGATGTATCCGAAGTAACAACCTCCTAGAAATAAGAAGACTGAACTCTTCAACCATGAGCGAAAAACGGTCTATCTCTTCCGTAAAGAAGGAGGATGACAGCAGCCTTTCCGAAGATTTGCGAAGCATTTCCTCAAATAGGATGTGACTAAGTAGAGATGGGTCGATACCGTCGTAAAGGGTTGTTGCGTCTCTGGGTATCTAATGCAGAGCTCTCTAGGTATTAGGGGAGGAAATATCAGCCACTAAAGGGAAAGGCTGCTCGATGTGCGAGATAGATTCAGACGTTAACGAGATAACAACCTCCTATTTAACGGGAACTGAACTATTCGATTTGGGAGGGAGGTTTACCTCACCTCTTGTTATTACAATAGCGCTTTCTAGAAGCTCTGCTAGGGAATGATACCAAAGTTTATCTTTCGGTTAAGGATTGCTCTCATGGCTTACTTAGCCCTCATTCCCCAGCCCCTCTCCCACGAGGAGAGGGGAGCTAGAAAGGCTCAAAGTCCCTCTCCTTGGGGAGAGGGATTTAGGGTGAGGTCTAAAGCGCAAGCTGGAAGCAGGTTTCTCAAGATTGCAGCGGCTGGCTTATCCCGAACTCAGGTTAAGTAAAGAAATATTTCGCCAACAGCATTAGCAAAGCGGAACCCAACACCCGCCGAGGATTGTGGACTTGTTGGGTTCTGCTATTGCGCCACCCAACCTAGGAGAAATCAAGGCTTTTGGGGGTTGGGTCAGCTAGCCAGGGCGGTGGGTTAGGTGTCGGTTTGGGTGACGTTGTAGATCTGGTAGCGTTCTTCAATCAGGCGATCTACATCCTCAGAAGCCAGCCGTTTCACATAGTTCAGCTTCACTTCTTCGAGGAAGTCCACCAGCAGGGTCTCCAGTTCTGCAACATTTTCCCCCTCCTGAAGCTGTTGCCGGAAGGTATCGGTGAATTTGGTAACGAGGACCTGGGCGAGGGCCGCGCCCTCTTGGTCTTCGAGGCTGCCCTTCACGACGGCGTAAGCGTTGGTGGAGAGTTGTGCGACGATGCGCTGGGCAATTTGGTCGGGCAGGTTGCCGAGGCCAGGGAGTTGGCGAAAGCTTTGGTAGCCAGGGGTTTGGTCAAAGGCGATGGTGACGGTGTGGTGAAGCAGATCGTCGAATTCGGGCTTGATGTGGGGCAGCACGTTGTAGACGGTGAGGGTGGCTAACCGCTGGGCCAGCACCTCCAGGTCGTTCACCCCACTGACATCGATGTAGCGACGGCTGCTCGGATCCCGCAACACGATTTGGGCTAGGCTGCCATCCCGAATTAACGCCTGCATTTGGTCGATGATGCGTAGCACCACAATTTCCGTGATTTCAACGGCCACATGGCTAATGGCAAAGCGGCTGATGCGCTGCTGGGCGGGTTCGAGATCAATGAGATTGGACTGGTTGATGCGGATGATCACCGGAATGACGCGGGCCAGGGCCAGCCAGGGCATTCGTAGGGCGCTGAAGGGAATGATCAGCAGCAGGTCGTACCAGCGCCAAAGGATGGCGTCGCGCCAGGTGAAATTTTTGTAGCGCCGACTGAGATAAAAGCTGCGGGCCAGCAGTTCCACGGCAAAGAGCACGTTGAACCAAACATCCATGCGCCAAAACAGATCCACAAATCCGCCATGGACGGCCAGCCGACGGAAGAAATTAGTCTCAATCCGAGGCTGTATCTCGCTGTGGAAAAAAGCCATTTCCTGGGGAAAACCCGCCGTTCTCAGGTGGGTATAGCTCCAGAAGGTGGTAAACGACTCGGTGGCCGAGTCTAGGCCCATGCGATCCCGCATATCGTTTTTAATCTGCTCTAAAGCGCCGGATCGGTTGGCCAACTGGAAGGGATTTTCCGCCACCATAGCCGCGCTTTGTTGTTGCAGATCCGCCAAAATGTCTTGGGCTTCGGGGGAGGTTAGCCCCGTGAGCGCTACTTGCTGTTCCAGTTCCGCCACGGTTGCCAGGTAGTGGGTGGTAAAGCGGTGCGGCTCAATGCCCTTAAAGGTTTCGCCATACCAAACGGTGGCCCTGGGTAGAAACCGCAGATAAAGATCTCGCATGGGAATGTAGCTCAGGTCGAGGGCTACCAGTCCCAAGTTCACCAATGCCAGCAACGCCATCAACCGCTCAAACCAGCGTGCCCCAGCCCGCCGCGCATCATACTTAGAAAACTGCCGCCCCTTCGTTGCCGAGCGCGGACGAGATAGCGCTGCCATAGCCTCTGAACTCCACCTATTTCAATGCCACAATGCCCCGTCTTGGTCGGTTTGTCACCTGGGCGACGGTAGAGCTACAGAATTCGCTACCATTTGAGTTAAGTTTTGTAAAACCATGTAATCCTCGCCATGACCGCTACCGCCGTTGCCGCCACCCACCGCGCTCCCAGCCAGTATTGGACTTGGCGAGACCAGTCTATCCACTATGTTGTGGCTGGAGAACCGCACCCCAGCCGCCCGCCGTTGCTGTTGGTGCATGGGTTTGGCGCTTCCACCGACCATTGGCACAAAAATATCCGGGGTCTGCAATCCGACTTTGAAGTATGGGCCATCGACCTGATGGGCTTTGGGCGTTCGGCCAAGCCCAACGGGGACTATAGCGGCAGTTTGTGGCAGGCCCAACTGCATGAGTTTATCCAAGAAAAAATCGGGCGTCCGGCCATCTTGGCGGGTAATTCTTTGGGGGGCTATGCGTCCCTCTGTGTGGCGGCAAACCATCCTGAATCCGCCGCTGGGCTGGTGTTGCTGAACAGTGCGGGGCCATTCTCAGATGCAGCCCCCGCTGCTAAACCGAACCCCGTGGCCAAGCTCATCCAGTCGGTGATGCTGCAACCGTTGCCCAGTTGGTTGTTGTTTCAGTACGTGCGCCAGCCCTCCACCATTCGCCGCACCCTCAACCAGGTCTATATCGACAAATCCGCCATCACCGACGAACTGGTGGAAGACATCCGCCGCCCCTCCTGCGACCCTGGGGCTGCCCAGGTGTTTGCCTCGGTGTTCAAAGCGCGCCAGGGGGAAAAGGTGGACGAACTGCTGCAAAAAATGACCTGCCCGCTGCTGATGCTGTGGGGCGAGGGCGACCCCTGGATGAACTGCCGCGCCAAGGGGGCCAAGTTCCGCCAATACTACCCCGCCCTCACCGAGCACTACCTGCAAGCGGGCCACTGCCCCCACGACGAAGTGCCCGACCAGGTGAACGGCCTGCTGCGTGATTGGGTGCTGGGTCTAGCGGCTTAGGCTGCCCCTACTCCACCACCACACAAGCCCCACTCCGGCGGGCGTCGCCAATGCCGGAAAAGGCTCCGTCCTCCGAACGCCCTACGGCATGGACGCCGCCAAAAAACATATTGGGCGCTTGCCACCAGGTACAGTCATCGTCGGCCCCAATGCCTTGCTGTTCTAGGATCTCGCGGTCGTAGCCCGGTTCAAGGTGGAAGGCTCCCCGTTCCCAGTGAATTCGGGGGGCGGTGACGGCGGCTTCGATATCCATGCCAAAGTCCAGCACGTTCGAGACCACCTGCAAAATGGCGGTGCGAATTCGGTTCGACCCACCCGACCCCAGCACCAACCGAGGCTTGCCCTGCTCCAGCACCATCGTGGGGGCCATCATCGACGAAATGCGCTGGTTGGGCTGCCATTGGTGAAAGCCGTTGGGGTTGAGGTCTTCTTCCCCCAGCATGTTGTTCAGCATCACCCCAGTGCCGGGGATCACGTAGGCGGAACCTTCGCCGTTGGATGTGGTCATGCTAACGGCGTTGCCGTCGCCATCGATGACGCTGATGTGGGTGGTGCTGCCCCACTTGTTGCAGGCAGTAGATCGCAGCGCATCCGTAAACTGCTGGCGATAGGGCGCAAGGTGTTGGGATCCTAGAAACTCCTCTAAAACGTCCGCCCGATACAGGTGGGCATCGTAGCCATCTTGGCGGGCGAGGTTAGTCAGGCGCATGACTTCGCGTAGGGTGGCCACATGGCAGGGGCTACCGTGGTCGGTGAAGTCGGCGGTGGCGAAGAGTTCTAGCGCAAAGGCCATCAGCGCCCCGCCGGAACTGGGGGGTGGGTTGGTGAGCAGCAGGGCATCGCGGTAGGGAATGGCGAGGGGTTGGCGCTCAATCACCTGGTACTGTTGCAAATCGTCCATGCTCAGGTAGCCGCCCTGGCTGGCGCTGGCTTGAGTAATCTGCTCGGCGAAGGAGCCGTGATACATCAGATTGGATCCGTCATGGGCAATCTGATCCAACAAAGCCGCAAAATCGGGCAGGAAGAACCGATCCCCTTCCTTCAGTAGGGTGCCCTGGGGGGCATAGATAGCGCGGGCGGCGGGGGTGGCTGTGAGGATGCTGGCCAAAAGCTGGTAGCAATAGGCTTGAAACCCGTTGACCGTGATCCCTTGGGTGGCCCAGTGCTGGGCCGGGGTCATCACCGTTTTGAGAGGCAAGCGTCCCAGTAGTTCATGCACCGTCAACAGGCCCGCTAGGGTTCCCGGCACCGCCACGGAACCCAGACCAATGTGAAACTCTTGCACCGTGTCGCCAAAGTTGGCCTGGATGGGGAAAAACTGAAGTTGGTCAGCGGGAATTTTGTGTCGGGGCGTTTGGCAAAAAAAGTCGAACAGGCGATTTTCGCCATCGGCGGTGTGGGCCAACAAAAATCCTCCCCCCGCCAGCGAAGTCAGAACCGACTCCGTGACACAGGCCGTGAACGCCGCCGCCACCGCCGCATCAAAGGCATTGCCGCCCTGCCGCAACATCTCCGCCCCAGATTCAGCGGTGAGCGGATGGCCCGCCGCAATAACGCCTCGACCCGGTTGAGCTAGAGCATTGGACATGGCCAGTGGTGAAGATAGGATGGTGCTAATCAAACGGTTTTTTCCGGGGGCTGTCAATCGGGGCTGAAGGCCCCTTGGGCCATACCGAACACCCCCTGGGCCATCACCCGGTTCCGACCCATCACCTTGGCTTGGTAAAGCTGCTGATCGGCGAGTTTGACGGTGGCTTCAACGGTGTCCACCGCCGTGCTTGTGACCATAACCACCCCAAGTCTGACGGTAATGTGGTTGCTAGCTGTGGAAAGGGCGTGGGGAATTTCCAAAGACTCGATCCGATGACGTATCCGTTCGGCTACAGCCTTGGCCCAGGCCAAATCGGTTTCTGGCAAGATCACAGCAAATTCTTCGCCACCATTTTGAGCTGGCGCAACTCAAGCGGCTAAATGATTGATGACCGAGCTAGCCAAGGCTTCAGCCTGCTGTTGCTGCTGCCGCAAACTGTCTTCGAGGTAGGCGCACAGTTGCCAAAACTCTTTGACTTTTTGAACAATCCTCTTTTGTTCGTCAAGAGGCGGCACCGGAATCTTGATGCCTAACAAAGTAGGCTGAGTCAACTTCCGTCTGCCTGTAGTTCCAGAAGTTAAGGGTGAAAATGGATAATACATCAACGAAAAATTTAAGAAGTCAGGCGAAATGACGCTACTGGGTCTTAGTACGTGAGCATGATTATTAACCCAACTTGGGCCAGAAATCAGATATGAAAAGGGCTTAGTTCGACCGATAAAAGTCTCATCCTCTACAACTAAAACGAGCGGCTCATTGAATAATGATTTATCAATCCAGCCCACCCGACCATTAGCGCCATAATAAGGCACATTTCCGTTTCTTTCAAGGCGTTCATCTTTGTTGACGGGAACTCTTAAATGATCCAGAGAAAAAGCAACAGAATCAACTGGGATAGCCATCCAGTGTTTAGGTATTTCCCAAGGTAATTCGTATATCGTAAGTTCTTTTTTGCGATTTTTTGCCAAGCCTCTTCTAATCAGATCATTTCTCTCATGCACCACTTCCTGCAATGATTCTTTGATAGGCTTATCTGAGGGATCAAACCTTGTTAGTTTTCCGCGCAGTGCAATTTGTAGTGCTGTCTTTCTCACCCCCTCCACATCCTCAGGCCGATCACACATCAGCCCCCAGTTATCCCTTACAAAGGCCCAGGCAATTTCTAGTTCGGTGTCACTGGGGGCATTCATCAGCCCATCCAGGGCAGAGACCCGCAACTTTTGGCGCAGGGTATTGCGGGTTTGCTGTGCCGCTTCTAGGGTATCGCACAGCGCCATCAACTCATCCACCTTCGCCACAATCCGCTTCTGTTCCGCCAGCGGGGGCAGGGGAACTAAAAAAGAATCCCATTTTGATTTATTCAAGATTGGTATCGTGGTGCTGGCAGCATTGGTTAAAACTTGAGCCTGAAAGTATGGAGACTTTAACCAATAGAATACGAGCTTTGGAACAAGCCCTTCGGAAAGTGTTATGTAATTAATCTGTTGATTGCAGGAACAGTCTCTATCAACCATTCCCACCTTGCCAATAGATCCACCGATTGAGACCATGAGAATGGATTCTTTAGGTACGAACCTTCCCTGTTCTATCCCTAAATTTGACAATCCTTCCTTGCTGTACGTTATCCCCGACTCTGTAATACTACCTGGAGTCACGAAAGGATAATCTGATCCGAATAAATTGAGTTTACTTTTAGGAGGTGTTGTTCCAGTTTGCGTAATTCCTAAAGAACTAAGATTTGTCCATTCCCAATTTTTTGGTATTGGAAATGGGTGCTCATTTTTGCTTGGCCTATATATTTTTCCTTTTTTTATTTTTTTCCTGAAAATATTCTCAAAATACTGCGGATTAATGTTGAGATGTAAAGCTTTCTCCTCCAGTTTCTGCGGCACTAGCTTTCCCCGCACGGCCATATCCAAAATCAGCTCCCGTACCCGCTGAATGCCGTTGGGCGCTTCCGTCAGGGTGTCAAAGTGCTCAAAAAACGTCTTCAGATCCATGCTCTGCCTACTTCGTATCCGTTAAATCTTTCCCCAGAGCTTGACGCACCTCGGCTAGCGGCTCCATCACCTCTGTCTCAAACTGCTCTAGCCCCTCTTTGCGGTAAAGTTCCAGCGCCAGCTCCAAGTCCTTCAGCGCTAGCTCTAGCTGGCCCATTGACCGATGCACAAGCCCTCGAATTTGGTAGCTTTTTCCAAACTTAGGATCTTGCTGGATGGCCGTGTTGCAGTCTTTTAGTCCTTCTTCGTAACGACCTAGCCCATACTTGGCCCACCCCCGCCACAGGTAGGGTGTACTCAAACTAGGCATTAACTCAAGCGCCCGTTCTGCTGATGCTAAGCCCTTACTAAACTCACCGATGTAGCAAAACGCTTCAGCTAGGCAGCACTGCGTTAAGAAAAAATCTGGCTTCAGTTTATCGGCCTGCAAAAAATCGCCCAACGCCCGGTCAAACTTACGCAGATAAATGAACACACTCCCCCGCCCCATGTAGCCCATAAACGCCTGAAGGCTATTGGGGTTAGCGTTGATCATCTCGTTATTGAGGGTCAGCGCCTTTTGATACTCCTTCAAGCCACAGTAAGTGGTCGTAATCATCAAATGGATGCCTGGGTTCTGGGGGGTTAGCTGAGAGGCCTGCTTAAAGTCGGCTAACGCTGCACCATAATCCTTCTCAGCCAGTTTTACCTGCCCACGCTCCAGGTAGAGAGCTGAATTTTTAGGCTGTTGGGCAATCGCCTGGTCGTAGAGACTCACAGCCTCTTTGGCGTTACCCATATCCCGCGCTGCTTGAGCCTTGTTTACTAGCGGCTGTATCTGTCGCTGTCGTGCAGGCCGCCACACATACGTCCATGCCGCCCAGGCTCCAATCGCCACCATCAACAGCACCAAAATCGGATGCCCCGTTGTAAAGGCGAAAAAGCTGATACACGCCAAAGACCCTAAGAAAACATAGTCCGCAAACCAATAGCGACCCATCAGTCATTTCCCCGTTCCAGCGCCGCCATCAAACTCGCCTTTAGGGCATTGCGGGCCTCGTCTGCCGCCGCCGCCGCTGCCTGATATTGCCCCAGCAGCACCAGCGGGTCTTCGTGGGTCTCCTCCGGCGTGTTGGGGTTCTTAATATCCAGGTTATAGCCATTGGCAATGATGTCGGCCACGGGCACCCGCCAAGCTTGCTCCGTCTCTTCCCGGTTGTGCCACCAGGCTTTTTCGGGGGCAAACTCCTCCACCCGCATCGGCTTCGTCTTCGAGTACGACTTATAGCCCTCCGGGTAGGGGTGCTCGTAATACCACACTGCCTCCGTCGGTTCTCCCTTCGTAAAAAACAGCACATTGGTACGAATGCTGGTGTAGGGGTTAAACACGCCATTGGGCAGGCGCACAATAGTGTGTAGGTTGCAGTCGCGCAGCAGTTTCTCCTTCACCCGCGTCTTAATGCCCTCGCCAAACAGGGTGCCATCGGGCAACACAATCGCGGCCCGCCCCCCTGGCTTCAGCAACTCCATCACCAGCACCAAAAACAGATCCGCCGTCTCCCGCGTGCGAAACTCGCTGGGGAAGCCATTTTCAATGCCGTCCTCCTCCATGCCCCCAAAGGGCGGATTCGTTACCACCACATCCACCCAATCTTTGGGGCCATAGTCGCGCAGGGGTCGGCGCAGGGTGTTGTCGTGGCGAATGTTGGTGGGCACCTCAATGCCGTGCACCATCATGTTAGTCACACAGAGCAGGTGGGGCAGTTGCTTTTTCTCTACCCCCTGAATGCTGCGCTTGGCGGTCTCTAGGTCTTGGGGGGTTTTGGCCTGGGCCTTTAGGTGCTCGTAGGCACAGATGAGAAATCCCCCGTGCCACAGGCTGGGTCTAGGACGGTTTCCCCCAGTTGGGGGTTGGTCATATCCACCGCAAACTGGGTAACGGCCCTGGGGGTATAAAACTCCCCCGCATTGCCCGCACTTTGCAGGTCTTTAAGAATCTGCTCGTAGATGTCGCCAAACACATCCCGCGTTTGCCGCTGGTTCAGGTCAATGCTGTCGTTGATTTTGTCGATCACCTGACGCAGCAGAGTGCCCGACTTCATATAGTTGTAGGCATCCTCAAATACGCTCCGCAACAGCATCGCCCGCTCCCGCCCCTGACCGCGATACTCTTCGGGGTCGAGGTTTTGAAAGGTCTTAAACAGCCGATTGTCGATGAAATCCAGCAGGGCATCGCCTGTGGGTGCGTCTTTGCCGAGGGTTTTGCTGTCGGCCCACTGATCCCAGCACAGCGCCATCGGAATCGGCGATTCATAGTCGTCGTCACTGAGTTCTAGCTCGGCATCCTGGTCGCTAAAGATCTTGAAAAACAGCAGCCACCCCATTTGTCCAATCCGCTGGGCATCGCCATCGACCCCCACATCCTTCCGCATGATGTCTTGAATTGACTTAATGGTGGCCCTGAGAGACATGGACGGCTTTACCAAAAGAACTGGAATACAGTTCTACCCTATCCCGTTCACCTTGAGCCTGTCGAAAGGGGCGCGTTCAGGATTTTGTGTAAATTTCAGTTTTGGCAACCAAAAATCAAGGGTTTTGAGGTTGCTTACACAAAATTAAATTTGAGTTTTAAGCGAGTTGAAAGGAGCGCCCGCCTTACAACGGGCATAAGTCCAACGACCTTTGGTGACATTAATTTGTCACCACCACCTTAACGACAAGATTTTGTCCAGACGACACTAATTCGACCCCAGCGACATAAATCTGTCCCCGATGACAAATAAAGTGTCACTGTACAATTTCTATCAATGGGCGATACTGGACTCGAACCAGTGACATCCTGCTTGTAAGGCAGGCGCTCTACCAACTGAGCTAATCGCCCTTGTCTGTCACGATTAGCTATCCTAACAGAGAACGTGTTGATTTTGAACGCTGTCCCGATTTTTCTCCCTCAGCGGTTTCCAGTTGACCCTGTTTGCCGGGGAAACGGTTGGGGATGAAAGGGTAGGGTATGGCGGTGATCTTGCGTTTGCAGCCCAATCTCGATATTCCTGATCCATGTCATCAGGCCGCACCCATGATCGCATTACCCTTTGGACACTGCCGCTGGTGGTGCTGTTGGCCTTTCGGATTACGCTAGACGGCTGGCTGACGGGGTTGGTGTGCCTAGGGTTTTTGCTAGGGGGGTGGGTCTTCGGCCCCGATTTAGATATTCACTCGGTGCAATATAAGCGCTGGGGTTGGTTGCGGTGGATTTGGTTGCCCTACCGAGGTAGTATGCGCCATCGGTCGCGCTGGTCCCACGGCCCGGTGATTGGTACTGTAATTCGGGTGGCCTATATCTCGATTTGGCTAGCTTTAGCGGCGATAGTGGTGATCGACGTGCTGAATGGCATGGGCCACACCGCTGTGACCTGGGAAGAGGTGTTTGGGGGAATTGGCGGGCACCTGCATACCCACTGGCCCCGCTGGGTGGCGTTGCTGGTAGGACTAGAACTCGGTGCCCTCAGTCACTACACCGCCGATTGGCTGTCATCGGCTTGGAAGCGGCGGTCTAAAGGAAGTAAGCGGTCTACGGCGCGGGCTGCATCGTCCGCCGCAAAGGCCAAACCCGCAAAGGCCAAGCCCCGTCGTTCTGCATCGGGCGGCAAAGCGCGATTGCAGCCTGGGCAAAAGCGATCACCCAAGCAGCGATCACCCAAGCCATGACGGTTCCCAGGGGTTGCCGCCGCTGATTTCCCCACACATCCCCGATGGATTGCACCGCCTTCTCCTTCCTCGCCGCCCGTTGTAGAGCGTATGACTCGACAATCGCTGAGGGGTTGATTACCGTGGAATGGTTGGCTTGCAAGTCACGGTGGTGAGAGAACCCATGGCCTTACAATTCTGCAATTTGACGCCATATTTGAGCCGTGTGGCCATCGGGCTGGGGGCAACCGTCAGCCTCTGCGGCTTTTCGGTGGCCTGGGCCGCCGATCCGGCGGATTTACAAACTCTGCTGGAAACGGGCACCTGTATTGAATGCGACCTGCGTAATGCCGACCTGCGTCATCTAGATTTGAGCGGTACGGTGATGCGGGGGGCCAATTTAGAAGGGGCCAACTTCTTTCGGGCCAACCTAACGGGGGCCGATCTAGCCAGGGCTAATCTGCGCGGCACCAACTTTGGCATGGCCACCATGGAAAATATCGTGGTCAACCTAGCAGACATGAGCCACAGCAATCTGCTGCGGGCCAACCTAAACCGGGCTTCCTTGATCGGCACGATTCTGGCCAATGCCTACTTAGAAGACACCCGCCTCACTGAGGCTCTGCTGACCGAGGCCGATCTACGCCAAGCCAAAATTGCCAGCGCCGATTTTCGGGGGGCCGACATCTGTGGAGCCTACTTCTCCTACGGCGACTATCGGATTGATTGCCCTGCTCCGTAGGACGGGCACTGCCCACCAATACTGCCCCTCAATCCCGATAGCTTACCCAGTGCGGGGAAACCTCGCCCCTACCCACCACCACCGCCATGCCCGAAGGCCCCGAAATTCGACGCGCCGCCGACAAAATTCACCGCGCCATCGCCGGAAACCGTGCCCAGGATGTGTTCTTTGCCTTCGAGCCCCTCAAGCCCTACGAAGAGCAGTTCATCGGCTGCACCATTACCGGGGTGACGCCCTACGGCAAGGCGCTAATTACGGCCTTTGACAACGGGTTCGGCGTCTATAGCCATAACCAGCTCTACGGCAAATGGGTGATCTGCAAGCCCCAGGCGGTGCCGCCCACGGGTCGCCAGTTGCGGTTTGCCATCCACACCGAACTGAAATGGGCCTTGCTCTATAGCGCCTCGGATATTGAGGTGCTTCCCCTCGACCAGGTGCCCCATCATCCCTACATTGCCAAGCTTGGCCCCGATACGCTGGATGTGACCGTAACCCCAGATCAGGTGGCGACCCGTGCCCTGGATGCAGCCTTTCGTCGTCGTCGCTTGGCGGGGCTGCTGTTGGATCAGGGCTTCCTCGGCGGCATTGGCAACTATTTACGCAGCGAAATCCTCTATGTGGCGGGCATCCACCCCAACCAGCGGCCCATGGATTGCAGCCTCGCCCAAATCGATGCCTTTGCCCAAGCGGCCCTCGCTCTGCCCCAGCAGTCCTACCGCCATCGGGGCATCACCAACGATCTGGCCCTCGCCGCCCACCTCAAGGCCCAAGGCCAACGGCGGCGGGAGTATCGCCACTGGGTATTTGGCCGCCAAGGCAAACCCTGCCATCGCTGCGGCACCCCCATCGAAAAGCTAATTCTTGGTGGACGGCGGTGTTATGTGTGTCCTTCCTGTCAGATGCCGTAAACCAATGGGTAGATGCCGCCGAGAGGGCTTTAGGGACTGATCGGGGGTTTGCAGTAAAGCTATCTAACCTGAGTTCGGGATAAGCCAGCCGCTGCAATCTTGAGAAACCTGCTTCCAGCTTGCGCTTTAGACCTCACCCTAAATCCCTTTCCCTTGGGGAGAGGGACTTTGAGTCTTCTAGCTCCCCTCTCCTCGTGGGAGAGGGGCTGGGGGTGAGGTCTACCAGGGGGTCTGGTCACGATGTTTAACCCGAACTGAGGTTATCTATGTGGCAAGCGACCTATGCTGAGCTCATGGGATACGCGGGAACAGATTGATCGCGATGTTGAGCAACTGTCCCAGGATCGGTTGGTAGTGGTGTTAGATCTGGGTGTTGCTGGATAAACGGATGAATTGAGCTCTGTGGGTATTGAAGCCTCACTTAAATTTTCGCGAGATCATACTGTTTTCAGCAACGCCGGTGGGGGGGGTGGCCATGGGGACTCGGGGAGGGTAGTGGCTGATGATGGATGGTTACTGTTTTGGGGTTACCAGGTTTTGGGGGTGAAGGTGGAGTCGTTCAGGAGGGTGACGCTATCGCCGGATTGGGCCAGGACGAAGAGCCCTTGGCGGTAGGCGTAGCGGTCGGCCCCGGATTCAATACCGATGCCTGCCACGGCTCCATAGAGTTGCATGTCGGCGTATTCGGGGAAAAAGGTGGAGAAGTGCCCTAGGTCAGTGATGAAATCCTTGACATCGTCAACACTGAGGCTGCTTTTGACTTCTACGGCCAAGACGTGACCTTGGTTCACCACCAGAACATCAATTTCTAGCGTGTCCCCTTGCCGACGCCGTTTTACTCGCTGACTCACTTGGTCAACCGGAATGCCTCGCTCTAGGAAAATTCGTTCGCAGGCGGGGGCCACCAAGTCTTCGACAAAACGCCCCCAAGCACCGCCTAGTTCTCCCAGTTGTTTGCTTAATTGCTGGTTGACACGACGATTTTCTTGAATAGCGGCCTGGATTTTGCGATCCGTTTCTTGGAACTTACGGTCGGCTTCTTGGAACTTACGGTCGGTTTCTTGGAACTTACGGTCGGTTTCTTGGAAGAGGCGCAGAATATCGTCGTAGGTCGGTTGTGGGGTGGCCATGGCGACAGGCAGCTATTTCAGGCGATAGTTTAGATGTATTATAACGGTCGGCAAAGCCAGGGGTAAATGCTCTACGCGATCCATGGGCCTCGATCCGTCGCCAAGCCAGCCTTATTCTTCTGGAGCCAGGTGTATCGGCGATCCGAGGTGGTGTAAAGCCCAGCCCAGCCCAAACCCCAACAGTGCTAGCAGCACCATACACAGCCAAGTCTTGCGGGTAGAAAATTTGGCGATCAGCATATCCACACGGGTGAGCAGAGTAACGGCCACCAGTAGCGAGAGGTAGGAGAACATCCGAAACTGGGTAACCGCCGCCACCGCCAAGGAGGCTAAGGACAGCGCCATAATCACGTAGCCGAGATCCGACTGAAACCCCATCAGAATGAAACGGCGACAGGTCTTCCAGCAGACCGTGCAAAGGGCAGGAAAAATTACGGCAACACCTAGGCTGATGCCCCAAACGACGGGAGAGGCCGCAATATGCATTAAAAATCCACCGTAGGTGATGTAGGCCGCCATCATCAACACCGAGGACAGCCAAGGGCTATCGATGGCCTGAAGCATAGGCTTCCTACCAACCGCTTGTTTTGTGCTCGACTGTTTTGCCATGGCTAACGCCCCACCATTATCAGCAGTCTACACCACCCCCAACGAGAAGCCCGCCCCCCAAACGGGAAGCGGGCTAAACAACACACAGGGAACGACCAACGAACCAGGGCTGACCTTGCTTTAGCCAGTTAAGTTGTCCAGAGCTAGGTAAGCCCAACGTTTTTAGGCTGGGAACTAGCCGACAAAGGCCAAGCGAGGCTCGGACACCCCAGCGGACTCGGTGCCTTTCAGGTAGGCCAGCATGGTGTCGGCATCGGACACTTCAAAGGGATCGATGGGGCAGTTGTCGCCGAAGTCGGGCTCCACGAAGATCTTTTCGACGTTGCCATCGTTGACCAGCATGGAGTAGCGCCAGGAGCGCATGCCGAAGCCCAGGTTGGACTTGTCTACCAACATGCCCATCTTGCGGGTGAATTCGCCGTTGCCATCGGGTAGCAGGAAGACGTTCTTAGCGCCGATTTTCAGACCCCACTGGAACATCACGAAGGCGTCGTTCACAGACACACAGATGATGGTGTCCACGCCTTGGGCCTTGAACTCTTCGTAGAGTTCTTCGTAGCGGGGCAGATGGTTGGAGGAGCAGGTGGGGGTGAAGGCACCGGGCAGAGAGAACACCACCACTTTCTTGCCACCAAAAATCTCTTGGGTGGTCAGATCTTGCCAACGGTAGGGGTTAGAGCCACCAACGGACTCGTCCCGCACACGGGTCTTGAACACCACATCAGGCACACGTTCGATAACGCCCATAATTACCTCTTGAACAATACTAAACTGCGTTTCCAGCCCTCGGCTGTCTCTAAATCAGAATAGTTCTGATTTAAGAATTATTCAATAAGCATAATCACTTATTGAACTGACCGTATCTTAGACCACTGCTGCTCCTAAGTAAACGTGTTACTGTATTAGGCGTAGTGGTATGCACCAGAGGTAAACAGGGAAACTCTCCCTTCAGACAAACGCCTGGGCTGGAGATAGGTGGCAATGCAGCAACACAGTGAGGATATTGTTCAAACCTTAAAGGCCAGGGGGTTGCGAGTAACGCCCCAGCGCTTTGCGGTGTATGCCAACCTGCTCAGCCGCTACGATCACCCCACCGCCGAAGACATTCTCAGCGATCTCAATCAAGACGCGCCCACCTCTTCCCAGGCCACGGTCTACAGTTCTCTGCAAGCCCTGCGCGAGGTAAACCTGGTGCGAGAGGTGCTGCTGGAGGAAGGGGTTCGCCGCTACGACGCCAACGTGGAGCCTCACCACCATTTCCGCTGCAAGACCTGTGGCTGCATTGCCGATATCCCGTGGGAAGCTTTAGCTCATATCGATCTGCGTCATCTCAGTTCCCGCTGGCAGGTTGAGGGCTACGAGGTAACCGTGCATGGGGTTTGTGAGCGCTGTCACATGGAATCCTAGGGAATGCTCTCAGGCGCATACATACCCATGTTAGAGGTGCAGAAACAAGTGAGCGTTGCCACCTGGAAGCCTAGGGAAGATTTGCCTACGGATTAGGCTAGATAGCTTTACGGCTGGGCCGAGCGTTGCGGCGGAGCCTGTTGCTGCTGGAGGGCGCGCTGAGATGCCTGTAGACCCTGGTTGGCTAGGGCTTGGTTGGCATCAAGGGCGAGGGCGAGTTGAAAAGCGGCGATGGCTTCGGGGTAGCGTCGGAGTCTAAACAGAGCCAGACCTTGCCCGGTGTGGGCGCTGGCGTCTTGGGGAGTGAGGGTGATCACGCGGGTATAGGCTTCTAGGGCGGCGGGCCACTGTTCTAGGGAGGTGAGGGCGATGGCGCGATTGAACCAGGCTTGGGCCGATTCGGCATTGCGGCCAAGGGCTTGGTCGGCGGATTCCAGGGCTTCGTTGTAGCGCTGGAGGTTCCACAGCACGACGCTGCGGTTGGCCCATAGGTCGCCGTCGTAGGGGGCCAATTTCAACCCTTGATCGTAGGCGGCGAGGGCATCTTCGTAGCGGCGCAAAGATCGCAGAATGATGCCCCGGTTCAACCAGGCCCACACATTGTCAGGCGCTAAATCTAAAGCGGTTTGGTTGGCGGCAAGAGCATCTTCGTAGCGCTCCAAGTACCACAGAATGACACCCCGATGGTTGTGGGCTTCGGCATCGTTGGGGGCCATGCCCACGGCGCGGTTGATGGAGGCCAGGGCGTCTTCATACTGGCCCAACCCGGTGAGGGCAACGCTGCGCTGATTGAGGGCGTTGGCAAGGCTGCGATCTCCCCATCGGCCATCCCCCTGAATGGCGAGGTTGCAGGCTTCGAGGGCAGTCTCGTGCTGGCCAATGCGGTTGAGGGTGGCACAGCGGCCTAGGTGGGCCAGGGAATAGGTGGCATCGAGTTCGGTGGCGCGGGTAAAAGAGGTGAGGGCTTCTTCGGGCCGCTGAAGCTGTTGCAAGATTTGCCCCTGGGCCGTCCAGGTGAGGGGATCGTTGGGATCGAGGGCGAGAGCCTGGTCATAGGCGGCGATGGCGGCGGTATAGTCCAGCATTTGGGCATGAGCCCGACCCTGATCAGCCCAGGTCATCGCAGGAGATTGGTTCCTCCAACGGCCATTGCCACTACGGGCGGCTTCGCAACTGGGAATGGCCGTTTGGGCTAGCCCTAAATCCACCTGCACCCGACATTGGTAGGCTAAGGCCAGGGAATCCTCCGGTTCTTCTAGCAGGGTACGTTCGAGGGCAATGGCGGCCTGTTCTAGCTGGCCCGCTTGGCTCAGGATGATGCCCCGATACAGCCAAGCCACGGCAGGAGACGCATCACCCCAGTTGCCATTAATGCGGAGGGCGTTGTTACAGGCATCGAGGGCCGCTTCAGTGTTATTTAGCCCTGCATAGCCCATGCAAAGGTAGGCACTGGCGAGGGAATACTGTGGATCAAAAAAAAGGGCTTGGTCGGCGGAGACAACGGCATCTGGGTAATTTTTTAGCTCTAGCAAGACGCTGCTGCGCAAGGCCCAGAGGTCGGCGGCAGCGGGTTCGAGGGCAATGGCCTGTTCGCAGGCGGCGAGCGCTTTTTCCAGCTCTCCAGCATCCCGTTGCAGGCGACAGAGGGTGGCCCAGTAGTAGACATCGTTGAGGGATTCAAACCCTTGGCCCTGGGCAGGTAGGCTCCAGGTTGCCCCCACCATGAGGCCCAAGGCTCCCCAGCGCTTTAGCAAGGAAGACCAGACGCGAGTTGTGTTCCAAAAAGGAATCCCCATGGCAAACCCGTAGGACTAGGAAAGAATCGGCGCAGTTAACCTACCCCAGAGGATACCAGGCTTGACCGTAGATCATCTGGAGACTTACCCATCAGACCATCCCTCCATCCCTCCATTCACGCTTCAGATCATTGCCTGCACCCCAAATCCGAGTCTGGCGGATAGGGGTCGGGTACGGTAGGGGGGACTTCTAGCCTAACTTTTGGGCTGGACAAGCACGTAGGCTGGACAGGGACGCCCCTCTAAGGCCCAGAAAAAATCGCTTCTTCCAGGTCTTGGCGGCTAAGGGAATATTTGAAAATGCGCTGCACATCCTTGCCATCAGCTCCAGCATTGACATAGCGCACGACCAGGGCGTCAATGTCTAAAATGACATCGGCTTCCCAGAGAGGCCGCTGTACATGCCAGCGGTGGGGCACGTCGATATTTTGTTCGCAGCCCTGGTGACGCAGCCAGACTTCGATATCGGGCAGGGTGTGGTTATAGAGGGGGGTGCTGGCGGTGGGAAGAGCCATAGAGACAACCTAGGATTACAGGAAAGCAGGTTACAGCCAAGTGGGTAGCCCCTGGGTAGGGTGGGGGGATGACGGTAGATCTGGGGCTACCCTAGGCCAATCGAGCGGCCCAGCATGAGACTCCGTAACCGGGGCGACCGGAGCCACCCTGGGATCTCCGGCTGGCGCTGGCACAAGGGTGGCATCTACGGAGACGGGATTAATGGCATATTCCCCACGGGTGAGGCCCACCGTTACCACCAGGGCTAAGCAGGCCACAAAGGTTAGCCCCAGAATAAACAGGGCAAAAATTTCCCCAGCCGAGAGGGGTCGGTCGGTGGGGTCGAGGTAGAGATTTGATGGCTCGCGGCGACGGGGTACGGTGCTGCTGGCCCGCGAGAGGGGTTCTAGGGGCTGCATCACCGAAATGCGAGAATAGCCCACCTGTTTATCGTAGGTCCAGCGGCGGTCGGGACTGCTGAGGATACCATAGGCTTCGTTGAGAAGCTGGAATTTCTCCGTGGCTTCCTCGGCGGGCAGTGTGGTGGTGTCGGGATGGTAGAGCTTGCTGAGTTCCCGAAAGGCCTGCCGAATTTGCTGGGGGCTAGCGGTTGGCCTAACCCCCAGGCGGTCATAGTAGGTTTCGGGTCTTGAAGTGGGTGCAGGCATAGACGCCACGGGCCTTTTATCAGCAGAGGAATCGGTAATGGATGGGCAATATGGGCAGCGTAGTGACCCTTCGCTAGGCTAACACGGGGCCGATTCCCATTCCGCAAGGGATCGGCTGAGACGAATTTGGGCCAGGGTGAACACCACCGGAATTACCCGGCCATAGTTGGTGGCAATGGCACGCCAGCCCAAATCAGCAAAAAACCAAGCCCACAGCGCTGGCCCTAGCCACGCTAACAGGGTGCGGGTAGCGCCATAGCGGGCCACATTCACCCCCACCCCACGGGAGGCCATCCCCAGGGCCACACGGCTTTGAATTTGAGCGAGGGCCGTCCCACTGCCCCGTAGGAGGGTCTGTTTGGCCAGTTCATAGCGGGCCATCTGAATCAACACCTGGCGAGACAAGTGATGCAGCAACCAAGGCCGTAGCAGGGCATTCACAGCTAGGGCACTGCCCCCCTTCATGAGTAGCCCGGTGGGGTTGGCTTGCAGCGCTTGGGGGAGGTTGTGGAAATAGGGCGACTGGGTGAGGGTCTGCCGTACGTCCCACTGTACCTGCTGGCGTTCCTTCTGGGGCAACTTGGCCCAAGCCGACTCGATTAAGTGCAAGAACACCTCCGCTTCCAAGTCCTCCGTGGGCCAGACTTCGGCGTAGGGCAGACGCAGATAGTGGCAAATTTGAATTAACGTTTGGCGATAGCTCATGGCCTGACTTTGGCCGTTTAGCACCGTGAGGCCATCCGCCGCCAAAAACCGAAACCGCTGCTCTAGTCGGTCGAGCCACTGCTGCCGCGACCCACGCTGCACCGTCAGCGGATCCAATCGGTTGAGGTAATCTAGCGGGTTAAACTTGGGGCGAAACAAAATCTCGGTTAGGGCCTGAAGCTCTTCCTCCGTAGCCAGTTCCAAGGCCGAACGCAGCTCATCCACCACCGCTCACCGTTCGATTAAATTACCCTTTAATTTTTACACCATAATTTCCGAGGCAGAGAACCTCGACCCTGTACCTCAGGGCACAAAAAGACCGACGGTTGACCACCCGTTTGCAGCAGCGTCTTCCGCAGGGAGGGCTTCTAGACACCAACGGCAAATCCTCAACGGCGAGACCTCAGCGAAGCATCGCCTCAATTCCCGGCCATCATTTGGGCTACAAAGTTGGTGTAGACATCGCCGCTGAGGAAGTTGGCATTTTCTAGCACCTTTTGGTGGAAGGGAATCGTCGTCGGCAGTCCGGTGATGGCGCATTCCCGCAGGGCTCGTTTCATGCGGCGGATGGCCGTGGGACGATCTGGCCCCCACACGATTAGCTTGCCAATCAGGGAATCGTAGTAGGGCGGGATTTCGTAGTCGGTGTAGACGTGGGAATCCATCCGCACTCCCATGCCGCCCGGTGCTAGGTAGCCATTGATGCGGCCTGGATTGGGGCGGAAGTTGTGGTCGGGGTCCTCGGCGTTGATGCGACACTCAATGGCGTGGCCCCGGAACTGAATTTGTTCCTGGGTGAAGGGCAGCTTATCGCCCTGGGCGACGCGCAGTTGGGCGGCAATTAGGTCAATGCCCGTGATCATCTCGGTGACGGGGTGCTCTACTTGGATGCGGGTGTTCATCTCCATGAAGTAGAAATTGCCGTGGCTGTCTACCAGAAATTCTACGGTGCCAGCGCCCACGTAGTCGATGGCCTGGGCGGCCCTGACGGCAGCATCGCCCATTTTTTGCCGCTGATCTGCCGTCAGGATGGGGCTGGGGGCTTCTTCGAGCAGCTTTTGGTGCCGTCGCTGGATGGAGCAATCCCGCTCGCCGAGGTGGACGACATTACCGTAGCTATCGGCCAGAATTTGAAACTCGATGTGGCGAGGCCGCTCGACAAATTTTTCTAGGTATACCCCAGGGTTGCCAAAGGCGGCCTGGGCCTCGCCCTGGGCGGCCATGAAGGCTTTGCTCATGTCGGCTTCGGTTTGCACCAGGCGCATTCCCCGTCCGCCACCGCCCGCCGTGGCCTTGATGATCACCGGATAGCCAATTTCCGCCGCAATCCGGTAGGCTTCGGTTTCGTCCATCAGCAGACCGTCGCTACCGGGGATGGTGGGCACGCCGACCCGCTGCATGGTTTCCTTCGCTGTGGACTTATCGCCCATCTTGCGGATGGCCTCTGGAGATGGCCCCACAAAGACAATCTGGTGATCGGCGCAGATCTCCGCAAAGCGGGCATTTTCCGCCAAAAAGCCGTAGCCGGGATGGATGGCGCTGGCGTTGCGGGTGAGCGCCGCTGCGATGATGTTGGGAATGTTCAGGTAGCTCTTTTGACTAGGCGCTTCGCCAATGCACACCGCCTCGTCCGCCAGTTGGACATGCAGGGCATGGCGATCTACCGTGGAATGCACCGCCACCGTGGCGATACCCATTTCCTCACAGGTGCGGAGAATGCGGAGCGCGATTTCTCCCCGGTTAGCAATCAAAATTTTAGAAAAGCGCATTCTATAGGGCGATAGTCTCTCAACCAGAATCATACGACGGTTGCTGATCCTATCACGGGGGCGGGGGAGAAAATTTGTGATTTGAGGGGGCTAACAATGCCGCCATTATGGTTTATTCTGATAAAGCTGAGATGCGTTCCAGGCTAAATACCCTCATGGGCCTGAGTTAGGCGGTTTCAGTCCATTAGCGGATGTGGTGGAATTGGTAGACACGCACGCTTGAGGGGCGTGTGGCTCACGCTGTGCGAGTTCGAGTCTCGCCATCCGCATTACCCTTAGGGGGAGAAAACTTCCTAGACCGTCCCTGGTCGCAGTGGCGTTTTGGGTGCATAGGCCTGAACCCTCAAGCCTGCCGGGTTTTTCTCCATTGAGGCAGGCGCGTGAGGCAGGCGATAGGCGGCTTGCCCTAGCCGTTGAGCCAGAGGATGTTTCCTCCAGAGTGAGGCAGTTTAGCTTGATCCCTGCCCAATTCAGTGCAAATATCCGTAAGCACTCGGTTTTCGCGACTAGACTGACGTCCCGGTTGTTAGGAAGCCTTTGGCGGTGAAGTTCATTTTTTTGTATTCTGCGCTACATTTAGTCACAATCACTACGCCTACCATCCACTCGGGGGGTTTGGTGCGTGATGCAGTGACCCGATGTCCCTATTTCGTGAGTTGTGAGTCAGGAGTGAGGTTGAATGGTCGCACGATTTAATCGACGGAAGTTTTTGGTGTACGGGTCTGCTACCCTAGGCACCTCGATGTTGCTGAAAGCCTGTGGCGGTAGCACCACATCCCCCGACACGGGCACCGCCCCTGAAGGCGGCGACACCACAGCGGGCGGCGGCGAAACGGTGAAGGTAGGGATTCTCCACTCCCTCAGCGGCACCATGGCCATCAGCGAAACCACCGTGGTAGATGCTGAAAAGCTCGCCATTAAGGAAATCAATGCTGCCGGGGGTGTCCTAGGCAAGCAGATTGAAGCGGTGGTCGAAGACGGTGCTTCCGATTGGCCCACCTTTGCCGAAAAGGCTGAGAAGCTAATTGACCAAGACCAGGTAGCGGTGGTGTTTGGCTGCTGGACCTCCGCTAGCCGTAAGGCGGTGCTGCCCGTCTTCGAGTCGAAGGATCACATGCTGTGGTATCCGGTGCAGTACGAAGGGCAAGAATGCTCTAAGAACATCTTCTACACTGGGGCTGCGCCCAACCAGCAAATTGAGCCCGCTGTGGATTGGCTGCTGGAAAACAAGAGCAAGGACTTCTTCCTGGTGGGGTCGGACTACGTGTTCCCCCGTACCGCCAACACCATCATCAAAGAACAGCTCAAGGCCAAGGGTGGCAACACCGTCGGGGAAGACTACCTACCCCTCGGAAACACCGAAGTCACGCCCATCATCACCAAAATTAAGGCGGCCCTGCCCAACGGTGGTGTGATCTTCAATAGCCTCAACGGCGACAGCAACGTGGCTTTCTTCAAGCAGTTGCAGGGGGCTGGCATGGAGCCAGATATGTACCCCGTGATGTCGGTAAGTGTGGCCGAGGAAGAGGTGCGCCAGATCGGGCCTGAGTTCCTGGTGGGTCACCTGGCTTCCTGGAACTACTTCCAGACCGTGGAAACCCCCGAAAACGAGAAGTGGGTAGCCGACTTCAAGGCCGAGTATGGCGAAGATCGAGTAACCAACGACCCCATGGAAGCCGCCTACATCATGGTTTACCTCTGGAAGCAGGCCGTGGAATCTGCTGGCAGCTTTGACATTGCCGCCGTGCGTACGGCAGCCTACGGTCAAAGTCTGGCCGCCCCCGAAGGCCCCGTGACCATGAACCCCAACCACCACATCTCCAAGACCGTGCGGATTGGGGAAGTGAAGGAAGACGGCATGTTTGAAATTCTGTGGTCTACCGATGGCCCGGTTGATCCGCAGCCCTGGAACCAGTTTGTGCCCGACACCAAGGGCTTTGCCTGCGACTGGTCTGACCCAGCCAAGGGTGAGAAGTTCAAGATCTAGGTCTACCGATTAAGCTAACCTCAGTTCGGGTTAACCTTAACAGCTCCATACCCTGGCGGCCCTCACCCTAAATCCCTCTCCCTAGGGGAGAGGGACTTTGAATCCTTCTAGCCCCCCTCTCTCCTAGGGGAGAGGGGCTGGGGGTGAGGGCTACAGCGCAAGCCAGAAGCAGGTTTCTGAAGATTGCAGTCCTTGGCTTATCCCGAACTCAGGTTAAGCGAGGGTCACCCAAATAACGGAGTCTCTAAAAAAGCGAGGATGCTAGCATCCTCGCTTTTTTAGAACCTACCTGAATCCCACACGCCTACTTCCCAAACGGCAGAACCCTAGGGTGCATTCGTAGCTCCATCCCATAGCTCCGTCAGCCTTGACCTATCCCAGCCGTTGACGTTATCCCACCCCTATCCCCCAGGGTGTGGTCGAGGCTCCACATCCAGGGGGGGGTGAACTCAGATCGCCACCATTCAGGGCATGGCGTCAACCTCAAGCATTGGCCGTCGGGTGAGGCGTGGATGCATGATGAGCCGTAACCGCAGACTGGGGATACAATCGTCCTTTGCGACCAGCGGTGGTCACGAGGGTGTAGACCGCATAGGCCAGCCCCAAGCCGTAGAAGATGCCTCGGCTAACCACCTTTAGGAGGTTAGGGTCTTTATTGCAGGGGGGATGGCCCAACACATGACAGTCAAACAGACGGCCAAAGAGGCGCAGATTTTCGCCTAGGGTGAGATTTTTGAGCCCCAGCAAAAAGTGGTTGTGATAAAAGACAAACTGATAGCGGAAGGATCGAGTACTGATATCGTGGCAGCCGCCCGTTTCTTCGCCTAGGTGGACGAGGTGGGCCTCTGGGCTATACCAAATGATGTAGCCCGTTTTGCGAATGTGTAGGCAAAAATCCGACTCTTCCCGCACAGCGCTGCCATAGAATCGTTCATCAAACCGGAGGCCAAACTGGCTAAACAGTTCCCGCCGAAACGACATATTACAGCCCCTTGCCGTCAGCACCTGCTGGGGCTGGGTAGTATGCACCAGATCGATGTGATACCAAGCAATACCGGGATCCATAGCCTCCGGCGGCAGGTAGTCGATTTCAAGATCTCTCTGTTCCGCCAGCTTCATACGGTCGAAGACGCGGCCCGCTACCGCCCCCACCTCTGGCCGATCCATAAATATCCGGGCATGGGCCTGGAGATAGCCTGGGGGCAGCACCACATCGTCGTCGATGAACAGCACGATCTCGCCGGAGGATCGCTCGATGCCGAGGTTACGGGCGGCGGGCAAGCTGGCCCAAGTGACGGTGTATAGCATGATCCGCCCAGCTTGAGCGAGTTCTGTGAGGCGTTGCTGGGTTTCGATCTGGTGGGTTTGGGTTTGATCCACCACGATGACCTCGCAGTGGGGATAATCCTGGGCCAAAATGCTATCTAGGGTGTCGCAAAGTACCGTTTCCCGTTGATAGGTAGGGATGATGACGGAGAGGGTAGGCCAGTCCATAGGGCGGTGCTACAACGAAAAGGCGGGTTGTGGGTAGTCTCAGTCTAGCTTTCAGGGGTCTCGTAGGAACACCAATCACTCCAACCGCCGACGTAGAGTTTGGCCAGAGGTTTGCCCGCCACCGCATGAGACAACAGGTTAACGCAGGCGGTAACACCCGATCCACAATAAACGATTACCTCCTCGGCACCCTCCAGATTGGCCCACAACTGAGCCTGATCGGCGGCGGGTTTAAGGTAGCCCTCAGCGGTGGATACCGCTTGCCAAAACTGGTTGCTGGCACCAGGAATATGGCCTGCCACCGGATCGATGGGTTCCATTTCACCCCGGTAGCGAGCGGGTTCACGGGAATCGATCAGCCGCACCCCTGGCGCATCCTTGCAGTGGCGCACGTCGTCAATATCCACAATCCAATCGGTCTGGGGATGGGGGGTAAACTGCCCCGTTTGCGGGTCGGGTCGCTCGGTACTGATGGCATAGCCCCCCCGTTGCCATGCGGCCCAACCGCCATCTAGCACCGCCACCGCCTCGTGGCCCAGGTACTTCAGCATCCACCACAAACGTGACGCAAAGGCAAAGCGAGAATCGTCGTAGACCACCACTGGCGTAGGGCCGTGGGGCGATGTCGAAGCCACACCCATTTGTGCCAAGTGCTGGCAGAAGGTATCCCAATGGGGCAGGGGATGACGCCCCCCATGCTGCTGCACCGGGCTAGATAAGTCCTGATCTAAGTTGAGATACCAAGCCCCAGGAATATGTCCGGCGTCGTATTGCCGTTGACCCAACTGCGGATCGGCCAAGGAAAAGCGGCAATCCACAATCACCACCTGAGGACGGTTCACCTGAGGACTGTTTAAGTGTTCCGCCAGCCACTCGGTACTCACCACATTGGGAAACTCAGTCCCAGAAAAATTCCCTCGGTTTGTGTTTGCCATACCGCTACGAATGTCACCGCTACGAATGCCTACGAGAACCTACCCAAATCCGCGATTCTACACCTGCCCCCCCGGACACACCGTAGACCATTGCTCTAGGTTGGCTCGTGAAGCAATCATACCCGCCAACTCACCACGGTAGGCAATGAGTCTAGCCCGGTCGGGAGAGGTCGGAGGCACCAGTTCTACCAGGCGATCCACCGAGGCGGCGGCGCAGGCCCAATCGCTAGCGGCCACAGCGGTGGCCACAGTGGTTTCTAGGCGGGCAATTTCGGCCCGTTTGGCGGCTTCGGCCCGATCAACGGCAATGTAAGCCTCCATGTTGCGAATGGCGGCGAGGGCATAGCGATCCCCCGGACGCTCTGCCAGGGCACGGCGAAAGTTAATCAGCGCGGTGTGGTAGTCCCGCTGTTCTGCCGCCGCATAGCCTACCAGCATGGCGGTTGTGTAGCGCTGGGCAGCGGTTTGCTTGGTTCCCGTCAAGGCCACATCGGTGGGGTTAACCTGGGCTAAGCCCGTAGCCTGCTGGGCTAAACCCACGGCTACCCCATTTCCTAGCCCCCACATCAGCCCCACTCCACCGAGGAGGAGGCCCACCCGCTGTCGATTCAGTTGTTGTGGCCTAATCATCGGCAATCTCCCCAGTCAAACACGCTTGACGACGCCCCAGGCTACACCCACGACCGTCTAGGGTAGCGAATTTTTTCCGTTGTGTTACGCCTGCTGGGTGGCAACTTTATATCCCATTGCAACGGCTTGTATCGCGGCTGTCTCTTGAGTAGACAAGGGCGGGCATTGTTATAGATAACAACGCCGTTCCCCTAGGTTGTGCCATGATGTCTCCCTCCTCTTCTCCCCGACCGACCCCGTCCCTGCCAATGATGCCCCCCCAGCCCCGCGTGATTGCGCGGTGACAGAGTTGGTTAACCAAGTTCTCGAAGACCGATACATCACCCAAGCCCAGTACCAAACCCTCTCGGCCCTAGTGTTAGCTGACGGCACGGTGGATGAATCGAAACGCCAACAAATTAACCGCCTCTTTGATGCCATTCAAACGGGGCGTGTCAAAATTCGCGACTAATGGAGATGGGGGGCTTAATCTTTTGTAGGGTTTGTTAGACTAACCTTGCTGCCATAGAGCATTGACATTCCACTATCCCTTGCGCTAGCTTTGCAATAGCGTTTATTTTCTAAGGAAAAGTTGGCGGTGTTAAGTGGCTGAGCGTCAACTTATTTATATAAGTGCCGACAAAGCATAGACGACAAAGTCTGTGAAAAGTCGGAATCTATGTAAGCAAGTTGCGCTACCCCCAGCATCAAGACGATTCAGAGGATTTAGATACTGTTCCTCCGTTTTTTATAACCTTCTCTTAAGGGAGGTCAATAATCATGATTGATCGATCTGAAGTTCAGCGTCGGGACGAGGTTCTGCGGGCCTATTTTCAAGGCCGAGACTGGGACGAAAATAAAGAATACGCACTCAAGCGAGACCTCGTACTGCGCAGTGCTGAATTATTGCCTGACTATCCATATCTAGTTGATGATGAATGGGAGGTAGAAGCGAATCGAACCCAGGACGGCAAAGGTGACTTAATCTTTACCGATGGTGAAGGTCGCTACGCCGTTGTTGAAGTGAAGTGGCTAGATTTTGACAATTCCGGGAAAACAACTCGGACTAGCCAAACTAAAAAACGCCAGAAGGTTCAAGAACAGGCATTCATCTATGCCCATGAATTGAAGCAAAAGCTAGGTGGTTCTGTTCAAGTGAGTGCCTACTGGTTCACAAATGAATACAGCCAACTACAACTTTCTCCAGTTGTCTAGGAGCAGCGTTTTGTTAATGTGTTATGGCAGAGACTAACACATCCTACGCGATACTTTAGTCAAACCTAAATCTGCCCTTGAGAGCTTCTGCAAAAGCGACTTTACCAAGGGCAGATTCTTCTCAAAAACTTTTGGAGTATTGACCATGAAACTTCCTGAATTCAAAAACAAAAAACTGCTTCAGCAGGCGCTTACCCATAGTTCCTACGCCAGGGAAAATAGGACGGCTGACAACGAGCGACTAGAGTTTTTGGGCGACAGCATCATTGAATTTGTGGTGCGAGATTTATTGTTTGCAAAATATCCCACCATCGATGAAGGGGAAATGTCGAAGCGGTGCGATCAATTGGTGGATCAAAGCCAGCTTGCGGCCCTGGCGGTGGCATTAGGGCTACCCGCCTTGTTGCGATTGGGGCATGGTGCCCAGCATGAGCGGAATAACCCCAGCGTGCAATCGGATGCCTTTGAGGCGTTGATGGGAGCCTATCGGTTAGACGCTGGAATTCAGGCGGTTTACGACTATGCCGAGGCCATGTTTAGCCCGTTGGTCAATCGGGTGATGAAGTTGCCCCCCACCGATCCGGTGAGTGCGCTTCAGGAGTTTGCCCAGGCCAACACTTGGCCCTTGCCAGAGTATCGAGAATTGAGTGCCACTGGCCCCGACAATGCCAAAACCTTTGAAATTGGGGTGTATGTCAACGGTCAATGCTGTGGTGTGGGCGAAGGGCGCAGCAAAAAAGAAGCCCGTAAACAGGCGGCCTGGGCCGCGCTGCAACAGGTTAGGACTATTGGACTCTAGCGGCTAGGTGGCCTAGCGCTCCACCGCCAAGCTGCCTACACTAAAAGAGCCGATTTCAATAGAACCAGCTCTATGACCACCTTCAGCACTCCATCGCACATCAACTGGGATACCTTCGCCAGTGCCCTGGGCGACCTTGAGGTAGTGCGCGAGCCGGGGCAGCTTGAGAAGCTCTCCAAGGACTACTACCACTTCAGCCCGGTGCTTCAGGGGCAGTTGGCGGGTTACGTCGCGGATTTGGTGGTGCGTCCCAAAAATGAGGCCGAGGTGCTGCAAGTAGCCCAGCGCTGTGTGGCAGAGCGGGTGCCGCTGACGGTGCGGGGGGCAGGGACGGGCAACTATGGCCAGTGCATCCCCCTGGCGGGTGGGGTGGTGTTGGATTTGAGCCGGATGAACCAGGTGAAGTGGGTGAAGCCAGGGGTGGCCTGTGTGGAACCGGGGGCCAAACTGGCGGCCATTGACCGGGTAACACGGGAAACAGGCTGGGAACTGCGGATGGCTCCTTCTACCTACCGGACGGCCACCATTGGCGGCTTTATTGGCGGCGGCAGCGGCGGCATGGGGTCGATTACCTACGGCCAACTGCGAGATCGGGGCAACCTCAATGCCGTGCGGGTGGTGACGATGGAGGACAGCCCTCGCGTCATCGAACTGCGGGGCGATGCGGTGCAGCAGGTGAACCACGCCTACGGCACCAACGGCATCATCACCGAACTGGAGGTGCCCCTGGGGCCAGCCTATGCCTGGGCCGAGGCCATTGTGGTGTTTGACGACTTTATGACGGCAGCTCGGTTTGGCCAGGTGTTTGGCGAAGCAGACGGGCTGATTAAAAAGCTGATCACCGTGTTTGCATGGCCTGTGCCGAGCTACTTTGGGGCGCTTCAGGCCCATCTGCCGGAAGGCAAGGCGGCAGTCTTTGTGATGGTTGCCGAGCCATCCCTAGAGCTGTTTGGCGAACTAGTCAAGGAATTTGGCGGTGCCGTGACCTACCAAAAATCCGCCCAGGAGGCCAGCAAGGGCACCCTGCTGGTGGAATTTACCTGGAACCACACCACCCTCCATGCCCGCAGTGTGGATCCCACCATCACCTATCTGCAAACGTTGTTTCCCTACGATGCCGATCTCAAGGGCGTTGAGCACTTCTACCGTCACTTTGGCGATGAGGTGCTGATGCACCTGGAATTTCTGCGCATTGGGGGGCGAGTTTGTCCGGCGGCGCTGCAACTGGTGCGCTACACCACCGAGGAACGGCTCAACGAGATCATCCGCTACCACGAAGAGAACGGAGCCTTCATCGCCAATCCCCACACCTACCTGCTGGAAGATGGCGGCATGAAGCAGGTGGATCACGCCCAGGTGGCCTTTAAGGCCCAGGTAGACCCTTACGGGTTGCTGAACCCCGGCAAAATGCGCGGCTGGCTAGAGCGGCAAACACCGTAGGGTGGTTATTGCCCACCTTGTCACCTTTTTGGGCATCGGGGCTATAGGCTGCGGATTTGCATGATGCGGTGATGCTAAGGGACTCCGGCCACGACCACCAGGGAGTAAACTCCCTGGCTCATCGCAGAAGTCTGCTAAAGCAGACTAAGGTACTCGGCTACCAATCCTCTTCAGAGGATTTCGACGTTGAGCCTGGGACTTCTAGTCCTTGACTCACGGCACAGCGGCATAGGCGATCAGTAGGTGGGCCGTGCCCACCCTACAACTATGGGCCGTCCTAAATCTGCCCGCCTACGCCTTTAAACTTTTCAACAAACGCCGCAATTTTTTGGAAAACGCTCTGCTTCTTGGTTTTGTATTCTGGATTCAGCGGACTCATTTTAGGCAGGGTTGAATTTAACTCAGTTCCATTCTCGCTGGCGAATTCACGTTTCAGTGAGGCACTGATATAGCGCTTAGCTTCTGCTTCATTCAAGCCCTCTGAACGAATCAATTCTTCTGCTTCGCGGGCTTGCTCAGCTTGGGCAAATTGAAAGAACGTATCAATGATGTTGGCTTTATCGGCCATGGCATCGAGATTGGTTTGATTGATAAAATCCACCATCAGGCTTTCCTTGGCTCGATTGCCCAGGCTGGCCCGAATCAAGCGGCGCACTTCTTGGATCAATTCACCCTTACTTTTATTCTTTTTATTCTGCTCAAAAATTAGCTCAAGAATGTAGTCTAGATTGATCTCTTGGGATTTCAGTAAGTCCACTTCAAACACCACATCATCCCAATCGATGGTGGAGGTTTCTTTTTCGCGGCTTGCTTTTTCCCGGCGCAGCCAGTCGCGGATATCGTTGTAGGTGGAGCGATAATCTTGAATGGTGCGCTCGGTGGGAACCTTGATGGCTTGCAGGGCCGTCAGGTCTTCATCACTTAAATAGTGGTCTGCTTTAAACGCCTCAACCGCTGCTGGGTCATTTTTATCGACCTGCTGCAAGGCTTTTAGGCTGGCAAATTGATCGTAGTTTTGCAGCACATTTTCAACGCGCAAATATTCGCCAAATAGCTTTACAAAGTCTTTTTTATCTTTCTCTAAAACAATCTCATCAGGGTTGGGAAAACGCTGTTCTAATTCCGCCACCACCTCCACAAAGCCGCGCCGCGCTTCACCCGTTACTACATCGGTAAAGCCGTCCATGTATTCCTGGTAGCTTTTTTCGAGTACCACGTTTTTGGTGTTTTTATCGCCAAATAGGGTGATGGCATCGATGGTGGCTTGTTCTAAATCGCGGAAGGTGACGATATTGCCAAAGGTTTTGGTGGCATCATAAATGCGGTTGGTGCGGGAATAGGCTTGCAGTAAACCGTGGTAGCGCAGATTTTTGTCTACAAACAGCGTATTGAGCGTAGGCGCATCAAATCCTGTCAGGAACATACCAACCACGATTAGCAGGTCGATTTCTTTAGCTTTGACTTGCTTAGCCAAATCGCGGTAGTAGTTTTGAAAACCGTTGCTATCGACGCTGAAGTTGGTTTTGAACAGGGTGTTATAGTCTGTGATCGCCGAGCTTAAAAATTCTTTGGCGCTGCTGTTCATGGCGGATACGTCAAAGCTTTCATCCGCGATTTCTCCCTTTGCATTCTGCTCTTCATTGGCGGCGAAGGAGAAAATGGTGGCAACTTTCAGAGGGTTATCGCGGTCTTTTTGCAACTGCTTGAAGGTTTCGTAATACAGCTTGGCTGCGTCTACACTGCTGACGGCAAAAAGAGCATTGAAGCCGTTGCCCCCTGATTGCAAGCGATGGGTTTTCTGGCGGAAGTTATTCAAGATGTATTGAGAAATCTCGCGAATGCGCTTGGGGTGTAACAGGGCTTGTTTGTTTTCGGCGGCGCTGAGCTTTTGCTCATCCTGCTCGATTTCAATGGCTTTGAACTGCGGGCGGACATCGTTATAATCCACCTTGAATTTCAGCACTTTTTCATCACGGATGGCGTCGGTGATTACGTAGGAATGTAGCTCTCGACCAAAGACGCTGGCGGTGGTGTCTGCGCCTAGGGCGTTTTGCGGAAAAATAGGCGTACCCGTGAAGCCAAACTGATAAAACCGCTTAAATTTTTTCTGTAGGTTCTTCTGTGCCTCACCAAATTGGCTGCGGTGGCATTCATCAAAAATAAATACGACCTGTTTGTTATAGATGGCTAGGTCGCCTTCGGTTTTCATTAGGTTATTGAGTTTTTGGATCGTGGTGACGATGATTTTGTTGTCGTCTTTATCCAGGTTACGCTTCAGGCCTGCCGTGCTGTCGGAGCCATTGACGCTATCGAGGGAGAAGCGTTGATATTCTTTCATGGTTTGGTAGTCGAGGTCTTTTCTGTCCACCACAAAAAACACCTTGTCGATAAACTCTAGCTCGGTAGCCAGCCGTGCAGCCTTGAAGCTGGTTAAGGTTTTGCCGGAGCCTGTGGTGTGCCAGATATAGCCGCCGCCCTCAGGACGGCTCCATTGTTTGGCTTGGTAGGCGCTGTTGATTTTCCATAAAATGCGCTCGGTGGCGGCAATTTGGTAGGGGCGCATCACCAGTAGGGTGTTATTCGTATCAAAGACGGAATACTGCAACAGCACACTGAGCAGGGTGTTTTTCTGAAAAAAGGTGGCGGTAAAGTCTTTCAGGTCTTTGATTAGGCTGTTATCGGCTTTGGCCCAGTTCATGGTGAAGTCAAAGCTATTTTTATTCCGCTGGGTGGTGTTGGCAAAGTAGCGGGTATCGGTGCCGTTGGAAATCACAAACAGTTGCAAATACTTATACAGCGAATGTTCGGTATTAAAGCTTTCTTTGCTGTAGCGATGCACTTGGTTAAAGGCTTCACGAATGGCCACGCCACGTTTTTTGAGTTCTATTTGTACGAGGGGCAAGCCGTTGACCAAGATAGTGACATCGTAGCGGTTGGCTTGGGTTCCTGTTTGCTTAAATTGCTGGATGACTTGGACTTTGTTGCGGGCTAGGTTCTTTTTGTCGAGGAGGTAGATGTTTTGAATACGCCCATCATCAAAGACAAAATCATGGATATGGTTGTCATGGATTTTGCGGGTTTTATCGGTAATGCTGTCGCTAGGTTTATCCAGATAGGTTTCTACAAAACGCCGCCATTCGCCTTCGGCAAACTGCACATGATTGAGCGTCTGCAATTGCTCGCGCACGTTGGCTAGCATGGTTTGGGGGGTGGTGACGCTGGGCAGATATTGATAGCCTAGCTGGATTAAATCCTGAATAAATTCGCTCTCTAAGTCGTATTCGCTTTGGTAGCTTTCGCTAACGTTTAAGTGCTTGCTGTATTGTTCCAGCACGATAAAGTGATTGGATTCGGCGATGGTGCTGTAATTAGTCATGATTCGGTTTCTTTAGATAGAATTTTGTTTAAGTTTCTCATAGCCAATTTTCCACAACTAAATTTGGCACACGCGAAAACTCATTTATATTCGCCGTAACAACTGTTAAATTTAACGCTAAACCATGCGCCGCAATCAGCAAGTCATTCGCACCAATTGACATTCCCTTCTCTTCTAAATATGCCCGAACCTCAGCATAATAGAACTCAATCGGTGGCTCAAGTGGCAATACTGTAATCACTTCAAGAATTTGATTTACTTGCTGCTTTAAACGTAGTGACCCGTTCTTTTCTGCGCCAAACCGTAACTCCGCAGCAACAACAATGCTGGTGCATATCTTCATCTCTCCAACTTCAGCAATGCGTTGGGCAACTTTTCCAGATGGATGCTTCACCAAATCTGAAACAATGTTTGTATCTAACAAATAGAGATAAGTCATCGCTAAAATTGAATATCATCAAGGGGCGGCAACCCTTCATCAATATCTGGGAAGTCTTCATCAAGATCTGGAAGAGTTGCTAACAATTCCAGTAAAGATTTTTTCTTGAATGGCTCAATGATCAATTTCTCACCTTCTTTCCGAATGACTACATCATTACTAGGCATTTCAAAGGCGTGAGGAATATTTAAGGTTTGGTTGCGCCCATTATGAAACAAACGGACTTGATATTGACTAATCATAATTTTCCTTTTGATTCCACCTGTGGCAGTAAAATCTAATTTTTAGTATAGCCTCATTGATTTGATCCAGCACGATAAAGTGATTGGATTCGGCGATGGTGTTGTAGTTGTTCATCTATGCCTCCGCTTTGGGGAAGGTAAGCAGTAGGTCGCGGTAATATTCGTATTGCTGTTGGCGCAAGGCAATGTCACGGGGCAAGCCTTCGCTGATAGAGGTGGTGAGGGTGTCGAATTTGTCCAGGATGGCGACGATGCGGGCTTGTTCTTCGAGAGGGGGAAAAGGCAATCTAAGACTTTCAAACGTGCCCAAATTTATATTGCTTTGAGCACTTCCTTGCCCCATTTCTTCCAGCTTTGTTTTAAGTGATGATAAGAGATATTCCACGTAACCTGATGTGGTTTTCTCAGGATTTGCAACAAACCCAATGACACTATCAGGGAAACAAGCATCAAATCCCAAAATAGAGGTTTCTGCAATATTAGCTGCGATAGTAATACATAAAGTACCCTTAGGCCATAATTTGCTTTGTTTTAAGCCAATCTCGCTATATGTCTGACTGTATGTCTCAATGATATGAGATGCGTTCCTAATATCGCCTGTTTGAATAAATGGAGTATTCCCACCATATAGCTTCGGATCGTTTCTTGGGCGATGCTTTGATTTTCCACGACCAAAATCAAGGGCCACGTATCCCAAGGTCTTCCACTCTACTTCACCTTCTGCAAAGGTCAATAACTGATCGCGGTAGTAGTTGTATTGTTTTTTGCGGGCGGTCAGTTCGGCGGTTAGTTCGGCGGTTAGTTCGGCGGTTAGTTCGGTAAATGTGTCCAAAATCCGCACGATTTCGGCTTGAATGGCCAGCGATTTTTCGGGGTTGTCTGGGCATGGAATGGGGATTTGAATTTTGTTTAAAATAGCTTGGGTCAGACTAGGTCTTCCTGATCCCGTATCTAGAGACATTAGATTAATAGTTGTAATGAAATAGTAAAGATATTTAGGTACAATCCTCAAAGTATCAATTTCTGTATAGTAAATGGTGTCAACATTCCAAAGCGGTGTCTCGACATAAAAAATATTTGTAATAGAGCCTTTGCGAGGAATCAAAACAGTTGGCTTGTCATATAAGTGTCTGTCAACATATCCCATAATGCCGCCTGAGCCATAAACAGGAACATCCCCCGCATTTAATCCTTTCCAGTCTTTTCCATGTTTTATTTTCGCAACGACCTCTAAAGGTTTCCACTCTACCGCCACCCCATTCAACAGCCTTTCCAGAAAATTCATTCCTCACCTCCATAAAATCCCATCAATTCCCGCTCAATCTTCTTAACTCTATACATCTCAATTAATATGAGCAGTTTAAGGAAGAATCTCGAAGTAGTCACAATGTTTAGGACGGATGATCGAAAAATCTCGCTGATCGAGGGTACAAACTCGAATAATAGATAATCTTTCTGCTATCGCTGTGATCGCCGCATCAGTGAAATCGAGTTGGGTATCAGCATATTGTTTTAAAATTTGCTCTACTCGTATTAAGTCATCTTTAGTTAATGGCTCAATTTGAACCATATCTGAGGTCGTACTTGCCACAAACTGACACATCGCTGGATGTCCTAGCCTTGAACTAATCAGATAACAAATTTCAGGCAAAACAACGGTAGGCAAAACTAGCTTTTCATTAGAATTTTGAGCATAGGATAATACTCGCTGATGATTGTGATCGCTTTGGTCTGTTAGGGCAAATAGAAAACTGGTATCGAGGATTGCAGTCATCGCTATTTCTCTGAATTACTGTTCCATCCATGAATAGGATCGATTTCATGGCCGAGTATACTTTCTTCTGACTCAGAAATGTCGGTTTGTCCAGATTGCCCCAGAGCCGCAATGCTGAGGAGGAAATTTTGTTGAGATTGGGGTGTTTTTGAGTGTCGGATTTTGTATTGTAGATATTCGAGAAAGTTAGCAAGCTCGATAAGTGCTTCATCGGGTAATGTGTCAATTGATTGAATTAATTCTTGTTTTTGAACGACTAGGTTAGACATGATTTTTCCTCGGTTTACATGATCCTAATTTAAGTTAGGGTTTTTAACCCTCAATCTCCGCCACAATCACATCAATCTCAGCCCGCAAGCGATCAATCTTTGCCACCGTAGTTTTTAATTCCGCATTCAGCGCAGTGATATCCACCACCTCGCGGGTATCCTTAGCCTCCACATAGCTACTCACCGACAGATTGTAATCATTCGCCACAATCTCTTCAAAGGGCACCGATTTGGCAAAGTGATCACGATTTTCTTTGCTATCAAACACCCGCATAATGTGGGCAATATGATCATCCGTCAGCGTGTTGTTGTTCGTTTCCTTCTTAAACAACCCACTGGCATCAATAAACTGGGTCGTCGTGTCGGGCTTGTGCTTGGATAGCACCAAAATCGTCACCGCAATCGTCGTACCAAAAAACAGATTTGGCGCGAGGGCAATCACCGTTTCCACATAATTGTTATCCACCAAATACTTTCTAATTTTGGCCTCCGCACCGCCCCGGTAAAAAATACCCGGAAAACACACAATCGCCGCCCGCCCCCGGCTCGATAAATAGCTCAAGCAATGCAGCACAAAGGCAAAATCCGCCTTAGATTTTGGGGCAAGCACCCCCGCTGGGGCAAAGCGATCATCATTAATCAGCGTCGGGTCATCACTCCCAACCCACCTCACCGAATAGGGCGGATTAGAAACAATCGCATCAAAGGGCTTTTCATCCGCAAAATGGGGGTCGGTCAACGTGTTGCCCAACTGCATATTAAACTTGTCGTAGTTGATGTTATGTAAAAACATATTCATCCGCGCCAAGTTGTAGGTGGTGTGGTTAATCTCCTGCCCATAAAATCCATCTTCAATGATGTGATCATCAAAATGCTTTTTGGCCTGCAAAAGCAGCGAACCAGACCCACAGGCAGGATCATAAATTTTATTCACACTGGTTTGCTGGTGCATGGCAAGCTGGGCAATCAACCGAGAAACATGCTGCGGCGTAAAAAATTCGCCCCCCGATTTCCCCGCATTCGCCGCATAGTTAGAGATCAAAAACTCATAGGCATCGCCAAACAGATCGATATGGCTGGTATCAAAATCACCAAAATCTAGCCCCGCAACCCCTTTCAGTACCGCCGCCAAACGCAGGTTTTTATCGCGTACCGTGTTGCCAAGGCGGTTGCTAGTGGTGTCAAAATCTGCAAACAGACCCTTAATATCCATCTCCGAGGGGTAGCCATTGGCCGAACTTTCAATTGCCGCAAAAATTGCCGCTAGGTCAGTATTCAGGCTTTCGTTCGTGTTTGCACCGGCGGCAACATTGGCAAACAACTGGCTGGGATAAATAAAATAGCCCTTGGTTTTAATGGCATCGTCTTTGATGTCGTCGGTAATTACATTATCGGGCAGATCGGCGTAGTGGATACTTTCATCACCCGCCTCGATATAGCTGGTAAAGTTTTCACTAATAAAGCGATAAAACAACGTGCCTAATACATATTGCTTAAAATCCCAGCCATCGACTGAGCCGCGCACATCATTGGCAATTTGCCAGATTTGGCGTTGCAGGGCGGCGCGTTGTTGGATACTCGTCATTGTAAAAATTCTGATGCAATAAATTTTGAATAACGGTCAGTGTGACCTCAGTTTTGTATTTTAACAAGGATCAGTAGATCACAAACTTGCTCGATTGCGCTGATCTGGCCCTCACCCTAAATCCCTCTCCCCAAGGGAGAGGGACTTTGAAGGCCGTTTCCGGCTCCCCTCTCCCAGTCGGGCTACTGTTGATACCCATGAAGCAAGCTACACCCCCAGCCCCCACTCCCACAGGGAAAGGGGGGCTAGAGTTTCAAAGTCCTTCTCCCACAGGGCTGGAACAGGGGATCGGCAACGGCAGGGGGCGATTGCCCCATGATTTCCTGCATGGATGCAGGTTGTTCAGGCTTGGCGGTGGATACCCCAATGCGGGATAGTAGTATTTAATGCACTTTCGCTATTTTTGCTCCCCACTTATCGAGGCCTGCGGCGATGGCTCAGCCCAAAATTATTGTTCTAGACGACGATCCTACTGGATCCCAGACGGTGCATAGCTGCCTATTGCTGATGCACTGGGACGTAGGCACCCTGCGCCAGGGGTTACGGGACGAGTCACCGATTTTCTTTGTGCTAACCAACACCCGCGCCCTCAGCCCTGCCGCCGCCGAAGCCGTAACCCGCGAGGTCTGCCAAAACCTGAAGCAGGCCATCGCCCTAGAGGGGGTGCAGGAGTTCCTTGTCGTCAGTCGTTCCGACTCTACCCTACGCGGCCACTACCCCATCGAAACCGACGTGATGGCGGAAGAACTTGGCCCCTTCGATGCCCATTTTTTGGTGCCCGCCTTTTTTGAAGGAGGCCGCATCACCCGCGACAGCCGCCATTATCTGATGGTCAACGGCGAACCCGTGCCCGTCCACGAAACCGAGTTTGCGAAGGATTCCGTCTTTGGCTATAGCACCAGCTACCTGCCCGCCTATGTGGCAGAAAAGACCGATGGCGGCATTGTGGCCCAGGATGTAGAGCGCTTTACCCTCGGCGATGTCCGTAGTGGTTGCCTAGATCGGCTGATGGCCCTGAAAGGCAACCGCTGCGGCGTAGTAGATGGCGAAGTACAGGCCGATCTAGATCGCTTTGCCCAGGATGTGCTGACCGCCGCCGCCCAAGGGAAGCGCTTTTTGTTTCGCAGCGCCGCCAGCATCCTCACTGCCCTTGCGGCCCTGCCCCCCCAGCCCATCGACGCCGACCACATGGCCTCCTACGTGCGCGATGGCAAACCGGGGGCGATTATCGTCGGCTCCCATGTGAAAAAAACCACCGAACAACTGCAATACCTGCTGAAAGCCCCCGGTGTGGTGGGCCTAGAAGTTGACGTAGCGAAACTACGCGATGGCGATGAAGATGCCCGTGAGATCCTCCTATTCAACCTGATTAAACAAATTAACGCGGCTCACCAGAACGGCCAGGTGCCTGTGGTCTACACCAGCCGCCAAGAATTGACCTTTGACACCGTACAGGCCCGCCTCGACTTTGGCATTGAGGTATCCCATCTGCTGATGGATGTTATTCGGAAACTGCCCCTCGACATCGGCTTTTTGATTAGCAAAGGCGGCATTACCTCCAACGATACCCTCAGCACGGGGTTATCTCTCACCACCGCTCGGCTGCTGGGCCAAATTTTGCCCGGCGTTTCTGTGGTGCGTACCCCAGCCGATCATCCCCAATTTCCCAACCTGCCTGTGGTTCTGTTTCCCGGCAATGTGGGCGATGCAACGGCCCTCGCCACTGCCTATCAACGTCTCATGGGGCAGGTTAACTAACCTGAGTAGATCACAAAGGTGTCTCTTCGTATGGGCTTGGCCCTCACCCCCAGCCCCTCTCCCAGGGGGGAGAGGGGAGCCGGAAGTCCTTCAAAGTCTCTCTCCCAGCTTGGGAGAGGGATTTAGGGTGAGGGCTAAGCTCAGGGCAGTAAAGCGAGTTTGTGATCTACTGAACCTGAGTTCGGGATAGGTCAAAGACGGCATCAGCCATCGGCCTTGGGCATGAGCCGGATCTGGTCAGCCTCTACCCTGGCTAACCAGCCACCGGGGAAGGGGTCGGTTTGGCTACGGTTGGGGGCAGACAGTAAGGCCACCAGTTTTTCCCCATGGTCAAAGGAGACGGGGGCTGTCATCACCCGCTGCAAGACTCGTCGAAATACCCGCCGCTGCAACGCTAGGGGGGCCGATCGCAACACAGATCGCTGAATGACCCAAGATAAATCCTGGGGCTGTACCGTCTTGGCATACAGTTCTTCGGTCATCTGATCTAAAAGCGCCACCTCCGCCGTGAGGATTTCAGCGGTTTGGGCCAGGGTTTGATCCACCCTGGGGTTAAAGTGGCGCTGCAATAGGGGAAATACCTCCAAACGCAGACGATTGCGAGCATAGGTGAGGTCGGCGTTGGTGCTGTCGATCCACACCGGCAGATTGAATTGTTGACAAAACTGCGCGGTGTCTTGCCGGGTGATATCTAGCAAAGGGCGCACCACGGTTAGACCAGGCTGAGCAGGACTGAGGGGACGCTGCCACGCTAGGGCTTGGAGTCCATCGGTGCCGCTGCCGCGCAGCAGGTTGTAGAGCAGGGTTTCAGCGCGGTCGGTGGCGGTGTGTCCGGTGGCGATGTGGGTGGCTCCCAGGGTTTGAGCGACATCACCTAAAGCCTCGTAGCGCCATTGGCGGGCGTCGGCTTCGGTGGTGGGGCGGGTTTCGGCGGCAATTACCTGGCAGGGGACGCCCCAGCTTTGGCAGAGATCCGCCACAAAAGCGGCATTTTCAGCGGAATCAGGCCGCCAGCGGTGGTCGCAATGCACCGCCCACAGCCGCCAGTGCCATTTGGGCTGCAAGTCTACCAAAAGCCTCAGCAGGGCAACGGAATCTTGCCCCCCCGACACGGCCACCACCACACCACAGCCCTGGGGCAGCAGAGGTCGCACCCGCAACCCTCGGTGAATCTGGGCATGGCGGTCACTCCAGGGGGGACGTGGCATCAGCCCTAGCCGCCGTAGTTCCAGCCTGTACTTTCCAGCAGCAGGGGTTCGCCCTCGCGATGGATGGCGGCCCCCACCACTTCGCCAACAAAAACGGTGTGGTCACCGTGCTCAACGCTGCCCACCACGCGGCATTCCACATAGCCCAGGGTGTCTTTGATGATGGGGCATCCGGTTTCGGGGCCGGGGTAGAATTCGATATCTTCAAACTTGTTGCCCGTCCGTCGCAGGGGCTTAAAGAAGTTTTGGGCCAAGTCCTTCTGTCCGGCCTCCAAAAAGCTGAGGGCAAAGACGCCGCTGGCCTTCACCATGGCATGGGAGGTGGAGTCGTTTTTGACGCAGTTCACCACTAGGGGCGGCTGAAAGGAGGCCTGCATCACCCAACTGGCGGTGAATCCGTTCAGGTCGTCGCCATCCTTAACGCCACAGATGTACAGCCCGTGGGGAATTTTGCGCAGCAGTGTTTTTTTGGCCTGTTCGTCGAGCACGGTTTACCTACCTCATTACGTCATTAAGGGTGATTATGGCCAGTGTAGGTCTTGTAGGGTACATTCGCGGCGATACCACCGTCCTGCAACACCCTGATTCCTGATGATCAGCCGCAATGCACCCCTAGGAAATCGGGGCTAGTCAATCAGACCTTGGTGCAAGATCCTCAAGGCCCAACCTGATCGGCCTCAGTTCGGGTTAAGCCAAACATTGCAATGTCGAGAAACCTGCTTTCGACTTGCGCTTTAGCCCTCACCCTAAATCCCTCTCCCCAAGGGAGAGGGACTTTGAGCCTTTCTAGCTCCCCTCTCCTCGTGGGAGAGGTGTTGGGGGTGTAGCTTGCTTCCCGTCAGGGTGGGCGACCAGGGCACGTAAAAAGACGATTTCTGACCAGTGAAGTCTTGGGCTTATCCCGAACTCAGATTGATCAGCCTCAGTAGATCACAAACTCATGTAGACATCGGGAGATAGACAGCTTGGGCGAGGGGGAAATGTCGTTCAATGACTTGGCGGATGAAGGAGAGCATGGTTTTGAGCGGGAAACGCTCTCGAAAGGTAAAGATTCAGGGGGCTACGCCGCCAAAGGGGTTTCATCCTCAGCCGAGGGTTGAGGCCGCAGGTCAGGGTGCTCGTGCCCCAAGCGTTCGGCCTGAATGGCCTGGGTCAAGAAGTCCAACACATC